>Ga0182743_1001829_pt1 | contig 19843 bp, 17 predicted proteins | sample eDN3rd30CKraftOP_FD_128522 | JGI IMG/M metagenome (GOLD analysis project Ga0182743, IMG submission 128522) | Enriched Organic Plus compost microbial communities from Emeryville, California, USA - eDNA 3rd pass 30_C Kraft OP (version 2) (version 2) ... | reverse complement strand
GGAAGTTCCGGATCCGGTAGCTCGGTCCTCGTCCAAGGGCTTGCCCCAGCGGCTGTCCCCGTAAATCCCGGTCGCGCTCGTCCTCGACGGCTTCGCCGTCGGGGGCGTAGCCGGCCTCGGTGGGCATCCGGCGGATATCGACGGTCCTCGTGGTTCGGGGATGAACATCGGCTGGACACCTGCCAACCTTCCCGGGATGAAGCGTGAACTGGCGGACGGTTACGAACTCGACGACGACCCGGGTCGGGTCGATCTCGAGGTGGTAGTCGATTTCCTCGCGAACGAGGCCTACTGGTCCAGGGGCCGGTCGCGGGACCTGATCGTCAAGACGTTCAGGGAGGCGTCACGGATCGTGGGCCTGTACGCACCGGACGGTTCGACGGTCGGCTACTGCCGTGCCTCGTCGGACGAGGTCGTCTACGTGTACCTGTGTGACGTCTTCGTCCTCGAGGAACACCGGGGCCGGGGTCTGGGACGTGAGATGGTCCGGGAGATGGTCGACGGCAGCGATCTCCTCAGGGATCTCCGTTGGCTCCTCGGCACCGCGGACGCCCACGGCCTCTACCGGGAGTTCGGTTTCCAGAAGCCGTCGTTCCGGATCATGGAGCGTCCCGGGCCGAAGTTCGCCGGCGACCCTCCTCCGGAATAGGGAGAAGGGAACCCGGAGTCAGACGCCGGGAGCGGATCGCTCGATGATCGCCTTGAAGTCGGTTCCGGCGGGCAGGGTGCCGAAGGCTTCGCCCCAGTTTCCACCGAGGCGGGACGCGCAGAACGCGTCGGCCACAGCCGGATCCCCGTGGCGGACCAGCATCGCGGCCTGGAACGCGAGTCCCATCCCCTCGACCACGCGGCGGGCCCGGACTTCGAGGGTCTCGGGATCACCCGTGATCTGCCGCTGGAGGCCCTCCACGAAGGAGTCGAGCCGGGCGTCGGCCCCGGCGGCCTCGCCGATCTCGGCGAAGAAGGCCTCGTAGGAGGCGGGGCTCTTGACCATGGCGCGCAGGGCGTCGAGGCACTGGACGTTGCCCGACCCCTCCCAGATCGACATGAGCGGGCTCTCGCGGAACAGGCGCGGCATCCCCGACTCCTCGGCGTAGCCGTTGCCGCCGAAGCACTCGAGCGCCTCGACCGCGTGCCAGGGGGCGCGCTTGCAGATCCAGTACTTCAGGACCGGGGTGGCGAGGCGCTTGAGCAGCGCCGCGGACTCGTCGCCGGCCTCCGCCTCGTCGTAGGCGCGGGCGAGCCTCATCACCGAGGCGGTCGCGGCCTCGGACTCGAGGCACAGGTCGGCCAGGACGTTCTCCATCAGCGGCTGGTCGATCAGCTTCTTGCCGAAGGCGGAGCGGTGCGCGGCGTGATGGATCGCCTGGCCCACGGCGTTCCGCATGCCCGCCGAGGACCCGATCGCACAGTCGAGCCGCGTGTGGCCGACCATCTCGATGATGGTCCGGATCCCCCGCCCGTCCTCGCCGACCATGCGGGCCCAGGCGCCGCGGAACTCGACCTCGGAGGAAGCATTCGACTTGTTGCCGAGCTTGTCCTTGAGACGCTGGATGTGGAAGCGGTTACGTTCCCCGTCGGGCGTGAAGCGCGGCATCAGGAAGCAGGAGACCCCGGCGTCGGTCTGGGCGAGCACGAGGAAGGCATCGCACATCGGCGCCGAACAGAACCACTTGTGACCGGTGATCTCGTACTCGGCGCCCGGTCCGCCCCCGTTCAGCGGGACCGCGCGGGTCGTGTTCGCCCGCACGTCCGATCCACCCTGTTTCTCGGTCATGGCCATCCCGGCGAGGCAACCCGGCTTCTGGTCAGGCGGGCGGAGCCTGCCGTCGTATTCGAGGGAGGTGAAGCGCGGCTCCCATTCCTCGGCCACCTCGGGCTGGTGGCGCAGCGAGGGGATCACCGAGAAGGTCATCGAGATGGGGCACCCGACCCCGGCCTCCACCTGCGCCAATTGGGTGAAGAGGGCCGCGCGGGCGACGTTCGCGCCCGGCCCGGGTTCGCGCCAGGGCAGCGCGTGCACGCCGTGCTCGATGCCGAGTGACATGAGCTGATGCCACGCGGGATGGAACTCCACCTCGTCGATGCGGTGGCCGAAGCGGTCGAACGCCTTGAGTCGCGGCGGGAACTCGTTCGCGTCGCGGCCGGCCAGCAGCGTGTCCGGCCGGCCACAGATCTCGCCGAGGGTCCGGATCCGGTTCTCGGCCCAGCCGGCGCCCTCCCGTTTGACGGCCTCACGGAGGGGCCGGTCGATCTCGTAGAGGTTGACGTTCTCCAGAGGGGTCGACTGGTTGAAGACCTTGTGGGTCTCGTGCTGCGGGACTTCGACGGTATCCGGCATGCCTCAATGGTCGCACAGCCTGGGGAACCCGAAGCACGGAGAACTACCTACCGGCGCCTCGAAAGCGGCCGTCTCTATAGCATCGGAGGCCCGAATTCGCGACAGACAAAACATCGAAGGGAAGTACCAGCCGTGTCGAAGATCAAAGTGACCAATCCGATCGTCGAGCTGGATGGCGACGAGATGACCCGCATCATCTGGTCGTTCATCAAAGACCAGCTGATCCTTCCCTACCTCGACGTCGACCTGAAGTACTACGACCTGGGCATCGAGAGCCGCGACGCTACCGATGACCAGATCACGATCGACGCCGCCAACGCGATCAAGAAGTACGGCGTCGGCGTGAAGTGCGCCACCATCACCCCGGACGAGGCCCGGGTCGAGGAGTTCGGCCTCAAGGAGATGTACCGCTCGCCGAACGGCACGATCAGGAACATCCTGGGCGGGGTCATCTTCCGCGAGCCGATCGTCATCTCGAACGTGCCGCGTCTGGTCCCCGGGTGGACCAAGCCGATCGTCATCGGCCGTCACGCCTTCGGTGACCAGTACCGCGCGACCGACATGGTCGTCGAGGGCGAGGGAACCCTGACCATGACCTTCACGCCCAAGGACGAGGGCGAACCGATCGAGATGCACGTCCACGACTTCCCCGGCGGGGGTGTCGCGATGGCGATGTACAACCACGACGACTCGATCCGCGACTTCGCCCGCGCCTCCTTCCGCTACGGCCTCGAACGTGGCTTCCCGGTCTACATGTCGACCAAGAACACGATCATGAAGCGCTACGACGGCCGGTTCATGGTCCTGTTCCAGGAGGTCTTCGACGACGAGTTCAAGGAGGACTTCGAGAAGGCCGGCCTGACCTACGAGCACCGTCTGATCGACGACATGGTCGCCTCCGCCCTGAAGTGGGAGGGTGGCTACGTGTGGGCGTGCAAGAACTACGACGGTGACGTCCAGTCGGACACCGTCGCCCAGGGCTTCGGGTCGCTCGGCCTGATGACGTCGGTCCTGATGACCCCCGACGGCAAGACGGTCGAGGCCGAGGCCGCGCACGGGACGGTCACCCGTCACTACCGCCTCCACCAGAAGGGCGAGAAGACCTCCACCAACCCGATCGCCTCGATCTTCGCCTGGACCCGCGGTCTCGCGGCGCGCGGCCGCATGGATGACACGCCGGAGGTCAGCAAGTTCGCGGAGACCCTCGAGCGGGTGTGCATCGAGACCGTCGAGAGCGGGAAGATGACCAAGGACCTGGCCCGGTTGATCGACCCCGATCATCCGTGGCAGACCACCCAGGAGTTCCTGGAGTCGATCGACGAGAACCTTCAGAAGGCGATGGCCTAGGCCAGCCAGCCACCAGAAACCAAGGAGAGAAACGTGAGCTCACCAGTCAAGGTAACCGTGACCGGCGCCGCCGGCCAGATCGGTTACGCATTGCTCTTCCGGATCGCCAGCGGTCAGATGCTCGGTCCGGACACCAAGGTGCATCTGAGCCTGCTCGAGATCCCGGCCGCGGTGAAGGCCGCCGAGGGCACCGCCATGGAACTCGATGACTGCGCCTTCCCGCTGCTCGACAAGATCAGCATCACCGACGACCCGAAGCAGGCGTTCGACGGTGTGAACATCGGTCTGCTCGTCGGGGCCCGTCCGCGCGGCCCGGGCATGGAGCGCGCCGACCTGCTCGAGGCCAACGGCGGCATATTCAAGCCGCAGGGCGAAGCGATCAACGAAGGCGCCGCCGATGACGTGAAGGTGCTGGTGGTCGGCAACCCGGCCAACACCAACGCCCTGATCGCCGCCGCCGCGGCGCCGGACGTGCCCAAGGAGCGCTTCACCGCGATGATGCGACTCGACCACAACCGGGCGATCGCCCAGCTGGCCAACAAGCTCGGCCGTCCCGTCTCGGACATCAAGCGGATGACCGTGTGGGGCAACCACTCGGCCACCCAGTACCCGGACATCAACCACGCCCTCGTCGACGGTGCGCCGGCGCCCGCGCAGGTCGACGACGACGTGTGGGTGCGTGAGGAGTTCATCCCGCGCGTGGCCAAGCGGGGCGCCGAGATCATCGACGCCCGCGGTGCCTCCAGCGCCGCCTCGGCCGCCAACGCCGCGATCGACCACATCCGTGACTGGGTGCTCGGCACTCCGGAGGGAGACTGGGTCTCGATGGCCATCCCGTCGGACGGCTCCTACGGCGTGCCGGAGGGCATCATCGCCGGCTTCCCGGTGACCTGTTCCGGGGGCGAGTACAAGATCGTCGAGGGCCTCGAGATCGACGATTTCTCGCGCGAGAAGATCGACGCCAACGCGGCCGAGCTCCTGGAGGAGCGGAACGCGGTCGCCGAACTCGGCCTGATCTAGAAGATCCCGCCGCCCGCGGTCCGGGCGGCTTCAACGGTGCGCGAGAGGACCCGCGGGGCTGGTCCTCTCGCGCACCGTTTCGTTGCGCCTCCGGGCGGCCCAAGGCGCCCGCAAGGTTTCCGCAAGCGGGCCCGTGGATATTGCGGCCCATGAAGAACTCACTGAAGAAGTTCTGGAAAAAGGCAGGGCGTCCCGGATACGCGTCCGTGGTCGCGACGATCGCCCTGTTCGTCGCCCTCGGCGGCGCCTCGTACGCGGCGATCCAGATCCCCAGGAACTCCGTCGGAACCAAACAGCTGAAGCGAAACGCGGTCACCTCCGCCAAGGTCAGGGACCGCTCGCTCCTCGCCCGCGACTTCAAGCGAGGCCAGCTCCCCCGCGGCGCGACGGGCGCCGACGGTCGCCCGGGTTCCACCGGTCCGACCGGTGCAACCGGAGCCACCGGTGCGGCTGGCGAACCGGGCCCGGCGGGCCCCGCCGGAGCCGATGGTGCCGATGGCGCTCCGGGAGCCACGGGCGCGACCGGTCCGACCGGTGAAAAGGGGGCGACCGGCGCCACGGGCGCGACCGGAGCCACCGGTCCGAGCACCAGCATCCTCAGCGGCCGCACCACCCTGGGGCCCACGGCCGAGTACTTCACGCCCATCGGCGCGAGTGCCCCCGGCGGAACGCCGGCTCAGGTCAGCACCCTCTCCCCGAACATCCCTCTCAGGGTCCGCGACTACTCCGTGAATATCTCGACACCGCCCGGGCCGGGAAACCAGCGCCAGGTGATCATCATCGGTGGCGGCAAGACCCTGCTCGGCTGCGTCTTCTCGGCGACCACCACGGCCTGCGATCACACCGGCCCGTCCTCGACGGTGATCGACCCCGGAACCGAGCTCTACATGTACAGCTACGTGCAAGGCAACCCGCCTCCCACGGAGGTCAAGTGGGGTTTCGCGCTCGGTAGTTGAGCTCCCTCCCCGTGTAGCCTCCGGCCCGTGAGCGAACGGGCCAGAGTCGTAGTCCTGCGAGAGCTGCTCCCGGCCGGCCGGGAGCAGCTCGAGCGACGGTTCGAGGTGGAATCGCTCGGGCTGGGCGCGACCCGGGACCAGATGCTCGCGGCCGCCGCCGGGGCGGACGCCCTGGTCACCGACCTGACGTTCGCCGTGGACGGCGAACTCCTCGACGCGGCCGGTCCCCGGCTGAAGGTGGTCGCCAACTTCGGGGTCGGCTACGACAACATCGACCTGGATGAGTGCGCCGCCCGTGACGTGACGGTTACGAACACCCCCGACGCGCTGACCAACGCCACGGCCGAGCTGGCCTTGGCCCTCGCGATGTCCGCGGCCCGCGACCTGCCCGGCGCCGAGCGCGACCTGAGGGCCGGGCGCTGGCAGGGCTGGGATCCGCGGCGCTGGCGGGGCTTCGAGTTGACCGGGGCCACGATCGGGGTCGTCGGTGCCGGCCGGATCGGTGGCAGGTTCATGGAGCTCGTGTCCGGGTTCGGGGGACACCGTCTCTACACGTCGCGCCGGCGCAAGTTCCATCTGGAGGAGAAGCTGGGGGCACGCCACGTCGAGCTCGACGAGCTCCTGCAGCGCTCCGACCTGGTCAGCCTGCACCTGCCGGGCGGACCCGACACGGAGGGCCTCATCGGGGAGCGTGAACTGGAGCTCATGAAACCGACGGCAGTGCTCGTCAACACCGGCCGGGGAACCCTCGTCGACTCGGCGGCGCTGGCCAGGGCGCTCGAGGAGGGCAGGATCGGCGCCGCCGGTCTCGACGTGTTCGAGGGCGAACCCGCGGTCCCGCCCGAACTGCTCGCCGCGCCCCGCGTGTCCCTGGCCCCTCACATCGGTTCGGCCACCTACCGGTCCCGGGACGACATGGCCCGGATGGTGGCCGAGAACGTCACGGCGGTGCTCGAGGGCCGGGATCCCCCGAACCCCGTCACCTGAACGAAGAAGGACCCCGATCTCCCTCCCGAGATCGGGGCCCCGAGCCCAGCGGCTCTACTGGACGTGAAACTAGCGGCCGACGCGGAGCGTCTTGGCCCGCGACTTGCCGTTGGCCGAGGTCACCTTGACCTTCAGCTTCCTGACCTTGCCGGTCCTGATCGAGCGCACGACCTTGCGGCCGAGCTTGACCCTGACCCGGCTCTTGCCGGCCTTCCTGAGCCGGAACTTGCTCTTGCCGACCACGCGGTTCTTGCCGGGCAGGCTGACGGTCAGCGTGCCCGCCGTGGTGGTGGACTTGAACCCGACAACGAGGCTGCGACCCGCCAGGCTGGCCCGGTAGATCGTCGGCGCCGCGTAGCCGTTGTCCCGCGTCACCTTCACGGAGGCGCTCTCGGAGAGCACGGCGCCCGAGTCCTGCGTGGTGGACGAGCTGACCGTCGCGGTGTTGACGTAGGTCTTCTCGCCGACCGGGGTCGAGGATCCGGTCCTCGCTTCCAGGCACAGCAGGTAGAGCGTGCCCGTCAGCGGATGGGCGGTCGGGTTCCACACGTAGAACACGCGGGTCTTGGGCTGCGGATCGTTCCCGAGGGGGACGAGCCCGTCCTCGAACTCCCAGCCGCCGACGATGCCCTTCGCGTTCTCACCGCAGACCAGCGACTCGGTGGCCTTGCCGCCCGAGGCGACCGCGATCGGCTTCGTGACCTTGGTGAAGACCAGGTCGGAACTCGTGCCGTTGACCTCGGAGGTCTTGTTGTCGAGGCAGCGGATGCTGGCCTTGACCGTGGTCAATGCACCGGTGGTCTTGACCGTCAGCTTGCGTCCCGTGTCACCCACGGGGGCGCTCGCCAGGATCCAGGCGCGTCCGCCCGTGACCTGGATGCCAGGGGCGATCGGGGTGGAGCCGGCGGTGCAGGTCAGGTCGATCTCGTGGACGCCAGGTCCGAGGACGACCGTCTTGGTGACCGGCGAACCGACGTTCAGTGCCCGCCCTTCCGTGGTCTTGCCGGGCAGGCAGACGGCAAACAACTTGACCTGGGCCTGCCCCGTCGCGTGGTTCCAGACCTTGGCGACGTAGCTGCCGGTCGAGTCGGACTCGAGCCGCGACACCTCGATGTCGTCGTAGGTGCCGGTGCCCTGGTCGATGTGGTCGACGCGCACGGCGGCATCCGAGATCAGGTCACCCGGGTTGCAGGTGATGCTCTCGGTCACGTTCGCGCCGGGCTGGAGCGTGATGTGCTTTTCGACCTTGTAGATCGTGAGCTGCTCGTTCTGCGTCGAGACCGTGGTGGACGGAAGCGTCGTCTTCACCTTCACCTTGTAGCTCACCTGCTGGCCGGCACCGAGGGTGCCGACGTTGCAGGTGACCAGCTGGACGTTGATCGTGCAGGGGGCATCCGCCGAGATGATCTGGAGTCCCGCCGGGACGTTGTCGCTGATCACCACGTCATGCGAGTCGGCGGTGCCCTCGTTCTTCACCGAGATGGTGAAGGTCACGTTGCTGCCCTCGACGACCTCGGGGTTGTCGGCGATCTTCTTGATCTTCAGCTTCGGCTTGCCGGGATCGGTCGGACCCGTGGGGCCGGTCGGACCCGTGGGGCCGGTGGGCGTCGTCGGACCGGTCGGACCGGTGGGCGTCGTCGGACCCGTGGGGCCGGTCGGACCCGTCGGACCGGTCGGGCCATCCGGCTCGTCCGGGAGGCAGCCGGCGAACGGCGCGTGGTGGGTCTCACGGTTCGACTGGAAGCTCTTGGCGATCACCTGGCCGATGTTGTGGCCGACGTTGAAAGCGTTCACGTTCGCCTTGGGAGCCAGGATCGTGCCGCCGAAGGCCGAGCCGGTGTTGAGCCCGACGGTAGTGGCCTCCGGGAAGTTCCAGAAGGTGTTCTTGTTCTGGACGGCGGTCGCGGAGTCCTGCGCCTGGTTCCAGGCCCCGCCGATGCCGTTGCGGAAGTACATGTGCCCGTCGATCTGGACGTTCGTGCCCGAAACGTTGATCAGCGCGGTGGCCCCGACCGGGACCTCGATGAGGACCGCGACGTTGCCGCTCAGCATCGCGGGGGTGACGGAGAACACGTTCAGCGTGGCGTCGGTGCCCTTCAGGTAGAGGGCGTTGCCCCCGAGCGAGATGCCGGCCGGGTTGGAGCCCCCGGTGTTGATCACCGTGGCGGTGCCGGTGGGAGAGGCCGAGGCCCAGGACGCCGACTTGGCCGTCAGGTCCGCGAAGGCGGCGTCGAAGTCGATCGGAGCGGAGTCGAGCTGCGAACCGCCACCGTTGTAGTTGATGTAGCCGGTGAGGCCAGGGGTCCAGGCGCTGCCGCGCTGGAGGTTGAACGAGTGCGAGGTCCCGTTCACGACCAGCGTCGGATAGCTGTTCGTGTAGGGCGGGTTGGTGAGGTGGGTTCCCACCGTCATGCCCGAGGCGTTCAGGTTGCCGCCGTAGGCGATCGCGCCCTCGGACTCCGCGCCACGCGACCCGTTGGTGTGGATGAACTCCGTGTAACCGGTCGCGGCGCCGAGCGGGTTGGCGACACAGGTGGTGGAGGAGGTTGCACCGGCGGCGGGCGCAAAGCCGAGCGCGGCCATCATGCCGACGAAGACTGCGAGTAGCGCCGCCGAAAAGGCACGAGTACTGCTTTGAGTCATGTAACGGTCCCTTGCGATTTGGTTGATGCCTGAGTTCGAGGTCGTGTCGGTGACCTCAATCTGAGACGGCAACGCAGCAACCGTTCAGGTGCTGACATGCGGCGAGTCGGAACCTCTGTTCTTCATCGCCAGGCAAGGCCGATTCCGGTGATGGAACCGAAGATGCCGATCAGAACTGGCTTATGACTGTATCCAAAGAAACCCGAAATGTCCAAAAAGTTTCATCCCCGACGAGGGGATTTTCGTCACAGCCGGGGTACGGGGTCAGGACTTCCGGTCGGCCTTGCGCGACCGCGGGACCGTGCGGAACACGTGGTCCCAGAACGGGGTGGACACGCCGTAGCCGTAGTGGTGGTCCTGGAAGTGGTGGCGCATGTGGTGCTCACGCACCTTCTTGCCGATCTTCGACTTCGGGACCGAGTGGTGCAGGTAGTAGTGCGTGTAGTCGTAACCGAGGTAGCCGGTGAGGAACCCGCCGAACAGGACCCACCCGTGCGGGGCCCCGAAGATCAGCATGAAGGCGGCGTAGAAGATCAGCGCCAGCGGAATGCTCGCCGCGGGCGGCATCACGAGCCGCATCTTGTCGTTCGGATGCTCGTGGTGGACGCCGTGGATGATGAAGTTGATCTTGTCGCCACCCTTGAACTTGGGCGTCCAGTGGAAGAGGAGCCGATGGAGCCAGTACTCCGACAGGGTCCAGATCGCCAGTCCGGCCACGAAGAGGCCGACCGTCGCGGGCAACGAGAGGCCGCGATCGACGCCGAGCCACACCAGGACCGCGATGACCGGCCCGTAGATCACGAGGGGCACCACCGGGTGGACCCGCGAGAAGAAGTTGAGTACCGAGTTCTCGAACAGGTCGGGTGACGCTGCGAGTCTTTCCGAACGTTCCGAAGATCCCATGGACTTGGGATGGTAGCGTGATCGGTCCCCGAACTTCAGGAGAAACGCAGTCACGATGAGCAACGCCGCCACAGCCCAGGACTTCAAGGTCGCCGATCTGTCACTGGCCGAATACGGACGCAAGGAAATTCGCCTGGCCGAGCACGAGATGCCGGGCCTGATGGCCACCCGGCGCGAGTTCTCCGAATCGAAGCCCCTCGCGGGCGCCCGGATCACCGGCTCGCTCCACATGACCATCCAGACCGCCGTCCTCATCGAGACCCTCGTCGAGCTCGGCGCCGAGGTTCGGTGGGCGAGCTGCAACATCTTCTCCACCCAGGACCACGCGGCCGCCGCGGTCGCCGTCGGTCCCGACGGAACCCCGGACGACCCCAAGGGCGTCCCGGTCTACGCCTGGAAGGGCGAGACCCTCGAGGAGTACTGGTGGTGCACCGAGCAGGCGCTCACCTGGCCCGAGAAGGGGGCGGACGGTTCCGTCGGCCCGAACATGATCCTCGACGACGGCGGTGACGCGACCCTGCTCATCCACAAGGGCGTCGAGTTCGAGAAGGCCGGCGCGGTGCCGGACCCGGCCGGGGCCGACTCGGAGGAGTTCCGCATCGTCCTCCAGACCCTCAAGGACTCCCTCGCCGCCAACCCCGGGAAGTGGACCGAGATCGCGAAGGGAATCAAGGGAGTCACCGAGGAGACCACCACCGGTGTCCACCGCCTGTACGAGATGAAGGAGAAGGGCGAGCTGCTCTTCCCCGCCATCAACGTCAACGACTCGGTCACCAAGTCCAAGTTCGACAACCTCTACGGCTGCCGCCACTCCCTGATCGACGGGATCAACCGCGCCACCGACGTGATGATCGCGGGCAAGGCCGCCGTCGTCTGCGGGTTCGGTGACGTCGGCAAGGGTTGCGCCGAGTCGCTCCGCGGCCAGGGCGCCCGGGTGATCGTCACCGAGATCGACCCGATCTGCGCCCTCCAGGCCTCGATGCAGGGTTATGAGGTGCGCCGCCTCGACGACGTCGTCGATACGGCGGACATCTTCGTGACCACGACCGGCAACAAGGACATCATCACGGCCGACCACATGGCGAAGATGAAGCATCAGGCCATCGTCGGGAACATCGGCCACTTCGACAACGAGATCGACATGGCCGGCCTCGAGGCGGTTCCCGGGATCGAGCGGATCGAGATCAAGCCGCAGGTCCACGAGTGGCGCTTCCCCGACGGCCACTCCGTGATCATCCTGTCGGAGGGTCGCCTGCTCAACCTCGGGAACGCGACCGGCCACCCGAGCTTCGTGATGTCGAACTCCTTCACCAACCAGGTGATCGCGCAGATCGAACTCTTCACCAAGGCCGACGAGTACGACCTCGGGGTGTTCGTGCTCCCGAAGCACCTGGACGAGAAGGTGGCCCGCCTCCACCTGGAAGCGGTCGGGGCGGACCTCACGGAGCTCACCCCGGAACAGGCCGCCTACATCGGCGTCCCGATCGAGGGGCCGTACAAGCCGGATCACTACCGGTACTGATCCAGAGGGGCCGGCTTCGCCGGCCCTTCTCGTTCTCCGGAAAACGCGGAGTTGTTGCCGAGGTGTGAAGAAAGAATTCTGCGATTTGCGGAAACACCTCCGACTTCGTCTCGCGAGTCTTGCTTGGATGCCCGCAGTGGCTGCTCGCAAGAAGAAGATTCCCACCTGTGAGGACTGCTACTTCCGCCAGAAGATGCTCTGCGCACTGGACCTGGACGAGCCCTGCGGGACGTTCCGGGAGAGCCGCCCGGAGGGTCTGGTGCCGCCGCGGCAGCCGATGCTGCTGCTCCGCCCGCCGCGCTGGGCCGACCGTTAGACCGCGCCCGGGGCGCGTCCAGATTCATTTCACGGTCCGGCACCGCGACTCCGCCCGGGGTGCCCCGTACTAGCATCGGGTGGATGAACGGTCTGGGATCCAGGTCATGAGGTTCACCGTCCTCGGCAAGTCGCCGGCCTGGCAGGACGCGGACGGCGCCTGCAGCGGGTATCTCGTCACGGAAGGCGATACCGCGGTCATGCTCGATTGCGGCAACGGCGTCTTCGGCAAGTTGCGGAAGTACCACGACTACGTGGACGTGGACGCGGTGGTCATCTCGCATCTCCACGCCGACCACTTCGCCGACCTCATCCCGTTCGGCTTCGCGCTCCGGTTCGCGCCGCGCCAGCAGCCCGTCCCGATAGATCCGTGGCCGGGCACCGACGACCCGGCCCGGCCCCGGCTGTACGGCCCCCCGGGGTCGAAGGAGTTCCTCGACGAGCTCGACAGCACCTGGAGCCTAGGCGAGCATTTCGAGCGTGCCTTCGAGCTCGCCGAGTACGACCCGGACGAACCGCTCGAGATCGGACCCCTGACCGTCAGGTTCCGGGAGGTCCCGCACTACATCACCACCTACGCGATGGAGGTCACGGGTCCGTCCGGGAGCCGCCTGACCTACGGGGCGGACTGCCGTCCGAACGACGCGCTCGTCGAGTTCGCCAGGGACACGGACCTCCTGGTCGCCGAGTCGACCCTGCCACGTCCCGAGCGCACCGGGATCAGGGGGCACCTCACCCCGGGCGAGGCGGGCGAGCACGCCGAGAAGGCCGGCGCCAGGAGCCTGCTGCTCACCCACATCTCCGACGAGCTCGATCCCGAGTGGGCCAGGAGCGAAGCGGAGAAGACCTACGGCGGCCCCGTCCGGGTCGCTTCCGAGGGTCTCGCGCTCGACGTTTGAGCACCCGGCCGGTGGCTACTAATCTTCGAAACCATGTCTGAACGCGACCTCTTCGCCAACTTCGCCCGGATGCGACGCGAGATGGACGAGATGCTGTCCGGCAGCTGGGGCAGGGCCACCTACATCAGCCGGCGCGCGACCGGCTTCTCGCCGAACGTCGACGTCTACTACAGCGGCGACCCGCAACGGGCGGTGGTCAAGTGCGATCTCGCCGGGATCGACCTGTCGACCGTCGGCATCGAGGTCAGCGGCCGACAGCTGACGATCGTCGGGGAACGCCCGGTCCAGGAGACCGAGGGGCGCGTCTATCAGCAGGTGGAGATCCCGACCGGCCCGTTCCGCCACGTGGTCGAGCTCCAGGTCGACGTCGACTCGGAGCGCGCGACCGCCACCTATGACGACGGGGTCCTCCGGGTGGAGCTCCCGCTCCGGGACGAGGCCGAGATAACGCGACAGGTGCCGGTCGCCCGGCCCCGCAAAGGGCGCGTGATCGATGGCTGAGACGCCCGAGGGCATCCCGGTGCTCGAGGTGGTCACCGGGGAAGACGTCGACATCGAGCAGGCGATCAAGGACGAACGGCGCCTGCCCGAGGCGATGCCGGTCCTGCCGCTCCGGGACACGGTCGCCTACCCGGACACCCTCGCTCCGCTCGGGGTGGGGCAGGAGCGGTCCATCAAGCTGGTCGACGACGTGCTCGCCGGCAACCGGATGCTGGTCATGGTCGCGTCCCGTGACCCCGAGGAGGACACGCCGTCCCCGGCCCAGCTCCACGACGTCGGCGTGGTCGGCGTGGTCACCCGGATGCTCAAGGTCCCGGACGGCACGATCCGGATCCTGGTGCAGGGCAGCCAGCGTGTGCATCTCGACGACTACGTGACCGAGACCCCGTACCTGGTCGCCCGGATCACCGAGATGCCGGATGTGGTCGAGGAGACGCCGGAGCTCGAGGCGCTGACCCGCAACGTCCAGAAGACCTTCTCCGACATCATCGAGCAGATCCCGTACCTGCCGGAGGAACTCCAGCTCGCCGTCACGAACGTCGAGGATCCCTCGGCTCTTTCGCACCTGATCGCCGGGGCTCTTCGCATCCCCACCGAGGAGAAGCAGCAGCTTCTCGAGGAGGTCGACGTCTCGAAGCGGTTGCGGATGCTTTCGGAGATCCTGGCCCGCGAGCTGGAGGTGATCCAGCTCGGTTCGCAGATCCAGTCCGAGGTCCAGTCCTCGATCGACAAGGGCCAGCGCGAATACTTCCTCCGCGAGCAGCTGAAGGCGATCCAGGCCGAGCTCGGCGAGGACGACGAGCAGATCGCCGAGATCAACGAGCTGCGCGAACGAATCGAGGCCGCGCAGCTGCCGGAGCACGCGCACCAGGCGGCGGAACGCGAACTGTCCCGCCTCGAGAAGCTGCCGCCCGCCGCGGCGGAGCACGGCGTGATCCGGACCTATCTCGAGTGGCTGGTCGAGCTGCCGTGGTCGAAGGAGACCGAGGACAACCTCGACATCGAGCATGCCCGCGAGGTCCTGGACGCGGACCACTACGACATGGAGAAGATCAAGGACCGCATCCTCGAGTACCTGGCGGTCCGCAAGCTGAACCCGGAGTCTCCCGGACCGATCCTGTGTTTCGTCGGTCCTCCGGGCGTCGGCAAGACCAGCCTCGGCCAGTCGATAGCCCGCGCCCTCGGACGCGAGTTCGAACGCATCTCCGTCGGCGGCGTCCGGGACGAGGCCGAGATCCGGGGCCATCGGCGCACATACATCGGGGCGATGCCCGGCACCATCATCAGGGCGCTCCGCGACGCCGGTTCGCGCAACCCCGTCTTCATGATCGACGAGATCGACAAGATGGGCTCCGACTTCCGGGGCGACCCGTCCTCGGCGATGCTCGAGGTTCTGGATCCGGCCCAGAACGAGACCTTCCGTGACCACTACCTGGACATGCCGTTCGACCTCTCGGACGTGATGTTCATCGCGACCGCGAACGTGCTCGACACGATCCCCGGTCCGTTGCTCGACCGCATGGAGATCATCCAGCTCGCCGGATACACCGTCGACGAGAAGCGTCACATCGCGCGCCGCTACCTGGTGCCGCGCCAGATCAAGGCGAACGGCCTGAAGCCCTCGCAGATCTCGTTCACCGACCCGGCACTGACCGCGATCATCGAGGAGTACACCCGCGAGGCCGGGGTGCGCAACCTCGAACGGGAGATCGGCACCGTCTGCCGCAAGGTCGCCCGCACCGTGGCGGAGAAGGGCGGCAAGGCGAAGAAGGTGAAGGTCTCCGGCAAGAAGGTCCGGGAGCTGCTGGGCCGCCGGCGTTTCTTCTCGGAGACCCGGCGGCGCACCCGCGTGCCCGGCGTCTCGACCGGCCTTGCCTGGACGCCTACCGGCGGCGACGTGCTCTTCATCGAGGCGACCGCGATGCCCGGCAACGGCAAGCTGGTGATCACCGGCCAGCTCGGCGACGTGATGCGGGAGTCGGCCCAGGCGGCGCTCTCGTACGTGCGGGCCAACGCGCGCGACCTGGCGCCCGGCCTGGACGAGAAGTACTTCGCCCAGACGGACCTGCACATCCACGTGCCGGCCGGTGCCGTTCCGAAGGACGGGCCCTCGGCGGGCGTTGCGATAACGGTGGCGCTGGTTTCGCTGATCACCGGACGCCCGGTGCGCAACGACGTGGCGATGACCGGCGAGGTCACGCTGACCGGCCACGTGCTGCCGATCGGCGGCGTGAAGGAGAAGTCACTGGCGGCCCAGCGCGCCGGGATAAAGACCGTGATCCTGCCGAGCCGCAACGAGGGCGACGTCCTGGAGATCCCCGAGCACGAGCGGGCGGACGTCGAGTTCATTTACGCCGACAAGGTCGGCGACGCGCTTGCGGTCGCGCTCGAAGGCAAGCTGCGCCGCTGAGAGTTTTCAAAGGAAGCGGGTACCGGGTATTCTCGAAGCCACTTTCCAACGGAACCGAGCGAGGGGTACATGGGTAAAGAGAACATCTCAGCAAAAGCGGGCCAGGCCTACTCGGCGGCGCGCGAGAACCAGTACGTCCGTCGCCTGATCGAGGACGAGGAACTCCGTGCGAGCCTGATCGCCGCGGCCCTGGCCGGGCGCAAGGCCCTCAACCGGATCCAGTCCAGCCGCTCCTCCGCGGTCGAGTCGGTGACGAGCGACAGGCGCGTGAAGAAGGAGTTGCAGAACGCGGCCGATTCGCTGCGTGACGCGGCCGACCGGATCCGCGCCCCGAAGAAGAAGCGCCACCCGATCCGCAACCTGCTGGCGATCGGCCTGCTGACCGGCGGCCTCGTGCTCGTCTTCAGCGAGTCGGCCCGCAAGAGCCTCCTCGACGCGATCTTCGGAGCCGAAGAGGAGTTCGTCTACACCTCGACGACCAGCCCCGAACCGGCCCAGACGAACGGCACGCCCGTCGGCGGCGAGTAACCGCCACGCCGGGGCCTCGAGACCGGCTCCGCATCAAGACTCGAAAAGGGCCGCCCCGTGCCGGGGCGGCCCTTTTTCGTAGACTCCCGCGTCCTTTGGCCCGCAGGGAAGACATACGCAATGTGGCCATCGTCGCTCACGTCGACCATGGCAAGACCACCCTCGTCGACGCGATGCTCTGGCAGTCCGGTGCGTTCCGGCAGGGGCAGGACGTCAACGAGCGAGTTATGGACTCGATGGACCTCGAGCGCGAGAAGGGCATCACCATCCTCGCCAAGAACACCGCGGTTCGTTACGGGGACGTCAAGCTGAACATCATCGACACCCCCGGCCACGCCGATTTCGGCGGCGAGGTCGAGCGGGGGCTGACGATGGTGGATGGGGTCGTGCTGCTGGTCGACGCTTCGGAGGGGCCGCTGCCCCAGACCAGGTTCGTGCTCGGGAAGGCGCTCGAGGCCGGCCTGCCAGTGATCCTGGTCGTGAACAAGGTTGACCGCCCGGATGCCCGGATCGGCGAGGTGGTCGACGAGGTGTACGAGCTCTTCATGGACCTGGGTGCGGACGGCGACCAGATCGAGTTCCCGATCGTCTACACGAACGGCAAGGAGGGCTGGGCCTCGATGGAGGAGGGCGTCGAGGGCAAGGACCTGAAGCCGCTGCTCGACCTCATGGTCGAGCACATCCCGGCCCCCGAGTACGAGGAGGGGCACGTGCTCCAGGCCTGGGTGACGAACCTGGACGCCTCGCCGTACCTCGGACGGCTCGCGATCTGCCGAGTGATGCAGGGGACGATCAAGGCCGGCTCCCAGGTGGGATGGTGCCGGGCCGACGGCACCGTGGAACGGGCCTCCGTCTCGGAGCTCTTCGTGACCGAGGCGCTCGAACGGGTCTCGACGAAGGAGGCCGGACCGGGCGAGATCATCGCGGTGGCCGGCATCCCGGACGTGACGATCGGCGAGACCCTGTCCGACCCGGAGAACCCGGACCCGATGCCCGTCATCGAGGTCGACGAGCCGTCGCTCTCGATAACCGTCGGGATCAACACCTCGCCGCTGGCCGGCCGGGACGGTGACAAGGTCACGGCTCGCCAGATCCAGAACCGCCTGGACCAGGAACTGCTCGGCAATGTTGCGATCCGCGTCCTGCCGACCGACCGTCCCGACGCCTGGGAGGTCCAGGGCCGGGGGGAACTCCAGTTGGTCGTGTTGCTGGAGATGATGCGCCGGGAAGGGTTCGAGCTGACCGCCGGCCAGCCCCGGGTCCTGACCCGTGAGATCGACGGCGAGATGCACGAGCCGATGGAGCGTCTCGTGATCGACGTCCCGGAGGAGCACGTCGGCGCAGTCACCCAGTTGCTCGCGGCACGCAAGGGCCGGATGGAGAACATGACGGCCCAGTCCGACAGCTGGACCAGGCTCGACTACGTGATCCCGGCCCGGGGTCTGGTCGGGTTCCGGACCGAGTTCCTCACCGAGACCCGTGGTACCGGGATCCTCCACTCGATGTTCGAGGGCTGGGAGCCGTGGGCGGGCGAGATCACCACCCGGGCCACCGGGTCGCTGGTGGCCGACCGGCAGGGGACCTCTGCCAGCTTCGCGCTGTTCGGGCTCCAGGAGCGCGGCGCCCTCTTCATCGGTCCGGGCGAGGAGGTCTACGAGGGAATGATCGTCGGCGAGCACTCGCGCGCGAACGACCTGGACGTGAACGCCGTGAAGGAGAAGCAGCTGACCAACATGCGTTCCTCGACCTCGGACGTGCTGGTCCGCCTGACCCCGCCGAAGACCCTGACGCTCGAGTCCGCGATCGAGTTCCTCCGCTCCGACGAGTGCGTCGAGATCACCCCGGAGTCGATCCGCCTCCGCAAGGTCGATCTCGACCAGAACGAGCGGATGAAGGCCGCCCGGAAGCTCAAGAACCTCTCCCGCTAGAGGCAGAGGTCCTGATGCAAAAGGGAGTGAGGCTTTCGCCCCACTCCCTCCCCTGCTTCTGTCAGTCCCTGCCGTGCATCCCTCCCTGGCACGCGGACTGACCTATAAACAGTCCCGGTGCCGGAGGGTTGCGGTGCAGTTCAGACGGCGGGGAATGTCTTCTTGAACGTCCTCAGTGCCCGGAGCGATCCTTTCGGCTTGAGCCTCCTCTCGGCGATCGCCCGGAGCGGGTTCCGGTCGTTCAGCGCGATCCCCACCCAGTCGGCCCAGGAGACCTCGAGGGTCAGGTCGGGGTTCGGGGCGCGGCCCCGCTCGGCCCGCGCGGACCCGTTGTTCACGACCACGTGCCAGGGGCTCGCGTCGGTGAACTCCCACTCCACGACAAAGGGAGTGCTTCCGGCCGCCGCGTGGTCGACCCGGCGGGCGGTCATGTCGAAGAGGAGCGCCTGGATCTCCGGGGACGAGTCCGGGTTGGCGTGGGGCGCACCGGTGACCCCGGCGAGCAGGAGCTTGACCTGCTTGGCGGCGATCTCCTCGGCGCTCAGGCTGTGGTCGAACGGCCAGACGTCGGCGGGCATCTCCTCGATCGGGAAGCCGATCGTCTTCCAGCGCTGGCGGACCAGCTTCAGGCCGAAGGCGTAGATGTCCTCCATCGAGAAGCCCCAGCACTCGGTGTAGGCGCGGTCGAAGCCGGGCGGGCAGAACACACCGATCGAGTACCGGTTGACCTCCCGGAAGAGCTCGACGATCGCGGCCTTGCACTCCTCGGATCGGGGCACGATCTCGGAGAGGGTCTTCACCCCGAACCCGATGTGCCGCTGTTCGTCGCGGGACACGTTGGCCATGCCGGCGCTGAATCCCGGCATGCCGCCGTCCCTGGTGAAGTAGTCCTCGATGAAGTGCTGGCCGGGCTGGGCGAGGGTACCCTCGACGATCAGGTGGTACAGGGTGATGGCCTGTGCGAACTTCGGCAGGGAACGGTCGGCACGGAGCTCGTCGGCCATCCGGTCGAGCCGGTCGAAGACTCCCCGGTACCCCCAGTTGAGCTGGGGAAGGGTGGATTCGAGGGTGGAGGAGACGTCGCCCTCGATCCCGAGCACCTCGCTGAAGAAACGGTGAAAGAGGACGGCGTGCCGCGCCTCGTCCACCTGCTGGGTCGTGAGGAAGTACGCCTGCTCCTCGGTGGGGGCCGCATCGACGTAGGGGGAGAGGTTGTCGGCGACAGAGTCCTCGCCGTAGAAGAACATCGAGTACATCCAGAGGGCGGAGTTCCGCTGGAGCTCGGTCAGGGACTCCCATCCCGCGCGGTCGGCGGAGAAGTCGAGGCCCATGGCGCTCCAGTTGTTCTCCTCCCACCGGCGGTACAGGTCCATGTACGAGATGGACTTCGCGTTGTTTCCCTTCGGTTCGGTTGCTGCGACTGACATCGGTCCTTCCTCCGCTCGTTCGGTCGGGTCCAATCGTAACTGACCCGCGAGTCAGTTACTAGGATGGTCGATGTGAGCACCGATTCCGCGCCCGTCCGTCGTCGCCTCCCCGCCGC
>Ga0182743_1001825_pt1 | contig 19872 bp, 20 predicted proteins | sample eDN3rd30CKraftOP_FD_128522 | JGI IMG/M metagenome (GOLD analysis project Ga0182743, IMG submission 128522) | Enriched Organic Plus compost microbial communities from Emeryville, California, USA - eDNA 3rd pass 30_C Kraft OP (version 2) (version 2) ... | reverse complement strand
GAAGACGCATCAGGGCCACAGGCTGCGCCACGCGGTCGAGGTGCGGCACGACAGCTTCAAGTCGCCAGATTTCATTGCCCTGCTGCGCGAACACGACGTGGCGGTGATCACGGCCGGCGATTGCGACTTCCCGCAGATCGCCGACGCCACGGCGCCCTTCGTCTATGCGCGCATCATGGGCACGAGCGAGGACGAGCCGAAGGGCTATTCGGACGCCGCCATCACCCGCTGGGCCGAGCGGGCCCGGCAATGGGCGGCCGGCGAAACCCCGGATGACCTTGAGGCCGTGGCCAAGGCAGCTCCGAAGGAGCCACGGGATGTCTTCCTCTACGTCATTAGCGGTCACAAGGTGCGCAATCCGGCCGCGGCCGAAGCCTTGATCGCGCGGCTCGGCGCAAGCTGACGGCTAAAGGCCGAGTTCGCTCAGTCCCGGATGGTCGGCGGGACGCGGCCCGCTGCGGTCCCAATGATATTTGCGGTCGCTCTCGCGGATCGGCAGGTCGTTGATGCTGGCATGGCGGATCCGCATCAGGCCGTTCTCGTCGAACTCCCAGTTCTCGTTGCCGTAGGCGCGGAACCAGTTACCGGAATCCTCGCGGTATTCGTAGGCGAAGCGCACCGCGATGCGGTTGTCGGAGAAGGCCCAGAGTTCCTTGATCAGCCGATAGTCCAGTTCCCGGTTCCACTTGCGCGTCAGGAAGGCGACGATCTTCTCCCGGCCGGAGAATATCTCGCTGCGGTTACGCCACTGGCTGTCGACCGTATAGGCCAGCGACACGCGCTCCGGATTGCAGGTGTTCCACGCATCCTCGGCAGCGCGCACCTTCTGGATGGCGGTCTCACGGGTGAAGGGCGGCAGCGGCGGGCGAATCTCGGACATCGGGAACCTCACGAAGTCGTTCCAGATACATAATCCGTACCCGGGCGAACGCCAGCAGGCTTGCCGTCCGATCCCGCTGACACAGATACCATTCAGCCCGACTTTCGGTTACGCTGGTGCGTTGTCGGGAAACAATCTCTCCGGGATGGAGATTGACCATGATGATGAGAACGCTTCTTGCGGGAATCTTCGCCCTGGCAACGTCGGCAGCCTTTGCGCAGACGAGCGCCGTCCCCACGTCCGGGACATCGGATGCGGTGGCGTCCGTCGCCGAGGCGGGCAAGCCCGCGAATCTCTGCCAGGAACTCGTCGCCTTCATGAAAGCGCCTCCTGAAAAGAAGGCCGCCCCCGCCAAGCCGGCTGCGGCCGCAAAACCTGCCGCCCCCCCGGCCTCTCCGAAGGACACGTCCGCGCTTGCCGGTACGACCCGCGCCGGTGACGGCGCCACCGCCAAGCCCGAGAACACAGCGAATTCGTCGCAGGCCGTCACCGGCCAGAAGGGCGTGGCCACCGACGCCCCGGAACCGAGCAATCACAACGCAGCCGCGGGATCCGTGGCAAATGCGCCGCAAAAGGAAAGCCGCTCGGCGCCCCTGCCCCCGGCCGATGTGGCGAGCACGCCCAAGGAATCGGTGATCACCACCGAGAGGGCCGAGTCGCTCGTCGCCACGAACGACATCGCGCAATGCCAGGGCATCGCCCGGCAGATGAGGGTGGCCGGCGTGGCCATGCCGCCGCCCCTGATCGCCCTCGCCGCGCTCGACCTGAAATACCAGGCCAGCGGAACGCCGGCGCCTCAGGAGCCGATCGCGCAGCCCGCGCCGTAATCACGGGAAAGGCCGTCGCGGTGATGGCCGAGGGAAAGTGGAGGAGGACCGCATGGGCATGATCTTGACGGGGATTGTCGTCGCCTTCGCAATCACAATCGGCGCCGGCGCCTATCTGAGCGCGCAGCCGACGATCTCCTGGCAGGCCTTCAGTACCAGCAGCACGCATGTAGGCGATCCGGGACACAATCTCGTCGGCAAGAACTGGACCGGCGACCCCAGCAACGATTCCTCTTCGGACCATGCCGGCTGAGATACGTTTCGGCCGTACGCCAGAATGACGGATGAAACAACAACGCCCAGGCCGGTGGCCTGGGCGTCTCCATGTGGCGGATCGCCGATCCCTATTCGGCGGGCTCGGCCGCGGATCGCGGCGGAATCTCGCCGCGTGCCTCCTGCTTCTCGACCCAGGCGCTGTGATGCTCCTTGGCCCAGTTCAGGTCGACCGTGCCCGATCCCATCGCGTCATAGGCGCCTTCCATGCCCAGCGTGCCGATATAGATGTGCCCGAGGATGAGGGCGATCATCAGAACGCCGATGACGGCATGGGCATATTGCGCCCATTGCATGCCGTTGACGTCCGTGAAGTCGAACGGGAAGAGCAGGTAGATTCCCGAGACCGACAAGGCCGCGCCGCCGAGGGTGACCGACCAGAACACCAGCTTCTGCCCGGTGTTGAACCGCCCGGCCGGCGGATGCTCGCGGTTTGACTTGTCGAACATTCCGCCGCCCGTCCTGAGCCAATGCCCGTCATAGCGATCGGGCAGGTTGTCCCAGACCCACAGGACCAGCATAACCACGATGCCCAGCATGAACGCCCACGACGTGAAATCGTGCGCGAGCTTCGCCCAGTGGGACCAGGCCGAGAAGGCCTCTGGACCGATCAGCGGCATCAGCAGGCGCTTGCCGAAGATGAGGTTCAGGCCGGTGATGGCCAGCACGATGAACGCCGTGGCGGTGACCCAGTGTGTCAGGCGCTCCAGGGCGTTGAACCGCAGGATCCTGACGCTCGACTCGCCGGCCTGCGTGCGGATGCGGCCCCGGATGAAATAGAACAGCGCGAGCAGGGCGATCGCGCCGAGAATGGCAATGCCGCCGATCCACGGCAGCGCACCCTCGCGGAAGCTCCGGTAGTTGCGGCCTTGCGGCTGCTCCAGCGTTCCTGCCCTTGCATCGGGTATGGAGACCCGCCCCTCGATCTTGTGCATCTGGTCGAGGAGTTGCTGCTCGCTGACCGCGTGCGTGGCAGGGTCGTTTGCCGGCGGCGCCTGCTGTGCCACCGCCGGAATGACCAGCAATCCAAGAACCAGAACGAGGGATGCGACCGCAGGCGAAATCAGTCGAACAAGCTTGCTAGTCCGCATTTTTTCGTCCTCCTCGCGCCGGAAGCAGGGCGACCCGGCTTCGTTGCCAATTCAGCACTAGACCTGCACCGGCTCCCGATAGGCCGTCTGCCAGCCCCACGCGCCCGACCCATAGCCGCGCTGCGTCACCCGCTCCTTGTAGATTTCGGCGATGATCTCGCCATCGCCGGCGAGCAGCGACTTGGTGGAGCACATCTCCGCGCAGAGCGGCAGCTTGCCCTCCGCCAGCCGGTTGGCGCCGTATTTCCGGTATTCGGCCTCGCTGGAGTCCGGTTCCGGGCCGCCGGCGCAGAAGGTGCATTTGTCCATCTTGCCGCGCGATCCGAAATTGCTGGTGCGCGGATATTGCGGCGCTCCGAACGGACAGGCGTAGAAGCAGTAGCCGCAGCCGATGCACAGATCCTTCGAGTGCAGAACCACGCCGTCCGCGGTGGTGAAGAAGCAGTTCACCGGGCAGACGGCGGCGCAGGGCGCGTCGGTGCAGTGCATGCAGGCCATCGACACGGAGCGCTCGCCGGGCTTGCCGTCATTGATGGTGACGACACGTCGCCGGTTGATGCCCCATGGCACGTCGTGCTCGTTCTTGCAGGCGGTGACGCAGGCGTTGCACTCGATGCAGCGTTCCGCGTCACAAAGGAATTTCATCCGGGCCATTTCTCAAGCCTTCCTGCTCACGCGGTGATCTGACAGAGCGTGACCTTCGGTTCCTGCATGCCGGTGACCGGGTCATAGCCGTAGGTGGTGATGCTGTTGGCGCTCTCGCCGAGCACGTAAGGGTCGGCGCCCTTCGGGTAGTTGGCCCGGAGGTCCTCGCCGTGCAGCCAGCCGCCGAAGTGGAAGGGCATGAAGGCCACGCCCTTGCCGACACGCTCGGTCACCAGCGCTTTCACCCGCGCCTTCGAATTGTTCTCGGCGCCGGAGACCCATACCCAGGCGCCATCGGTGATGCCTCGCTCGGATGCGTCCGCGGGATTGATCTCAACGAACATGTCCTGCTGCAGCTCGGCCAGCCAACGGTTCGAGCGCGTCTCCTCGCCGCCGCCCTCGAACTCCACCAGCCGTCCGGAGGTGAGGATCAGGGGGAAGCTCTTGGCGATGCCCTTGTCAACGGCCGCCTTCTGGACGGTGAAGCCGATATTGGGCAGGCGGAACTGCTTGGCGTCGGGATAGGTCGGGTACTTTTCGACCAGATCCACCCTCGGCGTGTAGATCGGCTCGCGATGGACGGGAACCGGATCGGGCAGGTTCCAGGCCACAGCGCGCGCCTTGCCGTTGCCATAGGGATGACAGCCGTGCTTGAGCGCGACGCGCTGGACACCGCCCGACAGGTCGGTCGACCACGAGACCTTGTCGATGGAGCCCATGTCGTTGCCGATGGTCTGGATGATTCCGAGTTCCTCCGCCGTCAGGTCCTTGTCCCAGCCGAGCTTCTTCAGCACGGCCATGGTGAACTCGGGATAGCCGTCGGTCAGCTCGGACCCGACCGTGTAGGAGCCTTCCGCCAGCAGCGTCTCACCATTGCGCTCGACGCCGAAGCGGGCGCGGAAGGGACTGCCGCCATCCATGACGTGCAGCCCGGTGCTGTAGAGGTTGGCGGTTCCGGGATGGCGGAGTTCTGGCTTGCCCCAGCACGGCCAGGGCAGCCCGTAATAATCGCCGCCGACCTCCGGATCGTCCTTGGGCGCGCGCAGGGTGACGAGGTCGAATTTGTGCTGGTTGCGCATATGCGCCTTGAGCCGCTCCGGGGACTGGCCGCAATAGCCAGTCGACCAGCCGCCGCGATTCATCTCGCGCAGCACGTCCTCGGGAACCGGGCGGTCGCCCTCGACCGCGATGTTCTTGAACATCCAATCGGCCAGGCCGAGCTTCTTCGACAGGAGATAGAGGACCTGGTAGTCGTCCTTCTGCTCGAAGCTCGGCTTGACGATCTGCTCGCCCCATTGAAGCGCGCGGTTGGACGCAACCCGCGAGCCCGAGGTCTCGAACTGCGTGCAGACCGGGAGGAGATAGGTGTCCTCCTTGCGCCCGGCCTTGACCGCGAGCGAGGCCCAGGTCGTCGGATGCGGGTCGGCCACGACGAGCAGTTCCAGCCCGGCCAGGCCCTTCACCGATTCCGGAATGCGCGTGATGCTGTTGCTGGCGTGCCCCTGGACGAACATCGCCCGCAGACTGTTGCGCTGTGCGATATCGTCCTTGGGCAGCAGGACGGCGTCGAACCACCGCGTCAGCGGAATGCCGGGCGCCTCCATGAGCTCCTTGGAGTCGAACTGGGCGAGCAGGTCGTCGTAGGGAATCTCCCAGACCCGCGACCAGTGCTTCCAGGCGCCTTCGGTCAGCCCGTAATAGAAGGGCAACGTCACCACATCGAGGCCGATATCGGTGGCGCCCTGCACATTGTCATGGCCGCGGAAAATGTTGGCGCCGGTGCCGGGCTTGCCGACATTGCCGGTGGCGAGGCACAGGATGCAGCTTGCGCGGACATTGGCCGTGCCGACCGTGTGATGGGTCTGTCCCATGCACCAGATGATCGTCGCCGGCTTCTGCGTGGCGAACATCTGCGCGATGCGCTTCATCTGCTCGCCGGGCACACCGGAGATGCGCTCCACCTCGTCCGGCGGATATTTCGCCACCTCCTTGCGGATTTCGTCCATGCCGTAGACGCGCTGCGCGATGAACTCCTTGTCCTCCCAGCCATTCTCGAAGATGTGCCAGAGCAGGCCCCAGATGATCGCGATGTCCGTGCCCGAGCGGATGCGCGCGAATTCCGTCGCATGGGCCGCCGTGCGGGTGAACCGCGGGTCCATGACGATGAAGTTGGAATTGTTGAGCTCCTTGCCCTCCAGCAGATGCTGCATGGCGACGGGATGCGCTTCCGCGGGGTTGCCGCCGAGGATGATCAGCGTCTTGGCGTTGCGTATGTCGTTGAACGAATTGGTCATCGCCCCGTAGCCCCAGGTGTTGGCTACGCCGGCAACCGTCGTCGAATGGCAGATGCGGGCCTGGTGGTCCTGGTTGTTGGTCCCCCACAGCGCCGCGAGCTTGCGGAAGAGGTAGGTGCCCTCATTGGAGAACTTGGCCGACCCCATCCAATAGACCGATTCCGGCCCGGATTTCTGGCGGATCTCCATGAGCTTGTCGCCGATGCCGTTGATGGCATCCTCCCAGGAGACGCGCTCCCACTGGCCGCCGACGAGCTTCATCGGATATTTGAGGCGGCGGTCGCTGTGGACGAGCTCGCGCACGCTGGCGCCCTTGGCGCAGTGGGAACCCCGGTTGAACGGGCTGTCCCACGACGGCTCCTGCCCGGTCCACACGCCATTCTGGACCTCGGCGGTGACCGTGCAGCCGACCGAGCAATGCGTGCAGACGCTCTTCCGGAGCTCGATCGGAACACCGGGCTCCGGGTGGCTGATCGCGGAAGCCTTGCGGATCGTCCCGAGCTGGAACGAGCCGAACGCGGCCAATCCGCCGGCGGCGAGGCCAGAGCGACGCAGGAAGGTTCGCCGGTCGAGATGGGCTGACGCGACAGCTCCCATCATGCCCTGCAGTTTGGTGCGGTTCGTTTGGCCGCTCTTGCGCTTCGTCAGCATCGTCGCGCCCTCACTTCTTCGCCGGATAGTGGTTTACGCGGTAGAAGTCCTTGACGTGGTCGGTCTCCCGGTAGCGAGACTTCGTCTCGCTTTCCCCGGGGTCATAGGCCTGCGCCTCTTCCGGGGAGACCGTTGCGACGGTCGCGACCAGTGCGGTGGTGGACGCGCTGCCGAAGGCGCGGAGGAAATTGCGGCGGTTCATTCCCGCCTGTTGCTTTCCCTGCATCTCTCGTCCTCCTCCATTCGGCATCCGCCAGCCGGCGGCCGGTCATGCGCTTTGGCTCGCCTCCATGGCAAAGCCCTCGGCCTCGATTTCGAGGAATATCCGCCCCACCTGGCCGACGGCCCGGTAGAAGCTCGCGACCCTTGCCGTTTCCAGATCGGCGAAGAAGCGCCCCGCCCAGGAGGCGAGATGGCGCTCGAAAAAGCCGGCTTCGTCCCCAGGGGCACCGAAACGACCGACGGCCAGGCCGCTCATGATCTCGCAGAGCGTGCCCAGGTGATCTTCCGGATCGGGATGGGCATCCGTGCGCTCGATGCCGAGCTGCATCATGTCGCCGCGCAGGCGCGCCAGGGGCCGCTCGTTGAGGAAGCCCGTCAGGTAATAGGACGCATAGGGAAGAAGCTCCCCGCGCCCGACGCCGATGAAGAGATCGAAATATTCGCGCCGGACCGCTTCGGCGCCGGCGGATGCCGCAGCCTCTGCCAGCGCGATATGGGCCAATCCCAGGGAAGTCGCGCCATCCCTCAGGCCAGCCAGGCGCTCCAGGAACTGCGCATCCGGAGCGCGCAGGAGCAGCGAGGCAAGAAGGGCATATTCCGCGGCGCGGGCGCGGTCGACGTCATCGGGCTCAGCAGTCCCCGCACCGAAGGTCGAAGCATCAACTTCACCTGGTGAACCGACTGCCTGTTCGAGAGACGCGTCCGGGTTCATGTCCACCTGACCATACCGCCCAAGATGGATGGTTGATCGTATCTGGAACTAGAATGATTGCAATATTTGCAGCGTATCACATGATTGTGCAGGGGAAAGTTTGCCCTTTCAGCGCGGAACGGCACTGCCATGGCGCGGCCGAGCGGCGAATCGGGCCGGCGGCGCCTCCTCTTCGGATCCAGCGGCCTCAGCCTGATCCCCGGCCAAATCGGGGGAATCCGGTGCCTCCTGAGGCACCGGAGGCGCCTCGGCGGACGGCTGCTTAGTTGGTGTCTCCGGCTCGGCAACGTCATCCGGAACGGCAGGACTCGCTTCGGGCGATGCCGGAGACGCGCCGGCGGCCGCCACCTCCATCGGGCCGGTAGTCTCGCCGCCCCCCATTTTCGACAGGAATTCGGCGACCGCCTTTCCGGCTTCGAGGGGTCCGAAGCCGGGAATCGTGCCCGGCGCGTTGAAATCCCAGGCGTTCTCGGATGGACCGATATAGTCGCGGATCGCCTGGTCGAGCGACCAGGACTTGCGCAGGGCGGCCCGTTTCAGACTCTCCGGCACCCCCTCCTGCAGGAAAGTAGAAAGATCGCTTCCGGCGGTGATGTCCTCGAGGCTGGGAAGCGGCGGCGCCGGCGGCGCCTCGGGCCCGGCGGCCACCTCCTCCGGTGCCTGCCCGGCCTCTTCCGCCGCCGCGCCGTCATCCGGCTGTTCCGGCCGCTGCGGAGCCAATCTCCCGCGCTCCTGCACCAACTGCTTGCGGCGCGACCACCGGGCGAAGATGTTGCCGCGCTCGCCGTTCATTCGTCATCTCCCGCCTGCCGGGAGCCCGGCACGCGCATCGCCATGGCCTCGGGATCGGCACGGTCCCGCACCCGCTTCATGAACGGCCGCTCGACATGATGCGCCTCCACGAAGGCCGCGAGTTGTTCCTGGATTTCGGCAGGCATCGGAACAGCTTCGATGATGTCCGTGCCGGGCTCGGTCAGCGCCTCGCCTTCGGAAGGGTCGGCGGTCACGTGCTGCAGCACGATGCCCTGCGGAGTGCCCGCGGCGCGGAGCGATATCCAGAGGCTCGGCCGCCCCGAACGGAGATTGGCCCGATACATGCCGGTTTCATCGACGAAGAATTCGAGCTCGAAGGTGCCGGCGAAATACCGCGTCGCCTCCGCCGTCTTCTCCAGGACCGTCCACGGCTCCGCGGCCGGCGCCCCCGCCAGCGCGGCGACCGGCACCCAGGCGTGGTCCTGCCAGGGATTCTTCAGAACCCGATGCTCCACGACCACGCCGATCTCTGCCGTTTCCCGCACCATAACGCGCCTCTAATGCGCCGCTGCGGCCACGTGCAGCGGCAGGCTGGCAACAAGGTTCTGTGGCTTCATGCGGACCGTCCCGTCACGTGCCATCGCCATTATAAGCCAGACCGGCCGGTCACCCACCTCCGCGCGAACCTCGCCGGTGTCACGGAAGGTGAGCCTGAACAGGGCGACGATGCGCCCGGCCGCCTCCGAATCGAGCTCGTCGCCGCGCCACAGCGTGTTGCCGATGCGGGTCGCTTCGGCATCGAGGCCGATGAACCACGCCCAGTTCTCGTCCTCGATCCGCTCCACCGGCTCGATCGTGACGTCGACAGCGAGCAGGTGGCGGACCCAGATCTCCATCGCCCTCGCCAGACCGCGGCGCGCCGGACTGCCCGCCCCGCCGAGATCGAGAACCATGTCGAAGGCATCGCTCTGGTCGAAATAGGAGTCGGCATTCCCCTCGGCGAGAATCGTCAGCTCGCTGGCGGCGGGGCGGCCCATCATGGTCAGGAGGGGCGAGGCGTGCCGGTTCTGCTCGTGGAATTCGATCGTCTCGGCATCGGCCAGAAGCAGCGCGCCCTCATGGACGGTTATCCGCTGTGGACGATAGAACAGCTCCCCCGCCCGGAGAACATGCGGATCCTGCACGCCGTCGAGCGCATTGCGCAAAACCACCTGCGCGAGCTGGTTCATGAACAGCGGCGGGACTGCGGGAGCTTGGCCGCGCGCCAGCGCCAGATAGGCGGCCTCGAGCGAGGGCATGGCCAGCAGGTGATCGCGGAAGGCGAGCATGAACGCCCAGTTTTCCCGGGCGTCGGCATCCTGCAATGCCGCGATCTCGTCCTCCCCCACCGGCCGGCGCGGATGGTGGGTCAGAAGCTCGTGATGCAGCCGCACCTCCGCTTCGCAGGCGGACTCGGGCGGCAGGAGCTCGGGCCGCGCGAGATAGGCCTTCAGGAAGGCGTCGGTCACCAGAAGGCGCCCGGCTTCGTCCCGGTCGAGGAGATGATGGCCCGAGGAAATCCAGAAATCCCTCATTTCGGCTCCCGGCTGAGGGTGACGAGGTCGACGTGTTCGCCTGGGGCCTCCTCCTCGTCGACCTCGACGAAGCGGAAGGCGGTGGCCGGCTCAAGCTGGCCGAGCTTGGGCCGGATGGTGCTGAACGTCTCGCGCACACCAGCCTTCTCGGCCGTGCGGTGAAGGGTCAGCATCGTGTTCGGCATATGGTCGCAGAGCGATTGCGCGAATGCGATCTCCTCTTCCGCCGCACGCCGCGCCTGCTCCATGTCGGGCGCCCCGCAATGGGCGACGAGTTGTTCGGCCAGGCGCTCGACGGCGGCCCCGCGCTCCTCCTCGCTGGCCTCCGTGACCACGGCAAGGGTGGACCAGCCGAAGCTGTCGATGCCGAGGAAGCCGGCGCGGAACGCCTGCCGCTCCTTGCCGGAAAGACCAGCCGCGTCGACCCCGAAGAACAGGAAAGTGCCCGTCACCGCCCATTCCCCGGCTTCCGCCGTGCGCGGGTAGACGAAGGTGTCGGAATGATCCAGCCGGATCGTGCGCGGCAGTTTCACAGCCATGGCGTCCTCGTCGCCGGATCGAGCCAGGAGGGCGTGGCGAGCGCGGTCGTCAGCTCGCGCCGCTCGACCGGCGGCTGATCGGCCTCGCGGAACTGCAGAAGATCGCCATTGTCGTCGAGCCGGGCGTGAAGGCCTTTTGGCGGTGCAAAACGCTCGGTCCAGTGCCGTGCCGCCTCGGCATAGCCGCCATCCTGCCAGTCATGGAAGCCGTGCAACAGATGACGGGCGAAGCTCTCGATGATCCGGCCCGAGTCGATCTCCTTGAAGCCCAGTTCGTCCAGGGCCCCCCGATAGGGCCGCGAGCCCGGCTCGGCGGCGCGGACGGCGCGCGCGCGCACCATGCCGGACAGCACCAGCCAGGACGGCACCTCATCGTTGCCGACGCCGTCCGGCCAGCCAAGACGGGCGCCGCCGACGAGGACGCCGTCAACAAGGATTGCATCCGGCCAATCGACCTGCACCGGGCATTTCGGCGGCGCGTGGGCGATCAGTGCGTCGGCAAGGGCATTCGAACCGGCATAGATGGCCCGCCGGGCCTCCGCCAGCGGCTCCTCCGGCTCCAGCACGACAGCGAATTCGACGAGGTCGTAGCGGCGGACCCAGACCAGCGTTCCCGCACCGCGATTCTCCGCGATGGCACAGGCATGGGCGTGGGCATCCCCGACCTCACGCAACGCAACAAGGCTGTAGAGCGGCGGAAGATCCAAGTCCTGACCGATCGCCGATGGGCTTACCTGCATGACCGAACCGTGTGTTGACGCCCGCACCAGGACATTATGATACTTCTAAAGTGGCGCGGCTATCGGCGTTGCGCCACGGGAGTGGAAATGCGCTCGGAAAGACAGCGTAAGGTGCTGGTTTGTTCCTGCGAGAGGAGCATGCCGAACTATGGTGGCGATGTCGCTCGGGGCTGTCCGGGCGCACAGATCGAAACCGGAGACCAGTTCTGCGGCGCCGGGCTCGACAGGGTCCAGGCGCTGCTAAGCGGCTCCGATGCCGTGACAATCGGCTGCACGCAACAGGCGCCGCTGTTCACGGAAATCGCCGAAGACCTCGGCTTTGCCGCCGAACTGGCTTTCGCCAATATCCGCGAGAATGCAGGCTGGTCGGATGCCGGTGCTGCCGCCGGACCGAAGGCCGCGGCGCTGCTGGCCATGGCCGCCGAGCCCGTCGAGGCTCCGGCGGCTGTGCCGTTCACCAGCGAGGGCGTCATCCTGATCTACGGCCGCGACGAGACGGCCATTGAGGTGGGCCGGCAGCTCGCCGACAAGCTCGACGTCACGGTGCTCCTGTCCCATCCCGATGCGGTCACGCCGCACCGCGTCTGGGACTTCCCGGTGGCGAAGGGAACGATCCGCACCGCGAGCGGCCATCTCGGGGCATTCGAGCTGACGGTCGACGATTTCGCCCTGCCGTCGCCGTCCTCGCGCGACAGGTTGCGCTTCGGAACTTCGCGCGACGGAGCGGTATCAAAGGCCGACATCGTGCTCGACCTTACCGGCGGCACGCCACTCTTTCCGGCGCACGAGCTGCGCGGCGGCTATCTCTGGGCCGATCCGGCTGATCGAGCGGCCCTCGCCCAGGCAATCGCCAAGGCCGCCGATCTGGTCGGCGAGTTCGACAAGCCGCGCTTCGTCAGCGTCACCGAATCCCTCTGCGCCCATTCGCGCTCCGGGATCACCGGCTGCACGCGCTGCCTCGACGTGTGCCCGACCGGCGCCATCGCGCCCGACGGCGACCACGCCGCCTTCGACACCAATATCTGCGCCGGCTGCGGCAGCTGCGTGGCGGTCTGCCCGACCGGGGCGGTCACCTACACCCTGCCGCCAGCCGATGCCCTGCTGCGGCGGCTGAGGACGCTGCTCGCGGCCTATCGGCAGGCGGGAGGGCGCGATCCGGTCGTGCTGTTCCATGACGCCGCGCATGGCGTGCCCCTGATCGAGGCGCTCGCCCGCTTCGGCACCGGCCTCCCCGCCAATGTCCTGCCGGTGGCGCTGAACGAGATCACCCAGCTTTGCCTCGAAGCCTGGGCCGCGCCTGTGGCCTGGGGAGCCTCGGCGGTCAGGGTGCTCGGGCCGGTCACGCCACGGCACGACCGGACCAGCCTCACGGCGAACATCGCCATCGCCAACCTGCTGACCGAAGCACTGGGCTACGGCCCGGATGTCTGCGGGCTGATCGAGGCCGATGACATTGCCACGCTCTGCGCCGCGCTCGGCCACATCAATGCCAGCACCCCCGCTTCGCAAACGGCGACCTTCCTGCCGCTCGGCACGAAGCGGAACCTCCTTGAGGTCACCATGGCCGAACTGCACCGTGTCGCCCCGGCACCGGTCGACCGTGTGACGCTTCCGGCGGGCGCGCCCTTCGGCGGCGTCGACGTGAATGTCGAGGGCTGCACGCTCTGCCTCTCCTGCGTCTCGGCCTGCCCGACGGGGGCCCTGTCCGACAGCGAGGAAAAGCCGGCGCTCTATTTCACCGAAAGCGCCTGCGTCCAATGCGGCCTCTGCGCCGCGACCTGCCCGGAGAACGTCATCACACTCAGGCCGCAGGTCGACTTCGCGGCCTGGCGGACGCAACGCCGGGCGGTGAAGGTGGAAGAGCCCTTCCACTGCATCAATTGCGGCAAGCCCTTCGGCACGAAGAGCACGATCGAGAAGATCGCCGCGAAACTTGAAGGCCGGCACTGGATGTTCACCGGCGAGAACGCCCGGCGGATCGACGTGATCCGGATGTGCGACACCTGCCGGATCGAAGCCGCCACCAACGAGAAACTCGATCCGTACGCCAGCCAGAATGGACCGGAGCAGATCCCGCTGCAGGCACGCCGCTAGCTGCTGAGGATCCGCGAAGCTCCTGCCGAATTGCCCGAAGCGGCCGGCAGCGGCAGCGGAGCGCGCGGAATCGTCCGGACTGGTTTTCCCAACGGCATGGACCAGCGGGACCGCAGCCCTTAAAAGGGCACGCGATTTGCTTCAAAATCGAGCGGCGGCCACGCCGTTTTATGACAATCCTCAGCTATTACGTTCACCGTGACCGAGATTCTGGACGAGGCCAAGAAGCCGAAACGAGCCATGAGCGAGATGCAGGCGATTTGGCGGGGCCGCATTGCGACGACAGGCGGTGCCGTTCTGCTTGGGCTTGTCGCCCTCGGCTTCGCCGAGACCGCGGACGTCGCGCAGCATCTCTTTTACGTCATGCTTGCCAGCGCGCCTCTTCTGCCGCTGGTTCTGACGCCGGGCGTCTACGGCGCCATCGTCTGGCTCACGCGGCGCTACGCGCCTGAGGCTCGCGGGTCGGGTATCCCGCAGATCATCGCCGCGGCGCACAATCCCGAAGCTCCCGGCAATGCGCCGCTGGCCTCGATGCGCACAGCCTCGATCAAGCTGGTCCTGACGCTCGCCGCGCTTCTGGTTGGCGGGTCGGTTGGCCGTGAAGGCCCGACCGTGCAGATCAGCGCAGCCATCATGCAATGGGTCCACCGCCTGCTGCGCGTCCGGGTAACCCCGGCGGTGATGATCGCCGGCGGCGCGGCGGGGGTGTCCGCGGCCTTCAACACGCCGCTGGCCGGCGTTGCCTTCGCCATCGAGGAACTGGCCTCGGCCTACGAGCAGAAGCTGGCCCTCCTCGTCATGGGCGCGGTCATGATTTCCGGCCTGGTCAGCCTCGGCCTGGTCGGCGATTATCTCTATTTCGGCATCATGCACGATGTCATCGCCTTGCGGGACGGGCTTCTGATCTGCCCGCTGGCAGGCGTGCTCGGCGGCCTCTTCGGCGGCCTTTTCTCGAAAGCGATCCTGCTCTTCGGCGCCTCGACCTGGTCGCCGCTGACGGCGATCCGCCGGCGGCCCGTTCTATGGGCCGTCTTCTGCGGCCTCATGGTCGCGCTGATCAGCATCGGCACTGCAGGGGCGACCTGGGGAACCGGCTATTCGGTGGCGCGCGAACTCATCGAGGGGACGCAGCATTCGCTGGTGTTTGGCCCTGCCAAGCTGCTGACGACGCTTTTCACCACGCTGAGCGGCGTTCCTGGCGGCATCTTCGCCCCGTCGCTCGCAGCGGGGGCCGGGTTCGGCAACATGCTCTCCGCGGCCTTCCCCGATCTGCCGATGGGGCCGATCGTGATTCTGGGCATGATGGGATATTTCGTCGGTGTCGTGCGGGCACCTCTGACGGCGGTGCTGATCGTCTCGGAAATGACCGACAGCCGCGCCATGATCCTGCCGCTGTTCGCGACCGCCATCATCGCCGACGCGGTATCGGCGCTGGTGTGCGGCGAGCGGCTCTATCATGGCCTGTCGAAGGGCTTCCGCGGCGACACGACCGCCAAGCCCGAAGCGGAAGCCGTACCGCCGCCGACCGCGGCCTGAGGCCCCGGCTTGCGCGAGTTCGAGCGCTTTGCAATCCTTAGGGATGCGGCCCCTGCTGGAGCGTGCGTCTGGCCTCCCGGAAGGGATTCGAACCCCTGACCTACGGTTTAGGAAACCGTTGCTCTATCCTGCTGAGCTACCGGGAGAACCGGCCGATCCCTTAGCACATCGCTCCGCCCCGCACAGCCCCACGGCGCGGGTCCACACCCGCTCCGTGCAATGGCGCGTTCTTCTGCCACTGATCGGGCTTTCTTTTCTGACGCCGGCCGGCGGCGCCGTTGCTGAATGCCCGCAGCGCCCGTCCGAAACCGTTCACGCCAATCGCGTCACGCCGGAAGGAAATCTGCTTCTGTCCGACGGCCGCGTGGTGCACCTGGCCGGGGCTGTGCTGGACGGCCCGAACGCCACGGACGCCCTGCAGGCGCTGGTGACCGGGCAGCCCCTGCGGCTCACGCGGCTGGACGAGCCTCCCGATCGCTGGGGGCGAATGCTCGGCAGCGTCGAGGTGTCCGAAAGCGGCGCCTGGACCTCCGCCGCGGGAATCCTGCTGGCGCGCGGGCTCGGGCATGCTGCGGCGCAAAGCGAGCGTGTCTGCCTTGCACCACTTCTTGCCGCAGAGGCCGGCGCGCGGCAGCGGCGGCTTGGCGTTTGGGGCGATCCGGATTATGTGCTTTCGGCTGCGGACAAGCCGGTCCTGCTCGGCCGTCTCGGCGACCACGTGGTCGCCGCCGGTCGTGTCCGGTCGGCGCGGCTGTCGGGTACCCGAATCTATCTGAACTTTTCACGCCGCTGGCGAGATGGATTGACCGTGATCTTGCATCAGGACGAGTTGGCGGCGCTCGGTATTGGGGATGTGTCCGCGTTGCCCGGCCTGGAGGGGCGGTTCCTGCGTGTGCGCGGCTTTCTTGACTGGCGTTATGGCGGCCCGGTGATCCTGCATCGCAACGGAGAACCCATCGAGCGGATACCCGCCCGGGAGCGTCACGCGCGGGGGAATGCGCGGTGAGCCGCATGCGCTCGGGTTTCGGGGGACTGCTCGCGGCGGTCATGCTCCTGGTCGTGGCCGGCTGTTCGACCTTCCACCTGGCGCCGTCGTCGGGCGAAAACGTGCTGCCGTCCTCGGCTCCGCCGGTGGTCGGCGCGGAAACGCCCAGCCGCCGCGAACACGCCCGCATCCTCGCCGCCTATGGCGGCGCCTACAACGATCCCAAGCTCGACCGGATGCTCGGCAAGCTGGTGTCTGAGCTCGCGGCGCATTCCGACGAGCCGACATTGACCTGCCGGGTCCATGTCCTGAACTCGCCCTCGATCAACGCCTTCGCCCTGCCGACCGGCGACATCTATGTCACGCGCGGTCTCCTGGCCCTCGCCAACGACACCTCCGAGATCGGCGCGGTGCTGGCGCACGAGATCGGCCACATCACCGCCCGCCACGCCTTCAAGCGCGCCGACCGCGAGAAGCAGGCGCTGCTCGTCAGCCGGGTGATGACGGATGTCCTGAACGATTCCGACGGGGGCGCGCTGCAGCTCGCCAAGAGCAAGCTGGCGCTGGCGAGCTTCTCGCGCGAGCAGGAACTTGAGGCCGACGAGCTCGGCGTCGCGACCCTGGCGCGCGCCGGCTACGACCCGCGGGGCGCCGCGCGCTTCCTCACCGCAATGGAACGCAATGCGCGCCTGCAGGCCTCGGGCTTCGGAACGGCCGCCGGCGACACCATGGACTTCATGGCCAACCACCCCTCGACGCCCGAACGCATCCGTCTGGTCACGCAGGAGGCGGAGAAGCTGGCCGAGGACTCGGACGACAAGACCGCGCGCGGTGCCTATCTCTCGGCCATCGAGGGCCTGGTCTTCGGCGACGATCCGAGCCAGGGCTATGTCGAGGGCAACAAGTTCATCCATCCGGTCATCGGCTTCGAGTTCGAGGCCCCGCGCGGGTTCCGGCTGGAGAATGCGGCCGATTCCATCGTCGGCGTCGGGCCAAACGACACCGCTTTGCGCTTCGACGCGAGCAAGCTCGGCAATGATCGGCCCCTGACCGACCATCTGGCCGCCGAGCTGATGGACGGCGTCACGATTTCTGCAGTGCAGACGACCAATGTGAACGGCTTCCCGGCCGTTCTGGCGGTCGCGACCGGTCAGGACTGGAAGTTCCGCCTCGCCGCCATCCGCTTCGGCTCCGACGTCTACCGCTTCGTCTATGCCGCGCGGCAGCTGACGCCCGATATCGACGCCGCCTTCCTGTCGTCGATCCGCAGCTTCCGCCGGCTAGCCTCCGCCACAGCGACCGACATCCGCCCGATGCGCATCGCCATCGTCAAGGTGAAGGAAGGCGACACCGTCTCCTCGCTGGCCGCGCGCATGGCCGATCCGGACGACAAGGCGGTGGAGCGCTTCATGGTCCTGAATGGGCTTACCGGCTCCTCGAAGATCAAGGTTGGCGAGAAGGTGAAGATCATCGTCCAGTAGGCGGTCAGGCGCGGGCGCGCACCGGCGCCGGCGCGGCGGCTTCGCCCTCGGTCAGCGCCACCCTGAGCTTCTTCAGCGCGCGCTGCTCGATCTGCCGCACCCGCTCCTTGGAAATGCCGAGCACGCCGCCCAGGGTCTCGAGGGTCGTCACCTCCTCGCTGAGCTGGCGGGCCTGGATGATGACCAGTTCGCGCGGATTGAGCACATGCAGGGCGCGGCGCAGATTGCGCCGCCGGCGCGCACGGTCCAGCGCCTCCCCCACCACTTCGTCCGGCAGGGGCGCATTGTCGACCAGCGCATCCAGCCTATTGGGCGAGTCTTCCTCGTCGTTCGAGAACGGCATGTCGAGCGACACGTCCGGGCCGGCGAGGCGGCAATCCATGACTGCCACATCCGCCTCCGACACACCGACCCGCAGCGCGATCTGGCGGTGCAACTCGCTGGCGGGAATGCTGCTTCCCGAGCGGCGGGTGAGATGCGAGCGCAGGCGGCGCAGGTTGAAGAACAGCGCCTTCTGCGCCGAGGAGGTGCCGCCGCGCACGATCGACCAGTTGCGCAGCACATGGTCCTGGATGGCCGCGCGGATCCACCAGGTGGCATAGGTCGAGAAGCGCACGTCGCGATCGGGGTCGAAGCGCATGGCCGCCTCGAGCAGGCCGACATGGCCTTCCTGGATCAGGTCGGCGATGGGCAGGCCATAAAAACGGAAGCGCGTGGCCACCGAGATCACGAGGCGCATATGGGCGGAAGCGAGGCGGTGCAGCGCCGCCTCGTCGCGGCGCGTGCGCCAGCGTACGGCGAGCCGGTGCTCCTCCTCGCGGTCGAGGAAGGGAGCGTTCATCGCCGCCCGCAGCATCCGTGGACCTGCGGCTTCGGCCGTACTCTTTCGCATGGAACTCATCCGCTGACGCTGTCCGCCTTCGGAGGAGGAACGCACCATCAGGGGTTGAGGTTCGCCGGATGCGGCGGAAGGCGTCATCTCCAGAATGAAAAAGGCCCGGCATTGCCGGGCCTTCGTCGATATCCGGGATGCGTCAGCCTCAGGCGGCTTCCGCTTCCTCGTCCACCTCGGCATCGGTCTCCGCGGCCGCGTTGCGCGGGGCCCGCTTGGGGCTCTTCGAGAGGATTTCCTCGATCTTCTTGATCGACTCGATCTCGGTCAGATCCTCGACGGCGGCCAACTCGCGGGCCATGCGGTCAAGCGCGGCCTCATAGAGCTGGCGCTCGCTGTAGGACTGCTCGGGCTGGCTCTCGGCGCGGTGCAGGTCGCGCACCACCTCGGCCACGGCGACGAGATCGCCGGAATTGATCTTGGCCTCGTATTCCTGGGCGCGGCGGCTCCACATCGTGCGCTTGATGCGCGCGCGGCCGGCCAGCGTCTCCAGCGCCTTGGCGAGCACGTCGTCGGCCGACAGCTTGCGCATGCCGACGCTGGCCGCCTTCGCCACGGGAACGCGGAGCGTCATCTTGTCCTTCTGGAAGGTGATGACGAAAAGCTCGAGCTTGTGCCCGGCGATTTCCTGTTCCTCGATCGCCATGATCTGACCAACGCCGTGCGCCGGATATACGATGAACTCATTCGGCTTGAAGCCCGGACGGCTGGCAGTTTTCTTGACGGCGGTGGTCATGCATGCGCTCCTGTCACCGCGGCTTCGATGCCGCTTGTCCGCCAGGCACACCCGCCCGGCACGTGATTCAGACAATCCACCTGAGGCAGGCGGTCATGGAGGCGTCAGCCGTAAGCTCCTTGGCAACCGGGCGGTTGCCGGGCGTTTATTCGGTTCAATGGGCCGAAAAAAAGCTCCAAAACCTTGGAGCAGGAGCCGGATAAGCTGTCACCATCCTGCTGCACCCTAGCATAAAAATGCCCTTTCCGCAAACGGATGCGGGTTGACAGGATTTGTACTTCGGAGCAGCCGCCGGCCTAATCGCCGCTGCCGGGATTTGGCGAAAAGAAGCGTTCAAACTTGTCCGGCTCGCCGTCGCGCTCCTTGGCGTCTTCCGGCGGGTCCTTCTTGGCCGTGATGTTGGGCCAGGTGCGGGCATATTCGGCGTTCAGCCCGAGCCATTTCTCGAGACCCGGCTCGGTGTCGGGCTTGATCGCCTCCGCCGGGCATTCCGGCTCGCACACGCCGCAGTCGATGCATTCGTCGGGATGGATGACGAGCATGTTCTCGCCCTCGTAGAAGCAGTCCACCGGACACACTTCCACGCAGTCCATGTATTTGCAGCGAATGCAGTTTTCGGTGACGACATAGGGCATTTGCGCGGACTTCCTGCTCCCTTGCGCGGGCGCGTTCAGGTTTGCCTAGTCGAGCCGCCGCGCCGTTGCAAGCATCGACGGGACGCAAGGCGCGTCAGAAGGATGGCCGGGGCGGTGGCGCCGGGCTTCGGTCCTCATATAGGGAGCGCGCGACCTCCGCGCTGCCCCGCCGCTCGGCAAAATCCTGTACGACGAGCACGCGCACCCGCCCCTCCAGCGCAATCGTCAGGACATCGCCGACCTTGACGCCGTGGCCGCTCGCGGTCGTCCGCGCCCCATTGACGCGGACATGCCCCTTTTCGACGAGTGCCT
>Ga0182743_1001823_pt1 | contig 19881 bp, 19 predicted proteins | sample eDN3rd30CKraftOP_FD_128522 | JGI IMG/M metagenome (GOLD analysis project Ga0182743, IMG submission 128522) | Enriched Organic Plus compost microbial communities from Emeryville, California, USA - eDNA 3rd pass 30_C Kraft OP (version 2) (version 2) ... | reverse complement strand
GCTGCAGGCAAGGGGCGGAGCAGGAGCTGCCCCGGGTAGAGGCGAAGGGGGAGGGCGAGGACAAGGCTCCCTTCGCATTGTGTGGCGCAAGGGTACCGTGATGGTCACCCTTGCGCTTTTTTTTATCCTGAGCGGTGCATGGTAAGTCTGCAACGGCAAACCGTTGCGCTGTTGCAGACTTCTGGCATGGCGGGACAATCAGTTGTCGATTGATTTGGTTGAGAAGTAGTCTTTGAGGCGCAAAGTTTGTGCACCATGGATATGTTGGCGCATGGCGTGGTCGGCGCGGTCAGGATCGCGGTCCTTGATTGCCTGCAAGATGGCTTCATGCTCGAGCAAGCTTTGTTTGACACGATCAGGATCATCAAGTGTTGAGCCAACCAGGATCAGCGTGTCATGAAGCGTCGTCAGTATTTTGGTCAGGTAGCGGTTGTGGCTGCACTGGTAGAGCGTTTCGTGGAACTGACGGTTGCGCAGGGTTAATAGATCATGGTCGCCAATGGCCTGGGCATATTGCTCGCAAAGGTCCTCAAGTACAGAAATCTCGACATCGGAAGCATGCTGGGCTGCGAGCCTTGCCGCAGTGCCTTCAAGAACTTCGCGCATGTAATAGAGTTCTGTGATGGTGCTGTAGTCCAGTTCAGCCACCATGATGCCGCGCATCGGGTCATGGGTGACCAGACCCTCTGATTCCAGGCGCGCCAGTGCTTCACGAATGGGTGTGCGACTTAGGCCGATGGTTGCGGCCAGATCGACTTCCCTTAACCTTTCTCCCGGACGGAATAGGCGTTTCTGGATGCCTTCCCTGATATAGCGGTAAGCGCGCTCACCCAGAGGCAGATCATCGAGATCAGTTGTTTTGTTATGGTTTGTTCTGTTTCGGGACATTCGTTTACAACCTATCAGATTGGTAAAAATGTTCAGCGTTGTTCGGGCCAGGGGTGGCTTGCCCTCTCAACCCATGGCAACAGCCAGGCGGTACCTGATGTCGCCAGACAGGGTTTGCAGCGGTGTGCTGCAGTAGGAAACCTTGACTGGAAATGGAGTGATCACGACAAGACTGGTGAACCGGGTTGACTCCTTTCAAGAACAAATAACAGCAGGCAAATTCAACATGCTACCTTGCCGACTGCTGCCCCATCGTGGTCAAAAGACGCAGCAGTGACAGCGGGACCGCGTGCCCAACAAGCCAGAATGTGGTTGGGCATGACCCATGCCTTGGGCAACAAGCACATCAGTTTTCATGTGCACAGCGCTTGGCCCGAATGGGATCCCACCACGGGTCTGCCTTGAGGGCTTTTGTGGCATGCTTGATCATCACCAGGCTTTTCTGTGCCTGTATGCAATTCAAGTTTTTGTCTCCTTTTTGCCACCAGAATTTTTCCATGGTGAGCAATCTTCTTTCTTATTCTTGTCCAGGAAAATGTGGGTTCTATAAAAAACAGAGCCTGCGATTTTTGCTGTCATGTACAGAAAACGTTTTTACAGCAGTACTTCAATCACTTGGTCTTCCCGGAAAAACATTTGGTGTTTAATTGTGTACAAATGTATTATTGGATATATTACTGAATAAATTTAATTTGACAATCCTTTGGCAGGACAAAATTGCATCAGGCTGGACTGGCAGTCATCGTTGCAGGAAACGATGATCAGGGTCACAAGAGCGCGTTTGAAGTTCTACGCTTGAGCTCATTGCCCAGGGCAGCCCCTACATCGTGACCTTCTTGCACCAGCAATCATGGTGGCATGAACATCAAGCCTATGGGCAGGGGCACGATAGTCCAATGCTAGCAGGTTCATCAAAGGAGACAGGGTTCATAGTGCGTACAGAGTACGAACAACAGGAGACATGAAGATGCAAAAAGATCTTCCGAATTACGAGATTTATGCCATCCGTTACGGAACCAGCCCACACAGGAAGCGTTATAACAACTGTGTGGTCTGCCATGACCAGGATGTGCATGAAATGCCGATGCCGATGGACTTCTTTGTCTGGGTGATCCGCAATGAAGACACCGTGATCATGGTCGATACCGGGTCCAGGGACTGGAAGTGCCGTGACCGTGGCCACGACTATATCCGCTGCCCGATCGAATCGCTCTCGGCACTGAACATCAAGCCTGAAGATGTCCAGCACGTGATTGTCACGCACATGCACTGGGACCACGCCGGCAACATCGACAAGCTGCCCAATGCCAAAGTGCACATTCAACTCGAAGAGATGCGTTGCGTGACCGGGCCCGACATGACACGCAAGTCGATGAACAATTTTTACCTGGTTGACGATGTCTGCACCGTGATTCAGCGCCTTTTTGGAGGCTCGGTCGTCTACCATGACTCGGCTGCCGATGAAGTGGTGCCAGGTGTTTCAGTACACAAGGTGGGCGGACATACGCCGGGCATGCAGGTTGTCCGTGTGCACACCAAGCGTGGCTGGGTTGTGCTGGCTTCAGACGCTTCGCACTTCTATCTCAATTACCAGACACGCAACCCATTTACCGTGTTCTACCATCTCCATGACCTTATCAAAGGCTGGGAAACCTGCGAAAGTCTGGCCGATGGTGAAGACCATGTGATCCCTGGACACGACCCGCTGGTGCTGAAACAATATCCTGTGGCGGACACGCCATTGGGAGCCGAGGTGGTGAGGCTTGACCTTCCTCCGATCAAGTAATCCATTCTGATATCTGATGTTTTTCAGGGCTGGTATTACCAGTTTTGAAGAAGATGATTATCGTGATCCCGTTCAGCAGAGCGGGGTCATTTGTTTTGTAGAGCGGTTCTGGAGTCCGTATTTGGAACCTCGCGTTGAACATGGTAGGGGGAGCTTTACGGGAGACACCAGATAAACCCTAGGGGCCGGGTAAACACTGAAGAAGGCGCAAGGTCTTTTATATAAGATTCACTTGTATACAAAAGAATTCAATAAGAAACGACCATTTTGGAAGTTCATGAATTGCAAAAAAATTACAGTGAGGAGACAAAAATGAAATTGATGGCATCAAAGATTGCTCTGGGTTTGTGCGCAGCATTCATAGCTCAGGGTGCATTGGCCCAGCAGGACACTTTGAAGATTGGCGCTCTTGTGACACTGTCTGGCCCAGGTGCCGCTTGGGGACAGGCCATGAAGAATGCTGCGGAGCTTGCAGCTGACAAAGTCAATGCCGAAGGCGGGCTGGAAGTCGGTGGTAAGCGCTACAAAGTGGTGGTCATTCCCTACGATGACAAGTACCAGGCCAACGAGGCTGTGACTGTGGCCAACAGGATGATCCACGAAGACAAGATCAAGTATGTGATCGGGCCCCTGGGATCGGCGCCTGCGCTGGCTGTCCAGCCGCTGACGGAAAAGAACGGCGTCATTACCATGACCATGGGCTTTACTCCTCGCGCCCTGTCTCCAGAGAAACCATACAGCTTCCGGGCCGTGGTCACCACAGCTGAGTTCTCCCAGCCCCAGATCGACTGGGTCGTCAAGAAAGAAGGCATCAAGAAAGTCGGTGGGTTGTTCCCGAATGACGAGTCCGGCCAGGCTATCGCCAAGGACCTCCAGAGCTCCTACAGCAAAGCAGGTGCAGACCTGACCAGCGAGTTCTTTGAAAGGGAGCGTGTTGACTTCGTGCCATTGCTCACCCGTCTGTTTGCTCGAGGTATCGATGCCATCGAGCTTGATGGCAACTCTCCGGCCACGGCAGGACTGATCGTGAAGCAGGCACGTGAGCTTGGCTTCAAGGGCAAGATCATCCGTACTGGTGGGCCCGCGACGGCTGACATTGTGAACGTGGCCGGCAAGCAAGCTGCCAACGGCATGCTGGTGCACTCGGTGTTGGATCCGAACCTGCCATCAACCAAGGCCTACATGGATGCTTATCAGCAGAAATACAAGGCACCCATGAATGGGTTCAGCCCATCGTTCTACGACGCGACCAACATGATGTTTGAAGCCATGAAGCGCGCCGGGACGGTGGAAGACACCAAGAAGGTGCGCGACGAGTTGGCCAAGCTCGAGAATTTCCCAGGTTCGCTTGGTGTGTTGAACTGGACCGGAAAAGAGTCTTACGGCAGCAACCAGCAGCTTGACCTGCCTTTCTACGTGGCTGAGATCAAGGACGGTCAGGAAGTCATTCTTGCACGCTGCAACACCAAAGGCTGCCAATAAGTAAGCAGTTGACGACAGTGCAAGACACAAGGGGGGAGCCTTGGACTACGGAATATTGATAGCTCAGGCCACGATCAATGGCCTGATCGTGGGACTGTTATACCTGCTCATGGCAATCGGCTTTACGCTGGTGTTCGGTGTCATGCGCATGGTGAACTTTGCCCACGGCGAGTTCTACATGCTTGGAGCCATGGCCGTGTATGTTTTCACGGTGCATATGGAACTGCCATTTCTGGTGGCAGTGTGCCTGTCGTTCGTTGTCGCAATTGTGTTTGGTAGCTTGGTCGAATGGGTGGTGTTCAAACCATTCCGCCATGACGAGCTCAACGGCATGATTGCGACCATCGGTCTGGCCATGATCTTGCAGAACCTGGCATTGATCATCTTTGGTCCGGATCCCCTGTCTGTGCCCCCTGTGGCGCAAGGCGTGACGCAGATCAGTGGGGTTTACATTCCCAACTCGCGGATCTTTGTTGTCTTCTTTGCTGTGCTGGTGCTGGCATTACTGTACTTCTACCTCAAGAAAACAAGGTCCGGAAGGGCTTTGCGGGCTGTGGTGGAGGACTTCAAGATTGCATCGATCCAGGGGATTTCGTCCAAGGTCTACTATCCCCTGGGGTTCGGTGTGGGTGTCGGTCTGGCTGCCATTGCCGGTGCGTTGATGGCTCCCTTGTTTTCTGTTTCACCGTTTGTCGGTGCTGCACCGTTGCTCAAGGCTTTCATGGTGGTGATTCTGGGTGGTCTGGGCAGCATTCCTGGTGCTGCAGTGGCCGGACTGGCCCTTGGATTGATCGAAAGCTATGCCAGCCTGTTCCTGTCAGCCAGTACTGCCGACATGCTGATTTTCCTGGTGGTCATGATCATGCTGGTCCTGATGCCGCGTGGCATCCTTGGCAAGGGAGAGGTGTGACATGGCTGGTCAAAATGTTTTGTCGTCCACCCAGAGTGCAGGACGTGGCGGCCAGGTCGTGCCATTCATCCTGCTCGCTGTGGTTGCTGCATGGCCATTCTTTTCAGGGCCTTTTGTCGTTCACCTGGCCATCCTGACTTGTCTGAACATCCTGATTGTCAATGGTCTGTCCATCATTGAACGCTCTGGACAGCTGTCCTTCGGGCATTCTGCATTTGTGGCGATCGGTGCCTATGTTTCAGTACTGATGACGCAGTACTGGGGTACAGGGATCGTGGTCTCTGCCATTGGAGGCATTGTCATTGCCGCTGTGGTGGCAGGCGTACTGGGTGCCATCATCCTCAGGTTGACCGGCGTTTATTTTGTGCTGGTCACCTTTGCGTTTGCGGAACTCATGAGACTGATGTTGCTCGACTGGGCTGCAGTGACTGGTGGCGCCAACGGTATTTCAGGCATTGCGCCGATCGACCTGTTCGGTTTCGTGTTCGATACCCGGGGCCGCTTCTATGTTCTGGCCATGGTGGTGGCTATCGCATCGTTCCTGTTCATGCTGCGCTTCTACCGCACGCCGATCGGGCAGGCGATGGACGCAGTGCGAGAGAACCCGACGCTGGCCGAGTCGACTGGTCTCGGCGTCTACAGGCTTCGTTTGCTGGCCTTCATCATTGGTTGCAGTCTGGCCGGTTTTGGTGGTGTGCTGATGGCGCGTTACATCGGCTACATCTCGCCCGAAACCTTCAACATCTCGATTTCCGTGAGCCTGATCACCATGCTGGTGGTTGGTGGAAGGCGCAGCATGTGGGGGCCGTTGGTCGGTGCCGTCATATTGACTCCTTTGCCAGAATTGTTCCGGGGTGCCGTACAGACCCAGCATATCTTCTATGGAGCAGCACTGATCCTGATCCTCAGGTTCCTGCCCGATGGACTGGCAAGCTTGCCAAGCCGTCTTCGCAAGCTGACAAGGAGTGACGCATGAGCCAAGGATACTTGACCGTACAGGGGCTGTGCCGCAACTTTGGCGGCTTGGCAGCTCTGAAAGACTTGAGTTTTACTGTCAGCAAAGGTGAAATCGTTGGATTGATCGGCTCCAACGGTGCGGGTAAGACGACCGCATTTAACGTCATCAGTGGAACTATTGCCCCGTCATCGGGCAAGGTGATCTTCGATGGCAAGGACATCTCCGGTATGCGCCCAAGCAAGGTGATCACGCTCGGACTCGGCCGGACATTCCAGTCGACCTCGACCTATCCGGATGTGTCTGTGGCCGAGAACATCTACCGTGGCCTGCTGGCCAGGATCAAGAGCTCATCTCTGAAGACATTGATGGGGCGAACCACGGGCTTGATTGATGATCACGAGATTGAAAAAGAGATTCACGATATTCTGGATATCGTGGACATGCGGCAATGGCACGATACGCCAGCGGGCTCTCTGGCCTATGGTTTGCAGAAAAAACTTGGCATTGCCGTAGCCCTGGCTTCGCGCCCGAAGATGCTGCTGCTTGACGAGCCAGCAGCAGGCTTGAACCATGAGGAATGCAATGAGCTGACAGCACTGCTGCGCAAATTGCGGTCTGACTATGACATGACATTACTGTTGGTCGAGCACCATATGGCGATCGTCATGGAGCTGTGTGAGCGCATCATTGTCCTGGCCTATGGACAGAAGATTGCGGAAGGCAGTCCAGCAGAAATCAGACAGAACCCCGCTGTGATCGAGGCTTACCTGGGAGCGCCAGACTATGCCCATGCTTGAAGTCAAGAATTTGACCGTCCGTTACGGCGTACTGGAAGCGATACGCAACGTCAGTTTTGCCATTGAAAGAGGACAGATTGTCGCACTGATCGGTTCTAACGGCGCCGGCAAGAGTACCACCCTGAATGCGTTGATGGGGCTGGTTTCACCTAGCAGTGGTCAGATCTTTCTCGAAGGCCAGGAGGTCCAGGACAAGCCATCGGCCATGCGGGTACGAATGGGCATGGCGATGTCCCCTGAGGGTCGTAAGCTTTTTGGGAGGATGACGGTCCTGGATAATCTGCTGGTGGGCGCCTACAGTGTCAGGTCGAAGCAGGCCATCCAAAAGACCTTGGACTATATCTACAACCTTTTTCCCAGGGTTCATGAGCGCAAGTCGCAACTGGCTGGCTCGCTCTCCGGTGGTGAGCAGCAGATGGTCGCCATCGGCAGGGCGCTGATGGCCCAGCCCCAGGTGCTTATGCTCGATGAGCCATCTCTCGGGATCGCACCGAAGATTGTGGCCGATATTGCGCACGCGATCATGAGGCTTAACCAGGAGCAGGGGATGTCGATCATTCTTGTGGAGCAGAATGCACGGCTGGCCTTGAAACTGGCACATCAGGCCTTTGCCCTTGAGCATGGCGCAATAGTGCTCTCTGGCAGTGGCCAGGATCTGCTGGAAAATCCGACGGTCCAGAAAGCTTACCTTGGGGTCTGATACAGGATTTATGCGGCCGCTTTTGCCGCAAATCCTGGTTGATTCCAGAAAGAGCAATCCGCAGCCAGCCTGCGGATTTTTTATGCTCCAAAAAATAAAACCTGGCAGTATCTTGCGATACGACCAGGTTCGGGAGCTGATTGCCATCCTGGCAGGATGGCAATTCAGGGTTACTTGCGGAATTCGCGAACGACCTCACGGGTTGACTGGGTGCCTGAACCGAGCAAGGCGCGGACCATTTTTTCGGCTTGGCTTGCATTCACCAGCACGGTGGCATTGGCCATGAATTTTTCAACGATGTCGTCTTGTGTCATGGCGCGCTCGCCAGCACCTTTGTTGACCGGGATGTGTTCGTGAAGCTGCGTGCCATCCTCAAGCGTGACGGTCACGCCGCCGGAGTAGCTGGTCGGGAACCGGGTATTGGGATCAGCCTGGCACTTGACCTTGCGCGTCAGTTCACGGATTTTGGTGTCCTGGATGGTGTCTTGCAAAAGCTCCTTCAGGCCAAACCTTCCCAGCGACAGGCCAACTGCCACGCCGTATTGGGCACTGAACTTGGCTTCGTAGTCAGTGGATACGTTTTGCTTGGCTTGTTCAGGCTCAGCCACGATGTGCAATGTGGGCTCGGCAAGCCATGCTGTCACTTCCTTGATCTGTCCGACCCGATCACCCAGTTTGTGGTGCAAGGTTATAGCAGCTTCGATGCAGCCGTGGTTGAAGTGGCATACCGGAAATGGTTTGATGGCTGTTTCACGCAGGTTCCACAACGTACCCAGCCCTTCGATGAGCTTGTCATGTGCTGGTTCGGTTTCGTGGAGATGGGTTGCATAAAGGCCGAACTTGCCTTCATATGGCCTGGTGGGTGCCAGGAAACCTGCTTGTGCCATATAGGCAGCCGTAATGCCAGCCAGGGCTCCCCAGCCGGGGTGCATGCGTTTGGTCCATGCGCCCTCTTCAAGGAACACCTGGATGCCAGAGGCCGTGCTGCCGGCAATCCCTTGAGCCGATGTCAGACCTGCGGCATCAAGGCCGAGCAGTTTTCCGGCAACCAATGCTGCACTGAAGTGTGAGACTACGCCAGTGGCATGAAAGCCCACGTGGTGGAATCCACCCTGGACCGAGGCACCGATCCTGGTTGATGCTTCTATGCCAAGAATATAGGCGCACAACGTCTGCTCCCATGGCAGGTCAAGGTGCTCGCCCATGGCCAGCGCCGCTGGCAAGCTGGCGACTGAGGCGTGAATGATGCTTTTGGGGTGGGTGTCGTCAAAATCAAGGCCGTGCATCAGCAAACCGTTGATCAATGCAGCATCGCGAGGCGCAAGTTCAATGGAATTGCCAAGTACCGTACATGATCCGGCGGCCCCTGCATTGGCTATGCCAGTCAGGCTGGGCTTTGCAAACGACTCAGCATTGGATGCCAGCGCCAGACCTAAAGTGTCTAGTGCATGCAAGCGGGCCTTCTGGACAACATCATCAGGGATGTCTTGCAAGGTTGTGCGCTGAACCCACTCGGACAGTATTTGGGAAAGCGAGTTTTGTGCTTGTGGTGTGTGGGTCGCCGACATTCGTGTTTCTCCTACCGGACCTTGTATTTGAGGTGGCAATTGTTCTTATTGACGCATTAAGTCTTATTCAATAGTATACAAAAGTATAAACCATTATAAGCAGGGCATCCCCCAGGATTGGGGGTCATAAAAACCAGTGAGGAGACAGCATGAAAATCAATCGGATGTCCAGGGACAGCCGTCGCAGGCTTTTATTGTCAATGTCGGGTGGCATGTTGCTGTTGCCACTCAGGGGTTGGGCCAATACAGCGTTCCCGGACAAACCGGTCAAGGTTGTGGTGCCATTTCCGCCTGGCGGGACTGTCGATACGGTCACCAGGCTTTTGTCGAACCAGCTGGCCAACCAACTGGGTCAGCCTGTTGTGATCGACAACAAGGGTGGTGCCGGAGGCACCATCGGAGCAAGGCTGGTTTCTCAGGCTCCTGCTGATGGCTACACCATATTGCTGACAGCATCCAACCAGGTGATCAACCCCCTCATCCTTAAAACCGTCCCCTACAACCTGGACAAGGATTTCACCCCGATCTGCTATATCGGCTATGTGCCTCAGCTGGTTCTGGTGAATGCGGAATCTCCTGCCAAGACTTTCGAGGAGTTCGTGGCCATGGTCAAGGCCAAGCCTGGCGGCTACAACTGGGCAACCAGCGGCCTTGGCACGGCAGGTCATCTTGCCGAGGAACTGATCAACATCACGGGTGACTTGAAGATGCCTGTGGTTCCGTATCGTGGTGGTGGACCTGCCTTGATGGACCTCATGGCAAATCACGTCTCGGCCATGGTTGAACCCATTCCCTCGGCCTTGCCGCACGTCAAGGGCGGCAGGCTCAGGGCGTTGGCAGTGACCAGTCCGGTGCGTGCAGCCTCATTGCCGGATGTGCCTACGGTTGCAGAAAGCGGCATGCCCGGGTTTGAACTGCCATCATGGTATGGCGTCTGGGGCCCGGCCAACATGGATCCGGCCGTGGTGAACAAGATCTATGACAGCTTCAAGAGAACGCTACAGTCTACGGATGTGGTCGAACGGTTGAATGAACTGTCATTTGTGGTGGTGGCAGACCCGCCAGGACCTTTCGCCAACTTTATCCAGAAGGAAACCGAGAAGTACAGCAACATTGTCAAGACAGCAGGCATTGTCATCGACGGCTGAGCATATCCTTTAACTGGATTGACCGTTAGGCATTTCACATTCCGTTATCGACAAGGAGGGTCGTGTGATGACAACTTTGGATGACAAGACGGTTGACGACCTGGTCGAGCGATTCATTCGCTCGGCTACGGCAATGCAGGCTCCTGACGGCTTGCAGGCAAAGGTCATGATGGGGATCGGCCAGCGGCATATGCTGGTCGACATTAACCAGGGTCGAGTATCTGTGCAGAGGACGTTTTCGCTGATGACGGCTTGCGATCTGCTGGTCGAGGGACAGGCGCAAGCCTGGGAGGAGCTCTGGAAGCAGGAGCCTGAGCCAGGCAAGCACGACATCCTGGCCCAAACCAAGCGCAATGCCATCCGTATTGAAGGCCAGCTACAGGTGCTGATGGCATACCTGCAGTTCTTCAGGGAGTTGCTGACTTCACCCAGGCCTGCTCTGCAAAAGCATTCTCCGGCAGTAGGCGAGCATCCACTGGGTGAAATCGAACCCATTGAGGGACGTTACATCAGCTTCATGATCCGCGGTGAGCGCAGCCGGGTGTACTTTGAGCAAGCAGGCCAGGGGATACCGTTGGTCTGCCTGCATACGGCTGGCGCTGATTGCAGGCAATACCGACACTTGATGTGCGATGAGGACATCACATCGCGTTTCCGGGTGATTGCATTCGACATGCCAGCTCATGGCAAGTCGTACCCCCTGCCGAGTGATTACGAGCAGGGTTATCAACTCACAACGGAACGCTATGTGCAAACAATCCTGGCCTTTTGCAAGGCGATGAAGTTACACAGGCCGGTTCTGATGGGGTGCTCGATCGGTGGTCGTATCGTGCTTGAGCTCGCGCGGGCCCATGCCGAGCAGTTCAGTGCGCTCATCGGGCTGGAGTCGGCTGACTTTCAGCAGCCGTGGTACGACACATCGTGGTTATACAAGGGCAATGTGCATGGTGGCGAAGTTTGTGCAGCCTTGGTTGCGGGATTGATGGCACCCCATTCTCCCATCCAGTATCAGCGGGAGACCCTCTGGCAATACAAGCAGAGCGGTCCGGGTGTGTTCAAGGGGGACTTGTATTTTTACCGCCAGGATGCCGACTTGCGCGGCAAACTGGGCAACGTCCGTACCGACACCTGCCCCTTGTACCTGCTCACCGGTGAGTATGACTTTTCATGTACCCCTGAAGACTCAGAGCGGACCGCAAGGTCGATTCCAGGGACTTACTACCGGAAAATGACCAAGGCTGGTCACTTTCCGATGAGTGAAAACCCGAGCGAATTCCGCAGTTTCATCATGCCGGTGTTGCATGACATACATGAACGCCTGACCACAGACAGAAACAATTGATCAACGGCAGTAGACGACTGTAATTCGAGGTTAACAATGTCAACATTCAAGCAAATCGGTTTTATCGGCGTGGGCGTCATGGGTGAGCCAATGTGCCGCCATCTGGCGACCAAGTCGGGTATCCCTGTCATGGCCTGCGACAAGAATCCAGAGGCGTTGCAGCGCCTGGCCAAACATGGTGTCCAGACTGCGGATATGGCGACTATCGCCAGCAAGGCAGACATCATTTTCATGTCCCTGCCTTCAGGGGAGGTGGTGAGACAAGTCGTGCTTGGCACAAGGCCCGGACATGAGGATGGCCTGCTCGGCATGTGCAAGGCAGGACAGGTGATCGTTGACTTGAGCACATCGCCCCATAGCCTGACCAAGGCGCTTGGACAGAAGCTTGCAGATAAAGGGATCGCTTTTGCTGATGCGCCCGTGATGCGCACACGTACAGCCGCTGAAGCTGGCACCTTGGCAGTGCCGGTGGGGGCTGATGACGAGCTTTTTGCCAGGATCCAGCCGCTGATTGCGACATTTGCCAGCGACATTACACATGCTGGCGGAATTGGATGCGGCCAAGTGGTCAAGATCCTCAACAACATGGTTGTCTATGAAACCGTACTCGCCTTGTGCGAGGCCAGAGCCATTGGTGTGCGGGCAGGGATTGAGGCGCAACGCCTCTTTGACGCGTTGGCATCAGGTTCGGCTGACAGCTTTGCCTTGCGTAACCATGGCATGAAGGCCATCGTTCCTCAGGAGTTCCCGGAAAAAGCCTTTCCGGTGACCTATGCACGCAAGGATCTGCAATACGCGATCGATCTGGCTGAGGATGTTGGTATCAACGCAACCGGTGCAAAGAACCTTCTGAAGTGTTTTGATGAGGCGATTGCAGCAGGACACGGCGACAAGTACGGTCCTGCCATTTCGTTGGTATTTGAAGCACAAAGCCCTGTGCGCTAAGTGTTGATACCTTCCCCGCCTTGAACGGCGGGGTTGGTCGCGCAACCGGTCAGGCTTGATGTGTCATCCAGTCGATGAGCAGTTTCATGCCCTGACGTACATCGACCTGTGCCGTCCAGCCAATGGTTTCACGGGCTTTCCTGACATCGATCTGCAGCTTGTCCGATGCGGCAGATTTGACCGCGCGGTTGTCTTCAATGTAGTTGATCTTGATGTTTTTACCGGTCAGTTCGATGGCCAGTTCGGCAACTTCCCTGTGGGTGGTATCGACGCCGGTGCCGATGTTGATGACATGGTTGTGCGCTTCGCTGGTCATGGCCATGACGCAGGCTCTGGCAACGTCAGCGACATACACGTAGTCGTGGACTTCCGAACCATCGCCATAGATCACAGGCGCTTTACCCTGCAGCACATCCTGGCAAACCTGGGCCACATAGACCGCATTGACGGCACGTGCGTGCTGCCTGGCGCCGTAGACGGAAGAGAACCTGAGTGCGTTGTACTGGACCCCGTAGGTTTTGGCATATTGTGCACAGATGGCTTCACCCATGATCTTGCTGCTGCCATAGAGATTGGATGCAGGCTGCAGGCCGTTCCAGGCGTATCCGGTGGTTTCATCGATCGGAGTGGTTGCAGGATTGCCATAGGCAGCAATCGATGATGAGAACACGACACGGCGAACCTTGTTGAAGCGGCAGGCTTCAAGCGTGTTGAGCATACCGATGGTGTTGACCGAGACACCGGTATAAGGATCCTTGGACATGGGCAATGTCAGGTAGCCGGCAAGGGCAAATACACCATCGACATCCTTGCAGGCATCGAGCAATTCCGGCAGTTTGAGCACATCACCGCGGATCCACTTCAGTCGTGTGTCGCCTTCCAGGTGTTTCAGTGTCTCAGGTGTGCCCAGAGAAAAGTTGTCAAACAGAAGGATTTCCTTGGCACCGCTTGCCAGCAGCACATCGCAGATATGCGATCCGACCAGGCTGGCGCCGCCGGTGATGAGGTAACGTTTTCCTTCTACAGCTGTCATTGTTGTCTCCCGTGTTTTGATTGGTCTTCAGTACTGACGTCGTGCCAAAAATGGGTTGTCGGTACATGGCGTGCGGCCATCTTGGAGCAAGGATCAGATTTCCAGGGCCGAACCTTCTCTGTGGATTTTGGTATTCATTTGTATCCAATTGGGAAATGGTATTGGAGAGAATGGGCGCTTGATAGAGGGTAAACCCTGTTTTGCAAAAAAATGACAGGATTCAATCACGAGCGGACAACGGCCATGGGCCGTTGAGATTCGATTGCGGCAGCACTGGAATGTCGTATCGCAAAAAATTACGCCACAAGGGTCGGTCGGTAGAACCTTTCCTTGTGGCGTTGATGCCTACACGGGTCTCAGGCCTGTTGCCTTCCGGTGCCGATGGGAGGCAGTGCATTCAGGTATTGTTGGACATAGTCGTCGAAAAAGACGCTATCGTCAGCTTCCAGCCTGGCCTGCTCAGCCAGCGATTTCTCACGTAATGTTGCAGCGTGGGCCTTTTCTTCGTCACTCAACCCCGCATGTCTGAAGTGCGTTGTGTGGGACTTGGATATTTCAAGGCCGAACGCCTTGAATGTGCTCTGCTTGAGCTTGAGCGATTCAAGCACGCGTGCCGAAGGCGTCTGCGATGGATCAAGAACCTTGGCATATTGCTGTTGCACGGCATCGTTGTAGAGCGGATCCTGCAATTGATCCGCCAGGATCGATGCGCATGCACGGATGCCTTCGAACAACTGATCCGCCCAGCGGCTCAACGTAATGGCATTGCCATCGTGCATGAGCTCCAGCCCGGGCTTGCGTCCTTGCGTGACAACGTTACGGAAGTTTTCTGCGCTTTCTCCGCAAAACCCGCCGGCTCCGAACTCAGGACTGTCCTGCAGTGCGCAAAAGAGCAGGAAAGCATCAATGAAACGCGCTGTGCTTTCGGAAATGCCAGCGGGCTCAAACGGGTCGATGTCCAGGCAACGGACTTCGACATACTGGATGCCCTTCTCATACAGTGCCGTCAGGGGGCGCTCGCCAGCCTGCGTGGTTCGTTTGGGGCGAATGCTTGAGTAGTATTCGTTTTCGATCTGCAATTGGTTGCCGTTGAGCTGGATCCATTCGCCATTGCGCTTGGTGCCCAAGGCTTCAAACTCTGGCCAGGGTGTGGTCACTGCCTGATAGAGTTTCTCGATGAAAGTGCTCAGGTTGTTGTAGCAAGGCTTGAGCGAAGCCTGCGCCTTGTTCTGGTAGCCCAAGTCACTCATGCGCAAGCTGGTTGCCCAGGGCAGATACAGTGTATGTTCATCCAGCTCGAGGAGATTCGTTTGCCTGTGGCGCAGGAATTGTCTGTCCACGGCCGGGGATGCACCAAACAGGTACATAAGCAGCCAGCTGTAGCGTACAAAGTTCCTGATCAGGGCGACGTAGCCAGCGGACTGCCTGTCTTGTGCTGTCGTGCCGGGCAGGTTGAGCAGTTCCCAGAACTCGGGTCCGAAAGAAAAGTTGTAGTGAACGCCTGCGATGCACTGCATGGTCTTGCCGTACCGGTACGCAAGACCACGGCGGTAGATGTGCTTGAGCATACCCGCGTTTGACGTGCCATACCAGGCAATGTCAATGTCTTTCTCATCGGGCAATGCCGGTGGCATGGAAGTGCCCCAGATGATTTCATCGCCCAGCCCGGCAACTGCAACCCTGTGGACCCAGTTTATGGCATGCATGAGATCGCTGACATTGCGTTGCGTGTCAGTGATGAGCTCAAGCAGAGCTTCTGCGTAGTCGGTGGTGATGTTCGGGTGCGTCAGCGCGCTGCCCAGGGCAGCAGGGTGCGCCGTGCGGGCCAGGTCACCATCCGGTGTAATGCGCAGGCCTTCTTTTTCTATGCCGCGCAAGCACTCTGCAAGAATGCCGGGCGCTTGTTCAAGCGTCCTGATTCGTCGTTGTAGCAGTGTTGGCAAGCGGATTTCCTGTGAAGTCATTAAAATTTGATACGGCTGCTCTTGGTGGCCAGTCGGTCCACCAGACTGCTGATTTGCGTTGATTGTACGTGAGTCGCAGACTGGCGGTGTCAGGATTGTCGAGGATTAATTTTTGCTTAGCTCCGCTGCCATTCAAGTCTTTTCCCGCGCTTTGCACCTGTGCGTGCTGTGCCTGGCTTTCTTTCTGGCAGGCTGTTATCCCGACTATAACTGGCGGGTCATGCCGATAGCCGATGGCGTGGTGTCTGTGGCATTTCCTGCCCGGGTCAACTCTCAGTCGCGGCCTATCGAGCTTGCCGGTGTGCAGCTTGATTACCATGTTGAAAGTGCCAGGGTCGACAACAACATTTTTGCATTCGGCTATGCACGTTTGCCTGAAGGGCTGGACGCAGAAAAACGCAAGGCCATCGTTGATGCCCTGACTGACAATCTGTTCCGCAGCCTTGGGGCCACACCGGGAGAACAGGCCAGACAGGGCAAGCCGTTTGTGATCGAGTCGGCACATGGTACGAACCCGCTTCTGGTCGCTGGCCGTGTGCTGGAGCACCGTGGTCTGGTGATCCGGATGATGGCCTCAGGACCCGTTGCCGAGTTGCCTGAGAAGATGGCGCTCGAGTTCATTGGGTCACTTGAGCTAAGGTAGTCTGATCCAGAAGGCCCATCTGCCAGGCCTGGGCGATGCAGGCTTGACGCCCGTAGACATTGAGTTTGCGGCTGGCATTGCGCAGATGGAAGTTCACCGTGCTTTCGCTAAGACCAAGTATGGTTGCGGTTTCCCAGCTGGTCTTGCCTTTGGAGACCCATGCCAGGCACTGCAGTTCACGGTTGGTAAGCGGTGGTTTGTTCATTTTTCGGTTTCCCCTGGTTTATTGACAGTGATTCCTTGCGCTCAGCCGAAGGTTTGCTGGCCGTCGATCCTGTCGTGTTTTATTAAAGCAATATTTAGTTTGACATATTTGCCAAGGGTATCTGTGCAAGGGGGATGACCTTCTTTTCCAGTCTCGCTGCTGATTGCGTGAGTCGACCCATGCAAAAACTGCCTTCATGCGACCCACAATGCACGAGGTGGTAAAATGAAAAATCCATCTCTGAAACGGCGCCGATTTGCTTGATCTGCTTGCGGGCGCTTCACAAATTCAGCTAAAGAGGTCCCTTTAAATGACTGACACGCATATTCCATCTACAACCCGGGCAGCAACTGCCGGGACAAAAGACCACCACACCGGTTCTGTCGGTTTAGTCAAAACCCAATATCTCCAGTTCGATCAGCCTTTGCCCTTGGAAAGCGGTCAGTCCATCGACAGTTACAAGCTCGCTGTTCAGACATACGGAAAGCTCAATGCTGACCGGTCCAATGCCGTGCTGATCTGTCATGCACTCAATGCTTCTCACCATGTTGCTGGCTACAGCGAGGAAGACCCTTCCCAGGTTGGCTGGTGGGACAACATGGTTGGACCGGGCAAGCCTGTCGACACCAACCGGTTCTTTGTGATCGGCGTTAACAACCTGGGGTCGTGCTTTGGTTCAACCGGCCCGGCGTCGATCAGGCCTGACACAGGCAAGCCCTGGGGGGCGTCATTCCCGGTGCTGACAGTCGAGGACTGGGTCCGGGCTCAGGCCAGGGTGGCCGATGTGTTCGGTATCGAAAAGTTTGCTGCCGTCATGGGAGGCTCGCTTGGTGGCATGCAGGCACTGAGCTGGTCGATTACCTGCCCTGAGCGTGTGGCCAACTGTATTGTCATTGCCAGTACGCCCAAGCTCTCGGCTCAGAACATTGCCTTCAATGAAGTGGCCAGGCGCGCAATCCTGACGGATCCGGATTTTCATGGTGGTGACTACTACGCACATGGGGTGGTTCCCAAGCGTGGGCTGACAGTGGCCAGGATGATTGGCCATATCACCTACCTTTCGGACGATGACATGGCCCAGAAGTTTGGCCGCACCCGCAGGGGGTCACCAGAAAATGGCAGCTACCGCTATGACTATGACGTTGAATTCGAGGTCGAGTCATACCTGCGTTATCAGGGAGAGAAGTTCTCCCGTTACTTTGATGCCAATACCTATTTGCTGATTACCCGTGCGCTGGACTATTTTGATCCGGCACGCAAGACCGATGGCGATCTGACCAAAGCTTTGTCTTGTGCAAAATCGGATTTTCTGCTCGTTTCATTCACGACAGACTGGCGCTTTCCGCCGGCCCGCTCCCAGGAGATTGTCAAGGCATTGCTGAATAATGAGCGTTCGGTTACTTACGCTGAGATTGACGCGCCGCACGGGCATGACGCATTCCTGCTTGAAGATGCGCGCTACCACGGGGTAGTTCGTGCTTATTTTGAGCGTATTGCCAGCAGACTGGGAATTTCCACGGGAGAATACAGATGAGCCAGGAAATCCGGCAGGACCTGCTGCGCATTGCCCAATGGATTGAGCCAGGCTCACGGGTGCTGGACCTCGGTTGTGGCGATGGTGTGTTGCTTGAGTATCTCCATAAAACCCGACAAGTGACTGGTGTTGGCGTTGAAATCGACGATCGCAGGGTACTGGCTTGCGTCAGGCGCGGTGTCGACGTGATCCAGCAGAACCTTGAGCAGGGTTTGGCACTTTTTGCCGATGCCATGTTTGACACAGTGGTGTTGTCCCAAACACTTCAGTCAATGCACAATACGGAGCATATCCTCAAGGAGATGGCTCGGGTGGCACGATACGGCATTGTTTCGTTTCCGAACTTTGGTTACTACCCGCATGGGATTTCCCTGCTCATGGGACGTATGCCCGTGACAGGCCAGATGCCATACGCTTGGTACAACACACCCAACATTCACCTTTGCACGTTGAAGGACTTTGAGGATCTTTGCCACAGCCTGGATCTGAACATACTGGAGCGTGCGACGTATGGCCCGAGGGGCGAGGTGAAACTGCTTGCAGGATGGCGCTCTACGCTGGCCCTTTACCGTTTCACAGCCAAAGACAGGTCCTGAACTATGGCCACGCCCCTGAGTGTCTACCTCAGTTCCAGGGTTGCGCCATTGCTGTTTCTGGGGTTTGCCAGCGGCTTGCCGCTGGCTTTGACCGGTGGCACGTTGCAGGCATGGGCCACGGTGGAGAATGTCTCCCTGCAGGAAATCGGTTTTTTGACGCTTGTCGGTACGGCCTATACGCTGAAGTTCCTGTGGGCGCCGCTGGTTGACCGCTTCAGCCCGGGCATACTTGGACGGCGTCGTGGCTGGGTCTTGATCTGCCAGATCCTGCTGGCTTTGGGATTTTTTGCCATGGGGCATCTGTCGCCTGCGACGTCCCTGGGTGGCCTTGCCATGCTGGCTGTGTTGGTCGCGTTTCTTTCAGCCACCCAGGATATTGCATTCGATGCCTACAGGACTGATGTGCTGGAACCACAGGAGCGTGGTGCCGGGGCAGCACTGTCCGTACTGGGTTATCGTCTGGCCATGCTGGTTTCAGGCGGGCTTGCGCTGGTGATTGCTGACCAGTGGATCGGCTGGGGAAACATGTACAGCCTGATGGGTGGGCTGATGCTGTTGACGGTGTTGGCCACTTTCTGGGCCCCAGAACCAGCCAATCCGGGTGATGCGCCCAGGACTTTGATGAAGGCCGTCACACAGCCTCTGGGCGAATTCTTCGGCAGGCCGGGTGCATGGGTGCTGCTTTTGATGATCGTGCTCTACAAGCTGGGAGACGCCTTTGCCGGTGCGCTGTCGACGACATTCCTGATTCGTGGCGCAGGGTTCACACCGACCGAGGTCGGTACCGTCAACAAGATACTTGGGTTGACAGCAACGATTGTCGGGGCCTTGGCAGGTGGCGCAATCATGTCCAGGCTCGGCCTTTTTCGCTCACTGATGCTCTTTGGCATTTTGCAAGGGGTGTCCAACCTTGCGTACTGGTTGATTGCGATTGTGCCTGGCACACTCTGGATCATGGCATCCGGAGTCTTCCTTGAAAACCTGTGTGGAGGCATGGGAACGGCGGCGTTTGTGGCGCTCTTGATGGGAATGTGCCGCAAGGAGTTTTCAGCCACACAGTTTGCCTTGCTGTCGGCGTTTTCTGCTGTGGGCAGGACATATCTGGCTGGACCGCTGACACCGCCACTGGTCCAGTACTTTGACTGGCCGGGGTTCTTCCTGCTGACCGTGCTCATTGCTGTGCCCGGCGTACTACTGCTGTGGTGGCGTCGCAGTGACATCAAGCGTCTGGATGAGGAAGGGCTTTAACAGCTTGAGCGGTATCTGCGCAAAACTATGCTAAACTATCCATTATGGAGAGATTGGTTAGCATCGGGGTCGCGGCGTCAGCGCTGGGCGTGTCGATCACAACCCTGCGCCGCTGGGAGGCGTCAGGTAGGTTG
>Ga0182743_1001822_pt1 | contig 19891 bp, 17 predicted proteins | sample eDN3rd30CKraftOP_FD_128522 | JGI IMG/M metagenome (GOLD analysis project Ga0182743, IMG submission 128522) | Enriched Organic Plus compost microbial communities from Emeryville, California, USA - eDNA 3rd pass 30_C Kraft OP (version 2) (version 2) ... | reverse complement strand
CCGCGGTTTGCGGATCAGCTGTTGGATCGTCGGCATTCGGTTCCCCGTCTTGCTTTCGTCAATACTCGCAGCCACCGGCTGCGCCACTTCTCGACGGCGAATCACGCCCATCGTGAAACGCCACAGCCCATCCTATCCCCTAGTGAGGCAGGACGGGTTGATTACCAGAGGATCGGGGCGTTTTGGCCCGGATCATGACCACAGAGGTTCTGGGCCCCGATCAGATTCCTGACGGGTGAGCGGCGTATATGGGCAAACCGGGGACGAGTCAACAACCCTGCCCCACTCTTCACCCCGCCAAGAGCCGCTCCGTACCATCCCGCAGGGCCGCAAGGTCGATGCGGAACCGCTCTGCCAGAACCGGCTCAAAACTCTCGGGCTGCACAGGGGTCCTGTAGCCCGGCCCGACAGCGCCCGAGTCATTGTCGTGATGCAAAAGCCGCACATACATCGGTCGGCTCGCCAGCGCCACGCCAGGCATCAACGCGCCCACCTGCCAATGCGGATAATGAACAACGCAGCGCTCGGCATCCGGTGGCAGATAGACGGTCAATGCCGCACTGGCGTGGTGGGTGATGCGCAGTTCGGTCGTAATGCCCTTGGGCTTTACCCGCAGCACGACGCCGCGCGTATAATCGCAAAACAGCCTGCGCTTGCGTTCCCACAGCTGCCGCATATCAGCAAAGTCACGACGCGCATGACGGATATAGTCGACGGCCACCGCATCATCGTCGTCTTGACGGAAGTGGCCAACGACATCGGCACCCGGTTCGATATGGGGTGCGACAGCCGCCATGCAGGCATCCAGATGCGACTCCATCGGCGGGATCAGGGCCAACCTGAACTGCGGCACAGTCCCAGCCAGTTCGCGCAGATTGGACAGCCACGGGTCGGGCAGGTCCGGCCCGGTCATCAGCACAAGGGTAAAATCCGGATCCGTTTGCACGAGCAGACTGGGCAAAGTGACATGTTCAAACCAGAACCAGCGGCGTGCCAGCCGTTGGGGATCGTAAAGATAGGCCCGTCGTTCTTCCAAGCTGTCAGGAGCGGTCTGGAAACCGCGGCCGCCCAGATAGGAAAAGCGGCACAGGCCCAGCATCTGTATTCGCATCAATCCCTGCCTTGCAGTTTTCCCTCGCGCAGGATGGTGTAGATCCCCGCGCCCACGACCAGAGCTGAGCCTGCCCAGGTCCAGATATCGGGCCATTCGCCAAAGACTGCCAGCCCCAGCAGCACGGCCCAGACCAGCGAACTGTAACGGAACGGCGCGACGAAGGAAATCTCTCCTACCCGCATGGTCGCGACAGCTGTGATATAGCCGACGCTTAGAAACAACGCAGCTAGCACCAAAAGCGCAAATTCACCCGTCGTCGGAAACCGCCAGCTTTCCCCGGCGCTAAGCAACAGACCGGACAGCGCCACCGCAAGAGCGGCGTGAAACGCAACTGTCGATGAGCCCACCCCCACCGAGAACAGCCGCGTCGTCATGTCCCGCAATACGATCAGCAGCATCGCCACCAATGCCACACCCGACCAAAGGTCAAAGGCCCCCGTCCCCGGGCGCAGGATCAGCAGCACTCCGCAAAAACCGATGGTGATGGCAAGCATCCGCCTCCACCCCAGCCTTTCGCGGAAAAACAATGCAGCCGCCAGAGTGATCGCCAAAGGCAGCGCCTGCATGATGGCCGAGATATCGGCCAGCGCCATCTGCCGCAGCGCCAGCAGATAAAGCACCGTCGAGGCAACATCCGCCGCTGTGCGCAGGATCAGCGGTGCCATATCGCCGCGGGGCACCCGCAGGCGCACCCCGCCTTGTGCCCGCGCCAGAAACACCAGCAGCAGCAGCACAACCCCTCCGCGAAGGGCGATCGCCTGATAAAGCGGCAGGCTTTGGGTGACGGCCTTCATCACCGTGTCGTTACAGATGAAAGCAGCAGTGCTGAGCATCATCAGCAATGAGCCGCGCAGATTATCCGCCCCTCCGCCCGGTAAAACGGACGAGGGCGGCAGAACCGGCGGCGTTGCAGCGGGGGGCAGATCAGGCCTTAGCATAGCGGTCCGATACACAAGATGGCTGCCCCCGATCATCTACCAGAGAGTGATCAGTGACCAGCCAAGGCTCAGCTTTACCTCATCCACCAGCTCGACAATCGGGATGAAGGAAAGAAAGACGAATGCGTCAAACAGGTTGCGCCGCAGCGTCGCCGTATCGAACTGCGCTGTGGGACCGGTCCGGAACAGGGTCGGATCGGGCAGGAAAAAGGGCGTGCGCGCCGCATAGGCGTCATATTCGGGACCAAAGCTTTCGGACAGAAAATCCGCCTCGCGCCGGGCGGTGACCCACAGGATCGCGCCCACTGTGCCCCCGATCAGCAGCGCCAGGCTGATTGCGCCAAACATCAGTCCGATCCCCGTCGCCGCCACGGTCGAAAAGAAGTAAAGCGGATTTCGGGTCATCGAATAGGGTCCATCCTGCATGACGACCCGGTTCTTGGCCCCGCCGACATAGAGGATTGACCAGAACCGCCCCAGCACCCCCGCCAGCAAAAGCAGGATGCCAAAGGCTTCGATAGTCTCATGCCCAAAGCCCTGCAATTTCAGGGCCGGGTTGATGACAAAAACGGCTGGTATCAGAGCCAGCGCCGACAGGCGGAGGATGTTGATACGGATCTTCTGATTGACCGCTGCGCGCATGACCTCTCCTGCGAACTGATCAGATGGTGGCTCGCCCCTAATATCGTTATCCGCCGCCCGCAATTCACGCAATCGAGACCTGCAAGTGTGCGACCGGGACAGAGAAACGAAAAGGCCCGGCATTTCTGCCGGGCCTTTCCTTCAGATCATGATCTGGATCACTCTTCGCCGCCCGCCTCGACCGGGGCGCTTTCTTCCGGCGCGATCAGCGCAGCGGCAGCTTCGGCCTCGGCGCGGCGCGTCTCGATCACCTCATGGTCGCGATCCGAGGCGATCCGGCGCACGCGGGCCGTCGCTCCACCGGTACCGGCCGGGATCAGCCGGCCCACGATCACGTTCTCTTTCAGGCCAACCAGCTTGTCGCGCTTGCCCTGAACGGCAGCCTCGGTCAGCACGCGCGTCGTTTCCTGGAACGAGGCGGCCGAGATAAAGCTGCGGGTCTGCAGGCTGGCCTTGGTGATGCCCAGCAGCACCGGCTCGCCCGTGGCCGGACGGCCACCCTTGGCTTCGATCTTGGCGTTCTCTTCCTCGAACTCGTCGCGGTCGACATGCTCGCCCTTCAGCAGCGTGGTATCGCCACTGTCGATGATCTCGATCTTCTGCAGCATCTGGCGAACAATCACTTCGATGTGCTTGTCGTTGATCTTCACGCCCTGCAGCCGATAGACGTCCTGCACCTCGTCGATCAGGTAATCGGCAAGGGCCTCGATACCGAGGATGCGCAGGATGTCATGCGGCGCCGGGTTGCCGTCCATGATATAGTCACCCTTCTGCACGAAGTCGCCTTCCTGCACCGGGATGTGCTTGCCTTTCGGCACCATGTACTCGACCGGCTCCAGACCTTCCTGGGCGGGCTCGATAGCGATGCGGCGCTTGTTCTTGTAGTCCTTGCCAAAGCGCACATAGCCGTCGATTTCGGCAATGATCGCGTGATCCTTGGGACGACGGGCCTCGAACAATTCCGCCACGCGGGGCAGACCCCCGGTGATGTCCTTGGTCTTGGCACCCTCGCGCGGGATACGCGCCACCACGTCACCGGCCCGGATCTCCTGCCCGTCCTCGACCGAGAGGATGGCGTCGACCGACATCGGATAGGTGACCGGGTTACCCTGTTCGTTACGAACCGGTTCGCCGTTCTGGTCGACAATGATGATCTCGGGCTTCAGCTCGTTGCCACGCGGGGCCGAGCGCCAGTCGGTTACGATCTTCTGGGTCATGCCGGTGGCATCGTCGGTCTCGTCGCGCACCGAAAGGCCGCTGACCAGATCGACATATTTCGCCACACCCGCCTTCTCGGCGATGATCGGCAGGGTATAGGGGTCCCATTCGAACATCTTCTGACCGCGGGTCACCGGCTCGCCTTCACGCACGAACAGCTTCGAGCCGTAGAACAGCTTGTGGCTGGTCAGCGTGTCGCCCTGGGCGCTGCGGATGTGCAGCTGCATGTTGCGGCTCATCACGATCAGCTCGCCATTGGCGTTTTCCAGCGTGCTTTCGTTTTCGAAAGCAACCGTGCCCTCTTGCGCCGCAGCGATAAAGGACTGCTGGCCACCCTGAGCGATACCGCCGATGTGGAAGGTCCGCATGGTCAGCTGCGTGCCCGGCTCGCCGATCGACTGGGCGGCGATAATACCCACCGCCTCGCCGATGTTGACAAGCGTACCGCGCGCGAGGTCGCGGCCATAGCAGAGCGCGCAAACGCCGTCATCCGACTCGCAGGTCAGGGCCGAGCGGATGCGGACGGACTGGACGCCCGCCGTTTCGATCTCATCGGCCTTGCGCTCATCGATCAGCTCGTTCTTGCGAACGATGACCACGTCTTCGCCCGGGACCAGAACGTCCTCAGCCGCGACACGGCCCAGAACACGCTCGGACAGCGGGCTGACAACCTCACCGTCATTGACCGCTGCCGAAGCGGTGATCGAACGCTCTGTGCCGCAGTCATGTTCACGGATGATGCAGTCCTGCGCCACGTCGACCAGACGGCGGGTCAGGTAACCCGAGTTCGCCGTCTTGAGCGCCGTGTCAGACAGACCCTTCCGCGCACCGTGGGTCGAGTTGAAGTACTCAAGAACGGTCAGACCTTCCTTAAAGTTCGAAATGATCGGCGTCTCGATGATCTCGCCGTTCGGCTTGGCCATCAGGCCGCGCATGCCGCCCAGCTGTTTCATCTGGCTGACCGAACCCCGGGCGCCCGAATGCGCCATCATGTAGACCGAGTTCGGCTCTTGTTCAGCGCCTTTCTCGTCCTTCTTGACAGCCGAGATGGTCTTCATCATCGCATCGGTGACGCGGTCGTTACACTTCGACCAGGCATCGACGACCTTGTTGTATTTCTCACCCTGGGTGATGAGGCCGTCCAGATACTGCTGTTCGAACTGCTTGACCTGGTCCTGCGTCTCTTCGACCAGCTCCCACTTGTTCGGCGGGATGACCATGTCGTCCTTGCCAAACGAGATACCGGCGCGGAACGCCTCGCGGAAGCCAAGCGCCATGATCTGGTCACAGAAGATCACCGATTCCTTCTGACCGCAGTAGCGATAGACGGTGTCGATGACGTTCTGGATGTCCTTCTTGCGCAGCAGACGGTTCACCAGCTCGAACGGAGCCTTGGCGTTGCGCGGCAGCAAGGCACCCAGACGGACGCGGCCCGGCGTGGTCTCAAAGCGCCTGATGACCTCGTTGCCGTTCTCGTCGATCTGCGGCAGGCGGGCGGTGATGCGGGAATGCAAATGCACCACGCCGGCGGCCAGCGCGTGTTCGACCTCTTCGAGGCTGGCAAAGGCCATGCCCTCGCCCTTCATGCCCTCGCGCTCCATGGTCGTGTAGTAAAGACCCAGAACCATGTCCTGCGACGGCACGATGATCGGCGCGCCGTTCGCAGGCGACAGCACGTTGTTCGTGGACATCATCAGGACGCGGGCTTCAAGCTGCGCCTCAAGCGACAGCGGCACGTGCACGGCCATCTGGTCGCCGTCGAAGTCGGCGTTGAAGGCCGAGCAGACCAGCGGGTGCAGCTGGATCGCCTTGCCTTCGATCAGGATCGGCTCGAATGCCTGGATGCCCAGACGGTGCAGCGTCGGCGCCCGGTTCAGCAGGACCGGGTGTTCGCGGATCACCTCGTCAAGGATATCCCAGACCTCGGGACGTTCTTTCTCTACCAGTTTCTTGGCCTGCTTGACGGTGCTCGACAGACCTTTGGCTTCAAGGCGCGAGTAGATGAAGGGCTTGAACAGCTCAAGCGCCATCTTCTTGGGCAGGCCGCATTGGTGCAGCTTGAGCTCGGGACCGGTCACGATGACCGAACGGCCCGAAAAGTCCACGCGCTTGCCGAGCAGGTTCTGACGGAACCGGCCCTGCTTACCCTTGAGCATATCAGACAGCGACTTCAGCGGACGCTTGTTGTTGCCGGTGATGACACGGCCACGGCGGCCGTTGTCAAACAGTGCGTCGACCGATTCCTGCAACATCCGCTTTTCGTTACGCACGATGATGTCGGGCGCGCGCAGCTCGATCAGCCGCTTCAGACGGTTGTTACGGTTGATAACCCGACGATAAAGGTCGTTCAGGTCCGAGGTCGCAAAGCGGCCGCCATCCAGCGGCACCAGCGGGCGCAGTTCCGGCGGGATGACCGGGATCACGGTCATGACCATCCATTCCGGACGGTTGCCCGATTCCAGGAAGGACTCGACGATCTTCAGCCGTTTGATGATCTTTTTCGGCTTCAGTTCACCGGTGGCCTCTTTCAGCTCTTCGCGCAGCTGTTCGGCGGTCGCGGCAAGGTCGATATTGGCCAGCATGGTGCGGATCGCCTCGGCGCCGATATCGGCGGTAAAGGCGTCGGCGCCATATTGGTCCTGCGCGTCCAGATATTCCTCTTCGGTCAGCAGCTGGGCATAGCTCAGCTCGGTCAGACCGGGTTCGATCACGACGTAGTTTTCGAAATAGAGGATACGCTCAAGATCGCGCAGCGTCATGTCCAGCATCAGGCCGATGCGCGAAGGCAGCGACTTGAGGAACCAGATATGGGCGACCGGCGCGGCCAGTTCGATATGGCCCATACGCTCGCGCCGGACCTTTTGCAGCGTAACCTCGACGCCGCATTTCTCGCAGACGAGGCCGCGATATTTCATGCGCTTGTATTTGCCGCAAAGGCATTCGTAGTCTTTGATCGGACCGAAAATACGGGCGCAGAACAGGCCGTCACGTTCGGGTTTGAACGTACGGTAGTTGATGGTTTCGGGCTTTTTCACCTCACCATAGGACCAGGCGAGGATTTCCTCGGGCGAGGCCAGCGAGATGCGAATTTCATCGAACTGCCGCGGCGAGGCCAGCGGGTTCAGCGGATTGGTGGCAAGTTCCTGGTTCATTTCCAAATCCTATTCAGGGGCGCGGACTGCGGGAGGGGACCTGCGGGGCGCGCACTATGGCGCACCCCGCGCGGTGATCCGTTACTCCTCGTCCTCCGCATCCAGGAGTTCCATGTTGAGGCCCAGACCCCGGACCTCCTTGACCAGAACGTTGAACGACTCCGGCACGCCGGCCTCGAAATTGTCCTCGCCCTTGACGATGCTCTCATAGACCTTGGTCCGGCCCGCCACGTCGTCCGACTTGACGGTCAGCATCTCTTGCAGGGTGTAGGCGGCGCCGTAGGCTTCCAGAGCCCAGACCTCCATCTCACCCAGACGCTGGCCACCGAACTGGGCCTTGCCGCCCAGCGGCTGCTGGGTGACGAGGCTGTACGGCCCGGTCGAACGTGCGTGCATCTTGTCATCGACAAGGTGGTGCAGCTTCAGGACGTATTTCATCCCCACGGTGACCGGACGCGCGAACTGCTCGCCGGTGCGGCCGTCAAAGACGATGGACTGACCCGAGGTGTCGAAACCAGCGCGACGCAGAGCGTCATTCACATCGGCCTCTTTCGCGCCGTCGAAGACGGGCGTCGCGATGGGAACGCCGCCGCGCACCGCGTCGGCATGCTCAAGCAGGGTCGCGTCATCCATGCCTTCGAAGGTCTCGGCATAGAAGTCGTCGCCATAGCCATTGCGCATCGCATCGCGCACCGGGGTCATGTCGCCATTGCGGCGATAGTCCTGCAGCGCCTCGTCGATCTTGATGCCCAGACCGCGCGAAGCCCAGCCCATGTGGGTTTCAAGGATCTGCCCGACGTTCATCCGCGAAGGCACGCCCAGCGGGTTCAGCACCAGGTCAACCGGGGTACCGTCAGCAAGGAAGGGCATGTCCTCGATCGGAACGACCTTCGAAACGACACCCTTGTTGCCGTGACGACCGGCCATCTTGTCGCCCGCCTGCAGCTTGCGCTTCACAGCGACAAAGACCTTGACCATCTTCATCACGCCCGGAGGCAGATCGTCGCCCTGACGGACCTTTTCGACCTTGTCGTCGAAACGGTTGTCAAGCGCGCGTTTCTGCGCGTCGAATTGCTGGTTCAGCGCCTCGACTTCCTTGGCGGTGCTTTCGTCGGCGACAGCAAGCTGCCACCACTGGCCGCGGCTCAGCTGACCCAGCAGATCCTCGTCCACGACAGCCCCGGCGCGGATGCCTTTCGGCCCCTTGACGACTTCCTTGCCCATGATGAGCGTCTTGAGACGCGCGTAGATGTTGCGTTCAAGGATCGCAAGCTCGTCGTCCCGGTCACGGGCCAGACGCTCGACCTCTTCACGCTCGATCTGCAACGCACGCTCGTCCTTGTCGACGCCGTGACGGTTAAAGACCCGGACCTCGACCACGGTGCCATAGGCGCCCGGCGGCAGACGCAGCGACGTGTCGCGCACGTCGGACGCCTTTTCACCAAAGATGGCGCGCAGAAGCTTTTCTTCCGGCGTCATCGGGCTTTCGCCCTTGGGCGTGATCTTGCCAACCAGAATATCGCCCGGGCCGACCTCGGCGCCGATATAGACGATGCCAGCCTCATCAAGGTTGCGCAGCGCCTCTTCACCGACGTTCGGGATGTCGCGGGTGATCTCTTCCGGGCCCAGCTTGGTATCGCGGGCCGCAACCTCGTATTCATCGATATGGATCGAGGTGAACACGTCGTCGCGGTGAATCCGCTCAGAGATCAGGATCGAGTCCTCGTAGTTGTAGCCGTTCCAGGGCATGAAGGCCACGACCACGTTCCGGCCGATCGCCAGTTCCCCCTGATCGGTCGAGGGACCGTCAGCGATGACCTGACCCTTGACGACCTTTTCTCCCACCTTGACCAGCGGGCGCTGGTTGATGGTCGAGGACTGGTTCGAACGTTTGAACTTGCGCAGACGATAGATGTCCACGCCAGCGTCACCGGCACCCAGATCTTCGGTCGCACGGATAACGATACGCTGGGCATCGACCTGGTCGATGATCCCGCCGCGACGCGCCATGATCGCCGCACCCGAATCGCGGGCAACCGTCGCCTCCATGCCGGTGCCGACGAAGGGCGCTTCTGCCCGCAGCAACGGCACAGCCTGACGCTGCATGTTCGACCCCATCAGCGCGCGGTTGGCGTCGTCGTTTTCCAGGAACGGGATCAGCGCGGCAGCGACCGAAACCAGCTGCTTGGGCGAAACGTCGATCAGATCGACCGCATCGACGGGGTTCAGCATGAAGTCGCCGCCCTGACGGGTCGAGACCAGCTCTTGCACGAAGCGCCCGTTCTCATCCAGTTCGGCATTGGCCTGGGCGATGGTATGACGCATCTCTTCGGTGGCCGACATATAGACCACGTCATCAGTGACCGTGCCATCGACCACCCGACGATAGGGGGTTTCGATGAAGCCGTATTTGTTCACACGGGCAAAGGTCGCGAGGCTGTTGATCAGACCGATGTTCTGACCTTCCGGCGTCTCGATCGGGCACATCCGGCCGTAATGGGTCGGGTGAACGTCGCGCACCTCAAAGCCCGCACGCTCACGGGTCAGACCGCCCGGGCCAAGCGCCGAAAGACGGCGTTTGTGCGTCACTTCTGACAGCGGGTTGGTCTGGTCCATGAACTGCGACAGCTGCGACGAGCCAAAGAACTCGCGCACTGCAGCAGCAGCAGGTTTGGCGTTGATCAGGTCCTGCGGCATGACGGTGTCGATCTCGACGCCCGACATACGCTCACGGATTGCACGCTCCATGCGCAGCAGACCGATGCGATATTGGTTTTCCATCAGCTCGCCGACCGAGCGCACCCGGCGGTTGCCGAGGTGGTCGATATCGTCGATCTCGCCCTTGCCATCACGCAGTTCGACAAGGCCACGGATACAGGCGATGATGTCTTCCTTGCGCAGGGTGCGCTGAGTGTCCGGCGCATCAAGATCAAGGCGCATGTTCATCTTGACCCGGCCAACGGCCGAGAGGTCATAACGCTCACCATCAAAGAACAGGCTGCCGAACAGCGTCGAGGCGGCCTCGACGGTCGGCGGCTCACCCGGACGCATGACGCGATAGATATCCATCAGCGCCTGCTCGCGGTTCATGTTCTTGTCCGCAGCCATGGTGTTGCGGATGTAAGGACCAACGTTGACATGGTCGATGTCGAGGACCGGGATATCCTCGATGCCATTGTCCAGCAGCACTTTCAGCAGGCCGCCCGAAATCTCGCCGTCGCGATCATATTCGACGGTGATCTCGTCCCCGGCTTCGGCGTAGATCAGACCAGTCTGTTCGTTGATGATGTCCTTGGCAACAAAGCGGCCAATGATTTTATCGAACGGCAGCAGCAGGTTGATATCGCCCTGTTCGACCAACTGCTTGACCAGACGCGGCGTCACCTTGTCGCCGGCCTTGGTGATGACCTCGCCCGACTCGGCATTCACAAGATCAAAGCTCGGCCGGGTGCCGCGCACACGCTCGGGGAAGAACCTCGTGACCCAGCCAGCATCCTGCCCCTTGCCGGCGCGCTGCAGTCGATAATGGACGGTGTTGTAGAACGCGTCCATGATGCCTTCCTGATCCATGCCGAGCGCATAGAGCAGCGTCGTCACCGGCAGTTTCCGGCGGCGGTCGATACGCGCAAAGACCAGGTCCTTGGCGTCAAACTCAAAGTCCAGCCACGAGCCGCGATAGGGAATGATGCGGCAGGCGAACAGCAGTTTGCCCGAGGAATGGGTCTTGCCACGGTCATGGTCAAAGAACACGCCCGGCGAGCGGTGCATCTGCGACACCACGACCCGTTCGGTCCCGTTCACGATGAACGTACCGTTCTGAGTCATGAGCGGCATATCGCCCATATAGACGTCCTGCTCTTTGATGTCCTTGACCGATTTGGCACCGGTGGCCTCGTCGACATCAAATACGATCAGACGCAGCGTCACCTTTAGCGGCGCGGCATAGGTCATGTCGCGGCTTTGGCACTCATCCACGTCGTATTTGGGCTTTTCCAGCTCGTATTTCACGAATTCGAGCGTCGCGGTCTCATTAAAGTCCCGGATCGGGAACACCGACTGGAAAACACCCTGCAGCCCTTCGCCATCCCGGTGGCTGTCGCTCTCGCCGGAATTCAGGAACAGGTCATAAGAAGATTTCTGAACCTCAATGAGGTTCGGCATCTCCAGAACTTCGCGGATATTGCCATAGTAACGCCGGATGCGTTTCTGGCCGACATAAGCTTGCGCCATAGAGGGTCTAACCTTTCGTCTTTCGCTTGCGCAGGCCGTCGGGGCCCGGACTGCACAAGGCGGCGAATGAGGGCGGGGTTCAATTCGTGCCGTGCGTCCCACCGCACGACTCCCGAACCCCGAACATGCCCTGAGGGAAGGTCTGTTGCGAAACCGCCCTTCAAGACAGGTTCGGCAGGGACCGGAAAACCCCGGACCCTGCCCGTTTTCTTGCAGTCAACTGGCCGCAAGGGCCAATTACTTCAGCTCGACCTTGGCACCAGCCGCTTCGAGCTTCTTCTTCATTTCTTCGGCGTCGGCTTTCGAGGCACCCTCTTTCACCTTGCCACCAGCTTCGACCAGGTCTTTGGCTTCTTTCAGGCCCAGACCGGTGATGCCGCGCACTTCTTTGATCACGTTGATCTTGTTGGCGCCGGCGTCGACCAGGACGACGTCGAATTCGGTTTTCTCTTCGGCAGCGCCGCCGGCGTCACCACCAGCAGCCGGGCCGGCAACCATGACAGCGCCGCCAGCAGCCGGCTCAATGCCGTATTCTTCTTTCAGGATGTTTTTCAGTTCCTGGGCTTCCAGCAGGGTCAGGCCCACGATTTCTTCGGCGAGTTTTTTCAGGTCAGCCATTTTTCCGTTCTTTCATTAAGTGTTCCAACGTCGGGGTTTCAACCCCACGACGGAATTGGGATTGCCTCAGGCGGCCTCGCGCTCTTCCAGAGTCTTGAGGATGCCCGCGATGTTGCTGGCAGGTGCGCCAATCGCGCCCGCGATGTTGGATGCCGGGGCACCGATGCAAGCCACGATCGAAGCGATAAGCTCCTCGCGCGACGGCATCTGGGCCACAGCCTTCACACCGGCCGGGTCAAGCGCCGTGTCACCCATGGCGCCGCCAAGAATCACGAACTTGTCGTTACCCTTGGCGAATTTGTCCGCGACCTTGGCAGCAGCCACCGGGTCCTCGGAAAAGGCGAGCACGGTCATACCCGTCAGATAGTCGGCGATGCTTGCGCAAGGCTTTCCATCCAGGGCGATCTTGGCGAGCCTGTTCTTGGCAACGCGGACGGACCCGCCAGCTTCGCGCATTTGCGCGCGCAGGTCCTGCATTTCGGCAACCGTCATTCCCTCGTAGCGGGCAACCACCACGACGCCAGAGGCTTCAAAGATCTGGCCGAGTTCCTCGACCACCTGTTCTTTTTGCGCTCTATCCACGGTTTCACTCCAAGTTGGGGGTTTCCCCCCGGCTCTCATTTTCCCAGCGCCGCAAGCGGCACCGGGGCGGGTCCGTGACGGTCCCAAGATCACCCGGGGCGGGGCCCGGAAAATGGTCTTGATCCCATCTCAGGAAGGACGATTAAGCCGGTTTCCCGGCACCCTCCGTCTCGGACAGGACGAGGCATCGCTGCCTCGCCATCCGCCGGCCCCCGTAAAGGACGCCGGCGAAATTCTTGCCGCTTATTCGGCGGCGGTCGAAGTCAGGTCCAGCGACACGCCCGGACCCATGGTCGAGCTGATCGAGACCTTCTTCACATAGGTGCCTTTCGCGCCCGAGGGCTTGGCCTTGTTCACCGCATCCACAAAGGCGCGGATGTTCTGGGCCAGCTTCTCGACTTCGAACGAGGCTTTGCCGACGCCAGCGTGGACAACGCCCGCTTTCTCGGCCTTGAATTGAACCTCACCACCTTTGGCAGCGTCGACAGCAGCTTTCACGTCCATCGTCACCGTGCCGACTTTGGGGTTCGGCATCAGGTTGCGCGGGCCAAGGATTTTGCCAAGACGGCCAACCAGCGGCATCATGTCCGGAGTGGCGATGCAGCGGTCGAACTCGATCTTGCCCGACTGGATGGTTTCCATCAGGTCCTCAGCGCCAACGATATCGGCGCCAGCGGCACGGGCTTCGTCAGCCTTGGGGCCACGAGCAAAGACGGCAACGCGCACGTCCTTGCCGGTGCCGTTCGGCAGGGTGACGACACCACGGACCATCTGGTCGGCGTGGCGCGGGTCAACGCCCAGATTCATCGCGATCTCGACGGTTTCGTCAAATTTCGCGGTGGCGTTGTCCTTGACCAGCTTGACAGCTTCCTCGACCGAAAGGTTCGATTTGCCATCAAAGGCGGCGCGGGCAGCGGCTTGCTTTTTCGAAAGTTTAGCCATGGCTCAGCCTTTCACCTCGATGCCGATCGAACGCGCCGAGCCCAGGATGATTTGCATCGCGGCCTCGACGTCGTTGGCGGACAGGTCCTTCATCTTCGCTTCGGCGATCTCGCGGATCTGCTTGACAGTCACGGTGCCAGCGACCTGACGACCGGGCTTTTCCGAGCCCTTGGCGCGGTTGCGCTTGCCCTGCGGCTTAAGACCGGCAGCCTTCTTGAGCAGGAACGACGCAGGCGGCGTCTTGGTCTCGAAGGTAAAGGATTTATCGGCGTAGTAGGTGATCACGACCGGAACAGGGATGCCCTGCTCCATCTCCTGCGTGCGGGCGTTGAACGCCTTGCAGAATTCCATGATGTTGATGCCGCGCTGACCCAGAGCCGGGCCGACGGGCGGGGACGGGTTCGCCTGACCCGCCTTGATTTGCAGCTTTAGGCTGCCGACAACTTTCTTGGCCATCTGGCCCTCTCCTTATCATCACGCCCCGCCCGGTATGAGCTTTGGGGCCGACTTAGCGGTGCGGCTCACGCCTCCCGCAGATGATCACGCGGTTTTGGCGACCTGCGTGAATTCCAGTTCGACCGGGGTGGGACGGCCAAAGATCGAAACGGTCACTTTGACACGATTCGCGACCTCGTCCACTTCCTCGACCATGCCCGAGAAGCCTTCGAACGGCCCGTCGGTCACATTCACTTTTTCACCCACGTCAAAGCGGATCAGGTTACGCGGCGCGACTTCGGCCCCGCCCTCGCCCGTGCGATTCAAGATCGCATTCACCTCGTCGTCGCGCATGGGCATCGGCTTGCCGTGCGCGCCAAGGAAACCGGTGACGCGGTTGATCGAGTTGACCAGATGATAGGTCTGATCCGTCAGCTCCATCCGCACCAGAACATAGCCGGGCATGAAACGGCGCTCGGAGGTGACTTTCTTGCCCCGGCGAATCTCGATCACTTCCTCGGTCGGGACCAGCACTTCTTCGATCTGGTCCTGCAAACCCTTTTCAGTCACCGCCTGACGAATCGCCTCGGCGACCTTCTTTTCAAAGTTTGACAGGACGCTGACCGAATACCAACGCTTTGCCATGTCTCGATCGACCCCTGTTTCCTTCCGGGCGGACCAAGGCCAACCCATTGAATTCCTTTACCGCCCCGGCCGGACTGGGCGCAAATCATGCTAGCGCCGGCCAAATCGAAATCGGCGCGCACGACCGAATCGATGCACGCCGCGTTAAGGGCAGGTCGGGCGGACATACCGCCCCCTGCCGCTCAATGCAAGCCCTCAGCTACCGATCAGGTTGATGACGCTCGACAGACCAGTCTTGATCAACAGATCCACGAGGAAGAAAAACACCGACGCCAACGTCGCCATGATGAAAACCATGATCGTGGTCGTCACCACCTCGCGGCGGGTGGGCCAGGCGATCTTGCCAAGCTCGCTGCGGACCTGGCTGATGAACTGGACGGGGTTGGCCATGGATTTCCCTTCGGTCTTGCAGCGGGTCAGATAGCCTGTGCCGAGCCGCTTTTCAAGCGCCGGTTTCATACCCCATCTCCGGCTGCGACCGGATGTCCCTGACAGCTTGGCCAGCCGCGCAGGCTGACGGGTACGAATCAGCACAAGGCATAGCCTTGCCCACTATCCGGCACTGTCTTTGATTGCTGCGGTGCATGTCCAGTCAAGGTGACTGGCAGGGGCAGAGGGACTCGAACCCCCGACCCTCGGTTTTGGAGACCGATGCTCTACCAACTGAGCTATACCCCTAGGCCGCGCTGCTGATTACGGCAGCTGCAAGGCCGGTTCAAGAGGTAAGATCACTCTGCCTCAAGAAACCCGCCCGATTGCCGCGCCCAAAGCCCCGCATAGATGCCGCCATGTGCCAGCAGCTCCTCATGAGTGCCCTGCTCGACGATGCGGCCCCGCTCCATCACCACCAGCCGGTCCATACGGGCAATGGTGGAAAGCCGGTGCGCAATCGCGATCACGGTCTTGCCCTGCATCAGCTTGTCGAGCTGCGACTGAATCGCCGCCTCTACCTCGCTGTCCAGCGCCGAAGTCGCCTCGTCCAGAACCAGAATCGGCGCATCCTTCAAGAGCACCCGCGCGATAGCGACCCGCTGGCGCTGACCGCCGGACAGTTTGACCCCGCGTTCACCCACATGCGCCTCCAGCCCCCGCCTGCCCTGCGAATCGGTCAGGCTGAAGATAAAGTCCGCCTCGGCGAGTTCGATAGCACGCCGGATCTCGGCCTCAGAAGCATCGGGGCGACCATACGAGATGTTGTCACGGATCGACCGGTGCAAAAGCGAGGTGTCCTGCGTGACCACCCCGATGGCGGCGCGCAGTGATTCCTGCGTCACCTGCGAGACGTCCTGACCATCGATCAGGATACGCCCCGTCTCAAGATCGTGGAAACGCAGCAGCAGGTTCACCAGCGTCGATTTCCCCGCCCCCGAGCGACCGACCAGGCCAATACGCTCACCCGGCGCGATGGTCAGGCTAAGATCATCAAGCACCGCGCCGCGACCCTGGCTGGCCTGTTCGCCATAGCGGAAGGTGACCTTGCTGAATTCGACCTGTCCTTCGGGCACAGAAAGCGGCCGGGCGCCCCTGGCGTCCGTCACCATGCGTGGCAGCGACAAAGAGCCGATCCCGTCGCGAACCGTACCGATGTTTTCGAACAGCATCGCGAACTCCCACATGATCCAGTGCGACATATTGCCAAGCCGCAGCGCCAGCGGGATAGCAACCGCCACCGCGCCGACGTCGATCTTGCCATGCGTCCACAGCCACAGCCCCAGCGCCGTGACCGCAAAGGTCAGCAGAGAGTTCAGGGTCGAGATCAGGATGTTCTGGATCGAGGCCAGCCGCATCTGCACATGAACCGTGCCGAGAAAGCCGTCCATGCTTTCGCGAACGTAAGCCTCTTCCCGCGATGAATGCGAGAACAGCTTGACGGTCGAGATGTTGGTGTAGCTGTCCACCACCCGGCCGGTCATCACCGCGCGGGCATCGGCCTGCGCCTCGCTGATCCGGCCGATGCGCGGAATCAGCCACCACAGCAGCAGACCGTAAAGTACGGCCCAGGCGACAAAGGGCAGCGCCAGCCAGCCGTCGGTCGATGCCGCCAGCACCAGCGCACCGATGAAATAGACGCAGACATAGGTCAGCACGTCCATGAACTTCATCGCCACTTCGCGCACAGCCAGCGCGGTCTGCATCAGCTTGGTGGCAATGCGGCCGGCAAACTCATCCTGAAAATAACTCATCGACTGGCGCAGCAGATAGCGATGCGCCTGCCAGCGGATGCGCTGGGGAAAGTTGCCCATCAGCGTCTGGTGCATCAACAGCGAAAACAGCACCTGCAGCACCGGCAGACCGATCACCAGCAGCACGCCCATCAGGATCAGGCGACTGCCCTCGGTCGACCAAAAGTTCTGGCGGTCTGCCTCGGCCAGCAGGTTCACCAGTTCGCCCATATAGCCAAAAAGGATCACCTCGGCGATCGCGATCAGTGCCGAACAGGCCGCCATGGCCAGCATGAAGCCTTTGGCACCGCGCGAAAAATGCAGGATGAACCGCCACAAACCCTGCGGCGGCATCTGCGGCGGATCAGCCGGATAGGGATCAAGCCGGCGCTCGAACCAGCCAAACATCTTGAACCTCATTCTCATTGGTCCGGGCCGCGGCCCGGTTCGTTCCGTCAAACCGCCTCAGGCGGCCAGTCTTTCAAGCGCCGCGACATCGGCCCGCGCCAATGCGGCGGTGGCACGCGCAATCCGCGCCGATGATGACACCGCTACCGATCCGGGCACCGGGCAGAATGGTGGCACCGTCGCCGATCCAGACATCATGGCCGATCACCGTATCAGGCAGGCCGCTGATCTGGTCGATGTAATCGCCCACCCGCGCGTGATCAAAGATCGCAAAGGGATAGGTCGATACGCCGGCCATCGGATGGTTGGCCGGGGCGGTGATGATCCGCACCCGGTCGGCAATCTGGCAAAACCGCCCGATGACCAGCCGCTCGGGCGCGCCCGCACAGGTATAAGGTGCCAACCGCACCGCCCAGTCATCTGGCGGCTCAAAGCTGCTGGCATAGGTGAAATCGCCGATCTCGATATTCGGATGGTCGATCACCTGGTTCAGATACACCAGACCCCGGTTCACAGAACCGTCTGGAAAGCGCATAGGGTGGGGCAAAGCCGCCTCAAGGAAGTCAGCAGTCATGGGAATCCTCGTCAATCCGTCCGTGAAAGGTCAGATGTGCGAGCTGTCCATGACACCGTTCTCCTCTGTTGCGGCTGCTACTTTAGACGGATTTTCCGGGTGAGGCAACGTGATTGACAGCGCCCTTTCCGGCAACCGAATTCCCCGCCCTGCCAGGGAGGGACGAAAGTCAAAGATGCCGCGTTTCCGGCGCGGGGTCCCACCACGCATCATGCGCACCGTCGGCATAAAAGACCGGCGCCGCGATCAGCTCAGCCTCGGACAGATCGTCAAGGGCGTTGATGCACACCATGCGGAACTGCCCGCCAATCTCGGCAATGTTACCCTCGGTCCATAGCCGAGTGCCGCAGCGCGAGCAAAATAGGTGGTGCATATCCGCCCCATCCTGCTGACGGCGCGGGGTCTCGGCCAGGGCATCAGCGCCTTGCAAGACACGGAACCGTTCGGGATCGGGCAGACGCATCTCCCAGTAGCGCATCTTGCGGCAAAAGCTGCAATTGCAGCGCATGGTGCCCTGGGACAGATCTCCCTCGGCCTCAAACCGGACCGCGCCGCAGAAACAAGAGCCATGATACAGGGTCATGCGGGCGCTCCGTGATGGACGGCCTCGATATTGTTTCCGTCGGGGTCAAGAATAAAGGCTCCGCAATAGCTGGCGTTATATTCCGGCCGTAGCCCCGGCGCGCCATTATCGCGTCCACCTGCGGCCAGCGCGGCGGCGTGAAATGCGTCCACCATCGCGCGGTCAGAGGCGGCAAAGGCGATATGCACCCCCGCCGGCACCGACCGGCCGGTGCCGATCCGGAAAAAGGGGTTACCATCGCGGCCATAGCCCAGATGGGCACCATGACCGCCGGTCATTTCCTCGGTCACCTCCATCATCAGCTTAATGCCCAAAGGTGCCAGCGCCCGGTCGTAAAAGGCGCGCGGGCGGGCCAGATCCGAGACGGGAAATCCAATATGATCAATCATGCGAAATCTCCTTTCCCGGCCAGAATGGACCCGGACTGCTGACAGACCGTGTCAGGAGAGCTTTTCGCCGAAAAACTCCAGTGTCCGCTGCCAGGCAAGCTCGGCCGCCTGTTTGTCATAGCGCGGCGTGGTGTCGTTATGAAAACCGTGCTGGGTACCGGGATAGAAATGGGCCTGATATTCCTTGCCATGCTTTTTCAGCGCGGCCTCATAATCGGGCCAGCCGGCGTTCACCCGCTCATCATTCTCGGCGTAATGCAGCAGCAGCGGGGCGCGGATCTGCGGCACCTCTTCGGGCCGGGGCTGGCGGCCATAGAAGGGGACCGAGGCGGCAAGATCGGCGTAAGCTACCGCCAGCGCATTGCAGACCCCGCCACCATAGCAAAAGCCCACCGCGCCCACCTTGCCGGTCGAGTCGGCGTGGTCGCGCAGGAATTCATAGGCGGCAAAGAAATCCTCCATCAGCCTGGCCGGATCCATGCTGGCCTGCATCTCGCGGCCCTGATCATCATTCCCGGGATACCCGCCCCGAGAGCTGAGCCCGTCAGGACCAAAGGCCAGATAGCCCGCCTTGCCCAGACGGCGCACCACATCCGCGATATAGGGATTCAGGCCACGGTTCTCATGTACCACCAGCACGGCGGACAGGCTGCCCTGCGCCTCGGCAGGGCGGGCCATCAGCCCGCTGATGCGCCCATGACCCTGCGGGCTGTCGTAACTCACAGTCTCGGTCCGGATGGCGGGGTCGTCGGGCGGAACCTGCTGAGCCAGCGCATAGTTCGGGCGCAGCGCCTCAAAGATCGCGACAGCGCTCATCCCGGCGGTGGCGAATTGCGCTGCCTGTACCATGAAATCGCGCTTGGTGATTCGGCCGTGCACGTAGCCGTCAAAAATCTCAAGAATGCGGGGGTGAAAATCCGCAGCCTTCCTGCGTTCGGTCATGATCGTACCCTCCTCTGAGGGGGAAAGGCTAACATGACACAGCCTTACTGACGCGAAAAACTCGCGTGAGCCGGTAAAGCCCGGGGCGTCCAAAAGAAAAAAGGCCACCCCTTTCGGAGCGGCCTTCCTGTCGCGATATCCGTTGAAAGATCAGCCGACGCCTGTGGCGCGCGGGGGCATTACGCCCCCACGACGCTTATTTAATGATTTTGGAGACGACGCCTGCGCCGACGGTGCGGCCGCCTTCACGGATGGCGAAGCGCAGCTTCTCTTCCATCGCGATCGGAGCGATCAGCTCAACCGTGAACTTCAGGTTG
>Ga0182743_1001817_pt1 | contig 19933 bp, 17 predicted proteins | sample eDN3rd30CKraftOP_FD_128522 | JGI IMG/M metagenome (GOLD analysis project Ga0182743, IMG submission 128522) | Enriched Organic Plus compost microbial communities from Emeryville, California, USA - eDNA 3rd pass 30_C Kraft OP (version 2) (version 2) ... | reverse complement strand
GGGTCTACCGCGACCAGCTCGACCGCCGCACCGCGCTGATCATCCTGGCCAGCGCCATTCCGGCCTCGGTGCTCGGCGCCTTCGTCTATGTCCATCTCGACCCGCGCGTGGTCGCAGGCGTCTTCGGCGTCATGTTGCTGGCCTCCGTGCCCTTCAACCGCACGCTGCGCAAGCGGGCCTGGTCGGCGGGACCGGCCACGCTCGGCCTCGGCGGCGCGGCCTTCGGTTTCCTCAGCAGCAACGCTCTCGGGGCGGGCCTTCTCATCATTCCCATGCTGATGGGAGCGGGCCTCGTCGGCTCCGCCATCATCGCCACCGACGCCGCTATCGCGCTTGGCACCAGCCTCTTTCGCGTCGCCGCCTTCAGCGCGCTCGACGCGCTGACCTGGCCACTGGCGTTGATCGGCGGTCTCATGGGTCTCTGCACCATCCCCGGCGCCTGGATGGCGGCGTGGATCGTCCAGCGCACCGATGTGCGCCTTCATACCGCGCTGATCGAGGCCTTCGTTGTCCTCGCAGGTTTTGGATTTCTGTGGCGAGCCTGGTCTCCGGACTAGAGCGGCGCCGCACGGAGGTTGTTTTCGATGCACAGGCAGCTTCGCGTAAACGCCGAGACCATTGTCGGTCTCGTCCTCCTCGTCTTCTCGGTGGTCTACTGGTTCCAGGCGCGCGCTTTGCCCCACAGCGCGCTCGGCGGCAGCGTCGGCGCCAGCGGCATGCCCGAACTCCTGGCCATCCTGCTCGGCGTCTTCTCCCTCATCCTGACGGTGAAGTCGCTTTTCGCCACGGCCCATGAGCGCGCCGAGATGCGCGACTATATCGGCGGGCTGCGGCAGAACCTGCGGGCGAGCGGCATCTGGATCATCGGCGCGGCCACCGTCTTCGCCTTGCCCGTCGCCGGCTATCCCGTGACGGTAGCGCTGCTGCTCTTCAGCATTGCCCTCTATTACGGCCGCCGCCCCTCACTGCTGCTCGTCGCCTTCGCGATCGGCGGGGCGGTGGTGTTCACCCTGCTGTTCTCCGTCCTGCTGCGCGTGCCGATGCCCCTGGGCATCTGGCCAAGCCTGTTGCCGCACTGAAGGAGGGCGGAGCAATGGGCGAATTTCACTACATCTTCGAGGCGCTGACCTCGTTTCCGATCATCACGGCGGCCTTTGCCGGCGTGTTCTGGGGCATGGCGGGCGGCGCGCTGCCGGGCATCTCCACCTCGATCGCCATGGCGCTGCTGCTGCCCTTCACCTTCGGCCTGCACCCGGCAACCGCCATGGTGCTGTTGTCCTCGGTTTATGTCGGCGCCGAATATGGCGGCTCGATCCCGGCCATCCTGATCCGCACCCCGGCATCCGGCTCGGCGGCGGCAACCGTGTTCGACGGCTACGAGATGCACCGCCAGGGCCGCGGCGGGGAGGCTCTCGGCCTCTCCCTGATGGGCGGCACCATCGGCGGCCTGATCGGCCTCTTCCTGCTGGCGCTCTTGACCGAGCAACTGGCCCGCGTGGCGCTGCTGTTCACTCCGCCGGCGTATTGCGCGCTCGGCATTCTCGGCATCAGCGTCGTCGCCTCGGTATCCTCGGGCGCCATCACCAAGGGCCTGATCTCGGGCGTCATCGGGCTGATGCTGGCCTGTGTCGGCACCGATCCGCTGTCGGGCGTGGCGCGCTTCATCTACGGCCAGGCCGACCTGCTGGAGGGCATCAACATCATCATGGTGATGATGGGCCTGTTCGCGCTGTCCGAAATGATGGTGCAGGCCGGACTGCCCGAGGAGGAGCACATCAACTCCTCACGCTCCACGCGGCTGATCCTGCCGAGCCTGCGCCAGCTCTGGGAGCTGCGCGTGCCGCAGATGATCGCCTGGGTGCTCGGCCTGATCGAGGGCCTGACTCCCGGCGGCGGCGGCTCGATCGCCTCCTTCATGTCCTACAACGAGGCCAAGCGCTGGTCGAAGACGCCGGAGAAATTCGGCCACGGCTCGGAGGAAGGCGTCATCGCGCCCGAGACCGCCAACAATGTCGTGGCCTCGACCGCGCTGATCCCGACGCTGAGCTTCGGCATTCCCGGCTCGAACTCGACCGCGGTGCTGCTCGGCGCGCTGCTGATCCACGGCCTGCAGCCCGGGCCGCTTCTGTTCAAGACGCATCCGGACGTCATCTACACGCTGTTTGGCGGGCTGTTCGTCGCCAATTTCGCGCAGCTCGTGCTCGGCATGCTGCTGCTGACCCCGGTGATCTGGCTGGTCAACCGCCCCAAGCCCTATCTGCAGGGCGGCATTTTCATCCTCATCATCTCGGGCATCTATTCGATCGACTATTCGGTCTTCGACATCGGGCTGACGCTCGGCCTGGCGCTGCTCGGCTATGCCATGCGCGTGCTGCGCTTCCCGCTGCTGCCCATGGTGCTCGGCGTCGTGCTCGGCTCGATGATCGAGTCCAATTACCGCCGCTCGCTGCTGCTCAGCGGCGGCAGCCACATGATCTTCCTGCAGGACTATCTCGCCGCGGCGCTGCTCGGGCTCGCGGTCGTGCTGGTCATCACCTCGCTGATCCGCGAAAACAAGCATGCCCGCGCCGGGGAAAAGGTCGCGGCGGAAGAAGCGGAGCAGATGTGAGCGCAGGAAATGTCGAGGGCCTGAGGCTTGCGCGCGAGGGGCTGGTCGCCTGGCTGACCATCGACCGACCGCCGCGCAACGCCTTCACCCATGCCATGTACGAGGAACTGGCGCGGATCTGCGCCGGCTTCGGCGGGGAAGCCGACGAGAACGCTCCCCGCGTCCTCGTCATCACCGGAGCCGGCGGCAAGGCTTTCGCGGCCGGCACCGACATCGTGCAGTTCCGCGAATTCACCACGCGCGAGGCCGTCCTGGCCTATGAGGCGCGGGTGGAAGCGACGCTGGACGCGCTGGAGCGCTGCCCGATCCCGACGATTGCCGCCATTGCCGGCGCCTGCACCGGCGGCGGGGCGACGATTGCCGCCTGCTGCGACCTGCGGCTGGCGAGTGCCGACAGCCGCTTCGGCTTCCCCATCGCCCGCACGCTCGGCAACACGCTCTCAATCCGCAACCACCAGCGGCTCGTCAACCTCGTCGGCCCGGCCCGGGTGAAGGAGATGATCTTCACCGCCCGCCTGCTCGGCGCCGAAGAGGCGCAGGGGATCGGCCTTCTGACCGAAGTCGTTGCGGATGCCGACGCCCTCCTCGCCCGCACCCGCGCGCTGGCGGAGCAGATCGCCGGCAACGCCCCGCTGACGCTGCGCGCCGCCAAGGAAGCCCTGAACCGCATCCGTCCGGAGGTGCGCCGCGAGGACGGGGAGGACCTGCTGCTGAGCTGCTATCTGAGCGAGGATTTCCAGGAAGGCGTCGAGGCCTTTCTGGGCAAGCGGAAACCGGTCTGGCGGGGAAAGTAGACCGATCCGGATATGACGGCCCCGCTATTATGCGCTATATGACATAACTCTGTTTTATTATCTGGACGGCATAAAACAGAATTATTTGTTAGATCCGATATTGACTGCTTATCGGATCTAGATAATATCCCCATAAAGGGGAGACGCCATGTCCGATCTTGCACGCAACCCGAAACAGATCGGCACCGTCATCCGCCGTCAGCGCAAACGGCTCGACCTGAACCAGAGCGAACTGGGCGAGCGGGCAGGTCTCCGGCAGGAAACGATCTCACTGATCGAGAACGGCAATCCCGCCTCACGCCTGGATACCATCCTGGCTGTTCTGGCCGCGCTGGACCTCGAGTTTCAGATCGCCCCTCGCAGCCGAAAACGCGATATCGAGGATCTCATCGGCTAATGGCCCGTACTCGTCGCCACCCACCGTTGCGGGTCTATCAGAACAGCACGCTGGTAGGGTATCTCGCCAAGGAAGCGAGCGGCGCCATTGAGTTCCGTTACGACGAGGGCTGGCTGAATCGGCAGACGGCCTTCCCTGTCTCGCTGTCGCTGCCGCTGCGCGAGGATGCGTGGCGCGGAGAACCCGTCGCAGCCGTATTCGAGAACCTGTTGCCGGATTCCGATGCGTTGCGGAGGCGCGTAGCCGAGAAGGTCGGCGCGGCCGGATACGACGCCTATAGCCTGTTGGCCGCGATCGGCCGAGATTGCGTAGGGGCGCTGCAATTCATTGCCGGAGATGCCGAAGAGCCGGGCGACAGCACGGCGATTGTGGGAGAGGCCGTCGACGAGGAGGCTATTGAAAGGCTCCTCAAGAATCTGAGCCAGTTTCCTCTCGGGCTTTCGCGGGACGACGATTTCAGAATATCGGTGGCCGGAGCCCAGGAAAAAACCGCCCTGCTCCAAGTCGACGGCCAATGGCTCAAGCCCCATGGCAGCACCCCGACGACCCACCTCTTCAAGACGCAGATTGGAGAACTCCCCAACGGCATTGACCTCTCCAACAGTGTCGAGAACGAGTTCTACTGCCTGAGGCTGCTGAAGCATCTCGGCCTGCCGGTCAATGACGCCGAGATCATGCTTTTCGGTCAGACAAAGGCTCTCGTCGTGAAACGGTTCGACAGGGTGTGGAGCAAGGGTAGACTGGTACGGCTGCCGCAAGAGGACTGCTGCCAAGCGCTTTCGGTGCCTCCCGCGCGGAAGTACCAGAATGAAGGCGGCCCCGGGATGGTGGCGATCGCCGAACTGCTCAAGGGCAGCGACACGCCCGCCGCCGATCACCGCACCCTGTTTCTGGCGCAACTCGCCTTCTGGCTGATGGGCGCGACGGACGGGCACGCCAAGAATTTCAGTATCTTCCTGCACCCCGGCGGTGGCTATTCGCTGACGCCGCTCTACGACGTGCTGTCCGCCCAACCGAGCCTGAATGCACACCAGATCGTCCACAGACAGATGACGCTTGCGATGTCGGTCGGCGACACCCCGCACTACCGCATGGATAAAATCGCAGCCCGTCACTTCTTCCAGACGGGGGAAAAGGCAGGCATATCGAAATCCCTTGTCCGCGGGGTCATCGACGATGTTGCCGCTGGCATGGACAAGGCGCTCACGGCGCTCGAAGCCGAACTTCCCGGCACCTTTCCGCAAAGCCTGCATGACTCCGTGAAGTCCGGAATCCAGACTCGCCTGGGCATGCTCGATAGTTCCTAGAGCGTCTGGTTTCTGCGCGCGGCGCCGCTATTGCCGACCCCGGGTCGGTTTTTCGTTCCCCGAAGTGGCTGACGGAGCACCTCATTCCGGAGGGGAGAAAAAATGTGAACAACGGGGGTCATGACCCGGCCCCGCAAAGTGGCTAGGCTGCGTGGAGCGCGAAGCGTGGGCTGGGCTATTGGAAGGGCCGCGAGGATGAAAAACAGCGACCGTTTCCGCGAAGCGCACTCCTTCGAATCGATCGCGCCGGATTTCGGCATGGCAGCCAGCCAGCGGCGCCTCTGCGCCACCTATGCCCGTTTCTACGAGCGCCTGGCCGAACGCGAGGCCGCGCAGGGCAGCGAACACCCCCATCGACGCGAAGCCATGGGCTGGAAGACACGCCGGCGGCAGTGAACGGCGAAGGCAGCCCCACAGCGGCACGCCTTCCGCACCTGGACCGCTGCGCCCGCGGAGAGAAATCTCCGCGAGCGCGAGGCTGTCTTCTGGGCTGCCGGACACGCCGGCCAGGCATCAGAATCCGTAGGTTTCCCGCCTATGGTTAGGCGCTTTCCACTTTCCCGCACTTTTCCCTGGAAACCGGTCAGGCGGCGCGCGAGCAGACCGAAGCCGGCAACGGGCAGACCGCACCGCAGGTCGGCACACCGGGCAGGAGATAGCGCAGGCAGCAGGTGCGGCGGCGGGCGATCTCGTTTCCTTCGACCCCGATCATCTGGATACGGCCGCGTAGCGGATTGGCCGCGCCACAGATGAGACTTGGGCGCTCCATGAAGCTGGCGGCTTCCGCCAGTTCCGGGCCTGCGCCGCCCTCGCGCAAGGCGCGCACGCACCAGATCCAGTGACCGGCCGCGTTGCCCCACAGAACGTTTCGCGACAGGCCGGTGTGCTCAGCCAAAGCCTCGATGACGGCCTGGAGATGGCCGCCGACAAAGGCGGAGAGCCGCTCCGCGACCGAAAGCGCGGCGAGCGCCGGGTCGGACCTGCGGAAGCCGACGGCGCAGACATGGCCCTTCTCCGCCAGCCCGAACCAGACGTCCGGCAGGTCCAGCGAAGGCGGGGCATCCAAGCGCAGGCACGCAGCCAGGGCCGGCGCCGTCAGCATCCCGAAATACCAGGCCGACCAGATCGACCCCAGGGCCCTCGGGTCGGGATCGGCGTAGGCAGCCCCCAGTGCGGCCAGGCTTTTGCGAAGCGAGTCGGGCCGCAACAGAGCCTGGGCATCCATGCCCCCGACGCTGGTGTCCGGCAACACGACGTTTCCGGCCGCGCCCTTGAGCCCGCCACGAAGGGCGGCATGCAGCTCCCGGAGCATCGCGGAGGAGCGCGCGGCCCCCAGATTCCCGCTCTCAGCCGACATAGCTCAGGGGGCGCCCCGATTTCGGATGGACCATCACACCCATTGGAATGCCGTAGATGTCGCCAAGCGCCGCGGGCGTCATGATGTCCTGCGGCGTGCCGCGAGCGATCAATCGCCCGCCGCGCATGGCGAGAATCTCGTCGCAGAAGCGCGCCGCCATGTTGACGTCGTGCAGGACGACGACGACGCCGAGCCCACGCTCGGCGGCCAGTTGGTGGATCAGCGACAGCACCTCCACCTGGTGGGCGATGTCGAGCGCCGAAATCGGCTCGTCGAGCAGCAGGCACTCGGTGTCCTGGGCAAGCAGCATGGCCAGCCAGACCCGCTGACGCTCGCCGCCGGAAAGGGTGTCCACGAGGCGGTCGGCGAAGCGCTCCACATCCGTCAGGTCCATGACCTCGGCCACCTTGGCGCGGTCCGCCGCCCCGAAGCGGCCAAGCGCTCCATGCCAGGGGTAGCGGCCGAGCGCGACCAGTTCCCGGACCAGCATTCCGGTTGCGGCCGGCGTGTGCTGGGGCAGATAGGCGACCTTGCGCGCGAACGGTCGGTCTCCCCATTCGGACAGCGGCACGCCCTTGAAGGAAATGCGTCCGAACGAGGATGGCTGCTGGCGCGCCAGCATCTTGATCAGCGTCGACTTGCCCGAGCCGTTGTGGCCGATCAGGCCGACGACACGCCGCGCCGGGAGGCTGAGCGACAGCGGCTCGAGGAGACGCCGTTCGGGGATCGAGAAACCGGCTTCCTCGAGAACGAACAGCGGATTGTCTGAAGCCCCGGCGCGCGTGGCGGTCCCGGCGATGGTGTCGAGCACGTTTGCTTCCTTATGGTTTGACATCGGCAACGAGCGGAGATGCGCCGAGCCTTGACGGACCGCCTGCCGGCCGGGCCGGCCCGATGGTGATCGGCCGACGCGCCCGCCGCCAGGCCGCTGGCGTCTCGCCCGCAATGCTGCGGAAGACGCGCGTGAAATGTGCCTGGTCGGCAAATCCCGCGCGCATGGCGACTTCCGTCAGCGACAGATCGGAATTGGTCAGCATGTCCTGCACACGGCCTATGCGCGCGCGCATATGCCATTGATAGGGAGGATAGCCCGTCGCCGCCTTGAAGGAATGGCTGAAATAGGATTGCGACAGCCCGGTGAGAGCGGCTAGCTCCTGCAGACGCACGTTGCGGAAGCAGTTCTCCTCGAGAAAATCCATGGCGCGCCGCAACTGCCACGACGCCAGCGCCGTCTGCTTCGGCGGCTCGGCGCGGCCAAGGCGCAGCAGGTCGATGAAAAGCGCCAGCGTCAGCCCGTCGCCGTAGAGATCGTGGTGCTCCTCTGGCGCCGTGCACTCCTGCGCGATGAGACGGGCGAGCCCATGCAGCCGCTCGTCGAAAAAGCCCAGGCGCGGCGTCGCCAGCCGCACGGGGTCGAGGTCCTCCCCGAGCCGTTCGCTCAGAATCTCCGCATTGAAATGCAAATCGAGATGGCGCACGCGCGTCGGCTGGTCGATCTGCGACCACAGCCTCATTTCGGCGGGCACGAAGCTCATGCCGTTGGCCGGCGGAGCAGGCGGAAGGTTCGCTCCTCGCGGACTGAGGCGGATGCTGGAGCTGCCGCCCTCGCGTTCGAGCACCACGAACAGCCTGGCGTCTTTCGAGACATATTCGCCGCGCGCGCCTGCCGCGCAGGCGACATGCCAGACATCCGCGACGATGCCGTTCCACGAACGCCACTTCAGATCTTCGAGGATGGTGATCCCGTGCAGCCGTGAAGTCATCCGGGGCTTGAACGTCATCGCATGCCTTCCGCGGACGCGGCCCGCCGACGGCGAGTCCCTACGCTTTGGACCTCCTAAAGTATTCCTACGCCCATTTCCAGAGCCTTATTGCCACAAAATTGTCCAATCTGGAGCACGAATAGACAAGACACAGGAAGATGATGTTGATAGCACACGCCACATTGAAAGCTATCTTCAGATGCGGCGGGATTATTTTGAATAATTCTGAATTTGCTTTCTAGAATGGTTCTAAAATCTAGGTTGACCTATGTATTACACGGCTAGATTTCGCAGTATTTTGCTCGGAAGCGTCGCTGCCTTTTGTCTTCCCCATCCAGTCGCGGCCCAAACGGCCGCTGACGGCCCGGTAATCCAGCTTGACCAGATCGTGGTCGAAGGCAAAGCCGCGAAGGGCAGCGACGGCAAATCGGTCAAGGGCTACGTCGCCAGCGACACCGTGACCGGCTCGAAGACGGACACGCCCGTTCTCGAAGTGCCTCAATCGGTCTCGACCGTCACGCGCGACCAGATCGAGGACCGCGCCGCCCAGAATGTCGGCGACGCCCTGACCTATTCCGCCGGGGTGGTGGGTTCGCCGTGGGGTACCGATCCGCGCTTCGACTCGCCCTATATCCGCGGCTTCTCGGCCGCCGACAGCATGTATCTCAACGGCCTGAAGCTGATGCGGTCGTCCGGCATGATCGCGCTCGAGCCCTATGGCTTCGAGCGCATCGACGTGCTGCGCGGGCCCTCCTCGGTGCTCTACGGCCAGGGCAATCCGGGTGGGCTGATCAACTATGTCAGCAAGCGCCCGCGCTTCGACAGCTTCGGCGAGGTGGCCGGCCAGATCGGCACCTTCGACCGCTATACCGGCAAGTTCGACTTCGGCGGGCCGGTGTCGGAAGGCTCCGACGTGGCCTATCGCCTGACGGGTCTCGCCCGCTCGGGCGGCACCCAGCAGGACCATGTCGAAGACGACCGCGTCTTCTTCGCGCCGTCCGTCACCTGGAGTCCGGACGCGGCAACCTCGCTGACTGTCCTCGCCAGCGTGCAACACGACAAGCCGATCTCGACCTTCGGCCTGCCCAACGAATACACGATCGACGCCTCCGGCGACGACCGCCTGTCGCGCAGCCTCTATCTCGGCGAGCAGGATTTCGACCGCTCGTCACGGACCTTCAGCACCATCGGGTACGAATTCTCGCACGAGTTCGACAATGGCTGGCAGGTCCGCCAGAACGCCCGCTACGCCTATCTGAACTGGGACTACCAGAACCTCTATTATTCGGGCCTGGACGCGAGCGATCCGACGGTCGCCCAACGCGGCGCATCCTATAACGACGAAAAGCTCGGCACCTTCACCATCGACAACCAGGTGCAGAAGGACCTCGTCACCGGTCCCTTCCAACACACGCTGCTGGCGGGGCTCGACTACCGCCGCCACCATGTCGACACCTGGACGGGTTTCGGCACGGCACCGTCCATCGACATCTTCGATCCGCACTACGGCGCGGATATCCCCGAGAACATCTGGTACGAATCCAAGGTGGACGGGACGATCAAGCAGACTGGCGTCTACGCGCAGGATCAGGTCCGCCTCGCCAATTGGCTGCTGACGGCCGGCCTGCGCCACGACTGGGCCGATACCCAGTCCGACACAAAGACCAATTTCGGCGACACCGAACAGGACCAGAAGGACCACGCCTGGACCTACCGCACCGGCCTGACCTATCTCTTCGACAGCGGCTTTGCGCCCTATGTCTCCTATTCGACCTCGTTCGAGCCGGTCATCGGCAGCCTCGACCCCGCTCTCGGCGGCGACGCCTTCAAGCCGTCCAAGGGGCGCCAGTACGAGGCGGGCATCAAGTATCAGCCCACCGGCTGGAACGGGCTCTTCACAGCGGCCGTCTACGACCTCAAGCAGACCAACGTGCTTACCAGCGAGGTGCGCAACGGCGTCAGCTACGACGTCCAAACCGGCGAGATCCGGGTCAAGGGCGTGGAGCTTTCGGCGCTGACGCAGTTGACGGAGGGTCTCAAGCTCATCCTCAACTATACCTACACCGACGCCGAGATCACCGCGGGCGAGAACGAGGGCAACCGCCCCGCCAACGTGCCGAAGAACGCGGCCAGCGCCTGGCTCGACTACACCCTGCAGACGGGCACCCTGGCGGGCCTCGGCTTCGGCGGCGGCGTACGCTATGTCGGGTCGCGCTACGACCTCGACACCAACGCCAACAAGATCGACAGCAATACGCTGTTCGACGCCGCCATCCACTACGAGCGCGACCATTACAAGGCCTCGCTGAACATCAACAACATCGCCGACACCAAGTACGTGTCGAGCTGCGGTTCCTTTGGCTGCTATTACGGCGACGGACGCACGATCACCGCGCAGGTCAGCTACAAATGGTGACATCCCCGCCGGGAAAATCCGGCCGCATGACACCCCGGACCAGTCTTCTGACACGCCGCGGCTTCCTGGCCGCGGCGGCGTCCGTTCTTGCGGCGCAGGGCAGCGCAGCCGCCGGCGCTGCTCCCTTGCGCGTGGCGACCGTGGACTGGGCGCTGCTGGAGACGCTGCTCGCCATCGGTGTCGTGCCGGTGGCGGCGACCGAACTCACAATGTTCCGCCGGATCGCAGTCGAACCGGAAGTGCCGGCCTCCGTCGTCGACATCGGGCTGCGCGGCTCGCCGAACTATGAGGCGCTGCGGCTCGCCAGGCCGGACCTCGTGCTCAGTTCCAACTACTACGCCTGGGCAGAAGCCAAGCTGCGCCTCGTTGCCCCGGTGGAGCGCATTTCCATCTACGGGACGGGCGAACAGCCCTTCAAGGCCGCAGAAGAGGCCACGCTCCGGCTGGGCCGGGAGACCGGGCAGGACCATGAGGCTGAGCGCACCATTGCAGAAACACATGCGGAGCTCGACCGCTTCCGCGACGCCATCGCCGGCGGCGACGGCCGACCCCTGCTGCTGATCAATCTCGGCGACGCCCACCATTTCCGGGTGTTCGGCTCGGACAGCATGTTCGGCAATGTGCTGACACGGCTTGGCCTGCGGAACGCCTGGACCGCCCGCACCAGCTACGCGGCTTCGGCGCCGCTCGGTCTGGAGACGCTGGCCGGGATGCCCGACGCCTGGATCGTCATCATCCCGCCGATTCCGCCCGACGCCCAGCGAGCTTTGCCGCGCAGCGCCTTCTGGAACGCCCTTCCTAACGTGAAGGCGGGCCGGGTTCTGACCCTTGAATCGGTCAACCCCTTCGGCGGAATGCCGGCCGGGCTGCGCTTCGCCCGCCTGTTGGCCGGCGCCCTGTCGAGAGCCGTGCAGGAAAGCCGCTCGTGACCGATCTGCGGATGCAACGGATCGGCCGGTTTCCGCAGCTCCCCTGGCTTCTTCTCGGCCTGAGCGCGGTCCTGTTCGGCTTCGTGGTTGTCGAACGCCCGCTGGTGCCCGGCCAGACCCCCGCCGTGCTGCTTCTCAACCACGTCCTGCTCTGGGACAGCGTCGTCGCACGGGCCGCGACGGCCCTCGTTGCCGGCGCGGCGCTGGGCCTCAGCGGCGCCATCCTCCAGCGGGTGCTGCGCAACCCCATCGCGGACCCCTCGACGCTCGGCATCGCCTCGGGCGCGCAGCTTGCCTTGGCGGCGACCGCCATCCTCGTGCCCGACCTGGCTTTGCCGCGCGAGGGCGTAGCCTTTGTCGGCGGTTGCGCCGCGGTCTTCCTGGTGCTGGCGCTGAGCTGGCGGCGCGGGCTTGAGCCAGTCACCGTTATCCTGTCCGGCATGACCGTGGCGCTGATCGCCTCGGCGCTGAGCGCCGCCCTCATCCTGGCGAACGGCGAGTACCTGTTCTCGCTGTTCATCTGGGGGGCCGGATCGCTCCACCAGCAGAGCTGGGACGCAGCTCAGGCCCTGGGCTTCCAAGCTGTCGCCGGGGCCGTGGTTGCCGCGCTGCTTCTCCGGCCGCTCGACCTCCTCGTCCTTGACGACGCCAGCGCAAAAAGCCTTGGCCTCGCGCTGCAGAGCACGCGCATCATGCTGATCGCGACCGCTGTCTGGCTCGCCGGCAGCGTCGTGGCGCAGGTCGGCATCATCGGCTTCGTCGGCCTCGCCGCACCGTTCCTGGCGCGTGTGAGCGGCGCGCGTCGGCCCGCCACGGTGATGCTGGCGGCACCCCTGACGGGCGCCCTCCTCCTCTGGCTGACCGACCTTCTGATCCAGGCCGCACCGGCCGTCGGCGGAGACCTGATTCCGACCGGGGCCGCCACCGGGCTGATCGGAGGGCCGCTTCTGCTGTGGCTGCTGCCCCGGCTAGGCCGCCACCATCCCGGCGACGTGGACGGCGGCCCCGCGCCGCGACGCCTAGCCTCTCCCCTTGCCTTCTTCGCCATCCTCGGCGCGATGGGCGTGGGCGTCGTGCTGATTGCGCTGTTCGTTGGACGGGACTTCCAGGGCTGGCAGATCGCAAGCGGCCAGCTGTTTCACGACCTCCTGCCCTTCCGGGCTCCACGGCTCGTCGGCGTGGCGATGGCCGGGCTGATGCTCGGAGCCGCCGGAACCGTCATGCAGCGCATGACCGGCAACGCCATGGCCTCGCCCGAGGTGCTCGGCGTCGCCGGCGGCGCCGGCGTCGGCCTGGCGGCGGTGCTGGTGTTTCTGCCGGCGGCCAGCGACCTTGCGATGTCGGCCGGCAGCGCGGCCGGCGCGCTCGCCGTCCTGCTGGCGGTGCTGACGATCAGCGGCTGGAACGGCTTCGAACCCGGACGGCTGCTGCTTGCGGGCATTGCCCTCGGCTCGCTGTGCCTTGCCGTGATAACCGCGGTGCTGGCCGGTGGCAGCCCGCGAAGCTCGCTGCTGCTGGCCTGGATGACCGGCTCGGCGGATCGGATCGGGCCGGCCGAAGCCGTCGCCAGCCTTGCCGCGGCGGCCGTGCTGGTTTCACCGCTTCTCGTCTTCTCACGCTGGCTCGACGTCCTGCCGCTCGGCGAGAACACCGCGCGGGCCATCGGTCTGCCGGTCACGCCCTCGCGCATCGCCCTGGCGGTCCTGGCAGCGCTGCTGACGGGATGCGCCGCCCTGGTGATCGGTCCGCTCAGCCTCGTCGGTCTGATCGGCCCGCACATGGCACGGCTGCTCGGCTTTTCCGCGGCGCGCCAGCAGGTGCTGGCGGCAAGCCTGATCGGCTGCGTGCTGATGATGCTGGTCGACTGGCTTGGCCGCGTCTTGATCTTCCCCTACCAGATCCCTGCCGGCTTGCTGGCGGCGCTGATCGGAGGCACCTATCTGCTGGTTCTGCTGCAACAGGGCCAGCGCCGCCGATGAAGCTCGCTGCTCGCCGTATCCTTCCTTTCATCCCGCGTGACCCATGCTGACGCGCTTCTTCGCCTATTATCGCCCCTACAAAGGGCTCTTCCTGCTCGACTTCGGCTGCGCCATCCTGTCCGGCGTCCTCGAGCTGTGCTTCCCCATCGCGGTGAAGGTCTTCGTCGACCGCCTCCTGCCCGGCCAGGAATGGCAGTGGATCCTGCTGGCCGCGGCCGGCCTTCTGGTGATCTATGCCTTCAACACCGCGCTGATGGCGGTCGTGACCTATTGGGGGCACATGCTCGGGATCAACATCGAGACCGAGATGCGCCGCAAGAGCTTTGACCACCTGCAGAAGCTGTCGTTCTCGTTCTACGACAACAACAAGACCGGCCACCTCGTCGCGCGCGTCACCAAGGACCTCGAAGAAGTCGGCGAGGTCGCCCATCATGGCCCCGAAGACATCTTCATTGCGGTGATGACCTTTATCGGCGCCTTCCTGCTGATGCTTGCCATCAATGTTCCGCTGGCGCTGATCACGGCGGCGATCGTACCGCTGACGGCCTGGCTGACGGGGCGCTACGGCGCCCGCATGACGCAGAACTGGAAAGCGCTGTTCCGCCGTTTCGGTGAGTTCAACGCACGCATCGAGGAGAATGTCGGAGGCATGCGCGTCGTCCAGGCCTTCGCCAATGAGGACCACGAGCGCACGCTGTTCGCCCGCGACAACGCCCGCTATCGCGAGACCAAGCTCACCGCCTACCGCATCATGGCGGCCAGCACCTCTCTCAGCTATTTCGGCATGCGCCTGACCCAGGTCGTGGTCATGGTCGCCGGGACCTATTTTATCGTCCACGGCACTCTCAGCAATGGCGGCTTCGTCAGCTTCCTGCTGCTGGTCAACGTCTTCTTCCGGCCGGTAGAGAAGATCAACGCCGTGCTCGAAATCTATCCCAAGGGCATGGCGGGCTTCAAAAACTATCTCGATCTATTGGCGACCGAACCTGACATAGTGGACTCGCCCGGCGCTCGCGACGCCGGCCTGCTGCGCGGCGACATCGCCTATGAGAACGTCAGCTTCGGCTATGGCAACGGCGCGCCCGTCCTGGATGGCATCAACCTCTCCATCGCGGCCGGCGAGACGGTGGCCTTCATCGGCCCCTCGGGCGCGGGCAAGACGACGATCTGCTCGCTCCTGCCGCGTTTCTACGAGCCGACGCAGGGCCGCATCACCATCGACGGCATCGACCTGCGCGACATGACGCTGGCTTCGCTGCGCAGCCAGATCGGCGTGGTCCAGCAGGAAGTCTTCCTGTTCGCCGGGACGATCCGCGAGAACATCGCCTATGGCCGGCTCGACGCCACCGAGGAGGACATCCTGGACGCCGTCCGCCGGGCGCATCTCGAAGGCGTCGTCACGCATCTGCCGAACGGGCTCGACACCCTGATCGGCGAGCGGGGCGTCAAACTGTCGGGCGGCCAAAAGCAGCGCCTGGCAATCGCCCGCATGTTCCTCAAGAACCCGCCGATCCTGATCCTCGACGAGGCCACCTCGGCACTCGATAGCGAGACCGAACGTGCCATCCAGCACTCACTTGCCGAACTCGCGGCCGGCCGCACTACCTTGGTCATCGCCCACCGGCTGGCGACCATTCGCGATGCCGATCGCATCCTTGTCGTCGATCGCAACGGAATCGTCGAACAAGGTCGCCATGACGAGCTGATCGCCAGGAAGGGCGTCTATCGCAGGTTTCACGACGCGCAGGTCAGAGCCTAGTCGAAAGCGTCCTTTTCAACCGGACTACTGGTTTAAATCCACTTCGGTGGACCATGTACCTATCCTCAAAGGCCGGAGAGAAGAGCCCCGACAAAATCAAAAGCCTCTTCGGGGCGTGCATCGGACAGAGTACGACGCTTGGGTCCATCGCACGGGCGCCAGCGGTTGATTTTCTATGGCCTCAAACGCGTCCACGGAGTTGGTCAGCCTGCATTGGGCGACTCGCCCCCGCCAAGACTCATCTAATGAGAAAATTTGGTAGCGGAGGAGGGACTCGAACCCCCGACACGCGGATTATGATTCCGCTGCTCTAACCAGCTGAGCTACTCCGCCCCAAAGGGCGTCCGGCGGCCGTGGCCGCGGATGCGCTCGTATAAGGAGGCCGCCTTGAGGGTGTCAAGCTGATCCGCAGGGCAACGCGCGCGAAGCGTCACGCCTTCTTCTTCAGCCGCACCATCTTGAAGAAGCCGGCGGGGAAGACGCCCTCGACGCCGAGGAATTCCATATCGGGCCGGCTCTCGGTCCAGCGCTTGAGGCGGCTGACCTTGAAGTGCGAGCTCCAGCCGACCTTGGCCATGGCTGGCGCCAGCGCATCCTCCAGGCGGGCCTGCACACCGCTGTCGGCGCCAAGCTTGGAGGTGACGACGATCTCGCCGCCCGGGCGCAGCACGCGGCGCATCTCGTCCAGCGCCGCTTCCGGATCGGGCACCAAAGTGATGACGAAGGGCACCGCCACGCCATCGAAGCTCTCGTCGCGAAAGCCCAGGCGGCAGGCGTCCATGCTGGCCAGCAGCTTCACATGGCCGAGCTTCTGCTCGCGCACCTTCTCGACCGCCTTCTGCAGCATGTGCACCGAGAGGTCGACGCCGATGACGCGGGATTCCGGCGGGTAATAGCGCAGCAGGAGGCCGGTGCCGACGCCGACTTCCAGCACGTCGGGTCCATGCGCCGCCGCGGCGCGCGCGGTGCGCGAATGGGCATCGGAGAGAAAGCGGTTGTAAACGCGGTCGTAATAGGGCGCCCACTTTTCGTAGACGCGCTGCTGCCCCGCCAGATCGTAGCTGACCCCCATTCCGCCCCTCTCAGCCGGCGTGCGCGAGATGCGCCGCTTCGTTTCCGAAGACCGCCGGCCGGGCCAGCGCAATGGTGCCGCCGCCGAGCACGCGCGCCTGGTCGTCGGCGCTGTCGTAGAACACGCAGGCTTGCCCCGGCGCAACACCGTCCTCGGCGTCCATCAGCTCGACCACGACATCGCCATCCACGCGCCTGAGCAGCGCCGGGCGCGGCGCGCGCGTCGAGCGCACGCGGGCATGGATCTCCAGCCCCTCCTCCGGCAGCGCCGCGAGCGGCACATCGCCCAGCCAGTTGACGTCGCGCAGGGTGAGGCCGCGGGTGGCCAGCGCCTCGCGCGGGCCGACCACGACACGGCGGCTGGCGGCGTCGATGCGGACCACGAAGAGCGGCTCGCCGCTGGCCAGGCCCAACCCGCGCCGCTGGCCGACCGTGAAGTTGATGATGCCCGGATGATGGCCGAGCACGCGCCCGTCGACATGGACGATATCGCCCGGCTCGGCCGCATCGGGCTTCAGCTTCTCGATCAGCGAGGCGTAGCGGCCGCTCGGCACAAAGCAGATGTCCTGGCTGTCGGCCTTGTCGGCGACGGAAAGCCCGATCTCGCGCGCCAGCTCCCGGGTCTCGGTCTTGGGCATGTCGCCGAGCGGGAAGCGCAACAGGTCGAGCTGCTCCTGCGTGGTGCCGTAGAGGAAATAGCTCTGGTCGCGCTCGGGATCGCGAGCGCGAAAGAGACCGCGCCGGCCATCGGCCAGTCGGCGCGAGGAAATGTAGTGGCCGGTGGCCAGCGCCGCCGCGCCGAGCTCGCGTGCGGTCTCCAGGAGGTCGACGAACTTGATGCGCTGGTTGCACTCAATGCAGGGCACCGGCGTCTCGCCGCTGGCATAGCTCTCGGCAAAGCGGTCGATCACCGCCGTGCGGAAGCGCTCCTCGTAGTCGAGGACGTAATGGGGAATGCCAACCTGCTCGGCCACCCGGCGGGCGTCGTGGATGTCGCGTCCGGCGCAGCAGGCGCCCTTGCGGTGCACGGCGGCGCCGTGGTCGTAGAGCTGCAGCGTGATGCCGATGACGTCGTAGCCGGAATTCTTCAGCAGCGCGGCGACGACGGAGGAATCCACACCGCCCGACATCGCCACCACGACACGCCGCCCGGCAGGCGGTCCGGAAAGTTCGAGGTCGATCGGGGTCACGGCGTCAAAGGGCTCTGAAATTGCGGAAAAAGGCCGGCTCGCGCGCCGGCCTTTTGACATAACCCCTCAGGGCGCCGGTTTCCAGCCCACCTCTCAGACGGCGGAGGCCGCGTCGTCGCCGGTATCGTCGCCTGTGTCGCCGGTGTCTCCGGTATCGCCCGTGTCACCGGTATCACCCGTGCCGTCCGTGTTGCTGCTGCCGTCGACGATCGATTTGATGGAAGACAACTTGACCTTCATGTTGCCCAGCGTCAGCACCGGCTCGCCGTCCACCATGTCGATGGTGCTGACCGTGCCCTGGATGTCGGTGCTGGTGGTCACGGTGCTGCCGGAGGCGTCCTTGGCCGCCACGGTCATGGTGTAGAAGCCGTCGTCGACGTACTGCCCGCTGGAATTGCGGCCGTCCCAGGTGAAGGACTGGCTGCCCTGCGCCAGCGAGGCGGGCTGCGAGTAGACCTCGTTGCCGTCGGCATCCTTGATGACGATGGTGGAGTTCGGCGCGGCCTCGGCGGCGTTGATGTACCAGGTCGCCGAACCGTCGCTCAGCACCGAGGTGTCACCCTCGGCCACCACCTTCTTGCCGATGAAGTTGACCGCGTTCGACATGCGGCTGGTGTCGTTGAGCGACAACAGCGCCGAAAGCGTCGAATTGGTCTGGATCTGCTGCTCGACGCTGGCGAACTGCACCAGCTGCTCGGTGAACTGGTTGGTGTCCAGCGGATCGAGCGGGTTCTGGTTTTGCAGCTGCGTGGTGAGGAGCTGCAGGAAGGTGTCGAAGTTCGAGGCGATCTGGGCGCCGCCCGTGATCGAGCTCGTGCCCGACGTTCCTGATGTGCCGCTGACGCTACTGACCATGACGCGGTCCCCCGGAAATCAGATGCGGATGTCCAGCCCGCTGCTGGCGCGGCTGGAGCTGCGATAGAGTGCATCGAGCGCGGTGCGGGAGGTCTCGTCCTGCACGCCGGCGCGCACGGTGGCTTGGCTGGGCGCCGGCGGCGTCCAGTTCTGGCGGGCGAAGGAATTGCCGCCGGTATTGCCGGCCCCGCTGTCGCGCAGCGAGAACTGCAGCGAGCCGGGATCCGTGCGGAAGCCCGCCTGCTCCAGCGAACGCTCGAGCTGACGGCTGTCGTTTTTGAGAAGCGCGAGCGTTTCGCTGCGCTCGACGAACAGGCGCGAGGTGACGCGGCCGTCGCTGTCGATGTCGATGTGCACGTCGATGCGGCCAAGATCGGCCGGGTCGAGGCGGATGTCGAACTTGGTGGCGCCCTTGGCGGCGCGGGCGGCGATCTCGTTGGGCACCGCCGCGAGAGGGACCGGCGCCTGTGCCTGGGCCTGGCCGGGATTGGCCTGCGCCGCCGGCGTCGCCGTGTTGGCCTGCGTGGTCCGGGCGCTGGCATCGGTGCCGGACAGCGGCGCGGTCGGCAGCTTCTGGCCATCGTTAGCGTTGTCGGCACTGGCTAGCTTGTCGGTGTCGGCGGCCGCGTCCTTCTTGGCGGCGGTCGCGTCCACGGCCGCCTTGGCGGCATCGTTCCTGGCCTCGGCCTTGGCCGCGGCCGTGGCATCGGACTTGGCCGGCGCCTGGGGAATGGCCGGCGTGTCGGGCTTGGCCGGGGCGTCGGTGTTGGACGCATCCGTCGCCCCCGGCTGCAGGCTGCCCTTCACGGCGCTGACGCCGGCATTGGCCAATGCTGCGGCATCGTCCGTGCCCGTGGTGGCGGCGCCGGCCGCATTTGCCGTGGCGCTGCCGGCGGCTCCGGGCTGTGTCGTGGCCGCACCGCCATCGGCGTTGGTGCCGGTTCCCGTCGCATCGGCATCGGTCGCGGCATTGGCGCCAGCGGTCTTGGCCGCTGCGGTATCCGCCAGCACCTGTGTAAAGGAAGCCGCCTGCCCGTCCTCCTGGGGCGCGGGCGTGGCGGTCTGGGGCGTGGCCGGCGCGGGCGTCGGCACCGTGGCCTTGGCCCCGACCGCCGGAATGGCCAGGTCCGTCGTCTCGGTCGCGGCCGGCGTCGCGGGCGCATCGGCCGGCGCGGCAAGCGCCACGGCGACGAGAGGCACGACCGGCGCCGCCGTGGCGGTGTCGCTCTCCTGATCCTTGTCCTTCTTGGAATCGTCCTGCGCCTGCGACGGCGGCGGGTCCTCGTCCTTCTTCACCGGCTTCCGTCCGCGGTCCGCAGCCACCGGCGTCGGCGCAGGCTTGTCGGCCGCGCGCAAGGCGTCCTCGAAGCCGCCCGACACCGCCGAGGGTGCGAGCGACGGCCGGGGCGCAGAAAGGCCGGAAAGCGAAGAGGTCAAGGTCTCGGAAAGCGCAGAAGGCATACGGGCCACCTTTGTGTTCGCGTTTCCGACGCAAGCTTCGTGCCGCC
>Ga0182743_1001816_pt1 | contig 19943 bp, 19 predicted proteins | sample eDN3rd30CKraftOP_FD_128522 | JGI IMG/M metagenome (GOLD analysis project Ga0182743, IMG submission 128522) | Enriched Organic Plus compost microbial communities from Emeryville, California, USA - eDNA 3rd pass 30_C Kraft OP (version 2) (version 2) ... | reverse complement strand
GTGCGCGGATGATGCGTGCTCAGTCCGCGACGGGCTGCTCGGGTTCTGCCGTCGCCCGCGCCCGCTTGTGGTCGCGCCGCCGCACGAACAGCCATGCGAAGAAGGCCCCCACAGCGGCACCGACGCCGTTGGCGAACACATCCCGCAGACTGGGCTCACGCGCCGGGATCACGATCTGTCCGACCTCGGCGGCGACCGACAGTCCCAGCGCGAGTGCGACCCCCCACCACGGATGCCGGAAAGTCAGCGTCAGGAGGAACCCGAGGGGCGCGAACATGAGAATGTTGGCGCAGAACTCGATCCAGCCGGTACCGAAGAACGAGATCCCGAGGACATCACGGATCCCGTCGCCGACCGCGTGCACGAGCGAGGCGTATCCGATGGGCAGCAGCAGCACGACGACGACCGCGAGTCCGTAGATCACAAGCCCCCACAGCGCCCAGCGCCGGATCGGCGCGGGGTGGCGATCTGCGCCATCAGGAGCGGTCATCTGTGGGCTCTCGATCCACTCGGCGCCTCCGAGTACCTATTTTCGTCGTGCCCTAGCGCCAGCAGTGTTGCGTGAGGGTACTCTCATGAGAGGCGATGAATTCGCTGGCATAGACAATACTCTTGGATACCCGCAGTCCCCTGAAGCTTGGATTCCTATGCCCGAGTCACCCACCCGCCGAGTTGCGCGGCTGCAGAGCAAGCGCCGGCAGTCGCGGAGAAGGAAGAGCCTCCTGGCCGTTGCGATTGCTTTCGCCGTCACCCTGACCGGCGTCGCCGTCGCGCCCGCCCTGGCCGGCACCCCCTCGACCAACGGCATATTCGCCGACAACCTGAAGCCGAAGACCGCCGCGGACTCCGACCGATCCGCCGTCGAGGTCGGTGTGAGATTCGCTCCACAGCGGTCGGGCAAGGTCACGGCCGTCCAGTACTACCAGGGCCCCAAGGCGAAGGGCGTGACCAGGGCCACACTCTGGTCGTCCTCCGGCAAGGCCCTCGCGAAGGTGTCGTTCACCGCAACGACGAAGGTGGGCTGGCGGACCATCCCGCTCAAGTCCCCCGTCGCTTTGACGGCAGGGGCCTCATACACCGTCTCCTATTTCGCGCCGCAAGGCGGCTACCCCGTCACGGAACGTGATCTGACGCGGAGCAAGACGCTGAACGGGTTCACCTTGAAGGCCGGTGCCGGCGTCTACAAGTACGGTAAGCGCGGCGGCTTCCCGACGCACAGTTACCGCGGATCGAACTACCTCGTGGACATCGTGTATGCACCGGGGACGGGAGCGGTGAAGCCTCAGCCCACCCCGAAGCCGACCCCCACCCAGACGAACCCGCCGGCGCCGTCACCCACACCGACGACGAGCCCGTCGCCGACACCACGCCCCACTCCCACGCCGACGCCGACGCCGACGACGCCCGCCCCGACGCCAACCACGCCGACTCCGACGCCGACGACGCCCACCCCCGCGCCGGCACCGGGGGCGTTCCCCACCGCGGCGACGACAGGACTGCCCAGCGGCTGGAAGCCGGCGCGCGAGGTGAGCGGGGACTATTGGATCAAGACCGCCGGCGCAGTGGTACAGGATCTCCGGATCACCAACGGAACGATCTACGTCGACGCGCCCAACGTGACACTTCGACGCGTCGACGCGGTGAACACCGACGTCGTCAACGACTACATGAACGTGTGTAAGAACGGACTCGTGATCCAGGATTCGCGGTTCACTCCGTCGACGCGCACGTCCGATCAGGACCTCCCCGTCATCGGCCCGGGCGGCTACACGATTCGCAACGTCCTCATCGACGGCGTCGCGGAGGGCCTGCGAGTTGGCGGCAAGAGCGAGGGTTGTGGACCCGTCACCGTCCAGGACTCCTTCATCAGGGTCACCTCGCCCACGGTCTGCGACGATTGGCACGGCGACGGCATCCAGGGCTATGACGGCCCGAAGCTCGTGATCCGCAACTCCACCGTGCTCATGAAAGAGAGCAGGGGCTGTGGTGGCACCGCCCCCGTCTTCTACCCGTCCGGGCAGGGCAACACGTCGATCGACGTGAACGGGCTCCTGGTGGGCGGTGGCGGCTACCCGTTCCGCAACGGGATGCCGGGAACCGTCACGAACCTGAACGTGATCCAGGACAGCTGGGGCTACGGCCCGATCGACGTGAAGTGCTCCGCTGTCTCCACCTGGCAGGCAAACATCGTGCGCCTCGATGCGTCGGGACAGCCCGTGGCCGTCAGCGCGATCAGATGTTCGATGGAGGGCGGGCGGTGATCTCCTCGTAGAGGGCGGCCATCCGGCCGAATCGCGTGCTCCACAGATGGGTGCTCGCCGCGTGCTCACGCGCGGCGGCACCCATCTCGCGTCTGAGTGTGGAGTCCTCGGCGAGCCGGCGGATCGCCGAGGCGAGATCCGACGCGAGCTGCTGCGGCGACTGTACCTGCAACCTTACGGCGCACGCGTCGGTGACGTTCTGTGTCGGTCCGCCTCGATCGCACACGATGAGCGGGAGGCCGAACGCCATGGCCTCGAGGACCACGCTCCCGCCGGGTTCACGGTAACTCGGGAAGACGAAGACGTCCGCGAGTTCGTAGAAGCGATCCACCTCGCGGCGGGGAACCGCGCCGTGCAGGTGCACCCGGCCGTCCAGTCCGAGCTCGCGCACCAGCTGCTCGCAGTTCTCACGATCGTTGCCCTCACCGACGACGTCCAGGACGATGTCCAGGTCGCCCAGCCGGGCCATCGCTCGAAGGATGTCTCGCAGTCCTTTCGTCCGCACGATGCGTCCGACATGAAGCAGACGGATCGGACCCGCGCGCCCGGATCGGTCGATCTCCGGCTGGACACGGTCGAGTGCCACATCGCTCATCGTCTCGAACCGGCGAAGAGACAGACCGTCCAGGATCTCTCCCACGTACGGCGCGATTCCGACCACCACATCGGCCGATTCGTAGGTGCGGCGCAAGAGCGGGTCGTGGCGCAGCCGAAATCGATCGAGCGCCCGGAGGCGCTGATACCACGGAGTGGCCTCTTCTTCGGCGACGAACGCCGAAGGCGACTCGAGGCTGCCGCCGACGGGTCCGATCACGAGGGGGATGCCGAGCCCGGTCACCGGGGACGGGTAGCGCATGGCGACGGGCACGACCTGATGGGCGACATCGAAGCGTTCACCGTGTCGCAATTGCCGCTTCACCCAGCGGCGCGCTCGCGAATAGAAGGGGATGTATCCGGGCTGCAACAAGCTGTTCAGCCGTTCGAACCGGCCCACTCCGCGCGGCTCTGCCCATTCCACGACGCGGGCTCCTGCGAGCTGTCGCGACAGCGGCGTGTGTCCTGCCTTGTAGGTGGTCAGGACGGTGAGGTCGAACCGCTCACTGAGCTCCTTCGCCCACTGGAAGGCGAGCCACGACTCCCCGACGTCCTCACCGTCGCAGGCAGGCGCGATGAGAAGGACCTTCATCTTCGTACCCCTCCGCCCCGCATCGTCCGCACCCGAGCTCATCGTGGAACGAGACGGTCGGAAGCGCCCAGCACGCTCGGTCGTTTCGCGGGCCGCAGAAGCGCCCGAAGGGTCGCCCATGACTTATCGTGTCCGAGGACTGCGCGACGCAGTTCGATGAGGAGGGTGGCGCCGAAGTACAGGGCCGCGCGGACCGGCCCCGTGCGACGTCGATAGAGGCGCACTCGATTGAGGATCTTCATTGTGTGCGTCGTCTCGCTCTCTCCAGAACCTCCGCCCACGTGCATCGCACCCGCCGCCGGCGTATACACGGTCCGCCACCCGCGGTCCTTCGCCCGCAAGCTGAGGTCCGTCTCCTCGGAGTACAGGAAGTACGACTCGTCCATGCCGCCCAGCTGGTCGTATCTGCTCCGATCCACCAGGAGGATGGCGCCCACGGCCCAATCGACCTCGTGCTGGTACTCGTACTCCCGAGGGTCTTCGATCCGTTCGGCGAACGCCGCCCACCCCGTGAAGCTCAGCCCCCCGACCCGCAGCAGTGTCGGCCGTCGACGGAGAGTCGGGGACAGCGAACCATCCTCTTCACGCACGCGCGGCGCGACGATCGCGACATCCGGCTCGTTCAGCACTTCACCCATCCGCGGGACCATGTCCGGGTCCAGTGAGGCGTCGGGGTTCAAGACGAGCACCCAGCGCGAATCCGGTGACGCGGCCAAAGCGCGATTTATTCCGGCCGCGTAGCCCACATTGCTGGAGCGCACCGTCGCGCAATCCGTCCGCGCTTCCAGCACGGCGAGTGTCCCGTCCGTCGAGCCGTTGTCGACGATGACCACGGAGTAGCTGAGGTCCCCCATCGCCGCCGGCACGGTATCCAGCAGCGCCGCGATGTGGTCCGCGCTATTGTAGGTCACCACCACGGCCGCGACGTCCACCGCCTCGTGCTGCCCGGTCATCAATCGTCCTCTCGCGACGGTGTGGTGATACTCAACGCCATCGTTTCACGATGCTCGCCAGCCGGTTCCGGCCCTCGCGGATCCCGGAGTGATCCAACATCCTGGTCACCGACTCGATCGTGTCGCGGGCCGTCAGACTGTATCGGGGCTGGAGCCATGCGTCCGAGCGCGCACGGAAACGATCGCTCGTAAAGACCGTGCGGTAGCCGGCTCGCCTCAGGGCGCCCAGGCTGGCGCGATCGTAGCGGCCGAGCGGGGCCGCGGCATCCTCGATGGGTGCTCCGCTCGCCTCGCGCAGCGCCGTTCTCGCATCGATGAACTCCCGTTGAGCCTGCTCGTGTTCCAGTCGCTGCCACGGAACGTGCTTCCAGCCGTGGCTGCCGATCCGCATGCCGGCGGCGTGGAGTGTCTTCAACTCCCCCGGGTCCAGACTCTTGGGGTCATCCAGGCGTCCGGCCAGCACGAAGAAGTCGGCGCTCAGGCCGCGTTCCGACAGTGCAGGGAATCCGATCTCGATATCGGATCGGTTGCCGTCGTCGAAGCTGAGCCGCACCTGCGGACGGTCGGCCACAGTATCCAGCACGCGGAGAAACAGGTCCTCGGCGATCCAGTATTCGGCCTCGCCGGGCTCGCGCTCCTGCCGGCATGTGCCGATGCCGTGGAAACAGAGATTGATGGAGATCGTCATCCCTCCTCCGCGGCGATGCGTGTGCTGTCATCCCGACCCCATTCCGCCGCGGAGGACGGCGCGCGACGAGCGCGCAGCGCGGCGATCACGGTGATGGCGACATAGGGCGCGGCCGCGAAGACGAGCCAGGGACGGCGCACCACCACGTCCCGCAGCCACGCCCAGCGGTCAGTGGGACGCACCGGCATCTCGAGGTCGCCTCGTGCCACCGCGGCGCGCAGCTGTGCGTTTCCCCGGCGAACCCGAACGAGCCGTCGTATCAGGTCGCGTGATGTGCGCGGCGCTTCCACCGTGACTTCCACATCTTCGGCGACGCACTTCTCGTCGTCGGTGAACTGCGAGTCGAGGAACAGGTCGTCCGCCACCAGGTCGGGAAAGCGGGTGAATCGCGCCCTGCCGTCTGCCGACAGTGCGATCATTCCCCGTCCGAAGAGGCCTTTGCGAAAAGCAGGAAGACGCTCGTTGATCGCGAAATAGGAACGCACCAGCCACGACCGCCCGGTGGTCTCGATGCGCCGGCGGGGCACCACGGCAAGGATTCCCGGTCGAAAGGCCGACAGGATCCGTGCGACGGCGTCCTCGGGTACGCGGATGTCGGCGTCGAGATAGATGCGCGGGAAGCCCTCGGCAACGTCATCCCCGGCGTTGAGGGCGCGCGCCTTGCCCGCCACGGGAAGGTCGACCACGGCGACGCCGAAGCCCGCGGCGATCTGCGCGGTCTGGTCCGTGCAGCCGTTCGCGCTGACCACTATCTGCGGCGTTGCGGGCTGTTGTGCCTGGAGCGCGCGCAGACATGCTCCGAGCACCGCCTCCTCGTTGTGCGCGGCGATCACGACGCTCGGCATCGCGCTCCTGTCGTACGTTTCCACCAGAACATCGATCGACTCTTTCCCCCACAGCCTACGCGGGCGGATGCTCACAACGCACGTTGTCGCGTCAGGGTCAGCCGGACGAATGCCCCGGCGATGCCGAGAGTCAGAAAGAGTGTTCCCATCGTCATCGGAAAGGCGAACGCGTCGAAGAATGCGAGGCTCGTGAAGCCAGCAGCCAGCGAGCCGACGAGCGAGACGGACAGGTCCATCGTGGGCGCGTCGGTGACGGTGCGATACACCCTCAGCAGCTGCGAGACGGCGACCAAACCGATGCAGACGAACGCCACCGTCCCCACGATGCCGAGCGTGATGAGCATCCCGAGATATTGGTTGTCGAAGATGCGGTACTTCGGCAGGAACGTTCCCAGACCGCGCCCGAAGAGCGGACTGTCCACGATGAACACTCCCGCAAAGCTGAAGCTGTCTGTGCGCGAGGCGATGCTGGGATCGTTGTCGACACCGGCGAACAGGCCCACGATGGAATTGACCAGTCGAGGGACCGCGGCGGCAGCCACGACCACCCCCACGACGGCGACGATCAGACCGATGCGGCGCAGACGAGCAGGCCAGGCGACCAGACAGACGGCGATGCCCACGAGAGCGCACAGGTAGGCGGACCGCGAGGAGGACAGCGCCACCACGGCAAGGATCGATACCGCCGGGAACCAGCGTCGCCACACTCCGAGGTCGCTTCTGCGCAGCGCGACGTGCAGCGCCAACGGCAGGATGATCGTCAGCAGTGTGCCGTACTCGATCGGATGAATCGCGGTTCCCGACGGTCGGATCAAGCCGTTGCGGCTGAAGAGCTCGGAACTGGCCACCGAGGTCAGCCCTGGGATCGAGATGAGATTCACGATCGACAGTCGCGTGGCGAACTGCGCCAGCCCGAGCAGGGCGAGCAGTCCCCCACATGCTGCGAACCGCCACACCAGCGTGTCCAGCCGCGCACGCGATCGAATGCCGTCATGTGCCAGTAGGAGGGTGCCGATCCACGACGCGAGCGACAGTAGCGCCACATCAGCGGGACTGATCTCGTCCGGGCTGATGGGCTGCGCCATGGCAAGCGCATAGGACACACCGACGCACACGACGAATACTGCCGTGGCCCACTTGAGAGGGTAGGTCTGCGCGAATGGGCGCGTGCCGCCGCTCGTGAGGATCATCGAGACCCACAGGGCCAGGCTGGCCAGACCCAGCAGCATCGAGGGCGCACCGGCGCTTCCGAGCGGCCCGATGACCAGGCGTGAGGGGATCGCGAACAGCACGACCAGGTAGAAGGTGAGCCAGGTCACCGCATCGGCGCGATTCAGGATGCCACCGGCGGACCTGTCGAACCGGGCGGGGAGAATACTGGGCTGCCCGCCCGCAAGAGCGCGATCAGGCTTCGACATCAGCCTCGCCGGCCTCGTACAAGCCCCGGTCAGCGACCAGCACCGTCATCATCGCCGTGGGCGGGCGGAGCCACAGCCGCCGGTCGCGGATCCGCCGGCACGGAACGCAGCATCGGCAGCATCTCGAGATCCGGCTGCACATCCCCCGTACGGGGCGGGCCCACAAGCCCCCGGCGCCGACGCGACGGCCGCATGCTCACGGCATCCGCGACGAAGATCGATAGAGCCGTCACCGCGATCCCCAGCACGGCGGCGAGGATGAGCATCCGCGTGGAGTCGCTGCGATCCGCTTCGGCTTCCGTGTCCATCGTGAGCGGGATCGACTTCACCGTCGTCGCGGGCGGCGCACCGACCTCCGCCTGCAGCTGCTCCAGCTTTCCCGGGATGGAACTGGTGACGTAATCGAGGATGCGCAGGGCGCCGTCGGCGCTGCTGTCGATGACATCGACCGCGATGACCGGTCCGCGCGTGGATTCTTCCATCGACACCGTCACCTCCGCGTCCGGCGCGCGGTCAGCGATGTCCTCCTGGACGGCGTTGCTGGAGTATGCAGCGACGAGCACGCGGGCGGGGATCTCCAGTCCGCCCAGACCCAGGAAAGGGTTGGCCCCTGCGGCGGTCTCCCTGTCGATGGGTGGGATGAGCAGGACAAGTCCACGAGCGGTATAACTCGGCGGGAAGAGGACCATCGCTCCCGCCACGAGGCCGCCGGTCAGGAGCAGACCGACGAGCACGATGTACCAGCGGCGTCGAAGCGCGCTCAGCACGGCCGAGATCCCCATCCCGCTCCCCCGTCCTCTCAGCGCACAACCCTACCAACTCCGGGCTCCGCGCTCCTGAGACCTCGCTGATGAACAACCCCTTATCAGACGTCGAAACGTCTCTCAGCGGACTCCCGTGCTGAGCCGGTACCCTCAAGCGACAGAGAACACTGCGCGACAGGGGTCAGATGGCATTTCCGCACCTGCTGCGCGCGCTGTGGCGCCGATGGCCCGTCGTGCTCGCGGGCATGATCGTCACAGCCGCCGCAGGCATTCTCGCCGTCCAGCAGGACGGGACCTATTGGTCTCGCACGAACCTCGTCTTCCTCGCACCCTCGAGCACGCTGTTCCCGAATTCGCTCAAGACGAGTTCCGAGGATCTCATCATCACCGCAGGTCTGGTCGCGAAGCGCATCAATGGGCCGGACACCGTCGTGAAATACGCGTCGCCGGATGTCACGATGATCGGAACTCCGGACAGCGGCTCGTCGTATTGGCTTCGCCTGCCCGATTCGGGTGGTCAATGGGCGCCGAGCTTCTCGGATCAGTTCCTGATCCTGGAGGTGCGCGCACCGTCACGCGAGGAGGTCGCGGCGATCCAGGACAAGGTCGTGGCGCGTGTCCGGTCCGAGCTGAACGCGATGCAGCGCGAGCAGGGGGTGGCGCCGGTCAACGACATCACGCTGACGGTCACGCCGCAGCCGGCGACGATCTATCATGTGACGGGCAGCCGCCTGCGAGCGCTCGGAATGATCGCCGCGGTCGGCACCGGGATCACGGTCGCGGTCGTCGTGGCACTGGAGATACGCGCGCGACGCGGACAGCTGTTGCCGGATGTGCGTGCACTAGCCTGATCCTGTGACGCGCGCGACGATCGAGGTGCTGCCGATCGACGCGGCCGATGTGGTGGATGTCGCGCGATTCCTCCACGCCGAGCTCAACGAGTCGGTGTCTGCCGCCGCGTGGATGCAGCTTCTGCAGCCTCCGTGGGGAGCGACAGGTCCGAACCGCGGGTTCCAGCTGCGTGCCGACGGGGAGCTGGTGGGCGTCTACGCGGCCGTGTACGCGGAGCGGATGGTGGAAGGTGCGCCGGTCTCCATCTGCAACCTCGCCGCATTCTGTGTGCGAGCCGAGCACCGCATGCACGGTCTCAAGCTCGTTCGCGCCCTGCTGAAGCAGCGCGATCAAGCCTTCACCGATTTCTCGCCGAGCGGCAACGTCGTCGCGATGAACGAGAGACTCGGTTTCCGCAGGCTCGACACCTCCACGCGCCTCGTGGTCAACCTTCCGCGTTGGCCCCGCCGAGACATCCGACTCAGCGACAGTCCCGCCCGCCTGCAGTCGGTGCTGCAGGGCACCGATGCACAGATCTACCGCGACCACCGCGAGGCCGGCGCCGCCCGCCACCTGCTGATCGAGCGCGCAGACGAGTACGCCTACCTCGTCTTCCGCGCCGACGCGCGCAAGGGCCTGCGGCTGTTCGCCGCTCCGCTGTACGTCGGCGGAGACCCTGCCGTACTGGGAACAGCCTGGAACGATGTGCGCGCATACCTGCTTCGCCGACATCGCCTTCTGTTCTGTCTCGCCGAGCATCGTCTCCTGCCCGCGGCGCGCGGTCTCGGCCGCGAGCTGCGCCATCCGCGTCCCAAGATGGTGCGCGGGGACACGCCCGATGCGATCGACTACCTCTACAGCGAGCTCGCTCTGGTCAGCTGGTGACCGTCACCCCAGCTTCTCCTCCACGAAGGCGCACAGCGTCCCCACCGTCTCGAACAGTTCCGCGCCGAACTCCTCGTCATCGATCGTGATGTCGAAGCGGTCTTCGAGGGCACCGACCAGCGCGACGACACCGAAGGAGTCCAGCTCCGGCAGCGCGCCGAACAGGGCCGTCTCGGGTCGCAAATCGTCGGGGGACTGGGAAAGCTCGAGGGCGTCGATCAGCACCTCGCGTACGGCGTCCAGTGTGTCGGCCATGGTTCTCCTTCTCGGGGATGGGGGACGAGTATGTCGGGATGTCAGACGAGCACCTCGGCCGGCGCCGGGTGCCCGAGGAACGCGGTGGGGCTGGCGGTCAGACCGTACGCGCCCTGCTGGAAGATGACGACCAGGTCGTCGATACCCGCGTCGGCCAGTTCGATGTCATCACCCAGCAGATCGAGCGGGGTGCACAGGCATCCGACGACCGTCATGGCTTGCTCCATGGCATCCGCGGCGCGATTGCCCACCACAACAGGATAATTGCGCCGAATCGCCTGGCCGAAGTTCCCGGACGCGGCGAGCTGGTGATGCATCCCGCCATCGACGACCAGGAAGGTCTTGCCGCGCGACACCTTGCGATCGACGACGCGCGTGACGTAGATCCCGCACTCGCCGACGAGGAACCGCCCCAGCTCGATGACGGGGCTGGCCTCGGGGAAGCGCCGGGCGATGGGCCCGTCGATGAGCTCCCCGAGGTTGCCGGCCACGACCTCGAGCTCCAGGGGGCGGTCCTTCTCCGTGTACGGGATGCCGAAGCCGCCGCCGAGGTTGAGATAGCGAAGCGGTGTGCGGAGGTGCTCGGCGAGCCGGGTCACGAGATCCACGGTCTTGCGCTGCGCCTCGGCGATGATCTGCGCATTCAGGTTCTGGGAGCCGGCGAAGACGTGGAACCCGAGAATGTCGACGGCTCCGCCGTACTCCGCGAGGAGGGTGGGCACCTGCTCGGCGTCGATGCCGAATTGCTGCGGGCCGCCGCCCATCCGCATCCCCGAGCCTTTGACGGCGAAGTCCGGGTTCACGCGCACGGCGACGCACGGCTGCACACCCAGCCCCTCCCCGGCCGCCACGACCCGGCGCAGCTCAGTCGGCGACTCCACCTCGACGATGATGCCTGCCGCGACCGCCTGGCGGATCTCGGCGGGCGTCTTGCCGGGGCCGGCGAAGCTTACGCGGTCCGGACGGATCGTGGTGTCCAGCGCATGCTGCATCTCGCCCGCGGAGGCGACGTCGATGCGATCCACTCGCGTCGCAAGGTGCTGCACGATCGCCGGCATGGGGTTCGCCTTCATCGCATAGCTCAGCTCGACCCGGTCCGGCAGGGTTCGGCGCAGCAGATCCACGCGCGCGTCGAGGACACCGCGGTCGTAGGCGAAGAACGGCGTCGATCCGACGCGGGCGGCGAGCCGGCTCAACGGCTGGCCGCCGATGCGCAACTCGCCGTCGATGGTGCCGAATGCGGCGACATGTTCGTGGGGCTTCATGCGGAGACCTCCGAAGCGATCAGCGGGCGGTCGAACTTGCCGTTGGGAGAACGGGGCAGCTCGTCGCGGATGTCGACCCGCGACGGGAGCATGTACGCGGGAACGAGCGATCGCAGGGCTGCCACCAGCGCCTTCTCGTCGAGGCCGTCCGCCGTCGGCGCCACCACGAGCACGATCCGCTGCCCGAGGGCGACGTCCTCGACCCCGACGGCGACCGCATCCCGAACCAGACCGGTGCTGTACGCGGCCTCCTCGATCTCGGTCGGGCTCACCCGGTATCCCGACGTCTTGATCATGTCGTCGGCACGGCCGACGAACGACAGGTAGCCTTCGTCATCCGCCACGACGGTGTCACCCGACCAGACCGCGCGCTCCGGCGCGCGCCACTCCTGGCCGACGTGGTGCACAGGGCGGAAGCGTTCAGCCGTGCGTGCCGGGTCGTTCCAGTAGCCCAGGGCGACGAGAGGTCCGCGATGGACGAGTTCGCCGGGCTCACCCGGGGCGCAGGGGGTCCCATCAGGACGCAGCACCATCACCTCGGCATTCGGGATGGCCTTGCCGATGGAACCGGGACGGCGATCGACCTCCGCCGGATCCAGATAGGTCGAGCGGAACGCCTCTGTGAGGCCGTACATGAGGTACGGGTCGGCCGCTGTGAAGATCTCTCGCAGCGTATCCAGGGTGGTGCGCGGCATCCGACCACCGGTGTTCGCCCAGTAGCGAAGCCGCCGCGCAACCTCCGGTGGCCAGGAGACCCCCGCCAGCTGCAGCCACAGCGGCGGCACGCACGTGATCCCGGTCACGCCGTGCTTCTCGCAGAGCCTGACGACGTCCCTCGGCAGCAGATAGTTCATCAGGACGCAGTGCGCCCCGACCGCGAACGCGGTGGTTACCTGGCTCAGACCGGCATCGAAACTCAATGGCAGCACGCTGAGGATGACATCGTCGCTGGTGTTGTGCAGATAGGTGCTCACGCTCTCCGCCCCGACGACGAGGTTGCGGTGGCTGAGCACGACGCCCTTCGGCCGGCCCGTGCTTCCGGATGTGTAGAGGATGGCCGCGGGGTCGATGTCGATGGGGGACGGCGTGGCGGGCTCGGCGGCATCCGCTTGCCCGTCGGTCCAGCGATGCATGCCACGGTCTCCGGACAGCTCCGCGTCGAGGTCGCCGACGACCACGACGTGTTCGACATCGGTGCCGGCCAGCGTGGACCCGAGCATGGCGAGTCGGTCGGCCGAGGTCACGAGGATGCGCGCGCCGCTGTCGCACAGGATGTGACCGACCTGGGCGGGCTTGAGGACATGGTTGACGGGGACGAAGACGCCTCCGGCCGCTGAGACCCCGAAGATCGCCGCGACCAGCTCGAGGCGCTTCTCCAGGTAGATCGCGACGCGGTCCGCTCGCTGCAGTCCGATCGACTGCAGCTGTGCGGCGGCCGATCGTGCGCAGCGCCAGGCTTGGCTGTACGTCTGCGTGATGCCCTGATAGGTGAGGGCGGGGTCATCGGGATGTGACGCCGCACGCTCGGAGAGCAGGTGGTGCATGTTCGTGCGCATCAGGGCGCCTTCCGTTCGCGCAGGAAGCGGTCGAACTCTGCGGCGTCGTCGAGCGGGACGTAACGGCGCCCCTCGGCATCCCTCTCTCTGTTCTCGTCGGCGGGCGGCACCGCCGGCCCAGGCTGGGAGAACCCGGAGACCTCGTCGAAGACGCCGACATAGGCTTCGGCCTGCGGGCGCCAGTCCAGCACCTGCGAGACCCGCTCACGAGCCTTCCGTCCGAGTTCGGCGCGCCGAGCGGGGTCATCGGCGAGAGCTTCGACCGCATCCGCGAAGCCCGCGATGTCGCCGGAGGGCACATAGAGCACGCAATCTGCACCGGACACGCGCGTCTCGACGAGGTCGAAAGACACGGACGGAAGTCCGTACGCCATGTACTCCATCGTCTTGTTCATCGTGGAGACGTCGTTCAACGGCGTCTTGAGGTCGGGACTGAGACCGATGTCCGCGGCGCTCAGATGCTCGGCGATCGCGACCCGGTCGACGCGGCCCGTGAAGGTGACATGGTCGTCGAGACCGAGGCTGCTCGACTGCGCCCGGAGTTCCTCGAGGCAATCGCCGAAGCCGAGAAGCGTGACATGGATGTCGGTACGCCCGCGCTTGTGGATGAGCTCGTCCATGACGACGAGAACCTGATCCACTCCGTCCTGCGGCCCCATGATCCCCAGGTACACGAGGTTGACGGTGCCGTCCGGATGGGGATGCTGGGGGTAGATGGGCCGCATCTGCTCGGTGTCGGGTCCACTACGCACGACGGTGACGTGCCCCGGTCGCCGGTCGCCCCGACGGATAGCCACCGCCTTGTACGACTCGTTCGTCGAGATGATCCGATCAGCGGCGCGGAAGGTGCGCCGTTCCAGCCAGCGGAGCCCCGCGTACTCCAGCCTCTTGAGGAGCCCCGTCGGCCGCCCGAACCGGGAGATGAACAATTCGGGATTGAGGTCGTGGTGGTCGAAGACGAAACGCGCGCCGAACGGCCGCCACAGCAGGGCGAGAAGCCAATATGTGTCCGGCGGGTTGCACGCCTGGATGATGTCGAATCGCGCGCGGCGGTGCACCGCGAGCGAGAGCCATGCCGTGCGGACCCAGCTGTAGGCGAACTCCCACGCGAACCCGAGAAGACGCTCCGCCTCCGGCGCCGGCGTGTACTTGAAGATCTCGACGCCCTCGAGCAGCTGGCGGGCGGGATCGCCCGGGCCCCGGGGGCAGATCACGCTGACGCGGTAGCCGCGGGCGACGAGCGCCTGGCACTCCAGCCACACCCGGCGATCGAGCGGAACCGGCAGATTCTGGACGATGATCAGGACGTGCGGGGGAGCGTTCGTCTTCGGTGTCATGCCCCGTAGACCTCCTCTTCGATGGTGTCGAGCAGCGCGTCGATCGTCGGCTGCCACGATCGGCCGACGACCGATGCGGCGGCGGCTCGGGCTCTGGGTTCGGGGTCCGCCGTGGACACGACGCGACCGAGCGCTCGGGCCAGCGCGCCCGCCGTGGGCTCGGCCCAGACGACGTGGGGATTCGGGAGGACCAGATGTGCCAGTTCGAGGTCGTTCACCACCGGGATGTTCCCGGCGGCAAGCATCTCCTCAGCCACGAGCGTGATGTTGGAGAACGACATCGCCAAACCGGAGATGGTGCGACCATAGAGCGCGTTGAGCTGCGCCGCCGACAGTCGGCCGTGGAAGGTGTGCGGCACACGCAGCCCGACAGGCGGTGAGCCGTAGACGTGGACCTGCTGATCCGGATGCTCGCGATGGAACAGCTCGAGGGCCGCGCGGGCGATCGGATAGCCGCGACGGGCGACATCGGGGCGCGAGAAGAAGACGATTCCCGATCGGGGCACAGGGGGCGACGGAGGCGCGTACGCCGCGGAATCGCACCCGAAGGGGATGACATCGCACGCGTGCCCCTCCCTGCGGAGCATCTCGCCGAGCATCTCGCCCAGCGCGACCCTGCGCAGGGGCAGCCGATAGGTCATCGCCGCGAGCTCGTACTCCGCGCCGTGTCCGTAGAAGTACGGTTCGTAGTCCTGGATGAAGTAGAGGCGGCGCATCGGCACGCGCCCGTGCGTGACGACGACGTGCGCCGTCTCCCAGGACGAGGCGACGACGGCATCGACAGCGTCGATGCCCGCGCGCGCGTCGCGCAGAACGGCGCGGACTCCCGGCCAGCTGCGGCGGACCATCGACGTGAGCGCGCGCAGTCCGACGCCGTGCTTGTCGTAGACGAAGACGACGCAGCGATGCCCTCGCGCCTCGAGCCCCTGGATCATTCGGAACAGCGTCGTGTGACCGCCGGATCCCGGCGTCGGAGGACTCATGACCCACCCCACAGTCAGGGGCGTCCCACCCGCGGGTCGCACCGAAGGCACCGAAAGCGTCTGCGGGATGTCGGTGAGGATGTCATCCACCGCGAGGTGGAACTCCAGGTCGCGCGCCCCGGTGCTGCGGTAGAGCCGAGCAGCCAGCCGCTGGGCGATGCCGTGCGGACCCACGCGTGCGGCCCTCGCCAGTCGGGATCCCCAATCGTCGAACTTGCTCATGCGCGCTCCCCACTTTCCCTGGGCGGGGCTTCGCCGCCGGCCGGCGTCGAAGGACGTCCGCGTCCGAGCAGGCGACGTCCATAGCCCACAAGATCACCGTAGACGGGCCGTGCGAGCAGCCACGTGACCCCCATGTGCACGACGAGCACCGTCAGACCCACCAGCACGATGCGCACCAGGGGCCACCACGGCGTGGTGAGCGACATGACCAGCCATCCGGAACTTCCGCTCACGATGATCGTCGTCACCAGGTAGCTGCCCGGACGTGCGAGACGAAGAGGACTCACTCCAAGAACTCGGGCTACCAGCAGAAGTCGCGCGAGCGACGCCAGTGTCGCGACGACCAGGAATCCGCATGCGACAGCGACCAGCCCCCCGCGCACGACGAAGACCGTCGTGGCGAACGTGAAGATGTCCACGACCACCGCATACATCAGCCACGTGCCTGGTCGTCCCAGCCCGTAAAACAGCCCGTGATCGAGGGTGGCGCCGATCACGATGGAGCCGGCGAGGGCGAGCAGCTGAGCCGGGACGACGCTCTCTTCCCATCCCGGCCCGAACACAATGGGGATGATCACCGATGCCGCGACGGCCACCAGCAGCAGCGGCGGCGTGACGACCGCATAGGTCATGCGCAAGGCTCGCGTGTAGGCGAAGACAAGCCGACTGCGCGCCTCACGAATTCTCGCGAAGGCCACGGTCGTCACAGGTGTCAGTGCTGCGCCGGTCAGCTCCTGGACGATCTGCACCAGACGCTGCGAGATGGTGAGATACCCAAACGATGTGACGCCGAGGACGGAGGTGACGACCGCCGCTTCACCGGAGGTGCGCGCCATCGCGACCACCTCGACCCCGAGCACCTTGCCGCCGAAGGTGATCATGTGTCCCAGTTCGCGCCGCGAGAACGCCCAGGACGGCATCCAGCGAGCGGCAAGGCAGGCCAGGACGGTCGCGACCAGTTGCGCGGCGATCGTCTGGGCGACGAGCGCCCAGACGCCGAGGCCACTGAGCGCACAGGCGATGGCCACGATCTGACCGACCAGCGACCCGACCATCCCCTGGACGGCGAGGGCACGGAATCTCATCTGCCGGCGCAGGAGGGCCAGCGGCACGGAGGAGATCGCGGTGAGGATCACGAGGACCGACAGCGCCTGCAGGACCGGAGAGACGGTTTCCGTCCCGAACAGCTTCGCGACCAGGGGCGCGCACAGGAACAGCAGCAGGGCGAGAGCAATCCCTGCGGCGATCGAGAACCAGAATGCAGTGGCGAGGGTGCGTCGGCCCGCTTGGGGCAGCTGCACGATGTAGGTCGCGAATCCGAGGTCGCTGAGCAGGTAGAAGAACGGGAGGATCGCGGATGCCGCGGCAACGGCGCCGAAGTCCTCGGGACTCAGGACGCGAGTCAGCACTGCGATCGTCAGGAGCCCGGCGACACGGATGGCCCACTTCTGCAACGTCAGCCACAGCACCCCGCGCGCGGCCCTGTCTCCGACTTCGGCCTGCGGTTCACCTGGGATCGTATCGGCCGCGGCGGAACCGACCCCCCTGGGCGCGATCGCGTCCTCGGGGTGGATCGGCTCACCAGAACGCCCCTCCGGACGCGGACGCCTCCGTGGGTTCACCTCGCTCAGCCCCCGAAGCGGCGCCACCGCGACCACCACAGTCGATTGCGGACCCGATTGACGACCGCCGTCGCGATGAAGATCTGCGTGCGGTGGGTGAGCGCCGCACCCATCCGCCGGCGACGCTGCAGCGCACGGTAAGCCCGAAGGCGCGCGAACTGCGGAAAGGTCGCCGAAGCGAATTCGATACAGCGCTGGAGCTCCGCAGCATCCGGCTGCGCGGACTTCTCGTACATGCGGCAGGCCCACCACAGGGCCTGACTCGCCATCCGGCTGTACACGGCATCCGGCTCGATGCCCGCTGCAGCCATCTGGTCCGGGTACCGCGCGAAGATCGCGTCGAAGACGAGCTTGCGCTGCTGAATGTCGGCGAAGCGATCCTGATAGACGCCATAGCTCATGCTCGCGTCATGCAGTCGATATCGTCCTTGCGGGACTGCGCGGACATAGCCGATGTCGGCGACCGCTGCCACGCGCAACCACATCTCGAAATCGCCCGCGTGTGTAAGACGAGGGTCGTAACCGCCCACAGCCCGCTGTACGCTCGTGCGCAGCGTGGTTCCCGGCGTGGGCACGACATTCACCGCCTCATAGGCGCGCTTTCGCAGCCAGCGGTGCCCGTCGTACACGATCGTCCCGCGCCGGCCCCTGGAACTCACCTTCGGCTCGATCGCTGCACCGAACTCCTCGATACCGCCGTACACCATCCCGACGCGGGGGTGCTGCTCCATGATCGCCACCGATCGTGCGAGCGAGCCTTCCGTCAGCTCGTCGTCCGCAGACAGGAGGGTGACATAGTCGCCGTCCGCCCACTCGAGCAGCCCCTCGTTGTAGGTCGCGATATGTCCCTTGTTCTGCTCGTGACGCCGGAACTGCACCTGCGGATGGCGCTGAGCCAGGGCGCGTCCCACCTCGCCAGAGTCGTCCGTGGAGCAATCGTCGATGATGAGGATCCGCACCTCGACGTCCGGCTGCGCGACGATGCTCTGGATGCACGCGGGGAGGAAGCGGCCGTAGTTGTAGCACGGCACGACGACCGAGACCGTGGGAGTGCGCGTCATGCTCTGCCCCCGACGGCGAGGCGCAGGACATCGGCCGTGCGCTCCTGCTGTCGCGGCGTCAGGTGCGGGGACATCGGCAGCGAGAGAATGGTATCGGCCGCGGTTTCGGCCACGGGGAATCGGCCGCGGCGGTACCCGAGCCCCGCGTATGCCTCGGTGAGGTGCACGGGTGTGGGGTAGTGGATGCCGGCGCCGATGCCCGCCGAGCCGAGTTCGGCCAGCACCCGATCGCGCTGCGCCAACCGGATGACGTAGAGATGCCACACGTCGGTGTTGCCCTCGCGCACCGTCGGCAGCCGAACGGCTTCGACGTCGCCGAGCAGCTGCGCGTAACGATCCGCTGCTGCGCGCCGCGCGCTGTTCCAGTCCTCCAGACGGCGCAGTTTCGCCCGCAGCACCGTGGCCTGCACGGCGTCCAGCCGCGCGTTCATGCCGATTCGGTCGTGAACGTACTTCACCGAGCTGCCGTGGGCACCGAGATTGCGGACGAGATCGGCCAGGGACTCCTCGTCGGTGAGCACTGCCCCCGCGTCTCCGGCCGCGCCCAGGTTCTTGCCCGGATAGAAGCTCGTCGCCGCGACGCGGCCCAACGCGCCGGCGCGGCCCGCCTGCGAGGAAGCGCCCTGCGCCTGCGCCGCGTCCTCGACGATGACGAGCCCATGCTTGTCGGCGATCGGTCGGAGATCCTCCACGGGCGCGGTCTGGCCGAACAGGTGCACCGGCACGATCGCCTTCGTCCGCCGCGTGACCGCCGCGGCGACGGCGTCCGCGTCGATGAGGAGGTGCTCGTCGTCCACATCCACGAACACCGGCACCGCGCCGATGCGGGACACGGCCTCGGCTGTCGCGATGAACGTGTTCGCCGGCATGATGACCTCCTCACCGGCACCGACGTCCACGGATCGGAGGGCGAGTTCGAGCGCGTCGGTTCCGTTGGAGACGCCAACCACGTGCTGCACACCGATGTACTCGGCGTACTCGCGTTCGAAGGCGGCGACCTCGGCTCCGCCTATGAATCCGGCCGACCCGAGCTGGGCCTTCCAGATGGGCAGGACCTCGTCGGCGATCTCCGCCGACTGGGCTGCCAAGTCGAGGAACGGTACGTGATGGGTCACTCGATCTCCCCCAATGGTCGGGCCGGCACCCCGGCCCATGTCTGATTGTCCGGGATGTCGGAGAGCACGACGGCGCCCATGCCGACGGTGGCGCCGGCTCCGACGGTCACGCGCTGGCGCACGCACACGTTCATCCCGAGATACGCCGACTCCCCCACGCGGACGTTCCCGCCCAGCGCGACGCCCGCGGCGAGCGTCGCGAAGTCCTCGAGGCGGTCGTCGTGGGTGATCGTGCAGTTGGGCATCACGACCACGTGGGCGCCCAGCCGCGCGTCCGCGGTCACGACGACGCCCTCGAGCAGGATGCTGCCCGGGCCGATCCCGCTCGACAGTCCGATGCGGGCAGAGCGTGCGACGTAGGTCGCGTAGCGCGAAGGGCGGACACCGAACTTCTCGTACTGCCGCACGACGTTGCGTCGATGCACGCTGGGGCCGATGCACACGAGCAGCTTCTCGTCACGCTGGACGCCCAGGGCGACCGGACCGAGGACGGGCACGCCCGCCACGTCGGTGCCATGCAGCTCCACGTCATCATCGAGGATGCCGACGACGCCGGTGATACCGGCCGCGAGAACTTCTCGGGCGAGACCGCTCGCCCCCACGAGCAGGATGCCGGTCACGTCACCCGACTCCGGGGTCGCGGAGCACCGCGATCACGCGATCCTGATCGGCGTCGGTGAGCGCGTGATACACGGG
>Ga0182743_1001812_pt1 | contig 19977 bp, 19 predicted proteins | sample eDN3rd30CKraftOP_FD_128522 | JGI IMG/M metagenome (GOLD analysis project Ga0182743, IMG submission 128522) | Enriched Organic Plus compost microbial communities from Emeryville, California, USA - eDNA 3rd pass 30_C Kraft OP (version 2) (version 2) ... | reverse complement strand
TGAATTGTGCAGTGCAGCAAGCGTGCCCGGCGGTGTCCGTACCGGTTCGCGCACGTGGACATTCCGTCGCAACCCGTACTGCCACAGCGTTACCGCCGGGACGATCCGGCCGCCCCACAGGAGATACCCCATGAGCGCTATTCCGCAACAAGTGCTGGCCCGCCAGACCGCCTCCCTCAACACCCTGATTGCGGCCCAGAGCGCCGTGTTCGGCGGCTTCGAGAAGCTGGTCGACCTGAACCTGAAGGTCGTCAAGGCCACGCTGGACGAAGTCGCGCAGAAGTCGCAGCAGGTCGCCACGCTGAAGGATCCCCAGGAACTGGCCGCCTTCGGCAATGGCCTGGCCCTGCCGGGTGCCGAGAAGGCCCTGGCCTACGGCAAGCACGTGTACGACATCGTGGCCGGTGTGCAGACCGAGCTGGTGCAGCTGGCCGAAGCGCAGATCGCCGAAGGCCAGCAACAGGTCACCGAAGTGGTCGAGCAGCTGTCCAAGAACGCCCCCGCGGGCTCGGAAAGCGCCGTGGCCATGCTGAAGTCGTCGCTGGCCACCGCCAACAGCGCCTACGAGTCGCTGACCAAGGCCGCCAAGCAGGCCGCCGAAGTCGCCGAGTCCAACATGAATGCCGCGGCCAACGCCACGTTCAAGGCCGCCACCGATGCCGCTGAAGCCGCCGGCAAGGCGACGCGCACCCGCCGCGCTGCGTAATCGTGTAGCAGGGCTGTTGCGTCGTCACAGTTTGTAGTACTGTTGAGTGACAGAGCAGAGCTGGAAATTAGGCCACCTTCGGGTGGCCTTTTTTTGCGCGTATTTTCGGGAACCGACCGGACACGAACACTTTCGCGGTTTTCGATCCTGGCGGTCTTCGGCCAGTCCTGGCCGGCCTACCCCTGCCGCGCAGCCTTCAACGCCTGCGCGCACTCCGCCACCAGCGCGGGCCCGCGATAGATCAGCCCCGTATACAGCTGCACCGCATCCGCCCCGGCCGACAGCTTCTCGGCCGCGTGGCGGCCCGACATGATGCCGCCCACGCCGATGATGGCCAGTGCGCGGCCCACGCGGCTGCGCAGCCGCTCGATCACGGCCAGCGACAGGTGGTGCACCGGCATGCCCGACAGCCCGCCGGCCTCTTGCGCATGCGGCAGGCCCTGTACCGCGTCGCGCGACAGGGTGGTGTTGGTGGCGATGACGCCGTCCACGCCATGGCGCGGCAGGATGTCGGCGATGGCGTCGATCTGCTCGTGGCTGAGATCGGGAGCGATCTTCACCACCAGCGGGACCTGGCGCCCGTGGCGGTCGGCCAGTTCGGCGCGCTTGTCGCGCAGCCGCGCCAGCAGCGCCGTCAGCTCGTCGCCGCCCTGCAGCGCGCGCAGGTTCTGTGTGTTGGGCGACGAGATGTTTACCGTGACGTAGTCGGCGTGCGGATAGACGCCTTCCAGCCCCAGCAGGTAGTCGTCGGCCGCGCGTTCGATGGGGGTGTCGGCGTTCTTGCCGATGTTCAGGCCCAGCACCCCGCCCTGCGTGCGCCACTGGCTGCGACGCACGTTGGCGATGAACGCGTCCAGGCCCTGGTTGTTGAAGCCCAGCCGGTTGATCAGCGCCTCGGCGCGCGGCAGGCGGAACATGCGGGGTTTGGGATTGCCGGGCTGGGCGCGCGGCGTCACCGTGCCCACCTCGATGAAACCGAAGCCCAGATTGCCCAGCGCGTCGATATAGGCGCCGTTCTTGTCCAGGCCGGCCGCCAGCCCGACGGGGTTGGCCAGCTTCAGGCCCATCAGCTCGGACGGGGCCTGCGGGCGCGCCTGCAGCAGCCGGCGCGTGGCGCCGCAGTCGTAGGCGCGCTGCAGGTTGGCCAGCGTGACTTCGTGGGCGGTTTCCGCGTCCATGGCGAACAGCGCCGCGCGGGCCAGGGGATAGGCTTGGAAGAGGATCGACATGGGGCCGAATTGTAGACCGGCTTGGCCCCGCGCCGGAGGCTCCGTCAGCCCGCCGGCGGGCGGGGCTCGGCCGGGTGTTCGCGCCAGGCGCCGTCCACCCGCATCTGCATCGGCCGGAAGCTGGACTTGTATGCCATCTTGCGGCTGTCCTCGATCCAGTAGCCCAGGTACAGCCACGGCAGCTCCAGCGTGCGGCACTGCTCAACCTGCCACAGGATGCTGTAGGTGCCCAGGCTGCCGGGCGCGGCGGGATCGTAGAAGGTGTAGACCGACGACAGCCCGTCGTCGAGCACGTCGATGATCGACACCATCTGCAGCACGCCTTCCGGCGTACGGAACTCGACCAGCCGGGTGTTGACGCGCGTGGTGAGCAGGAACTGCGCGTACTGCGTGCGGCTGTCCTCGTCCATGCCGCCGCCCGGATGGCGGCCCTGCTGGTAGCGGGTGTAGAGCTCGTAGTGCTCGGGCGACCACGCCAGTTCGGCGACGAAGGCCCGCAGCGGCTGGTGGAAGCGCCACGCGCGGCGCTGGCTGCGGTTGGGGGCGAAGCGCGCGACGTCCACCCGCACCGGTACACAGGCGCGGCAGTGGTCGCAATGGGGGCGGTAGGTGAACAGGCCGCTGCGCCGGAAGCCCTGCTCGACCAGCTGCGAGTAGGTGCCCGCGTTGATGAGATGGCCGGGCGCGGCCACCTGCGAGCGCGCCTGGCGGCCGGGCAGGTAGCTGCACGGATAGGGCGCCGTCGAGTAGAACTGCAGCGTGGAGAAGGGAAGTTCTTTGAGCTGGCTCATGGGGGCTCGCGGCCGGGGCGGGCCCGGCGTGGATGCCACCACATTATCACCGATCGGGCGATGCGGCATGGGCCGTCGCCCGCTGCCATCCTACAGCGCCGTGCGGCGCAGCGGGCGCAGCGCGCCTTCGGCGTCCAGCCGCCCGGCCATCCACGCCGGGCCGGGCTGCGTCACCGCCTGGCGCACTTGCTTCAGGAAGCGGGCGCGCGGCACGGGGCGGGCGCCCAGGCTGGCCAGATGGCGTGTCTGCTGCTGGCAATCGATCCAGTTCACCCCCTGGCGCTGCAGGAAGCGGACCAGGTAAGCCAGCGCGATCTTGGAGGCGTCGGAGGCGTGGGTGAACATCGATTCGCCGAAGAACATGCGGCCCAGGCTGACGCCGTACAGGCCACCGGCCAGCTCGCCGTCGATCCAGGTTTCGATGCTGTGCACGCGGCCGGCGGCATGCCAGGCGCGATAGGCCTGCTGCATGTCCCGGGTGATCCAGGTGCCGGCCTGGCCCGCGCGCGGCGCGGCGCACTGGGCCAACACGTCGCCGAAGGCGGTGTCCACGCGCACCTCCACCGAGGGCCACGGACTATCCTGTTCGGCCGCGATGCGGCGCAGGCGCTTGCGCAGCGAATGCGAGGGCGCGAAGTCGGCGCAGGCCAGCACCATGCGCGGGTCGGGGCTCCACCACAGCACGGGTTCGCCGTCGGCGTACCAGGGGAAGATGCCGTTGCGATAGGCCTGCTCGAGCCGCGCCGGCGACAGGTCGGCACCCGCCGCCAGCAGGCCGGGCGGGTCGTCCAACGCCAGTTCCGCTGGCGGGAACGGCGTATCCGGGGCGAGCCAGGGCAGTTTCAAGGCGTCAGCGGCGCGAGTCCAGCGTGTAGTGATGAGTCTGGAACGCGCCGCCGCGGCGGCGGTCGTCCAGGTAGCGCTGCAGCGTCGTGGCGACGGTGCGGAACGACAGGTCGTCCCAGGGGATCTCGGCCTCGTCGAAGTAGCGTGCCTCCAGGCTCTCGGGGCCGGGGTCCAGGGCGGGGCCCAGGGCCTCGGCCAGGTAGAACAGGTGCACCTGCTCCACCTGCGGCACGTCGATGACGGTATAGAGCTGGCCCAGTGCCACGCGCGCGCCGGATTCTTCCAGCGTCTCGCGCTCCGCGCCCTGGGCGGAGCTTTCTCCCAGTTCCATGAAGCCGGCCGGCAGCGTCCAGGTGTCGTAGCGCGGTTCGATGGCGCGCCGGCACAGCAGGATGCGCCCCTGCCAGGTGGGCACGGTGCCGACCACCACGCGCGGATTCTGGTAGTGGATGGCGCCGCAATGGTCGCAGAGGTCGCGTTCGCGGTTGTCGCCGTCGGGCACGCGGCGGCTGACGGGCGAGCCGCACTGGCTGCAGAAGCGGGCGCGACGCGGGGCAGGGAAATAGGCGGGGGGCTGTGGGGCGCTCATGACGGCGATTCTACCGGCAGCGCCCCGGCCGGCGGCAGGGGATTGGGGAAGAACCGCAGGCGCGCGGCCACTTCGGTCCGCGCGATCTCGTGCAGGGGAGCTGCGGGCCAGCCGGGACCCGCCGCCACGCGCATCGCCGCGCCGCCGCGCGGACGCTCCAGTACTTCCAGCACGGGGCGGCCGTCGTCCGTGCGCAGGGCCTCCAGCAGCGGCATCAGGTCGCGGTCCTCCACCATGCCGGGCCCCAGATCGGTGGCGGCGTACAGCCGGCCGCCGTCGTCCAGCCACCAGGCGTCTACGCCCGCCACGTCCAGGCCGGTGTGCGTCTGCAGGCCATCACCGCGCGGGGCGCGGCGCAGCACGTAGGGCGCCGCATCCAGCCGCACGTATACGCGCTGGGGCCCGTTCTGGAAATACCAGCGGCCGTCTTCCTGGGCGTAATTGCGGTCGATGAAGGCCAGGATCTGCGTGTTGGCGATCGGCTCGCCCGGACCGCCGCGCGTGGCGGCGCCGTCCGGATGCAGGCGCCAGCGGCCGCGCCCGTCCAGCGACAGCCAGCCGTACACCGCGGGCACGTCCGGCCAGCGGGCGATGGCGTCGATCACGGCCTGATCCATGGCAGGCCTCGATGGGGTGACAGGAGCGTCGGCAATGGCATCACTCGTCCATTATAGGAACGGGCCGCGGCCGCAGGGTAGGAACCGGCGCGGCCGCGCGTGTTGCCTTGGCGGCGCGGCAGGCGCCGCATCCACCGAGGGTCCGCAGGCGGGGCACCGGCGATCGCCCGCGGATAGAATGCGGGCTCATTCCCCTTTCTTTGCGAGGCATACATGGCAGGCAAGGACACGGCGCATCCGGATGCGGAGGAACTGTCGCTGGAAGCGGCGCTGTGCACCCGCCGCTCGGTACGGGCGTTCCTGCCCGAGGCGATCCCGCCGTCCACCATCGAGCGCGTGCTGGCGCTGGCCAGCCGGGCGCCGTCGGGCAACAACGCGCAGCCATGGCAGGTCTACGTGTTGACGGGCGACGCGCTGCGGCGCCTGTGCGTTGCGCTGCAGGCCGCCTACGACGACCCGGACCAGTCTGCCTATCGCGGCGAATACCAGTACTACCCCAAGCAGTGGATTGCGCCGTTCCTGGACCGCCGCCGCAAGGTGGGCTGGGATCTGTACAACCTGGTGGGCATCGAGCGCGGCGACAAGGCCGCCATGCACGCCCAGCATGCGCGCAATTACCAGTTCTTCGGCGCACCGGTGGGGCTGGTGTTCACGGTCAACCGCATCCTGTCGCAGGGCAGCTGGCTGGACTACGGCATGTTCCTGCAGTCGGTGATGCTGGCGGCGCGCGCGCAGGGACTGGACACCTGTCCGCAGGCGGCTTTCGTACCCTATCACGCGGTGATCGCGCGCGAGCTGGCCCTGCCGGCCGAAGAAATGCTGGTGTGCGGCATGGCGCTGGGCAAGGCCGATCCGCACGCCATCGAGAACACGCTGCAGACCGAGCGCGAGCCGGTGTCCGGCTTCGCGCGCTTTCTGTCGTAGGGCGGGTGCTGGCGACCGGGGCCTGTCCCGGACGCCGTGGCGGCATCAGTTGACGGTGATGTTGCCGTCCTTGATGACCTTGGCCCACTTGGCGATCTCGCTGTCCACGAATTTCGCCAGTTCCTCGGACGTGCCGCCTCCTGCCTGCGCGCCTTGCTCCTTCAGCGCGGCCTTCACCTGGGGACTGGTCAGCACGGCGTCCGCGTCCTGCTGGATCTTCGCGACGATGGCCGGTGGCGTGCCGGCCGGCGCGAACAGGGCGCTCCAGGTATAGGCGCTGAAGCCGGGCAGGCCGCTTTCGGAAACCGTGGGCGTGTCGGGCCAGGACGGATCGCGTGTCTCGGTGCCGATGGCCAGCAGCTTCATCTTGCCGTTGCGCACCTGCGGACCGGACGAAAGCGCCGCATCGAACATCACGTTGCACACGCCCGAGATGGTGTCGATGATGGCCGGGCCGCTGCCCTTGTACGGCACGTGCGTCAGGTCCAGGCCGGACATGGACTTGAAGAGTTCGCCCGCCAGGTGCGAGGGCGAGCCGGGCCCGATGGAGCAGTAGTTGGCCCGGTCGGCGTGCTGCCTGGCCCAGGCGATGAAAGACTTGACGTCGTTGTACGGCGCGTTGACCGGCGCCACCATCAGCAGCGGGATGGTCATGCCGCGCACGATGGGGGCGAAGTCTTTCACCGGATCGTACGACAGCTTGTCGAACAGGCTGTTGTTGACGGTGTGCGGGCCGCTGCCGTTTATCAACAGCGTGTAGCCGTCGGGTTCGGCGCGCGCGGCCGCCTCGGTGCCGATAATGCCCGAGGCGCCGCCGCGGTTCTCGACCACCACGGCCTCGCCCCAGCGCTGGGTCAGGCCCTGCGCCAGCAGGCGTGTCAGGATGTCGGTGGAGCCACCGGCCGGGTAGGGCACGATGATGCGCACGGCGCGATCGGGAAAGTCGGCAGCATGCGTCGTACCGCACAGCGCCAGCGCCGCGCAGGCGGCGGCGAGCGTGCGCATTGCTGCAATGCGTGGGAATCGCATGAGTGTCTCCTCGTTGTTGTGGTGTTGCACGGGGCGCTCTGCGGCGGCCTCGTGCGGCGCAGGGCCGGCGTCAGGCGGCCGCGCGCTGGTTCCAGCGTTCGGGCAGCACGTCGTCCAGGCCGTCGTGCAGCGAGGCCGAGATCGTCGTGCGCACGATGGAACGCGCCTGGCCGCCGCCCCAGGGGCGGCCACGGTGCATGGTGGCGCGGTTGTCCCACATGACCACGTCGCCCGGCCGCCAGCTGTGCACATAGGTGTGGGCGGGCCGGGTGGCCTGCTCGATCAGGTGTGCGATCAATTCGGCGCCGTCCTGGCCGCCCATGCCCTCGATGGCGCCGGCGTGCGAGGCCAGGTACAGCGCGCGGCGGCCGTTGACGGGATTGCGCCAGGTAAGGCGGCGGCGCACCGGCGGCAGCGCAGCATGTTCCGCCGGCGTCATCATGTTGCGGTCAATCTTGTTGCGCGAGGTGGCGTAGCTGTGCACCGCGACGGCATCGCGCAGCATGTCCTGCTCGGCCGCGCTCAGGCGATCCCAGGCGGCGCGCGTGGAGGTGAACTCGGTTTCGCCGCCCTGCGCGGGAATGACGCGCGCCGACAGCACGGAGGCCAGGGCGGGCACCGCCTTGAACGAGCTGTCGGTGTGCCACAGCTGGTTGGCGCGGGCGATGATCAGAGCCTTGTCGGTGGGCGGCACGACACTGCCGTCGGGGCCGATGTTGTTCATGCGCGAATAGAACGTGCCGTGCCCCGCCGAACCCACCTTGACCAACTCCAGCGGTCCGAAGCCGCGCGAGAACGTGGCCTGCAGGTCGTCGGAGATTTCCTGGCCGCGCCAGACCAGCACCGAGTGCTCTTCGAAGGCGGCCCGTACGGCGGCGTAGGCGTCGGCGCTGGAGGCGGCGTCCAGCAGAGTCAGTCCCTGGATTTCGGCGCCGAAATCCTCGTGCAAGCGTACGATGCGCATGATGCTGTCTCCTGCCTGGCAGCCCCGTGCAGGGATCGCATCGCGGGCATGCCGGTCGGAAAAAGTCTAGCACCGCATCGGTGCGCAGGCCCGCCTGGCGCGGGTTTCAGGCGCATTTACACATAGATGAAAATGGCGCGCCGCAGCGCATCAGTCGGTGGCAAGGCCGGAAGCGGGTGTACCGGATGTCGAGGCCTCATCTTCATCGGGCGCGCCATCGGCATCGGCTGCTTCGCCCCGCGCCAGCCCGGCGATGCCTTCGCGCAGCGCCTGCACGATGTCGTCCTGGCGCGCTTCCAGGCGCTCCACCGGACCCGAGACGGCAAGGGCGAACAGCCGGCCGAAGCGGCGCTCGGGCAGCACCATCGAGATGCTTCCCGCGCCCGGCTCCAGCGTGTGTTTGTTGAACACATAGCCAGCGCGCCTGCCCTGCCGCACCAGCGCCATCAGCTCGGCCAGCACCACCTTGCGCGCGGGGTCGGGTTCGTGGAAGTTGATGCGGCGCACCAGCTCGGCGATCTCGGCGTCGCTGCGCGCGCCCAGCATGCTCCGGCCGCTGCCCGAGCGGGCGATGGGCCGGATGGTGCCCACCGGCACGGCATACCAGATCGGCAGGCGCGACGGGATCAGGTACACGTACTGCACGTACAGATCGCTTTGCGCACTGAGCGTGACCGTTTCGCCGAACTGTTCCGAGAGCCGCTGCATCAGCCGCAGCACGCCGCCGTCGCGGCCGAACAGCGCCTGCGGCACCCAGTTGCCCAGCGAGGCGATGCGCATGGTGGGCATGTAGGTGCGCGAGAAGCGGTCGTAGTCCAGGTAGCCCAGCGCCACCAGGCTCTTCAGCACTGCCGAGGCGCTGGAGGGCGGGTAGCCGAAGCGCTGCGTGAAGTCCTTCAGCGCCATCGGGCGCTGCACGGCCTCGAATGCCTCGAGGATCTCGAACACGCGCTTGGACGTCTTGATGGGTTGTTCCGGCATGGCCTGCGGCACACTTGCGCTGCCCCGCCGCCCGCGCAGAACCGCCCGCGCAACGGGGGATGAAAAAAGGGGCGCGCGGCCCCTGATTGCGAAGGATTCTACTACTACAGGCCGCCGGCCGGCTTACTGCATCGGGATGTTCGATGCCTTTACCAGTTCGGCCCATTTGGCGGTGTCGCGCGCCACGATGTCAGCCAGCTGCTGCGGCGTTCCGGCACGCACGATGTAGCCGCCCGACGATTCCAGTTTCTGCTTTACGTCCGGGGCGGCCAGCGCCGCGACGATGGCGCGGTTCAGCGTGTCCGCCACGTCCGCCGGCGTGCCCGCGGGCGCGAAGAAGGCCAGCCAGCCGTTGGGGATGGTGTAGCCCGGCACCGTCGCGCTGCCCAGCGGCACGCCCGGCAGGCTGGGCACCTCGGCCGCGCCGGGCAACGCCAGCGCCTTCACCTTGCCCTCTTTGATGTACGGATAGGCCACGGGCAGGTTCAGGAACATCAGGTCCACCTGGCCGCCCAGCAGGTCGGTCATGCCCAGCGGCTCGCTCTTGTACGGCACGTTGATCATGTCCAGGCCGGGTACCTTGGCCTTGAGCGTCTCGCCCGAGATCTGGCCGGTGGTGTTGCCGTTGGCGAACGACAGCCTGCCAGGGTGCTGCTTGCCGTAGGCCAGCAGCTCGGCCAGGCTGGACACCGGCAGGCCGGCCCGCGCGATCATCACGGCCGGAATCTCGCCCGCCATGCTGATCGGCGCGAAATCCTTCTCCAGGTCGTAGGCCATGTTGCGGTACAGGCTCTTGTTGATGGCGTTGGTGGAGTTCGAGCCAAGCAGGATGTGGTAACCGGTGGGTTCGGCCTTGGCGATGGCGTTGGCGCCGATCATGCCGGCCGCGCCGGGCTTGTTCTCCACGATCACCTGCTGGCCCAGGCTGGCGCTCATCTTCTCGGCCACCAGTCGGGCCACGGTGTCGGAGATGGCGCCCGGCGAGAACGGAACCACCATCTGGATGGGCTTGGTGGGGAACTGGGCCTGGGCCAGGAACGGCAGCGCGGCCAGCAGGGCGGCGGACAGCAGTTGCATGCAGCGTTTCAAGATTCGTCTCCTGTGCGAGCGTCGATGTCTGGTCTTGTGAAAGCCGCCCGTCGCGCCGACGGGCGGGAATGCGGGTTCAGGCGAATTCGCGTTGCAGCACGGCGTCGAACATGCCGCGCGCCACCACCTGGCCGTCGGCCACCATGCGCCGGCCCAGGCAGAACACGTCGGTGGCCGCAAATGCCGCATCCAGCACGATGATGTCCGCGTCCATGCCCGGCGTCAGGCTGCCCTTGCGCGCCAGGCCGGTGGCCGCCGCCACGTTGGCGGTGAACGGGCGCAGCGCCTGCTCCAGCGGCATGCCGTGCTCGGCGCACAGGCGCGTGAAGGTGTCGGCCAAAGCGCCGATGGGCATGTAGTTGGCCACCTTGGGCTTGCCCTCGCCGCGCTCTTCCTTGGGCGGCGCGCCATTGCCGTCCGAGCTGACCAGGATGGACGCCAGCGGTACGCCGGCCTCCAGCAATTCCAGCACCGCCTGCGCGGGCTCGGTGGCGCGCGAATAATTGTTCGAGGGCGCATAGTTCGCGCCCACGTCCACCCAGCCGCCCTTCAGGCCCCAGGCCTTCGCATCCTTCATGTACTCGGGCGTCTGGTTGACGTGCGAGGGAATGAACTGGCGGATCGGCAGGCCGGTGCGGTCCACCACCTCGAACATGGGCTTGAGCACGGTCTGGCGGTAGGGCGGCACCTGCAGGCACGCATAGCCGGCCTTGCGCGCCAGGCGTCCGGCCAGCAGGCCGGCCGTGGCGGCCTCGGCCACGTACTGGGCGCCCTTGCCATAGCTGTCGAAGCCGTACCCCAACTCCGAGATCGACAATTCGCCCACGCCGATGATCTCGTCGACGAAGGCGAGGTCGGTGCGGATGCTGCCGGTCAGCGTGGGCACGGGATGCTCGGGTGTGGCCCCCGTCAGGCAATACGCGCTGAGACCGTCCTCGCGGAAGGCGCGGGTCTTGGCCACCAGGGCGGCCATCGTCTTGCTGGTGGCGTCGAAGCCCAGCATGCCGATGACCGTCGTGATGCCATGGCGCACCACCTGGCTGGTCTGCAGTTCGGGGGCGCGGCTGGAGAAACCCAGCCCGCCGCCGCCGCCCAGGACATGCACGTGGTTGTCGATGAAGCCGGGACAGGTGGCGCGGCCCTGCAGGTCGATGACGTCCAGCGGCGCGTTCTGCACCGAGATGGGGGCGGGCGAGACGGCCGCGATGCGGCCGTCGGCGATCAGGATATCGTGCAGGCCCCGCGGCTCGGGGTCGTACAGGTTGGCGTTGCGCAATAGCGTCAGCATGGGGTTCCTCTCGTGCAGCCCGCCCGGGAAGGGGCGGCGTGGCGGGCCAGGCGCAAGAGTACGGAGCGGAGTTATTTTGGTAAATGGAAAATATCTGAACTATTATCAAGTTTTAGTGAAAACAACCGCCCTCGGCATGGACATCCGAACCTGGCGTATTGTCGAAAGCGTGGCCCGGCTGCAGAGCTTCTCACGGGCGGCCGACGAGGTACGCCTGTCCAACGCCGCCGTCAGTGCCGCCGTGGCCAAGGCGGAGCAGGACGTGGGGCTGGCGCTGTTCGAGCGATCCACGCGCTTCGTGCGGTTGACGCCGCTGGGCGAACGCTTCCTGCCGCGCATCCGGCTGCTGGTGAAGGATCACGACAGCCTGCTGCACGACATGACGCAGAGCGTGCAGCACCGCAGCGGCCAGGTTGCCGTCGGCTGCCTGACGTCTATTGCGGTACGCATCATGCCGAGCGCCCTGGGCGACTGTCGCCACGAACATCCCGGCGTGCGCATCGAGATCCGCGACGCGGCCGCCAGCGCCGTCTATGACGAAGTTGCCACCGGCCGCACCGATTTCGCCATCGTGAGTGCCTACGCCGGGCGTCCCGAACTGGAATTCCAGCCGATGATGCGCGACGCGATGGCGCTGATCTGTCCGGCCGGCTCGAAGCTGGCGGCCCGCAAGCGCGTGCACGTGGACGAGTTGGCCGCGTACCCGCTGATCGTGATGTCGCGCGAGACCGGCGTGCGCGCGGTGTTGGAAGAGGCGCTGGGGCCCCTGACCGAACGGCTGAACGTCAGCCAGGAGGTCACGCAGCTCTCTTCGCTGATCGGCATGGTGGAGGAGGGGCTGGGCGTGGCGATGGTGCCGATGCTGGCGCTGCCGCGCGTGGTGCCGCCGACCCTGGCCGTGGTGCGCGGCATCGAGCCCCGGATCGAGCGCCCCATCGGGCTGCTGCGCCGGATCGACCGGCCGTTGTCGCCCGCCGCCCTGGCCGTGCTGGACTGCGTGCGCCGGGCCATGGACGTCCGGGCCGGCCTGGGGGTGGCCGCGTGAAAGTATCCATCGATGATGCCACCGGTTTTTGCCGTTGCAGTCTATGATTAGCCGGCGACGGAAGGAAGGCGCCGCGCGCACGAGAGAACAAGCAACCTGGAAGCCCTGTTCGTGTCCGTGGATCGTTTGAGCGAGGATCTCATGGCAGGAGACGCCCGCCCTGGACTGACTTCGTGGGGCCGCCGCATCGCGGACGGGCCGGCGCGCCTGCCGCCGCTGGATCCCGCCATCCGGTGGGCGGCCGGCCGCTTCGGGAAGATCACCGGCGTTTCCGCGTCTGCGGGGCCGTTTGCCGGTGGCGGGTCCCGGCCCGCGGCGGGCGCCCGATGGCGCGATCTGGTTGCACCGCCCGACCGTGTACCGGTCTGGAGCGCCATCCGCCACGCGCTGGAGACCGGCGGCCAGCTGGACGTGCGCTGCCGCCTGCAGCTCGACGGCGAAGAGCCTCGCTGGTATCACGTGCGGGCCGTGCCGCTGCGCGATGGCACCGGCCGCGTACAGGGCTGGGTGGGCCGCAGCGAGGACATCCATTCGCAGATGCTGGCCGAGCAGGCCCTGCGCGAACAGGCGATGCAGCTGCGCACCGTATTCGACCAGAGTCTCGTCGGCATCCTGCACCGTGACCTGAACGGCCAGGTGCTGATGGTCAACGACCGTTTCTGTGAACTGGTCGGCCGCACGGCCGCCGAGATCAGCCGCATGCCGCCGGGCGCGTTCCTGCATCCCGACGAGCGTTCCATCAACGCGGCCATCATCGCCGAGCATGCCCGCCGCGGCCAGCCCCTCGAGCGCGAGATCCGCTACCTGCGTCCTGACGGCAGCGTGGTGTGGTGCGCGCTGTACATTTCCTTCGTCCTGGACGACACCGGGGGCGCACGCTCGATGATCTCCATCGCCCAGGACGTCTCCGCCCGCCGGCAGGCCGAGGCTGAGCTGCGCGCCAGCGAGGAGCACCACCGCTACACCGTCGAACTCAATCCGGGCATGCCGTGGACGGCCTCGCCCGACGGCATGATCGAGGAAGTCAGCTTGCGCTGGGAAGAAGTCACCGGCCAGCCGCGCGAGGCGGCCATGGGCCGCGGCTGGCTCTCGTGGCTGCATCCCGACGACGTTGCCCCCACCGTGGCTGCCTGGCAGCAGGCGCTGCGTACCGGCGAGCCGATCGACGTCGAATATCGCCTGAACTGCGCCGACGGCGTCAGCCGCTGGTTCCGTTCGCGCGCCCGGCCGCGCCGGGATGCCACGGGCGCCATCGTGCGCTGGTATGGCGCGCTGGAGGCCATCGATGACCGCAAGGCCGCCGAGGAGGCCCTGCGCGAGAACGAGCAGCGCTTCCGCCTGGCGGTGCAGGCGGCCGAGCTGGGCGTCTGGGACTACGACGCGCGCACCGGCCGGCGCGTCTGGTCACCGGAGCTGCGGGCCATCCTCGGCGTGGCGCCCGGCACTGCGCCTTCGACCCAGACGGCCCTGCGCCTGACGCATCCCGACGACCGGGCCGCGCTGCAGGCGCTGCTGGACGACAGCAGCGATCCGGCGCAGCAGGGCTTCGAGGCCGTGCTGCGCATCCGCCGCGACGACGATGGGCGCGAGCGCTGGCTCAAGGCCGTCGGCTGGAAGACCTTCGCGCCGGACGGCCAGATGCTGCGGGCGCTGGTCACGCTGCGCGACGTCACCGACGAGCGTACGGCCGACGAGCGCATCCGCTGGATGGCCACGCACGACCCGCTGACCGGCCTGCCCAACCGCGGCGCCTTCCAGCACGAACTGGAGCGCCTGATCGGCCGTGTGCCGCCCCAGGACGAGCCCCTGGCCGTGATCCAGATCGACGTCGACCATCTGAAGGAGGTCAACGAGCACCTGGGCCACGACGTAGGCGATGCGCTGCTGTGCGCGCTGGCCGACCGGCTGCGCCGCGTACTGCCCGAGGGCGCTTTCGTGGCGCGTCTGGGCAGCGACGAGTTCGGCGCGGTGATGCGCGTCGGCGCCGGCCTGGACCTGCCGCGGCTGGCCGCCGCCATCGGCGCGCCGCTGCGGCCGCCGTCGCGGCGCGCCAGCCGTCTGCTGGAGTGCCACGCCAGCATGGGCGCGGCATTGTTTCCCGACCATGGTGGCGATGCCGCCGAGGTGCTCAAGGCTGCCGACACTGCGCTGTACGCCGCCAAGGCGAGCGGCCGCGGCAGCATGACGCTGTTCCATCCCGACATGCGGCGCGAAGCTCGCCGCCGCGCGCGGATGATCGAGCGGGCACGCGGCGCCATCGCGGAGCGCCGCGTGGTGCCGTACTACCAGCCCAAGGTGCGCCTGGACACCGGTGCTGTGGCGGGATTCGAGGCCCTGCTGCGCTGGCATACGGGCGACGGACGCATGCTCTCGCCGGGCGGCATCGCCGCCGCCTTCGAGGACCTGGAGCTGGCGGCCCTGCTGCACGAGTGCATGTTCGACAGGATCCTGTCGGACATGCGCAGCTGGCTGGATGCCGGCCTGGACTTCGGACGCATCGCCGTCAACGCGTCGGCCGCCCAGTTCGTGCACGACGATTTCGCCGAGCAGTTCCTGGCCCGCATGGCCCGCCACGGCATCGCGGCGCGCTATGTGGAGCTGGAGGTGACCGAAACCGTGTTCCTGGGGCGCGGCGCCGAGGGCGTCGACCGCGCGCTGCGCGAACTGGCCGCCGAGGGCGTGCGCATTGCGCTGGACGATTTCGGTACGGGCTATGCCTCGCTGACCCACTTGAAGTCGTTTCCCGTCCACACCATCAAGATCGACAGGCGCTTCATGACGGGTCTGGACGACCCGGCTGGCAACGCCGCCATCGTCGAGGCCGTGGTGGCCATGGGGCACCGGTTAGGCATGGAGACAGTGGCCGAGGGCGTGGAACGGGTGAGCCAGCGCCAGTTCCTGCAGCACTGCCGCTGCGACCTGGGGCAGGGATTTCTTTTCGGCAGGGCCATTGCGCCGGAGGCGGTGCCTGGCCTGGTAGGCAGCTGGGACAGGCAGGCCGCGCGCGACTGAGGCGGCGGCCCGGCGCCCGGATGATGGTGGAGATCAGCGCCCGGCGGCTTTCAGGCCCTTTTCCAGCGCCGTGAACGAGAAGGTAGGTGTGGGCATCAGCCAGCGGAAGCCCTGTTCCACTGCCTGCTCGATGTTGTTCGCATTGACATGGGGGTGGCCGCAGGCCACGCCGTGCGCCTTGCAGATGGCCAGGATTTCCTGCACGGCCGAGACCACGGCGGGATGGTCGTATTGGCGCGGGAAGCCCAGTTCCTGCGACAGATCGCCGAGGCCGATCAGCACCACGCCGATGCCCGGCACCTGCTGCAGCATGTCGGGCAGGTTGCGGATGGCCCGGACCTCCTCGCACATGATGCCGACCAAAATCTCGCCCTTGGGGTTCAGCGGCCACACGTCCGCGCGCGCGTAGTACTCCTGCTGCGTCAGGCCCCAGTAGCCAGGCGCGAACTTGGGTCCGTCGCCGCGCACTCCCGCCGGTTCGTAGTTGGCGGCCGTGGCCGGACGCGGATAGCGGCACGCGGCTACCGCGTTGCGGGCTTCCTCCACCGTGCTGACGTGCGGCCAGATGACGCCGTACACACCTAGATCCAGCACCTGCTTGGCCAGGAACTGGTTCATCTCGCCGCCATTGGCGGGAATGCGTGCGAACGGCGTGACCTTCGGTGCGAGGCTGCCGCTGGTGGCGATCTGGCGCCGATCCAGCATGAACTGCATGGTGTCCTGCAACGCGCGGATGTCGTAGGGGCTGTGCTCCAGTTCGAACACCAGGGCATCGAAGGGCGCGGCGTTGTAGGCGCGCACCATGTCCAGTTCGGGCGGCACGAAGGTGGTGAACGCGGCCTGGCCTTGCTCCAGCGCGCGGATGACGCCGTTGAGGCGGGGGATGTCTGTCATGGCGGAGGGTTCCTGCGGATAAAGGAGTGTCCCGCGTGCGGGCTCAGGTCGGCAGTTCGCTGACGGTGGAGGGGAACAGGCGCTGGAAGGCCTCCGCGTATTTGGGGCGCCCGCGCGCCACGGCGCCGCGCTGGATCGCCACGTTGCGGTAGTAGTCCCACATCAGCGGCTGGCTGGGCATGCACTGGATGGCCTCCCACTTCTTTTCCCACACGGGGGTGATGTCCAGCAGCGTATCGGGGCGAAAGCCGCACAGCTCTGACTGGTGCGGCTCGAACGCATAGACCTGGGGAGCGCCGATAGTCATGCCGTGCAGGTGCGGCGACCCGATTGCGGTGCCGGTGCCGCGGCCCACGGCCTGCGAGCTCATGCGCGCCTCCAGCGCGAAGCGGGCCGTCACCTCATGGTCGATGTTGCCCGGGTCGTCGCGCGTATGGGTCAGGATGATGTCGGCCTGGACGTCGCGCAGGATCGCCACCGCGCGTTCCAGCATGGACTCGTCGGTGTGCAGGCAATAGTCGTCGCCGTCGAAGAAATGGATCCTGGCTCCCAGCACCTTCGCCGCCTTCTCGGCCTCCAGCTTGCGCAGCTCGCGGGCGCGTGGCTGCGTCATGCCGGGTTCGGCGTACAGCTTGGCCGCCTCGCCCCTTTCTCCGTAGCTCAGGCAGATGACGTTGACGTCCCAGCCCAGCTCCGCGTGCAGCGCGATGGCGCCGGCGCAGCGCCAGACGTAGTCGCCCGTATGCGCGGCGATGACGACGAGGGATTTCTTGTGGTCCACGATGTGCTTCCTCTGGTGCGGAGCAAGGCAGGCCGTGGCGCGTGGGCGCGCCGCGGCGCTGGTGCTTCAGTTGCCGATGGTGATGTTCGCTTCGGTCACGACTTTCTTGGACACGGCCATCTCGTTCTCGAAGAACTTGGCGACCTGGTCCATGGACAGCCGCGCCGTGACGCCGCCCAGCTGGCGGGCCCGCTCGTTGACGTCGGGCAGAGCCAGCGCCTTGTCGATCTCGTCGTGCAGGCGCTGCGCGACCTCGGGAGGCGTACCTGTCGGCACGAACGCCATGTGCCATTGCACCAGGTCGATGCGGTATCTGGGGTCGCCCAGTTCCTTGGTGGTGGGCACGCCGGGAAGCACGTCCAGCGGCGAGTCGCCGGTGATCGCCAGGGCCTTCAACTGCCCTGCGCGCACGGGCTGCGCCGCCGCGGGAGCGCTGCAGAACGTCACGTCCGTCTCGCCGGACATGACCGACATGATGGACGGTGCGCAGCCCTTGTACGGAACGTTCATCACCTTCATGCCGGTGGCCAGGCGGAAGCTTTCCGACGCCAGCAGGTTGGAGGTGCCGCCCGTCGCCAGGTTCAGGCCGTTGGCCTGCTTCCGGGAATAGTCCACGAGCTCGCCCACGGTATTCACAGGCAGCCTGGGATTGATGAGGATCACGTAAGGCAGCAGCGTCGTCAGCGAGATCGGCGTCAGGTTCTCGGCCTTGTACGGCATGCTGGAGCGCGTGGCTGGGTTGACGGCGACATTCGCCGCGGCGAACAGGATCGTGTAGCCATCCGGGGGCGAGTTGGCCACCACGGCGGCACCGATCATTTCCTCGCCCCCCGGCTTGTTCTCGACGATCACGCTGACTTTTAGCGCGTCCGTCAGTTTCTGTGCCAGCGTGCGGGCCATCAGGTCGGTGCCGCCGCCCGGGGCGGAAGGCACCACCACGCGGATGGGGCGATTGGGCCAGTCGGCGGCCAAGGCCATGGCCGACGCCGTGGCCAGCAGCAGCGCGGTGGCGGCCGTGGCGGCGCGGCGCCAGGCGGGCAGGGCGGATCTCGTGCTTTTCACCTGTGTCTCCTCCTCAATGGGGTGGTTCTTGACCTTGTAGGGACACTCTATCCGTGAGCGAATGAGAGGAAAAGCGGATTTTTTTGGCGTATTATGATAGGAAAATATTATTATGAACGCCACCCTGAACCAGCTGCGCGCCTTTCGCGCCATCGTGCAGACCGGCAGCTTTCGCGCTGCCGCGGCCAAATTGCATCTCAGCCAGCCCAGTGTCTCGCAGCGGGTGCGCGAGCTGGAAGCCGAGCTGGGGGTCGTGCTGTTCGAGCGCAAGGGGCCGAAGATCTCGCTGACGGCCGAGGGCCACGCGCTCATCGGCTTTGCCGAACGGATGCTGGAAACCTCGGAAGCAATGGCAGAGCGCTTTCGCACCGGCGATCCGCTGCGCGGCACCCTGCGCATCGGGCTGTCCGAGAACTTCGCGCTGATCTGCCTCGGCGAACTGTTGCGGCGCGTCGAGCAGAAGTACCCCGCCGTGAAGGCCTCCATGTTCATCGGGGACTCCGGCGAGCTCAGCCGCCGCCTGCACGACCGCGAACTGGACATCGCCATCGTGGCGCAGGCATCCGTCCCGTCACACGTGGCGCAGGAGCCGGTGGGCTACAGCCAGCTGGGCTGGTTCGCGGCGCCCGGCATGCAGGTCGGCGCGGGTGGGCTGACGCCGGCCGACATTGCGCAGCACCACCTGATGATCGCGCCGCCTTCCTCGCGCATGTACCGCACGATCGGCAACTGGTTCGCCGCGGCGCGGGTCACGCCCGCGCGGGTCAGCACCTGCAACAATGTCATGGTGACGCTGCAGGCGGTGCGCAGCGGCGCGGCGTTGGGCCTGCTGCCTCTTCGCGTGGCCGAGGACGACCGGCTGGAGGGCAGGGTGAAGCTATTGAAAGTGACGCCGGGCATCCCGCCGCACAGCATCTCCATCTGCCATCAGCTCAGCGAGGCGGGGGAAGGGCTGCACGCGTTCATACGCATGCTGAAGCAGGTGATCGCGGACTATCGGGTATTTGCGCCCACCCAGGACTAGTTCTCTCCCGGCTCGGTTACCGGTATCGGCCGATGATCTCGAACCGCCGGCGGCATGCGGCCGCGACGTGCTGCTCCGCAGCCGTGTGCATACGGTGCTTGCGTCCTGCTAGAGCGACCGGGGTGCATGCGCCGTGCAAAGCACGCCGTCTTACTCGGTTGATCCCTTTCAGCGCTTTTTTGAGCAAAGACAGTCTCGAAAACACGGTCCGCAATACCTACAGTGAGGGCTCCAGTCGACTCGATGCAAACTTGAATGGAGATCCCGGAATGACTACTCACGCAACCCCGACTCGTCTACACGTCGCCGAAAAGAACGTTGGATCGCTCTCGCAGTTGGCTTTGCTCAGATGGGCGCTGGTCGTCATCTTTCTTTGGTTCGGTGGCATGAAGTTCACCGCGTACGAAGCCGGCGGCATTGCGCCGTTCGTGGCCAACAGCCCCATCATGAGTTGGCTCCATGCCCTGTTCGGCGTTCAAGGGGCAAGCTATGTAATCGGCGTGCTTGAGCTGTCCACCGCGGCCGCGCTGATCCTCGGCGCCTTCGTGCCGCTTTTTTCCGCCCTGGGCGCCGCAATGTCGGCGGCGACCTATGCCATCACGCTGACGTTTCTTGCAAGCACGCCGGGCGTGGCAGAGGCGACGGCAGGCGGGTTCCCGGCCATTTCGGCCATGCCCGGCCAGTTCCTGCTGAAGGACCTGGTGCTGCTGGCTGCATCGCTGGTGCTCCTGCGCGCCTCCGTCGGCAGCGTCTCGTCCAACGCCAGGACGGTCGCCTGAATCGATGGCGACGCCTGCGGCCTGGCCGGCGGCCGGGATCGCAAAGCCTACGGCCAGCGGAACGCGCATCCCGGGCCCTGGGTGCTGGCCGCGAAATGCCAGTGTGCAATGCGCAGAGGTTTTGCCGAAACGAAAAAAGGAGCCGAGGGCTCCTTTTTTCAATGGCCTACAGGCGCTCGCAGGGGAGGGGCTGTAGTGCAGAAACTGGAGCGGGAAACGAGTCTCGAACTCGCGACCTCAACCTTGGCAAGGTTGCGCTCTACCAACTGAGCTATTCCCGCGTGTATTCCAACTAAGCCAAGCATTGTACACGAACCAACGCTTGCT
>Ga0182743_1001810_pt1 | contig 19991 bp, 18 predicted proteins | sample eDN3rd30CKraftOP_FD_128522 | JGI IMG/M metagenome (GOLD analysis project Ga0182743, IMG submission 128522) | Enriched Organic Plus compost microbial communities from Emeryville, California, USA - eDNA 3rd pass 30_C Kraft OP (version 2) (version 2) ... | reverse complement strand
TTCATCTTCGGCCTGCTGCCCGGGCCCGGCCCGACGATGTCGACGTTCGTGGCCTACAAGCTCGAGCGCACGGTCTCCAAGCATCGCGATGAGTTCGGCAAGGGCGCCATCGAAGGGGTCGCCGCACCCGAGGCGGCCAACAACGCCGCCGCGACCTCGGGCATGGTGCCGTTGCTCGCGCTCGGCATCCCGTTCACGCCGGTCCTCGCGCTGATGGTGGCGGCCATGATGATCCAGGGCGTCACGCCCGGACCGTTGCTGTCGGTGCAGCACCCCGAGATCTTCTGGGGCGTCATCGCGTCGATGTACATCGGCAATGTGGTCCTGGTCGTGTTGAACCTGCCGATGATCGGGGTGTGGGTCCGACTTCTGCAGATCCCGCGGCCGATCCTGGTCTCGATCATCACCGTGGTGTCGATCGCCGGCACGTACGCGCTCAACAGCAGCATGCTGGACGTCGCGGTCCTGGTGATCGCGGGGGCGGTGGGCTACGTCCTGACGAACTACGGCTTCCACATGGCGCCGCTCGCGCTCGGCCTGATCCTCGGCCCGTTCGCGGAGCGTTACCTGCGCGAGGGGCTGTTCATCAGCCAGGGCGATCTGACCTACTTCGTGACCAGTCCCATCGCAGCTGTGCTGTGGGGGTTGCTGGTGGCGGGCCTGTTGCTGCAGACCGTGATGTCGGTGCGGGCGCGACGGGCCGGCCGGACCCTGGCCGAGGTGACGGCCGAATGACCGGTCGAGCGGTGACCGATCAGTCGGCGACGATGCGCAGTTGGCAGGTGACGACGCTGGGGGAGCCCGAGGAGGCTGTCCGCGAGATGCGGGTTCCGCTGCCGACTCCCGAGTCCGGTGATGCGGTGATCGACGTTCACGCCGTGGCGCTCGGATTCCCCGACATGCTGCTGGCGAGAGGGCTCTACCACGACAAGCCGGACCTGCCGATCACGCTCGGGGGAGAGGCGGCGGGAGTCGTCCGGAGCGTCCCGGCGGACAGTGAGTTCGTGGTCGGCGACCGCGTCATCGTGGTGCCGGGCCAGGTCGCGCGCGGGATGTTGAGCGATCGGCTCGCGGTGCCCGCCGACCGCCTGCTGCCGGTCCCTGACGGCATGCCGATCGGCCAGGCGGCCGCGTTCTTCAGCGCCACTCACACGTCGTACATGGGGCTGGTCCGCCGATGCTCGCTGCAGGCGGGCGAGACGCTGCTGGTCCAGGGTGCGAGCGGTGGCATCGGGAGTGCGGCGATCGGCATCGGCCGCGCTCTGGGCGCGCGGGTCATCGCGGTGACCCGCGGTGCCCACAAGGTGGATCACTGCCGTGCGCTCGGTGCCGACGACGTGATCGATTCGGCTGCCGAGGACGTCATCGTCCGGGTCGCCGATCTGACGGCCGGCCACGGCGCCGATGTCGTGTTCGATCCGGTCGGCGGGACGACGACGGACGTCTCGCGACGCTGTATCGCGCTCGAGGGCCGACTGCTGATCGTCGGATTCGCCAGTGGTGAGATCCCGGTGGTCCCGGTCAACCACGCCCTGCTGAAGAACTACTCGATCGTCGGCTACCGCACGTGGCCGTTCCGTGGCGATCCGCGGTATCGCCGCGAGGTCCACGACCGGCTCTGCCGCATGTACGCCGACGGATTCCTGACCCCGCAGGTCGAGGAGCTGGCCGCGGACCAGGTCGCGACAGGTCTGCGTCGTCTCGCCGACCGCGAGGTCGCGGGTCGCCTGGTCGTGCGCCTGAGGAAGGAGGACTCGTGAACGGGCGAGCGCCCCTCGCCGGCGTCAGGGTCATCGACTTCACGCAGTACATCGCCGGCCCGGGCGCCACGTCGGTGCTGGCCGACCTGGGAGCCGATGTCATCAAGGTCGAACCGCTGAGCGGCGAGGCCACCCGCCACCTCGGCAGCTTCGGACTCGGCATGTTCCACGCGTACAACCGCGCCAAGCGCTCGGTCGCACTGGATCTGTCCGACGAGCGGGCCCGTACGGTGGCCGCTGATCTGATCGCGACGAGCGACGTGGTCGTGCAGAACCTACGTCCGGGAGCGATGGACCGCATGGGGCTCGGCGCCGAACGCATGCGCCAGTCCAATCCCTCACTGGTCTACGTCTCGATCAGCGGATTCGGCGAACACGGATCGGACGCGAAGCGCGCCGGCCTCGATATCGCCGCGCAGGCCGAGAGCGGCATCATGTCGATCACCGGTGAGGCGGACGGCGAGCCGCAGCGGGTGGGTTTCGCGGTCGTCGACGTCGCGACGGCCCACGCGGCCGCGCAGGCGATCCTGGCCGCGCTGTTCCACCGTGAACGTGGAGGCGAGCCGGCGGACATCCAGGTCTCGCTGATCGAATCCGCGATCAATATCCAGGCGGCCAATGTCGTGGAGTATTTCGGCACCGGAGTGACCCCGCGGCGGTCGGGCAACGGTCAGCCGGGCGCTGCTCCGGCCGCCGATCTGATCCGCACGTCCGACGGGCACGTGGTGCTGTCGGCCTACACGACGCCGCATTGGGCCACGTTGTGCCAGATCATCGGCCGGCCCGATCTGATCGACGACCCCCGGCTGAACTCGATCGAGGCGCGGCTCGAGCACCGTGCCTTCATGCACGAGGTGCTCGACGCGGCGTTCTCGGGCATGACGTCCGAAGAGTGCGTGGCCTGGCTCGCGGGACACGGGCTGGTCGCCGGCGCGGTCCGCGACTACGCCCAGATGGCCGAGGCCCCGACGGTACGCCAGCTGGGTGTGCTGCCCGAGATCGAGCAGCGCGACGGTGGCGGTCCGGGGCGCTATGTGCGTCTGCCGTACCGGATGTCGATCCTCGACGACGCCCTGGGCGCACGATCGGCCCCGCAGGTCGGGGAGCACACCGCCTCGGTGCTGACCGAGTTGGGTCTCGACCGGCCGCGGATCACGGAGCTGACCCGAGCCGGCGTCGTCGCCGATCCGGCGCACGCCGTCGAGGCGATCGACGACGAACCAGACGAGAGCAGAGTGATATGACTCAGGACGATCCAGGGCCGGCCGCATCGGTCGAGGGCAAGGTGGTGATCGTGACCGGTGCCAGCCGGGGCATCGGCCGTGCCTGTGTCGTGGCGCTGGCCGAAGCCGGGGCCCGGGTGACGGCCGTGGCTCGGTCCGAGGAGCAGTTGGAATGCCTCGCCGACTCGCTGGCGGGCTCCGACGTCAGAGCCGTCGTCGCCGATGTCGGCGTGCCGGAGGACAACGAGCGCATGGTCGCGGAGACGCTCGACTCGTTCGGTCGCGTGGACGTGGCGATCGCGAACGCCGGCATCGAGACCTCCGCCCGGGTCGCCGCTTCGGACCCGCAGGAGTGGATCGCGACACTGACCACGAACGCGGTCGGCAGCTATCTGACCGCCCGCGCCGTTCTACCGCCGATGCGCGACAACGGCGGCGGACAGATCCTGTTCGTCGGCTCGGGTGTGGGACACACCCCGGCGTTCGGCCTGTCGGCATATGGTGCGTCGAAGGCCGCCGTGAGCCATCTGTCGGCCACGCTGGCGCAGGAGGTGTGGCGCTGGGGCATCGACGTCAACGAGCTCGTGCCCGGCCCCGTCGCCACCGACATGACCCAGGGCCGGTTCGAGGTGGGCCAGCCGCCCGAGCATCTGCCGAGCGAGCGGGTCAAGGCACCGGAGGCCGTCGCGTCGTTCGTCGTGGATCTGTTGAGGCTCGGGCCGGGCGGACCGACCGGGCAGGTCTTCAGCTTGGCGAGACGACCGCTGTGACCCGCGATCACGAGCTGGTCGTCGAGCACCACGAGGGCGTGCTCGTGATATCGATCGATCGCCCCGCCGTGCGCAATGCGATCTCACGTGAGATCGCCCAGGCGATCGGAGAAGCGCTCGACGCCTTCGAGGCCGATGCATCGCTGCACGCGGCGATCCTGCACGGTCGTCATGGAGTGTTCAGCTCCGGCATGGACCTGGCCCGGTTCCGCGAGACCGGTGAGCGACCGCTTCACCCTGACCGGGGCAGTGGCGGCATCACCGGGAGGCCGCCACTCAAGCCGCTGATCGCAGCCGTCGAAGGCTGGGCACTGGGGCTCGGCTTCGAGATCCTGCTGGCGTGCGATCTGGTGATCGCCGCGAACGATGCGAGGTTCGGTCTGCCGGAGGTCCGTCACGGGCTGATCGCAGCCGGTGGCGGCGCCATCCGCCTGCCCTCACGGGTCCCCTGGACGATCGCGGCGCAGATCCTGCTGACGGGCCGACCGATCGCGGCAGAGCGCCTGTACCAGGTCGGGCTGATCAACGAACTGTGCGCGCCCGGCCATGCCTTGGAGGCGGCGTTGCGGATTGCCGGGGAGATGGGCCAGGCCGATCCCGCGGCCGTCGCCGCGACGAAAGACCTGATGCTGCGGTCACTCGACTGGTCTGTCGGCGAGGCGTTCGGGGCCCAGGCTCCGTTCATCGACGCCATGATCGGCCGGAACGAGGAGACGTCGTGAGCCGTGACGGCCGGTCGGCCGAGATCCGCCGGTTCGACGGCCCGGAGGCGCTGGCCGCGCGTGCCGGCGAGTGCCTGGGCATCAGCGAATGGAACGAGGTCACGGACCAGCAGGTCGTCGACTTCTGCGCGGCCACCGTCGACGCAGGGCAGGACGGGGTCCCGCCATGGTTGCTGTTGTCGCTGTTGCCCGGGCTGCTCAAGCAGATCTATCTGGTCGACGGCCTTCGCATGAATCTCAACTACGGCACCCAACAGGTCCGGCATCTCCAGGCGGTACCGGTGGGCCGGCGGATCCGGGCCGCCGCCACCCTGGTCGAGGCACGGCCACACCGACTCGGCCTGCGGTTCACGATCCGCGGCGAGATCGAGGCCGAGGGGCTCGACGGTCCCGCCTGTATCGCCGACGCGATGATCGTGATGGCCCGCTGACAAGGAGCGAAGGCGACGCGCCGGTGCGATTGCCGGGATTCGCGGGGTGAATGCGCCACGATGGGGGCGTGTTGAAGAAGGTCGTCACGCTGCTCGTCGTCGGGTTCGGCGTCTACTACCTACTGACCGCCCCGGCCGGCGCTGCGGATGCGGTCAGCAATGCTGCCGGCGCGGTCATCGACGGCTTCGCGCAGGTCGGCGTCTTCGTCAACGAGCTGGTCTCCTAGGCGTCCCGTGCTCCGCTGGCTGCTGGACCGGCTGCCCGAGCAGCAGGTCGACGGGCACCTCCTGGCCGATGAGGGCGAGGTCGTCATCGACCTCGTACGCCACCACCGGATCGTCTACTGGCTGCCGTGCACCGAGGCGGTCGGTGTCGTGGCGTTGTGGGCGCTCGCGCTGTTCGGTCCCATCGCCCTCGGCTGGTTCTTCATCGTCGCCGCGTTCGTGCTGGCCCTGCACGCGCTCTACGTGGTGTTGCGCGAACACCGCGACGTCTTCGTCATCACCAACATGCGGGTGTTCCGCGCCAGCGGCGTATTCGCGGTGCGTATCGCCACGATGCCCATCAGCCGGATCCTCGACATCACCGTCGAGAAGCCGCTCCTGGGCCGCATGCTCGGATACGGGCACTTCGTGTTCGAGTCGGCCGCTCAGTCGCAGGGATTGCGCGACATCCGCTACATCGGCGACCCCGACGGCCGCGATCTGACGATCCAGCGGGTCGTGCAGGCGGCGGGCCTGCGTGGCACCGCCGGGCAACGGACCCAGCAGATGCTGGACCAGATGCGACACCGTCCGTGAGGCAACCCGGCGGGATGCGATCTGGGGCGGTCTTCCTAGACTGGAGCGCATGACGTTCTCACGCCGTGGTGCCGTCGATCTCTCGTCGCTGCAGTCCCCGCCGGCTCCTGCCGGCGCGGCCGCCGCCCCGGGCGGTGGTTCGGGATCGTACGTGGTCGAGGTCGGTGAACAGAACTTCCAAGAGGTCGTCCAGTCCTCCCTGAACCATCTCGTGGTCGTGGCGCTGTGGTCGCCGCGGTCGCCGCAGTCGGCGGACTACAACGATCGGGTGGCAGCGGTCGTCGACTCCTATGCGGGCAAGATCCTGCTGGCCCTGGTCGATGTCGATGCCAATGCCCAGATCGCGCAGGCGTTCGGGGTGCAAGGGGTCCCGACCCTGGTCGGCCTGGTCAAGGGCCAGCCGGTGCCGCTCATGCAGGGCACCGCCGACGAGTCCCAGCTCCGGCAGGTGTTCGACGAGCTCGTGACCGTCGCCGTGCAGAACGGCGTGGCGGGGCGTGCACAGCCGACGGCTGTCGCCGACGCGGCCGACGATGAGGACGAAGGGGAGTTCGAGGACCCCCGGTTCGCGGCGGCCGACGAGGCGTTCGCGGCCGGCGACTTCACGACGGCGATCGCCGAATACGAGAAGCTGCAGGCCCAGTTCCCGGCCGATGCCGAGGTCGGTGAGCGGCTGGCCGGTGTCCGGCTGATGTCACGGGTCGACGGGGCCGATCTGAACGCCGCCCGGCAGGCGGCCGCCGACGCACCAGATGACGTCGACGCCCAGCTGCTCGTGGCAGATCTGGACATCTCCGGCGGACACGTCGACGATGCCTTCGATCGGCTGATCCAGCTGGTCAAGCGTCTTCCCGGCGACGAGCGCGAGCCGATCCGCGAACGCCTCATCGAGCTCTTCACGGTGGTCGGTCAGTCCGACCCGCGGGTCGCGACAGCGCGCCGTGCACTGGCTGCCGCCCTGTACTGAGTAGGGTCAGGGCACTGCGGCCTCCCGATCGGCCGCCGGTCTCTGGAGGGCGAGCATGCGCAGGAGCATCCTGGGCTGGGCACTGACGGTGCTCGGCCTGTGTGTCGCTCTGCTCGGCCTCGCCCTGGCGGTCCTCCTGGGCCCCGACGGCCGACGTACCACGGGGCCGCACGAGATCGAGACCGACGGATCGGTCGTCGTGACGGCGCCACGGGTGATCAGGTGGGTCGACGTGCGGGTCGACATCCTCGTCGAGGTCCCGGTCAAGAAGCCGGTCTTCGTGGGCCTCGGCAACACGGTCGACGTCGAGAATCTGGTCGACGACGTGCGTCGTGTCGAGGTCACCAGGTTCTCGGCTCCGTGGAAGCTGACGACGGTCGACCGCGAGGGCGAACGGTCCGCTGTCCAGGCCGCGCCCACGTCGCTGGACTGGTGGTTGGCCGATGCGGCTGGCCTCGGCGGGGCGAGCATCTCGACGACGCTGCCCGACGAACCGGTCTCGCTGGCCATCACGTCGATCGGATCCTCCAATCTGTCGGGCCTGAAGGTGTCGCTCGCGTACGGCATCAAGGGCGGTTTCCTCAAAGGGCTGGGCCTGCTGTTGATCGGTGCCGGAGGAGCGCTCGGCGGCCGGATGTTGCGCCGCGGCGAGCACGTGTTCCGAGATGACGACGGTGCCGACGAGGTCGTGTACGTCTACGTCGATGACGACGGCGTCGAGCACCAGTTGACCGAGGCCGAGGTCGTGGCCGGTGGTTTCGACGTGATCGAGGAGGAGGTCGAGCCGGGCGACGTCGTGGCCGACGGCGAGCGCGACACCGCGGCGCCTGTGCCCGCCGGTGAGGACGAGGACGGTCAGGGGGCCGAGAACGGAGCAGAGCCGGAGCTGCAGGTTGGATCGGCGCCCACTTACGTCTGGATCGACGACGACGGCGTGGAGCACGAGTTGAGCGAGGCCGAGCTGGCCGAGCTGGCCGACGACGAGTACGAGATCGTCGACGAGGAGGACGACCGATGAGCCGGCGCCGACTGACCGCCGCGCTGACGGCCGGCGCGCTCGTGCTGGGGCTGGCGGGCTGCGCCGTGCCGCATCGCCGGGGAGACGGCCCGATCGAGAAGGTCGCTGCCACGCGTGAGCAGGTCACCGCGATCTACGAGCGGTACCGAGAGGTCCGGAACGCGGCGGTCGAACTGCTCGATCCCACGCCGCTGTCGACGGTCGAGACCGGCCCGGTGCTTGCGGTCGACACGGGATCGTTCGTGGTCTCGCAGAAGCTCAAGCGCTCGGGCGAGGAGGACAAGGGCCCGATCGACGTGACCCGCGTCGAGACGCCCAGGTTCTCGGCCTATCCGCTGTGGATCTTCGCGGTCGTCCGCGACAGCGAGCGTGACATCCAGCGCCTGCAGATCTTCGAGCGGGCGCGCGCGGTCGATCCGTGGTTGCTGGTCGCGACGCCCGAGGCGTTGGCCACCACGAAGATCCCGTCTCTGAGGCACAACGGCGGCGGTCAGGCGATCGTCGTCAAGCCCTCCGACGAGCGCGGTATGTCGATGTCGGCGCAGGCGGCGGCCGATGCGTACGCCCGGGTGCTGACCGATCCGACGGCCGTCGCCGACGCAGGCATCACCGAAGACGCGTTCGTTCGTCAGATGGCCGATGTCGCGACCAAGAACGGCCTGCTCGACGGCGTCCAGTTCGAGCAGTCGTGGGCGGCCGAGAAGGTCGAGCACGTGGTCCGTACGTCCGACGGCGGCGCCCTGGCCTTCGTCACGCTGCTGCGCCGCGATCGCTACACCGTGCCAGTGGACCGCAAGATCACCTGGCCCGCAGGATCGCCGCAGCAGGCGCTGCTCGAGGACGGCATCCAGGGCACGACCGCGACGCTGAACTACTACCACCAGATCGTCGTGTACCTGCCCGGAGGAACGGCCAAGCCGCGCGCGATCGCCCAGTTCGGCGGCGTCGTGCAGGGCGAGGCCGGCTGACCGCTGAGGAGTCACTCGTTGGCGCTGGCGAGTCACAAAGTTGGGTCCTAGTGGCACATCGATGGGTGATCGTTCGCCGTGTCGAGGTGGCTCACATCAGCGGGTGCTCGCGGCAGGGGCGAGGACGACCGGCCGGCCGGGTCTGTGGTCCGGTTGGTCACACCAGCACCAGAAACATCAGCCATGACATGATTACCCAGAAAACCTGCATTGGTCACATGAAACTTCCTGTGATCAATGCAGGTTTCCTGTCATCTCGGCCCTGAAGGCCAACCGGCTCACCCGGCCCCGCCGTCATCCCCAGCCCTTACCGCGACCACCTCGACCGCGTTCGGCGCCACGACACCCGAGCAACCAGATACCGATGCGTCAGAAAGCGCACACCTCGCGACTCGCGAGCGCGAACTTGTGACTCGCCAGCGGCTATTCGGCGGCGCGGGGCGCCTCGCGGTACGAGGGCAGGGGGCCGTCGGCGAGCGCGTCGAGTAACTCGATGCTGGCCGCGGTGCCTCGCTCGTGCAGCGTGGCTGCGTCGCACCAGTGGACTGCCTTGATCTCGGTCGCCTGCAAGGTCATCTGATCGACCACGCTCGCATCGGCGACGCCCAGATCGAACACGAAGACACAGGCGTCATCCCAACCGCGCCATGCGGGCAGCCAGTTGACCGTGATCAGCCCGTGGATCTGAGCGGTGACGCCGAGTTCCTCCTGGAGCTCGCGCACCAGGCCCACCGCGGGCGCCTCGCCGACCTCGACGACTCCGCCGGGGAGATCCCATTCGTTCTTGTACGTCAGCTCGCACAGCAGGACACGTCCGTCGTGATCGCGCCAGACGCCCTGCCCGATGACCCGCTTGGTCGGCAGGCCGGCATTCAGGATCGCGATGAAGCCGTGCCGGTCGGTGATGGGCGGATCGTCGACGAGGCGGGCCAGCAGGACACGGTCGGGCGCGTCGCCCGCGGCACGCAGGATGCCCTCGCGGCGCAGGCCGCTGATCGAGGCCGCCCGCACGTCGTCGACACGGTCGACCGGGATACGCGCCTCGAGCCGGTGCGCGCCCAAGGCCGTGAACGCGTGCGAGACCGCGAGGCGCAGCACCCGCAACGCGATGCCGAGCGCGTGCTCACCGACGTTCCAACGCACCGACAGCACGCCGCGGTCCTCGTGGCGGAACGCGAGCGTGCCGATGCGTTCGCCGTCGACCGTCACGGAGAACCCGACGAAGTCGCCGACGGAACCGCCCTGACCCGAGGTCGGCTCCAGCGACAGGTCGCCGTCGACCAGCGCCGACCCTGTCTCTGACATGACCTTCATCCTGCCAGCACGACGGTCGCGGCGTGCATCGCGGGACTGCGTCGACCCTGCGGCGTGTGCCAGGATGCGCAGATGGAACTGGAGAACGTGCTGTGGATGCTCACGGCACTGGCGGCCGTCGTGGTGCTGCTGACGTGGATGCGCATGAAGGCGTCCGCGACCCGCACCGGCCATGCGGCGATCCCCCAGGGGATCGTCACGGGTCACACGCTCTTCGGCGTGGTCGCCCTGGGGGTCTGGGCCTACTACCTGACGTCACCGTCGACCTCCCTCGGTCCAGTGTCGCTGGGCGTCGTGTCGCTGGTGTTGTGGTGGATCGAGGTGATCCTCGGATTGCTGATCCTGATGCGCTGGCTGCCCGGCGCCGGCGGCGGCCTGCATGCCGACGATGCGAAGGACGACAGCTGGGCCGATGGCCCCGCGCTGTCGATCCTGGGCCACATCGGCATGCTGCTGGGCATCGGCTTCTTCACGTTCGTCGTGCTCACCGACCGTGTGGTGGGCTGACCACCCGACGCTCTCTATATGCTCGGCCGGGATCGGTCGGGACCGCGATCGACGGGTGAGACGAGGTAGTGATGGGTGAGCTGGCGCGGCTGGAGGTGGCCGACGGGGTCGGCACGATCCGGTTGGACCGACCGAAGATGAATCCGCTCGATGCGCAGATGCAGCGCGAGATCATCGAGAGTGCCGATGAGGCCGACCGCCGCGACGACGTGGCCGCCGTGGTGGTCTACGGCGGTGAGCGGGTGTTCGCGGCCGGCGCCGACATCAAGGAGATGGCCGCGATGTCGTATCAGGACATGGTGCGCCATTCCCAGCTGCTGCAGGACTTCACCAAGGCCCTGGCAGGCATCGGCAAGCCCACCGTCAGTGCCATCACGGGCTTCGCGCTGGGTGGCGGGTGCGAGGTCGCGCTGGCGACCGATGTGCGCTTCGCGGCCGACGATGCCAAGCTCGGCCAGCCCGAGATCCTGCTGGGCATCATTCCCGGCGCGGGGGGCACGCAGCGCCTGGCGCGGCTGGTGGGTCCGGCCAAGGCCAAGGATCTGATCTACACGGGACGCTTCGTCTCGGCCCAGGAGGCGCTGGCGATCGGCCTGGTCGACCAGCTCCATCCGGCGGCCGACGTCTATGCCAAGGCGGTCGAGTGGGCCCGGCAGTTCGTGGGCGGTCCGGCGCTCGCCCTGCGCGCGGCGAAGGTCGCGGTCGATCGCGGACTGGAGGTCGATCTGAACACGGGCCTGGAGATCGAGCGCTCCGAGTTCGCCGGCCTGTTCGCGACCGAGGACCAGAAGCTCGGGATGGAGTCGTTCGTCGAGAACGGTCCCGGGCAGGCGACGTTCCGGGGTCGTTGACGGCGGCCGGCGCGTGCGGCCGGCGACAGGTTCGGTCCGGGGTGGCGGTGGCGAACGTCAAGAACTGCGTGTGCATCCGTCACGAAGCACCCGTGTGTCTCGTTGTTCCCACCAGTGAACAGCCATCACATGAGGCATACTGGCCCAGACAACAGCCGGTGTAAGGGGAGCCATGACGGACGGTCAGTCCAATTCGTCGGAATCGCGGCGATTCGATCCGCTGAAGGCGGCCGCGGAGGTCCTCCGCGAGTCGGAGGACGGCGAGCACGACAGCTCTGAGACGTCGAATGCGTCTGAGCAGTCCGAGGACGCCGCCACGCATGCGAAGGTCGATCCGCTGACCCAGGCGGCCGACTCATTGGACGACGATGAGGACGAGGCGCCGCGACCGGCTGAGACGACAGGCCGGCTCACCGACGAGCCCGATCACGCAGGATCGGCTCATCTCTCACCCCGTGAGCGGCGCGCGGCCGCGAAGGCGGCGCGTCAGGAGGCGGCCGAACGTCGTCGGCGCGATCGCATCGCAGCGCGAGCCGGGCGGCGGTCCGGCGACGGCGAGCCCGAACAGGCCTCGGCCGCTGGTGCCGCCGCGTCCGAGCGACCCGGTAGCGAGAAGTCGCTGACCGAGAAGCTGGCCGAGGCGCGTCGTTCCGCGACCGAGACCGCGGTCGCCGACGAGAGCCCGGCCGAGCAGAAGGCCGTCGATGACGCGCTCGAGGAGACGCGCGAGTTCAAACCGTTCGCCGATGCCGACGACACGGTGTCGCAGGCGGCCGACCAGACCGACGAGCAGGACACGTCCGACGAGCCAGCGCCCGTCGAGACCCCGGAGCCCGAAGCGCCCGAGCCTGAGCCGGTCGTCGTCGCGTTCGAGCCCGAGGCCGAGCCCGCCGTCGAAGACCCCGTCGCCGAACCGGAATCCCCGGCCGAGACCACGCTCAGCAATCTCGACGCCACCGCCGGGTTCAACGATCTGCCGTCCGCCGCCTGGCGAGACGACGACCGCGCGGAGCAAGCGGCCGATCCTGCTCCGGAGGCAGCGCCCGAGCCGGTGGTCGCGGCTCAAGAGCAGCAGGCTGCTCCTGAGTCGGCCGAGACCGCGACCGGCTCGGTCGGGTCGTTCGCCGAGAAGCTCGCTGCCGCGAGCGCGGCGGCGCAGCAGCGTGTCGCCGCAGCACGTGCCGAGGCCGCGCGCTTGATGGAGGAGGCTGCTCGTGAGCGCGAGCAGGCCACCCAGCGCCTGACGGCCGAGGAGGCCGAGCAGCGCGAGATCGCTCAGCAGAAGCTCAAGGCGGCCGAGGAGGTCGCGGCCCAGCGGGTCAATGCCGCTCAGGCCGAGGCCGTCCGCGTGCAGGAGGAGATCGAGCGCGAGCGTTCGGCTGCCGCTGCCCGCATCGCCGAGTTGCAGCGCGAGTCCGATGCGCGCGTCGCGGAGGCGAAGGCGCAGGCCGAGCGCGAGGCGCAGGGCCGCATCGAAGAGGCCGAGGCGATGGCGCGCCGGATGGCGGCCGAGGCCGAGGCCGAGGCGCAGCGCATCAGCGAGGAGAAGTTGGCCGCGGCCGAGGCGGAGGCGCGAGCAGTCGCCGCCCAGAAGCTGGCCGCGGCCGAAGAGGACGCGCAGCGTCGTATCGACGAGGCCCGCGCCGAGGCCGAGCGGGTTGCGGCCAAGGCTGCTGCCGACCGAGAAGCGGCCCTGGCGCAGCTGGCCCGTGAGCGTGAAGAGGCCGACGCCCGTCTGGCCGAGGTCCGCGCCGAGTCGCAGAAGGTCATCGAAGAAGCGCAGCGCACTGCGGCGGAACACGTCGCGGCGGCGAAGGCCGAGGCCGAGAAGTTCGCCCAGGAGACGGCCGCCGAGCGGGTCGCCATCGCCGTGCGGGTCGCCGACGCCGAGCGTGCCGCCGAGGAGAAGCTGGTCGCGGCTCGCGCCGAGGCCGACCGGCTCGCGGCCGAGGCGCAGCAGCGCCACGAAGAGGCCGCCGCCAAGCTCGCCCAGGAGCGCGACGACGCACATGCGCACGTCGCGGCGGCCACCGAAGAGGCGCGCAAGCTGATCGCCGGCGCCGAGGCCGAGCGCGACGAGGCCAAGCGCAAGCTCGGCGAGGCTGAGCGTCTGGCCGCCGAGAAGGTCCGCGAGGCTCAAGCCGAGGCCGAGCGCGTCTCCGCCGAGGCCGCCGAGGCGTCGCGGATCGCCGCGGCGGAGCGCGAAGCTGCCGAGCGGAAGCAGCAGGAGGACGCCGAGACCGCGCGTCTGCAGGCCGAGCGCCGCATCGCCGAGGCGGAGAAGGATGCCGCCGCACGGGTGGCTGCCGCCGAGGCATCCGCCAAGCGTCTGGTCGAGGACGCCGATCGCGATGCCCGAGCCCATGTCGAAGCGGCGCAGGCCGAGGCCAAGCGCATCAGCGACGACACCAAGCGCGAGGCACAGGAACGGATGTCCCAGGCCGTCGCGGCAGCGCGCCAGGCGGCCGAGGAGAAGCTGATCGAGGCCGAGCGCACCGCTCTGGAGTGGATCGCGGCGGCCGAGGCCGAGGCCGATCGGGTCGCGCAGACTCATATCGTGGTGGCGAACCAGTCGGCGGCCGAGTCGCCACTGGTGGCACCGCTTCCGTCCGTCGACGAGTTCGTCGACGAGGACTCGGGGGACTCGGAGTCGTCGAGCTCGCCCGAGGAGGTGAGTGACGAGTCCAGGGCGCTCGCCCCCCAGGCCAAAAAAAGAATCGTCCGCCGACGCTGACGACGAGGTCGAGTCGACCGCGCCCCTGAGTGGGGGGCGCCGGCGGCTCGACGAACTGGCCAGGAGGCGGCCGCATCCGACGCTGCTGCCCGGTGTGGTGACGGCCGGCGCGGTCGCGGCTGCCGCCGATGCCCTGGAGTCCGATCAGGACGATCGACAGGCGCCGGAGGATCGGTCCGACGAGACGCACGGCATCCTCGCCGAGTCCGACGACACCGAGGCGGTGCCGGACAGGGCAGCGCTCCGTGCGCAGGCCAAGGCCGATCGCCTGGCCGCGCGTCAGGCCAAGCGCGAAGAGCGCCGCCGCCGCCGTGAGGAACGACGTGCTCCTGTGGGCGGGGACGACGAGCTCGAGCCGGACGACGAGCGCTCCGACGACGGCGAGCCCGCCGACGAGGTCGTGCCCGACGGCGCGGCAGCTGTGGCCGCTGCGACGACCGATCCGAAGGTTTTGCGGGCCGAGGCACGCGCGCGCCGTCGCGAAGAGGCGCGTCGAGCCAAGCAGGCCGAGGCCGAACAGGCCCGCCTCGAGGCCGAGGAGCGGGCCGAGCGGGAAGCGGCCGAGCGCGAGGCAGCGGCCGAGCTCGCCGAACGCGAACGGACCGAACGTGTTGAGCGCGAGGCGGCGGAGCGGGCCGAGCGGGAAGCGGCCGAGCGTGCCGCTGCAGAACAGGCTGAGGCCGATGCCGGCGTCGAGACGGCACCGGACGACGGCGAGACGCCAGATCCGGTGTCCGAGACCGTCGAACACCCCGTCATCGAGTGGACCGACCCCGCCGATGATGCCGTGGTGGAGCCTCCGCCGTCGGTCGTCGAATCCGACGACGCCCGCACGCCGGGCCGGTGGCGGCGCGCCGTGGCACCCGCGGTCCTGACGATCGCGATGCTGGCCCTCGTGGCTTCCGTCGTGCTCGCGATCGGGGCACTGCTCGCGGCCATCTCCGCCGATACCGACAACGCCGTCGTGGGCGCGATCTCCTCGGTGTGCGATGTGCTCGACGGCCCCCTGAACGGCCTCGTGGACTTCTCAGGCGAGAACGCCGTGGACAAGGAGCGTCTGCTGAGCCGGGGCATCGCGTCGATGGTGTTCCTCGCGATCGGTGTGCTCTTGCCGTTGGCGGTCAGCTCGAAGGACGACGACGACTGACGCCGCCGCACGAAGGTGTGACCCATTCCATGCGCCGCACAGGTCGCGACGCCTCGGTACCTCTAGGTAACATCCAGGGGAGTAGGTCCTCCTAACTCGCGGGATGTCACGCGTGGCAGAGTGGGCCTTCGCAGCCAGTCACACCGACTGCCGCGGTGCCTGTTCGGGCACCGTGTCCCGGATTCACAGGAGGGTCCTTGTGACCAAGATCGTTGTCGCTGTGAAGTATGTGCCGGACGCTACGGCGAACCGCACCTTCAGCGCCGATAACACCGTTGACCGTGAGGGTGTCGATGGTCTGCTGTCCGAGCTCGATGAGTATGCGGTCGAGCAGGCGTTGCAGGTCGTCGAGGCTGGTGAGGGTGAGGTCGTCGTGTTGACGGTCGGCCCGGCCGATGCCGCCGATGCGGTGCGCAAGGCGCTGCAGATGGGTGCCGATTCGGGTATCCACGTCGAGGATGACGCGATCGCGGGTTCTGATGCGTTCGCGACGTCGGCGGTGCTGGCCAAGGCGATCGAGAAGGTCGGCGACTACGACCTGGTGTTCTTCGGTATGGCCTCGACCGACGGCGGTATGGGTGTCGTCCCGACCCTGGTCGCTGAGCGGCTGGGTCTGCCGGCGATCACGTATGCCAATGAGGTCACGGTCGAGGGCGACACCGTCAAGATCGTGCGTGACGGCGATACCGCCACGCAGGAGATCGAGGCCAGCGGCAAGCTGGTGGTGTCGGTGACCGATCAGACCGGTGAGGCTCGTTACCCGTCGTTCAAGGGCATCATGGCGGCCAAGAAGAAGGACGTCGCGGAGTGGACCCTGGCCGATCTGGGCCTGGACGCCGCTGAGGTCGGTCTGGACAACGCCTGGTCGAAGGTCGAGGCGTTCACGCCGCGTCCGCCGCGCACGGCCGGTGAGATCGTGACCGATGAGGGCGATGGCGGTACCAAGCTGGTCGAGTTCCTGGCGTCCAAGAAGTTCGTCTGAGCCGAGAGATCGAAGAGAGACATAGAAGATGACTGAAGTTCTCGTTCTGATCGATGCTCCTGACGGCAAGGTCACCAAGCCGTCGTTGGAGCTGTTGACGATCGCCCGTCGTATCGGCGAGCCGTCCGCTGTGGTGTTCGGCGCTGCCGATACCGGTGTGCTCGGCGAGTACGGTGCGGAGAAGATCTACCAGCTCGATGATGCCGTCTACGCCGACTACCTGGTGGCGCCGAAGGCTGAGGCCCTGGCGCAGCTGGTCGCCGACAAGAGCCCGGCAGCGGTGCTGGTGCCGTCGTCGACCGAGGGCAAGGAGATCGCGGCCCGCGTCGCATTGAAGTCGCAGTCCGGTCTGATCACCGACGCTGTCGACGTCGCTGTCGACGGTGGCACGGTCACCACGACGCAGTCGGTGTTCGCCGGCAACTTCACGGTGCAGGCCACGGTCACGTCCGGTGCGCCGGTCATCGCGGTCAAGCCGAACTCGGCCGCACCGGAGCAGGCTGCTGGTGCGGGTGCTGTCGAGGCGGTGTCGGTCGATATCTCTGATGCGGCCAAGGCCGTCAAGATCACCTCGACCAGCCCCAAGGCCGCGTCGGGTCGTCCCGAGCTGACCGAGGCCGCGATCGTGGTGTCCGGTGGTCGTGGCACCGGTGGCGACTTCTCCGAGGTCGAGGCGTTCGCCGATTCGCTCGGTGCCGCGGTCGGTGCTTCGCGTGCCGCGGTCGATTCGGGCTGGTACCCGCACAGCTTCCAGGTCGGCCAGACCGGCAAGACGGTCTCGCCGCAGCTGTATGTCGCCAACGGCATCTCCGGCGCGATCCAGCACCGGGCGGGCATGCAGACGTCCAAGACGATCGTCGCGGTCAACAAGGACGAGGAGGCACCGATCTTCGAACTCGTCGACTTCGGCGTCGTCGGCGACCTCAAGACCGTCCTGCCCCAGGCCACCGAAGAGGTCAAGAAGCGCAAGGGCTGACTGCTTGCAGGTCAGCCCCAGACAGTATGGGCTGACTGCTTGCAGGTCAGCCCCAGATAGGCAGGCTGACAACACTGGCTGAGTTCGTACCGGCGGGCGACACCTTCCAAGGTGTCGCCCGCCGTGGCATGTTCAGGAGCTGGAGGTCACGGCTGGGGGTCGCCGCAGCGGCCCGAGTGCGTGAACTCGGTGGGCCCGGCCGATGCGTCACTACGGTCGTCGCACAGTTAGGTGACGATTCGATGACATAGTTCTTTGGTGCTATGCCGTGCCACCCGGCTGGTGATAGTCATAGGAGGCGCGCGTCAGCGTGCACCTCACCGAATTCATCAGGAGGAATCCATGCGACTCACTCGGCGTACTCGCCTTGCGGGGGTGGCATTGCTCTCTGCCGTCAGCCTGACCCTGGCTGCCTGTGGCGGAGGCGACGACGACAGCAGCAAGGGCGACGGCGGATCGACCGACAAGGTCATCACGGTGTACGGCACCAACCCGCAGAACCCGCTGATCCCGACCGCGACCAACGAAGTCGGCGGCGGCGATCCTCTCGACAACCTGTTCGCCGGTCTGGTGGCCTACAACACCGACGGCTCGGTCACCAATGAGGTCGCAGAGTCCATCGAGCCCAACGACGACTCCACCGTGTGGACCGTCAAGCTCAAGGACGGCCAGAAGTTCACCGATGGTTCGGCCATCACCGCTGATTCGTTCGTCAAGGCGTGGAACTACGGCGCCAACCCGGCGAACAAGCAGCTGAACAACTACTTCTTCTACCCGATCAAGGGCACCGACGACATCGGCAACACGTTGAAGGGCAAGGACACGGTCGAGGGCCTCAAGGTCGTCGACGACAAGTCCTTCACCATCACGTTGAAGTCGCCTGAGTCGGACTTCCCGCTGCGCCTCGGCTACTCGGCGTACTTCCCGGTGCCGGATTCGGCCTACGGCCCCGACGGCAAGATCACCAAGGAGTACGGCGAGCACCCGATCGGCAACGGTCCGTACATGCTGACCAAGTCGGGTTGGGAGCGCAACAAGCAGATCTCGCTCGAGCCGAACCCCGACTACAACGGCGTGCACAAGCCCAAGAACGGCGGCCTGGTGTTCAAGTTCTACCCCAGCGGTGGAACCGACGCGGCCTACACCGACGTGCAGTCGGGCAACCTCGACGTCCTCGATCAGGTCCCGCCGAGCGCGCTGACCACGTTCGAGAGCGACGACAAGGTCACGGCGTACAACGAGCCGGGCTCGAGCTTCTCCTCGTTCACGATCCCGGAGCGCCTGAAGCACTTCGGCAACGACGACGAGGGCCGACTGCGTCGCGCGGCGATCTCGATGGCCATCAACCGCCCGCAGATCACCGAGAAGATCTTCAACAACGCTCGTACGCCCGCATCGGACTTCACGTCGCCGGTGCTCGACGGCTGGACCGACAAGGTGCCCGGCAACGAGGTGCTGAAGTTCAACGAGGCCGAGGCCAAGGCCAAGTGGGCCGAGGCTGACAAGATCAGCAAGTGGGACGGCAAGTTCGAGGTCGCGTACAACAACGACGGCGCGGGCAACAAGGAGTTCTCCGAGGCGATGGCGAACCAGATCAAGAACGTTCTGGGCATCGACGCCGCTCCGAAGGCCTACCCGACGTTCGATGAGCTCCGCAAGGACGTCACCGACCGTACGATCAAGACGCCGTTCCGCACCGGCTGGCAGGCTGACTACCCGTCGATGCTGAACTACCTGGGCCCGATCTACGCCACCGGCGCGGGCTCGAACGACGGCGACTACAGCAACAAGCAGTTCGACAAGTTGGTCAGCGACGCCTCGGCCGCCCAGGGCGACGAGCGCTACAAGCTGATCAGCGAGGCCCAGGCGATCCTGATGAAGGACCTGCCGGCCATCCCGCTGTGGTACCAGAACGCGACCGCGGTGACCTCGAAGGACCTGAAGGGCTTCGAGTTCAACTGGAAGCAGAAGCCGGACTACTACAAGCTCACCAAGTAAGTAGTCACGGTCACGTACGGCCGGAGGCAGCCCATCACCCGTGGGCTGCCTCCGGTCCGTCACCGGCCATGAGTCGACCGAGAACCCGGTCGACCTCACGTCAGGACCGCTGCGGGAGTACCGTGGGCGGCACTGCGTGAAGCCAAGCTTCCACGACCCCAGGAGGTCCCCACGTGTGGTGGTACGTCGCCAAGCGGCTGCTGCAGACCATCCCGGTGTTCCTCGGCGCGACGCTGATCATCTTCTTCCTGCTCAAGTTGCGCCCTGGTGATCCGATCCTGAACCTGGCCGGCAACAAGCCGGTCTCACCCGAGGTACGCGATGCGCTCGCCGCTCAGTACCACATCGACGACCCGTTGTGGCAGCAATGGATCTTCTTCGTCAAGAACGCCGTCACCTTCAACTTCGGTGAGACGTTCGCCGGTCAGCCCGTCATCGAACTGATCCAGCAGACGTTCCCGGTAACCGTGGTCCTGGCGGTCATGGCGCTGGCGATCGACGGTTTCCTCGGCATCTCGCTGGGCACCATCGCGGGCCTGCGTCGCAACGGCTGGTTCGACTCCTCGATGCTCGTGACGTCGCTGCTGCTGTTGTCGATCCCGATCTTCGTGCTCGGCTTCGTGATGCAGCTGATCTTCGGCGTCAAACTCGGGTGGACGTCGCCGACCGTGGGCGGCGACTGGAACGTCGGCCGGCTGATCCTGCCGGCGATCGTGCTGGCGATCGCGAACTTCGCCTACACGTTGCGCCTCTGCCGCACTTCGGTCGCCGAGAACCTGACCGCCGACCACGTGCGCACCGCGCGGGCCAAGGGCCTGCCCG
>Ga0182743_1001809_pt1 | contig 19992 bp, 17 predicted proteins | sample eDN3rd30CKraftOP_FD_128522 | JGI IMG/M metagenome (GOLD analysis project Ga0182743, IMG submission 128522) | Enriched Organic Plus compost microbial communities from Emeryville, California, USA - eDNA 3rd pass 30_C Kraft OP (version 2) (version 2) ... | reverse complement strand
GCCCAGCCCCGGCGCCAGGTGCGTGGCCAGCAGCCCCAATCCGGAGCCCAGGCCACCGCCCAGCGTGAAGAGTGGCGCCAGCGTGCCGCCCGAGGTGCCGCTGCCCAGCGCCACGCTCCACGAGAGAAACTTGAGCCCGCACAGGCACAGGATCGCGAGCACGGTGCCGTTGCCCGCGAGGTTCAGCGTGATGTTGTCGTAGCCGACCCCGAGAGTGCGGGGTTCCACATACCCGATCGCGCCGACGACCAGCCCGCCCAGCGCCGGCCACCACATCCAGTGCACCGGCAGCTTTTCGAACAAATCCTCGACGAAATACACCGCGCGACTGATCCCGAACGCCGCCACTCCCATGATCCCCGCGACCAGCAGGCACCCGCCAAACGCCGCAATCGTCGGCGCCGCGACCTCCGGCATGGCAAACACGGGCGCCGACCCGATCCACGCGGCCCGCAACGCCGTGGCCACGCTCACCGCCAGCGCCACCGGGATGAGCGACCGCGCCTTGAATTCGAAGAGCAGCAACTCGATCGCGAGCAGGATTGCCGAGAGCGGACTCCCGAAAGTCGCCGCCATGCCGGCCGCCGCGCCAGCCGCCAGCAGCGTTTTGCGCTCCGTCGCCGAGGAAGGCAGAATCTGCCCCACCAGCGACCCGCCGGCCCCGCCCGTGGCAATGATGGGCCCCTCCGCTCCAAACGGCCCGCCCGTGCCGATCGAGATGGCGGCCGAGAGCGGCTTCAGCCACGTGAGCCGCGCCGGGATGCGGCTCGCATTTTCCAGCACCTGCTCCATCGCCTCCGGGATGCCGTGCCCGCGAATCGCCGGAGAGCCGAACTTCGCCATCAGCCCCACGATCAACCCTCCCGCCGCCGGCACGAAAATCACCGCCAACCCCAGGGAATTCTCCGCCGGCGAGGCAACCCCCACCCTGCCGTAGAACGCGAGCGCGGTGATGAACTCGATGAGCCAGAGGAGAAACTGCGCGACAACGGCCATCACGGCCCCCAAGGCCATGGCCAGGAGACAGACCCGGGTGATTCGAAGAAACGGAAAACTCATGCTCGCGGGAAAATATATCGTGTTGCGATATATGTCGCGGATGTTCTTTCCAGATAAGGGCGTCCGCCGTCTCCACCGCGGCAACCATCGAAATGCCGCGGCTGCCCCGCCGAACAACACGGAGGAGGGTGCATTCGAGTGGCCCGCCGCGAGCTGGAGAAACGAATCGGATCCACGGATCTCTGGAAAGCCGGTGTGCAGTGGGCGATACGGCCAACCCCGGACCACGAGGAATACCAGACCATGGTCGGGTGGACGTCGACGGTGACCTTCACGACCTACCCGTGGAAATGACGGGGGCCGTCAGCGGGTGGGCATCGGAGAGGCGATGTCGAGGGCGAGGCGGGATTCCTCGAGCTGGCGGCGCCAGCGGGCGAGGAAGGTGGCCGCGCCGGCGAGGGTGGCGATCTCCCCGGGCGTGACGTCGGGCCAGCGCTCGTCGAGGGCTTTGAGGGACTTCTCGAGGTCCCGCTGGTGCGCGACGACCGCCATGAGGAGGGCGTCGATCGCGCTGCGCGCACGGGCGATCTCGGTGACGACCAGCGCGCGGGCCAGCGGATGGGTTGCGCGGGCGTGCTTCGTGAGCGCGGTGTCGGCGTTTTGCAGGGCGGTGCCGATGCGGAATCCCAGCTCGGCATCGGGCGGCGTAGCGGGGACGGGAGCATCGCCGGCAAGGAGGCGCAGGCGCGCGGCGGGGTCGGCGAGGGTCTGCTGGGCGGCATTGAGGGCGGCGAATTGTTCGGCGTCGCCGGTGGCGGAGTCGGGGTGGAGGCTGCGGGCGCGCTCCTGGAAGGCCCGGCGCACGTCATGCGGATCCAGCCACGGGCGGCGGGGCAATTCGAGGAGGTCAAACGCGTCGGGCATCCCCTCAACCTGCCCCCGGGATGGTGGCGCCTCAAGTCGGGGTTGATTTTTCCTTCGACACCCCCGGCAAGGCGCGGCAGATTCCCACCTCGCAATTCATGTCGTTTCAAGATTTAGGGCTCTCCGACGAAGTTGTGCACGGGGCACAGCGAATGGGCTACGTCGATCCAAGTCCCATTCAGCTCCGTTCGTTTCCGGTCGTCCTTGCAGGAAAGGACCTGATTGCCTCCGCCCAGACGGGCACGGGCAAGACGGCGGCCTTTGCGCTGCCGATTCTCACGCGGCTCAAGCACGAGCTCGGGTATCCGCGCTGCCTGGTGCTGGAGCCGACCCGCGAGCTGGCCATGCAGGTGGAGACGGCATTTCGCGACTACGCGCGGTTCATGCACATCGAGATCACCTGCCTGTTCGGCGGCGTGGGCTACGGGAAGCAGCGCGAGGAACTCAAGAGAGGACCGGACATCATTTGTGCGACACCGGGCCGGCTGCTCGACTTCATGGAGCAGGGCGAGGTGAAGCTGAACCGCATTGAAATCCTCGTCCTCGACGAGGTGGACCGCATGCTCGACATGGGCTTCCTGCCCGACGTGCGGCGCATCATTCAGCAATGCCCGAAGGAGCGGCAGACGCTGCTCTACTCGGCGACCGTTCCGAATGAAATCCAGTCGCTCGCGAACTGGTGTCTGCGCGATCCCGAGAAGATCGAGATCGGCGCGCGACGCTCGCCCGCCGAGAGCGTGAAGCACGCGATCTACCCGGTGGCGGCGGACCAGAAGTTTGACCTGCTGCTGGCGCTGCTCGAGGCGACACATTACCAGAGCGTGCTCATTTTCACGCGCACCAAGGAGGGTGCGGACCGCATCACCCGCAAGCTCAAGGAGGAGAAGCACTCCGTCACCACGCTGCACAGCAACCGCACCCAGCAGGAGCGCATCGACGCGCTGGAGGGATTCAAGAGCGGCAAATACGAGGTGATGGTCGCCACGGACATCGCGGCGCGAGGCATCGACATCGCGGGCGTGAGCCACGTGATCAACTACGACGTGCCGCAACATCCCGAGGACTACGTGCACCGCATCGGGCGCACGGGCCGCGCGGAGGCGACCGGCGATGCCTTCACGATCATGACGGCCGAGGAGCTGCCGTATGTGAAGGAGATCGAGCGGTTCATCGGCCAGAAGGTGGAGCGCACGAAACTCGAGGGCTTCAATTACATTTACTCCGCCGTTTTCGACGAGGCGCGGGTCGAAGCCCTGCTCAAGGGCGCGAAGGGCGTGCGCACGCACAAGGGCATGCGGTTCGGCGTCACCAAACGCCGGAAGCGCTGACACGGGATCCGGCCCGCCTTGCCAGATGGCGGCAACCTCGTATCATTCCCAAATGACCGCGACGCTTTCGCCCGACTCCACGATGCAGGAATTGCTCCAGGCGCTGCCGGGCGCCCAGCGGGCATTGTTTCGGCTGCATCACATCGGCGGGTGCGCCAGCTGCGGATTTCGTCCGGACGAGACAATCGCGGAGGTGTGCGCCCGCAATGGCAACCTCGACCCGGTGAAGGTCCTCGAGGAAGTCGAGGCCGCCTGCGCGGAGGACGCAAAGATGCTCATCGAGCCCAAGGAGGCCGCCGCTGCCCTGGCGGCCGACCCCAATGCACGCGTGCTCGATATTCGCACCCGCGAGGAATTCGAAGCCGTGCACCTTCCGCAGGCCCAGCATTTCACGCAGGAACTGCTCCAGACGATCATGGGCGAGTGGCCCAAGGATGCTCTGGTGATTCTCGTGGACCACCAGGGCGCCCGCGGGCTCGACGCCGCGGCGTATTTCGCCGGTCACGGCTTCACCAACGTGCGCGCGCTGCGCGGCGGCATCGACGCATGGAGTCTGGAGGTCGATCCCTCCCTGCCCCGTTACACCATCGAATGAGCGACGATCTCGAAGCCAGAATCCAGGCCGCGGTCAGCAATCCGAAGAACCTCGGCGAAATGGCCGACGCCGACGCCGTGGGCACGGTCGGCAGCGCGGATTGCGGCGACATGCTGCGCATGTGGGTGAAGTTCAAGGAGGAGAACGGCCGCAAGGTCATCGACAAGGCGACGTTCCAGACCTTCGGTTGCCAGACCGCGATCGCGGTGGCCAGCATGGCGACCGATCTCATTCGCGGAAAAACCGCCGACGAGGCCCTCGCCATGTCGGGCGAAGACCTCTCCGCCCCGCTCGGCCCGCTCCCGCCCATGAAGATCCATTGCGCCCAGCTCGTCGAAGGCGCGCTGCGCAATGCGCTGGATCCCCAGTCGACCCAGACCGGCGAGGCACCGGCACAGGGCCAGCAGAGCCCGACGCTTTTCGACCAGCTGAACGCCCCCAAGACCGTAAAGATCAAACTGCAGAAGTAATTCCGCGCCGCCCCATTTCCCAAGCCATGGATTCCCGAGAGCTCACCCTTACCCGCGACTGCGACGCCATCCAGATCCCGAGTGGCAATCCGATCGTCCTGCCAGCCGGCACCACGGTCATCGTGACGCAGTCGCTCGGCGGCACCTACACGATCGCCACCCAGGCGGGCCTCGCCCGCGTCGATGAAAAGGATGCCGACGCCCTCGGCATCGACCCGTCGGAAATCCGCCAGGAGAAGAAGGCGGTCGAGGGCTCGCTCGAGGAGGCGGTGTGGAACCAGCTCAAGACGGTTTTCGACCCGGAAATCCCGGTCAACGTCGTGGATCTCGGCCTGATTTACGACTGTGCCGTCGAACGCGACGACAACGGCCAGACCACGGTGAAGGTGAAAATGACGCTCACGGCCCCGGGTTGCGGTATGGGCCCCACCATCGCCGCCGACGCCCGCCAGAAGATTCTCGTGCTCGATGGAGTGGATGAGGCCCTCGTCGATCTCGTGTGGGATCCGCCGTGGAACCAGTCGATGATCTCCGAAGCCGGCCGGATGAAGCTGGGCTTGATCTAAGCTGCGACCGCAAGGGGTTCGATTCGATTTACCCTTGACCACAACAAATAGTGGTTGTAAGGGCTCGGCATGCGATCCCTGCGCCACTTTTTTTTCGGGCGATTCCCTGTTCTCGCCGCCCTTTCCTGCCTCGTTCTCCTAGCGCTTCTTGCGGAATCCGCCTCCGCCGCCGCCGTGGCACCACCATTCGGCGACATGCGTGGCGTTTACAAAGGGGTGGCAACGGTCGTCGTCACCAACAACAAGAAGCGCCGCACGATTTCCGGCCCGGTAAAAATCACCGTCCGGCTCTCGCGCAGCAAAAAGGTGCTCCAAATCCGCGTGGAAGGCACGGCGCTCAGCAATGCCAAGAAGGGCAGGCTCGACAGCTATTACCAGCTCGCCGGCAAGGGCGGCGCGCGGGTGACGTTCAAGGAGAGCATCACCCCCGGCTCGATCAAGGGCAAGGGCACGACGAATCTCCGCCGCCGGAGTGGCAAGTTCACCTTGAGTTCACGCGGCTACGGTTCGCGAGGCATCACCAAGGGCACCCTCAAGCTCAACGGCACGACGCTCAAGATCCAGCAGACCTACAAGGGCGGAGCCAACGACGTGGTGCAGATCACCTATCTCGCCCCGAAGCGCGGTTCGAAATAAGCGCCCTCAGCTCAGGGACATGTGCTCCGCGAACAGCCGGAGCAAGCGATGCGCACGGGTGGGCTCGGCGCGAAATTCCGGCCCGGTGAAATCCCAGTCGCGAAATTCCTCGAGCCCCGCCTGTGTGGAGGCGTCTCCTTCCATGTCTTCGAAAGCCATCGACCAATCGGGAAAATGACGTTCGGGCACGGTTCCTTCCTGGAGCGTCATGAGTCCGTAATGACGCGGGTCCTCCTTGATCTTCTCCAGCAGCTCGCGAACAACCTCCTCCGGCCCCTCCAGCAACTGCATGAAACTGCGGTTCTTGTAGAGCAGCATCCCGGTCACCGAGACGTTTGCATTCGACTCGCGGCTCACTCGCAGGATGTCCAGCAGGTGATCCGAGTTGAACTGCCGGGTCGCGTTGCTGACGTAGATGAGGTAAAACATGCGCGCCGGCTCTCGTCGATGAGCCTGCATAATACCATCGGGACTTCCCCTGAGATTTCAGTTCCCACCTCCGAAAGCACCCCGCGCCCGTGTGCCGGACTCACGTCATTCCTTGGCTTTGCAAGTTGAGCGGTTCATGGTGCGCATCTTGCTTCCGTTTGCGGCACGAATTTTTTCCAAGACGTTCCCATGTCCGAACCCTTCAAATCCAAACTCGATCACTCACCCGCCGGCCTGAAGACCCTCGTTGAGGACCAGCTCACGTTCACCTTTGCGCGGGACAAGATGACCGCCACCCAGCGTGACTGGTGGCTCGCGACCTCGAAGGCGGCCCAGAGCATCGTGATCGAACGCATGATCGCCACGATGGCCCGCTACTACGAAACCAACTCGAAGCGGGTCTACTACTTGTCCCTCGAGTTCCTGATGGGGCGTCTGTTTTCCAACACGCTCTACAGCGCAGGCATCCACGAGCAGATGGAGGAGGCCTTGCGCAATCTCGGGCTCGATCCCGACACGCTGCGTGACGAGGAATACGACATGGGCCTGGGCAACGGCGGCCTCGGCCGTCTCGCCGCGTGCTTCCTCGACTCGCTGGCCACGCTCGATCTGCCCGCCGTCGGCTACGGCATCCATTATCAATACGGCCTGTTCAAACAGGAATTCCGCAATGGCTATCAGGTGGAGCTACCCGACGCGTGGATGACCTACGGCACGCCTTGGGAAATCGTCCGTCCGGAGCACACCATGGAGGTCGAACTCTTCGGCCACGTGGAAAACGTCTTCGACGACCGCGGCAACTCCGTCCCGCGCTGGACCGGCACCCAGAAGATTCTCGGCGTTCCCTACGACATTCCGGTGCCCGGCTACCAGACGGTGACCGTGAACTACCTGCGCCTGTGGGAGTCGCGCGCCTCCGAGGAATTTGACTTCGAGGCCTTCAATCGTGGCGGCTACAACGAAGCCGTCTCGGAGAAAACGAAGAGCGAGACGATTTCAAAGGTCCTCTACCCGAACGACGAGACGGAGAGCGGCAAGGAGCTTCGCCTCATCCAGCAGTATTTCTTCGTCGCCTGCTCGTTGAAGGACATCATCCGCCGATTCCTTCAACACAATCACGACTGGCAGACGTTCCCCGACAAAGTCGCCATCCAGCTCAACGACACGCACCCGTCCATCGCGGTCGCGGAGCTTCAGCGCCTGCTCCACGACGTCCACGGTCTGGGCTGGAACGAGGCGTGGTCGATCGTCACGCGCACCTTTGCCTACACGAACCACACGCTCATGCCCGAGGCGCTCGAAAAATGGAGCGTCGGACTGCTGCAGAAGGTCATCCCGCGGCACCTCCAGATCATTTTCGAGATCAACAAGCACTTCCTCGACGAGGTGGAGAAAATATGGCCGGGCGATGTCGAGAAGAAGCGCGTTCTCTCGCTCATCGAGGAAGGTCCCGTCCAGATGGTCCGCATGGCGCACCTCGCCGTCGTCGGCAGCCACTCGGTGAACGGCGTCGCGGAACTCCACACGCAGCTGCTCAAGACGCAGTTGTTCCCCGAGTTCAACGAGCTCTACCCGGGCAAGATCAACAACAAGACGAATGGCATCACGCCGCGCCGCTGGTTGCTCGCCTGCAATCCGCGATTGAGCAACCTGATCACGTCGAAGATCGGTCGCGGCTGGGAGCGTGACCTCGAGAAAATCCGCGCCATCGAGGCGTTCGCCGACGATCCGCAGTTCCAGCACGACTTCATGGCCGTGAAGCATGCGAACAAGGTTCACCTTGCGAACATCATTCACGACCAGTGCGGGATCGTCGTCGACCCGAACGCGATGTTCGACGTGCAGATCAAGCGCCTCCACGAATACAAGCGGCAGCACCTGAATCTCCTGCACATCCTCGCGCTCTACCGCCGCCTGTTGCAGAACCCGCAGCTCGACATCACGCCCCGCGTGTTCATTTTCGCCGCGAAGGCCGCTCCGGGCTACGCGATGGCGAAGACGATCATCAAGGCGATCAACTCCGTCGGCGCCACCATCAATGGCGACAAGCGCATCAACGACCGCCTGAAAGTGGTCTTTCTGCCAAACTACCGCGTGTCGCTCGCGCAGCGCATCGTGCCGGCGGCGGATCTTTCCGAGCAGATTTCCACGGCCGGCAAGGAGGCCTCAGGAACCGGAAACATGAAACTCGCGCTCAACGGCGCGCTGACCATCGGAACACTCGACGGCGCGAACGTGGAAATTCGCGAGGAGGTCGGTGAGGAAAACATCTTCATCTTCGGACACACCGTCGAAGAAGTCACCGAGATCTGGAAAAAGGGTTACGATCCGCAGCTCATCTACAATTCCAACGAGGAGCTGCGTGCGGTCGTCGACTGGGTTGGATCGAATTACTTCACCCCCAACGAGCCGCCACGCGTGCTCAGCTCGTTGCGTGACAATCTCGTTTACCACGATCCCTTCCTCGTGCTCGCGGATTACGAGTCCTACAGCGAATGCCAGAAGAAGGTCGACCTCGCCTACCGCGACAAGGCGGCGTGGGCGAAGATGGCCATTCTAAACACCGCGCGAATGGGCAAGTTCTCCAGCGATCGCACAATCGCCGAATACGCCCGCGACATCTGGAAGATCGAACCGGTGAAGTGGCCGGCGTAACGCAAGGGCCTTTCGGGAACTTCGAAAGCGCCATCCCCCGAAAGCAAGGGGATGGTGCTCGCTGTAGGGTTCGAACCTACGACTCCCGCCGTGTGAAGGCGGTGCTCTACCACTGAGCTAAGCGAGCCCGAGCAGGGTGGAAACGGTAAATGGGAGGAGGCGCGGGATCAAGCGATCTCAACGAAAAATTGAGCGCTCCCCCTGCCGGGTGCCGTCAGAGCGGCAATCCCAGCTCGCGCTCGATCTCTTCGAGCGGCCGGCCTTTTGTCTCGGGCACCATCGTCATCACCCAGATGAGCTGCAGCACCATCATGAAGCAGAAGAACGAGAAAACGTAACCCGGTGCAAAGGCGGCCACCATGGATGGGAAGAACGTCGTGAGCAGCGCGGCGAAGACCCAGTGCGTGGAACTTCCAAACGACTGACCCTCGGCGCGGTGCTTGTTCGGGAAGATCTCTGAAATGAACACCCAGATCACCGTGCCCTGCCCGACAGCGTGCGCCGCGATGAAGGCGAAGATACACGCGGGAACAATCGCGAAGTGCTCCGTGAAAAACGCCCAGGCGCACAGGCCAAGGGAGATGATGTAACCGAAAGAACCGATGTAAAGCAGCGTGCGCCGGCCGAAAAGGTCGATCATGCGAAGGCCGACAAATGTAAAGATCAGGTTCGTCACGCCAATGCCCACGGACTGCAGCAGCGCTGCACTCTGGCCGAGACCGGTGAGCTCGAAAATGCGCGGCGCGAAGTAGAGGATGGCGTTGATTCCCGACAGCTGGTTGAAGAACGCAATGAGAAACGCCAGCAGAATGGGCTTGGACAGACGCTTGCTCCAGAACCCGCCGGTGCTGGTCCTCTCGTGGGCGGCCTGCGCGATGTCCTCCACGCGCGATTCCAGCTCCGACTCGGTCAGGCCGGGATTCGCGATCGCCAGCACCTTCCGCGCACCCTCACGATCATTGCGCCGACCGATGAGCCAGCGCGGACTTTCCGGCAACACCAGACACATGAGCGTGTAAACGATCGCCGGAAACGCCTCGACACCGAGCATCCAGCGCCAGGCATTTTCGCCAATATCCGCCAGCATTCGGTTCGACGCAAAGGCCAGGAGAATGCCGAGCACGATGTTGAACTGGAAGAGTCCCGCAAGTCGCCCGCGGCGCTCCGGCGGCGCGATCTCGGAGATGTAGAGCGGCGCGGCCACCGTGGAAATGCCAACGCCCACGCCACCGAGGAATCGCGCGAACATGAATGAATAAACTTCCGGTGCAATGGCGGACCACACGGCGGAGACCGTGTAAAGCACGCCGATCAACAGCAGCGTCCTGGAGCGGCCCAGCTTGTCGGTCGGCCAGCTTCCCACGAGCGCGCCAAGCACGGTTCCCCAGAGCGCCATGCTCACGGCAAGGCCGTGCACCATGTCGTTCAACTTCCACAGCTCCTGGATTGCCTGCTCCGCACCGGAGATCACGACGGTGTCGAAACCGAAGAGCAATCCGGCGAGTGCCGAGGTAATGGACCAAAGGAGAAGTTTCGAAGACGACGCAGCGGGGGAGGCGGCCATGCCGAGATGAAATCTTCCCGAACCGTTTTCGGCAACGGCTTTATGCAGTCCCGACGCCTGGGCCGGTCAATACCTGTCAGGTCAACTTGTGTTCGCTATGCGCTGAGCAATGCGTGCGCGAAGACGGGCCGCATCTTCGGGCCCTGGAACTGCCCGCTCACGGCATCGATCACATCAAAGTCGAGAACCCGCCCCTTGGTGAAATAACCGACCCAATAGGGATACTCGAACACCCCTGCATGCGTGATCGCCGTAACGCGGGTGCTCGTCTTCCTGCGCAGATTGAGCCGCAGGAGATGGCGCGCATATTCGTCCTGCGCGATGACGAGGGTTTGCTGGGGGGAAAGCGCGGGATGCGCGCGGAGTCCCGCGTCGGGCGTCTCCGTTTCCATTTTCAAACGCTCCACATCGATGAAGGCAAATGCCCCGACCACGCGATCCACGCAACACGCGTCCTTCACCGGCTCGCGGCCCGTCTCCAGCTCCACCACGAACCGGTCGTAGGGCATGAACCAGAGCTCCACTTTGACGACCTGCCGCCGTCGAAAGAGCAGCCCTTTTCGCCCGCGAAAAACGGACAGCGCCTCCTCCCGGTTGATGATTGGCGAAACGATCACTGCGCCTGCCCGCGTCCGCTCCCTGCGGCCGCCAGCGCGACGGCGGAGGCAATCAGCAGGACCCCACAGACGCCATTGACGGTCTTCCCGCGCGTCGTGTCCGTGAAAACGACCGAGAGCAGCACCAGCGCACCAAACACACCGAGGAAAATTCCCAAAGCGGTATTCGGTCCCGGCGTTCTCATCGGAAGTAGCAGTAGAGCCCGACCTGAATCACCACAAGAACCAGCACCCAAAGCTTCAGGTTCATATACCATCGTGGCCGCTCCACGCCCTCGAAGATGTCGCTGCGCCGCCGCGTCAACGCAAACACCAGCGCCGCGAGGAAGAAGCCGATGACCATCGCGCGCGCCCAGAACGGGGGAAGATCTGCCAGCCAGTCGAAATCAAGCATGGGACGATTTATTTGATGCGTCTCCGCAAGGCCTCCTGCAATTCCTCATCTTCGCCCACCATTCCGTAAACGAGCCCGCGCAATCGTTCCGGCGGGTGCGGCCTGGTCACGAAACTCACGCCTGCGGTGATCAGCAACGATCCCGCAAAACTCCACCACGCGATGTAAAGGAACGGCTCCTGAATCGTAAACAAGCCGCCTTTGAATACATGCAGTATCGCGGCAATCGCGATTCCACTGAGGAAACCGATCAAGCCGGCCCACTGCGTGGTGCGTTTCCAGAAAATGCCAAGAATCAACACGGCGAGGAACGGCCCCTGGATGAACGAGTTGATCGTCTGCACGTAAACATACACGCCCTCGAACCGCTCGCTGAGCGGCGCGGTCACAACGGCCGCAATCAGCACCACGAACGTCACGAGCCGCCCGACGAACAGATAATGCCGGTCGCCCGCGCCTTTGCGGATGAACTTCTCATACACATCCTTGGTGAAAATCGTCGCGGCGGAATTCAGCGCCGAATCCACGCTCGACATCAGCGCCGCAAAAAACGCGGCAAACACCAGCCCCGTCATGCCCGGCGGCAGCAGTTCCCGGATCATCACGCCATACGCGGAGTCGCCATCCTCGAGCCCCGGATAGAGGACCACCGCGACGAGTCCCGGCACCACGACGAGCACAGGAATGCAGATCTTGAGAAACGCGGCGAACAGCATGCTCGCCTTCGCACTCCAGGCATCCGCCGCTCCGAGGCAGCGTTGCACGATCGTCTGATTACCGATGAAGTAGGCCGGCGCAAGAACCAGCCCCAGACCGAAAAGAATTCCCGTCCACGGATAAGGTGTGTCCTCCGTCGCAGGAATCACGAGGTTGAAGTGGTTCGCGTAAGCGGGTCCCATTGCCTCCACCTTTTCCACCAGCGCCCCCCAGCCTCCGACTTCCCACAACCCGAGAATCAGGATCGCAAGGCTGCCGATAAACATGATGATCATCTGCACCACATCGGTCATCACCACAGCGGTGAGTCCTCCCATGATCGTGTAAAACCCCACAACTACGGCGGTCACCACGATCGCCAGCATGATATTCCAGCCCATGAGCTCGGCGAGGAGCACTCCGGTTGCCCAAAGCACCACGCCCAACCCGAATGTCATGAACACCAGCCACGCGATCGCCGCCAGCGTTTGAAGGTGCACGTTGTAGCGGCGTCCGAGATATTCCGGGATCGTGTAAACGCCCGCACGCCAGTAGTAGGGCACGAATACGAGACCCGCGAGAATCATCGCCGGCACGGAGCCGATCCAGTCGAAGTTCGCTGCAACAATTCCGAACCGATACGCCTGCCCGGTCAACCCCACCATGTCGACCGCGCCGATGTCCGACACGACGATCGACATGCCGATGGCCCAAAACGGCAGCGTCTTTCCTGCGAGGAAGAAATCATTGGAGGAATGCACCGTGCTCTTGAAAACAAACCCGAGCAGCACGATGCCGCCGAGGTAAAACAACACGATGAGGTAGTCGATTCCCAGTAGTTGCATGGTCCCGGACTCCGGCCTCCCGCCGGGGACGCACACCATCAATCACGCTTCGCTGAAATCTGCGATTCTTTTTCCGCCGCGAATCGATCGCTAACGGGCCGGATCAACCGCCCCGCCATGCTTCTCGATCAGCCGCCCCGTCACCTCGATGCAATCGCCAACCGGCCGATCCGGGTGCTCCGTTCGCCGGCGCGCCCATTCCTCCTCCCAGGCGAGCAGTTCCTTCCGAAATCCAGGCTCGTCAAAAGAACCCGGGCTCGCGACCGACTTCTCCAGTGCTTGAAAGAAACGCTCCCATCGACCGCGATAAAAGCTCTTCAGCAATCCCGACCACTGCTTGTTCGCATAGTCGTGAAATTCCGGAATCTCCGGCGAACTCCACAACGTGACTTGTGTGCGCGCGTTCCATTCGAACAGCGCGCGTTCCTCCTCCGTCGGCGCGGCGGCGCGGGCGGCGGACACCCATTTTCCGAGCAGGAAATGCTCGTTCGTTGCGAGCAGATCGTCGAGGTCGTCGATCAGTTGCAGGAAGCGATTCGCAGCCTCGCGCAGCGCCGCTCCATCCGCCCGCTTCCACGCCTGGATCGCCGCCGCGTAAAGCGGCTCGGCACTCTCCGCGAGAACCTGCCGACCCAGATCGACGAGATCGTATCGATACGTTTCACGCCGCGCGAAGCAATCGCGACACTGATAGAGCAATCGCCAGGCTTCGCGAAGCTCGGCCGGATCGTAATACCGCTCCCGAGAGCCGTTCGAACTCACCCGCTGGACGTTCGTGGACGGTAGCGCGCAAATCACCGACTCCACCGGGCCGTAGGCCGTCGGCCCGCGATAAACGGTGCGGGCAAGAATCTCCCAGCATTTGCGCGCCTCCGCCGCATCGCCGCCATAGCGTCGCCGCGTATAGCGTGTGATCCACCCGGCCAGATCCGGCGATTCCGTCCGCCAGGCCATTTCCGCCATGAAGTCGTAGATGACCGGATTCTGCTCAATGCCCTCGGGGGCGATTCCAATCCCGCGCAGATCGCCACGTTTCGGATGCCGCAAGGCGTTTGGCAGATCACTGGCGATGCGATCCAGCCGGCCGGACATGCCGGTTCTGCCTCCGAAATTGTGAAGCATGCACCACAGCCACGGCTTCCCGTGAAAGGCGTCGGTCTGCGTCCACTTCGGCTCGGAATCGCAGAACAAATCGAGCACCAGCACCTGGTTCGCCGGCAGCTCGCGCAGGACGTCCGGGCGCAAGCTCCAGCTCTGCATCACCCAGATTGCCTCGGGATTCGCCGCTCGCATTCCCTCGAGAATTCCCTGCGCCGCTGCCTTCAAATCGAAATGCCCTCCCTCCGGCATCTCCAGCTCATGCAAAAGATCCGTCGCGTAAAATTCACCCGGGCCGTAAAGCCGCCGCTGTTGCTCGACGATCTCCCGCGCCAGCACCTTGAAAAGCGGGTCTCGCGGATCGAGAAAATGAACGCCCGGATATCCATACCACCCCGGCAGCTGAAGGATACCCGCGTGCGGAAACACCCGCCGAAGCGCCTCGGGCACATGCCCCGCAAAGCCCGGGAACACGGGCTGCATGCCCAGCTCGCGCATTCGCTTCACGATTCGCTGCTGCAGCGCGCACTGCGCATCCACCCACGCTCGGGATACCGGGCCTCCCCACGAATCGATGTTTCCCATCAGCCCCCAGGCACGATACGCGGGCCCCGCCAGCCACGTTCGCACCTCCTCTTCATTCAGGCCGAGTGCTCCCAGCGCGCCAATGAGCACGGCCTCATGCCCGATGGCGGCAAGCGGAAGATTGATGCCATGGAGCGCCATCCAGTCGAGTTCCCGCTCCCAGCGCTCCCACGTCCACCACGGCATCGAGTAGCTGAACGTGCAGAAATTGAGGTAGTAGCGGTATCGGTGCGGGCTGACCTTTCGTATTGGGCCCGGAGTCGCCGGCAGAGGATCCGGCAGATCCAGCTGCACGCCGGACCAGGAAACATGCGCCTCGCAGCAGTATTTCAAATACCAGTGAAACGCCGAGGCCAGGGCAACGCCGCCGCTTCCGCTCAAGCGGACCCGACCGTCCCGCGCGTCGATCTCAAAAACATCCGCGCCATTCTCCGGAGCGATGATTCTCAACTCGAAACGCTCCGCAACGGCGGGCGTGATTCGTCGAATCAACGACTCGACGGCGGCAACTTGAGCTTCCGGGGACACGAAGGTCGTCAAAACGTCGGTCCGTTCAAATCAACGACTCCCGTATCCGGCCAATCCATCCCGGAGATGGGTGCGACCATGACGCAGTCCAGCCGTTCGCATTTCCATTCTCCGAGCTTCGTATCGAGGTAGCGGATTTCATTCGTAATCGTGCGGTATCCGCTGGATCGATAAATCCCCTCCCGCCCGAGTAACATCGCAAAATCAAATCCCTGCGCCGCGAGCCACCGGTGAATCTCCGCCAGCAACTCGCGCACATACCCTCTCCCGCGGCTTTCGGGATGAACCGCCACTTCCGCCACGCCGCCAATGCGAAAAGATCCGTGGCCCTCCACGGAGATGGTTTTGTCGTGAACCGCGGCGTGGGCCGCGATGAATCCCGCCGTCTCGATCAACCACCGGTGCGCCGGGACTTCCTTGCAATAGCGCCGTTCTCGAAACGCCGGTTCCTGCGGAAAGCAGATCGTCAGGAGCTCGCGCAGCCGACGGTCCTGCTCATTGGTTACGTTCCGATCTTCGAGGTATTGGATCACGAGCTTCGCGGCGGAAAGATGGCCGCCGACTCCTCACTTCGACGCATCTTTTGACGCACCCGTAAAGATGCCGCAACTCTCGCGCACGATCAGTCGCGGCGCCACGGTCCACGACATCGGTGGCAGCGTGGGATTGGCGAGCCGGTCCATCATCGCGCGCATCGCTCCAATCGCAATCTCCCGGCACGGTTGCGCGACCGTCGTCAGCGGCACGCTCAGGTAATCGGAGTATTTCAAGTCGTCGCAGCCGATCACCTTGAAGTCCTCTGGCACGCGAATCTTCAACCTCCCGAGGGATCGCATCAGCTGCGCGGCCGTAAAGTCGTTTGCGCAGATCGCTCCTTCGATGCGTGGAATGGCGCGAAGTTTTCGAACGAACGACAGATCGCCGGGATCGCCGATCTGCATGAAGTCGCGGGATACATCGATACCCGCCTGGAGGAGCGCCTCCCGCGCGCCGGCCGCACGGGCGTAGACCGTCGGCGCCGAGTTCGGCCGGGCGATGTAAACGATGTTCCGCAACCCGATCTTCAGGAAATGCTGCGCGCTCAGAAATCCGACAAGCGTGTTGTCGATGCTTACAAGGTCGAACTGGCTCCGCCTCGGATACGACACGATGTCGCGATCGAAGAGCACGACCGCGATGCCTGCTGAATGCAGCCGCTCCGCTGTGCGTTTGCTCGCGGCCTCCATGTCTTCGCTGAATTCAAACGGCGAAAAGAAAACGCCCGCGATGCCCTGCTCGATGAAGTGTTCGCAGATGTCGTCGGCATCCTGCGCGGTCACCGACTGGTGCGCCTTCAACCGCCGGCTTCCGCCGAGAATGAGCGAATAGCCTTCCGCGCGCGCGAGGCCCGCAAGCTCGCCAAAGATCACATCGAAGATCTCGGACTCCTCCCGGTTTGGAATCAGCACCCCGAGATGCCGCATCGCGGTGCTTTCGCGCAGTTTGGCATCCTTCACGAGGAAGGTGCCCGATCCAATCCGGCGATCGACGAGTCCCTCCTGCTGGAGATCGCGAAGCGCGCGTGCCGCCGTCGGCCGCGACACGCCGAACCGTTTCACCAGCTGTGCCTCGCTTGGGATGCGTTGGGTGGAGTCGTAAAAACCGGAGGCAATCTCGGAAACGAGCGTTTCGTAAATCTCGCGGTGCTTGGGAACTTTGCTCACAACTTACATTGGGGGTTCCTCCAAATCGCTAGCCAATTTGCCCGTGAGGTGCACTCTCAAATTGGCAGGCCAATCGCCGAGTTGTCATGCCAACCTCGCAGCACCTGTCCTTCGATTCCCCTCCTTCGCTTCGCGATCCCCAGCAAAAAATCCGTGTTGAGTCCCCATTTCCAGCCGTGCGTGCCGTTTCTTCCCTAGCCCCTCTTGTTTGCATCTCCGGATTTCTACTGGCCGTCGCCTTGCGCGCGGAGGAGCCGGTCGATCTCGTGAATCCCTTCGTCGGAGCGAGCACCAGCGTCGAAGCGGCGGGCATCTATCACGGTCTCGGCAAGACGTTCCCTGGCGCCACGCTGCCCTTCGGCATGGTGCAGGTGAATCCGAACACGATCACCGGCGGCGACAACGGCAGCGGCTACAGCCACGAGCATGAATTCATCGAGGGCTTCGCCTTCACGCAAATGAGCGGCGTGGGCTGGTTTGGCGATCTTGGCAACTTTCTGGTCACGCCGACGACCGGCGACCTTCAGGTCGTCGCAGGCCGACATCCGGAAGTTGCAAAAGGCTACCGCGTCGCGTGGAAGCACGGCACGGAGAAGGCCTCGCCGGGTTACTACTCGGTCGAGCTCGAGAACGGCGTCCGTGCGGAAGCGACCGCCGCGCCGCGCGCGGGCATGTTGCGATTCACGTTTCCAAAGAATCCGCAATCCCGCATCCAGATCGACCTCGCCCGTCGCGTCGGCGGCACTTCCACGGAGCAGGAGGTTCGCGTCGTCGACGACCACTCGATCGAGGGATGGATGAAGTGCACGCCCGAGGGCGGCGGGTGGGGCAACGGCGATGGCAGCGCAAACTACACGGTGTATTTCCATGCAAAGTTCAACCGGCCGCTGAAGGATTTCGGCGTGTGGAGCGCGGAGATTCCCGAAGGTCAGTCGCGCAAACGCGAGGCCATCGAGAGTGCTGAATACGACGCGATTGTCGCGAAGGCGGAAATCCTCGAAGGCGCACGCAAGGCCAAAGGAAAACATCTCGGCTTCTACGCGAACTTCGACACCACGGAGGACGAGGCCGTTCTCATGAAGGCCGGCATCTCGTTCACGAGTGTCGAGGCCGCGCTCGCAAACGTGGCTGCGGACATTCCGGACTGGAACTTCGACGAGGTAAGGAAACGCGCCCGCGAGACCTGGAATCGCGAGCTCTCCCGCGTGCGCATCGAGGGCGGCAGCGACGAGCAACGGCGCGTGTTCTACACCGCGCTTTATCACACCATGATCGATCCGCGCGCGATCACCGACGTCGACGGCTCGTATCCCAGCGCGAACGGCCGCGTGCGAAAGGGTGCACCCTTCACGAAGCGGACGATTTTCAGCGGATGGGACGTGTTTCGCAGCGAGTTTCCGCTGCTCACGATCATCGCGCCCGAAGTGGTGAACGACACGATCTGCTCGCTCATCGAGCTCGCAGCCGACAGCGAGCGCGACTACTTCGAGCGCTGGGAAATGTTCAACGCCTATTCGGGTTGCATGATTGGCAATCCGGCCGTCGTCGTGATCGCCGACGCATGGCAGAAGGGCATCCGGAATTTCGACATGGAAGCGGCATTTGCCCTCGCGAAGGGATCCGTCGACCGCTTCGGCACGGAAACTCCCGACACGTTCGAAAGCATCTCGAAGACGCTCGAGTTTGCGTATTCGGAGTGGTGCGCGGCGCAGCTCGCACGGGCGCTCGAAAAGGAAGACGAAGCCACCGCGCTCGAACTTCGCTCGAAGAATTACCGCCGGATTTTTGACGAGGAAAAGGGCTGGTTCCGCCCGAGACATGCCGACGGAACCTGGGCCGCATGGCCCGCTGAAGGCCGTCTGGCGGACGACTACGGCTGCATCGAAAGCAATCCGTATCAGCAGGGCTGGTTCGTGCCGCACGATGTGGACGGCCTCGTGGAACTTCTCGGCGGCCGCGGCAAGACGCTCGCGGACCTCACGGATTTCTTCGAGAAGACACCGTCCGATTTTTCCTGGAACAGCTACTACAATCACGCGAACGAGCCCGTGCATCACGTTCCGTTTCTGTTCAACCGTCTCGGCGCCCCGTGGCTCACGCAGCAGTGGACGCGCACCATCGCGGAGAACGCCTATCGCAACTCCGTGGACGGCCTCGTTGGCAATGAAGACGTCGGCCAGATGTCCGCGTGGTATGTCCTCGCGGCGAGTGGAATTCATCCGCTCTGTCCCGGAGACGGACGCTACGAGATCACCAGCCCCGTCTTCTCGAAGATCACCTTCCAGCTCGATCCCAAGTATGCGTCGGGCAAGACGTTCACCATCGTCGCGAAGGAAAACTCTCCGAAGAATCGCTACATCCAATCCGCGCGTCTGAACGGCCAGCCCTACGGGAAAAGCTGGATCACGCACGCCGACATTGCCGCCGGTGGCGTGCTGGAGTTGACGATGGGCCCGGAACCGAATCGCGCGTGGGGTGTGGAGCTGTCTCCACCAATCGCCGATTCCAACCGATGACCACCCACGAGCCCCCCACCGTTCGAAAAGCGCGCCCCGGGGAGGAGCTTCGCGCACGATCCCTCTTCGCCTCCGAAGATACCAAGCCGCCGGCGGATGCGGAATTCCTGCTGGCGCTCCGACAACATCCCGTCGAGCGAATCGTCGCGACGCTCGCCATGTGGAAGCGCGAAGACGATCTGGAGTTTCTCCTCGCACGTCTGCCGGGAGTGGCCGCCGTGGAGGTGGCCCCCATATTGATTTCCGAGTTGGACAGGATCGTTCCCGATTTCCGCGAGGTAGCCTGCGGCCGGCTTCTCTCACCCGAAGACGAATGGGCGCCCTTCCTCGAAGCTGCGGGCTACGCGAGGACGAGGAAGGAACGGGTATTCGAGGCGGACGCCGACATCGCGCGAGAGCATCTCAATCGGTTCTATCAGCGACATGCGAAATCCTTTCCTCAATCGTGGCGCATCGAACCGATCTCACGACACAAACCGGAGACGGTATGGCCGCTCATTGCGGCGTATCGACTGATCACTCCCGAGGATCTGCAACTGCTATGGAATCTCCCGCCTCCGCGGGGTTACCATCGTGACTGGTCGCCAATCCTGTTCGACGGCGACGAGCCGATCGGCACCATTCTTGTCCGCTCGAACGGCAGATGCATCGCGATCGACATCCGCGTCGTAAAGCCGATTCCCGCGAAATCCCGGGCCCTCGCCAACATCGCCCTCCTGGGATTCATCCTTGATCAAACCGCGCCGAATTCCCCACGCGTCGTCGCATTTCGAGGCGACGAGTCCGCTCACCGCGAGACAGCAAACCTCGCATTTCGCCTCGGAGGACACGAGGTTCTCCAACG
>Ga0182743_1001808_pt1 | contig 20008 bp, 20 predicted proteins | sample eDN3rd30CKraftOP_FD_128522 | JGI IMG/M metagenome (GOLD analysis project Ga0182743, IMG submission 128522) | Enriched Organic Plus compost microbial communities from Emeryville, California, USA - eDNA 3rd pass 30_C Kraft OP (version 2) (version 2) ... | reverse complement strand
GTCGCACATCGCGTCCAGCAGGCCCGACGTGGTGTTGGCCATGCCCGGGCCCGAGGTGACGAAGACGACGCCCGGCCGCCCGGTGCTGCGTGCGTAGCCCTCGGCCGCATGCACGGCGGCCTGTTCGTGGCGCACCAGCACGTGGCGCAGGCGAGGTTCGGCGTGCAGCGCGTCGTACAGCGGCAGCACCGCGCCTCCCGGATAGCCGAACACCGTATCGACGCCGCACGCGATCAGCGTGTCGAGCAGGAGGCGCGCGCCGTTGGCGGCGGAATGAAGGGCGGGGCCGGAAGGGGCGGCGGCGGCATCCAGGGCGGCGGCCAGGACGCGGGAGGAGAGACGGTCGTTCATGCTGACCATCTTATGGGGGAAAGGGAAGAATTTTTATCTTATTTTCTAGGTTATTCCCACGGAAGAGGTAAATTATTCTTATCTATCAAGGAATCGCAGAAAATGTCCCTCGACAAGTTCGACCTAGCCATCCTGAAGGCGCTGCAGGACAACGCGCGCGCCAGCCTGCACGACATCGGCGCGGCCGTGGGGTTGTCGTCCACGCCGTGCTGGAACCGCATCAAGCGCATGGAGCGCGACGGGGTCATTCGCGGCTACACCGTCGACATCAATGCGGCCAGCCTGGGCTTCATGGACACCGTGATCGTGCACGTGACCCTGGAGAGCCACAGCGAGGAAACGCTGTACGAGTTCGGCCGCGCACTGGCGGAAATCCCCGAAGTGCTCGAGGCCTTCCTGGTCTCGGGCGACTACGACTACATCATCCGCATCGCGGTGCGCGACACGCGCGACTACGAGCGGCTGCTGCGCGAGCGGCTCTACCGCATCCCGGGCATCCGCCATAGCAAGTCGGGTTTCGTGCTGCGCAGCCTGAAGGAATCGCGGCTACCGCTGACGGGAGGCTGAGGCGGCCGGCCGGGCGTCGGCCGTCGATATAATGGCGCACGCCCGCCCACCGACCGTCTTCTTCGTCCATGACCACCGACAAACCCTGGTACGTCGTGCGCCGCTCGCGGCTGCACGGCAACGGCGTATTCGCCGCGCGCAAGATTCCCGCCGGCACCCGCATCATCGAATACGGCGGCCGGCGCATCAGCCCCAAGGAAGCCGACCGGCGGCATCCCACCAATCCCGACGATCCGTTCCACACCTTCTTTTTCGCGCTCAGCTCGGGCCGCGTGATCGACGGCGGCGACGACGGCAACGACGCGCGCTGGATCAACCACTCGTGCGAGCCCAACTGCGAGGCGCAGGAAGGCCGGCACGGCAAGCGCGTCTACATCACGGCGCTGCGCGACATCAAGCGCGGCGAGGAACTCTCGTACGACTACGGCCTGGTGCTCGACGGCCGCATCACCAAGGCGCTGAAGGAAGGCTACCGCTGCCTGTGCGGCACGCCGGCGTGCCGCGGCACCATGCTGGCCCTGCCCAAGAAGAAAAAGAAGAAAAAGGCGGACGAGGCGGCCGCCTGAACGCTTCGCCGCGGCCATGCACGCGGCAAGCGTACAATAGCTCCCAGGCCGTGGCGTTGCCGCGGCCGTGCAGTACGTCTTCAGGGCGGGGCGAAATTCCCCACCGGCGGTATGCCGCGCAATGCGGCGAGCCCGCGAGCGCCCGTCGTCCTCCCGGACGGCGGGGTCAGCAGACCTGGTGAGAAGCCAGGGCCGACGGTCATAGTCCGGATGAGAGAAGATGTGCCGGCACCCTCCCTCGCGCGGGCCGCATGCGTCCGCGCGTGCGTCGCGTCCGGTAAGTCGTAGCCCTGGAACGTTTTTCGCCACCTTTTTCGCGAGAGCGTTTCAATGTCCCATTCCGTGCAATCCCCTCCCGCACTTTCCCCGCTGTACGCCCAGCCGTTCGCCATGCGCCTGGAGCGCGCCCTGCAGCATCTGCGCGTCGGCCGTCCCGTCATCCTGATGGACGACGCCGACCGCGAGAACGAGGCCGACCTGATCGTGGCCGCCGACAAGGTCACCGTGCCCGTGATGGCGCAGCTGATCCGCGACGGCAGCGGCATTGTCTGCCTGTGCCTGCCCGGCGAGGCGCTCGACCGCCTGGGCCTGCCTGCCATGGTTCCGGCCAACGGCAGCCGCCACGGCACCGCCTTCACCGTGTCGATCGAGGCGCGCGAGGGCGTGTCCACGGGCGTTTCGGCGGTTGACCGCGTCACCACCATCCGCGCCGCCATCGGACCGCAGGCGCAGGCGCACGACCTGGTCAGCCCCGGCCATGTGTTTCCGCTGCGCGCCCGTCCCGGTGGCGTGCTGGAGCGGCGCGGCCACACCGAAGGCTCGGTGGACCTGGCCCGGCTGGCCGGCCTGAGCCCGGCCGGCGTGCTGTGCGAACTGATGAATCCCGACGGCACCATGATGCGCGGTGCGGCGCTGGAGCGCTACGCCGCCGTCCACGGCCTGGTGGCCCTGCACATCGCGGAGCTTGCCGACCACTTGCGCACTTGCGCGCAAAGCGCCGCGCAACCGCTGGCAGCCTGACCCCGGACGCAGCGCGAGCGATCGCCCGCGTTCAGTCCGTGCGGGCGATCTCGCGCAGGCATTGCGCGGCATCGCCCACCACGATGCGCGCGCTGCAGGCCAGCATCAGGTTCAGGTTGAGGCCGAAGTCCTCGACCGTGTAGCCCTGCGCGTCGATCGCGCGCGCCGGATCGGCGGGGTCGGTGCCCACCGCCACCTGCTCGCGCAGCGAGCTTGCCTGTTGCGTGTAGCCCCATACCGGCTTGCCCAGCGCCACCGCGTAGCCCACCTCGAAGGCCGTGCCGGAATCGGGCTCGGCGCCGCGGAAGGGATCCAGGTTGGCCATGACCAGGTCGGCCTGGCGGATCAGTGCGACGTTCTGCCGGTAGATCCAGTCGGCCAGCGCCCGGCCGGACAGGCCGGCGGGCGCCGCGTTGTCCAGCGGATACAAGCCGGCGAAGCCGTGGGTGCGGCATAGGGCCTTCAGGCGTTCGCCATGCGCGCGTGCATCTGCGCGGAACACGTCGAATCCGGCCAGGTAGATGCTGTGCATGGGGACTACTCCTTGGCGGTGACGTCGAACGACTCGCCCGTGGCGAAAAACGCGCCGCCGGCCACGTAGTGCACCGAGCGTCGCGCATCGCTGGAAAAGTGCCAGCGGTTGCCGGAGAAGGCCTGCGGGTCGGCCCAGGCCGCCGCCACTTCACCGATGAACAGGTCGTACTGCTGCTGGTTGTGCGGCTCGGCGATTACCCGGCATTCCAGGCAGGCCAGACTGCCGGCCACGCCGGGCGCGCCCACCCGGGTGCCGGGCACCGCACGCAGGCCCTCGGCCTGGAACTTGTCGAGTTCGCGGCCTGAGCGCGAACCCACCCGCAGCACGGACTCGGCCTGCTCGCGCGGCGGCACGCACAGCGTGAACTCGCCCGAGGCCTCGATCAGTTCGCGCGTGCGCGTGCACTTGTCGATCACCACCACCACCTTGGGCGGATCGAAATCCAGCGGCATGGCCCAGGCCGCGGCCATGACGTTTTGCTCGCCCGCGTGCGCACTGGTCACCAGCACCGTGGGGCCGTGGTTCATCAGCAGGTAGGCGCGCGCCGGCTCCACCGGCTCGAAACCCTTCATGCCGCGGCGGCGCGCTGCGCTTCGTAGACCTGCAGGTGGATGCGGGCCAGGTCCAGGCAGGGCGTTTCCAGGCCCAGCGCCTGCGCGCGGCGCACCATGTCACCCACCAGGTGGTCGGCCTCGACCTTGCCGCCCTGGCTCAGGTCGCGGAACATCGACGCGGTGACGGGCGAGTCGGGATCGGTCAGCATCTTCAGCGCGGCCTCGTCGGCCTCGGGGCGCACGGGATGGCCGTTGGCGGCGGCCACCTGCTGCGATTCACGCAGCAGCGCCCGCATGAAGGCGTCGCCGCCCTCGGCCGAGACGATGCGGCCCACCGGCCCGCGCATCAGGCAGGTGGCGGCGGCCAGCGTCGTCAGGAACACGTACTTTTCCCAGATGTCCTGGTAGATCTGCGCGCTGAGGCGGGCAGTGAACGAGACCCCGGCCAGCGCCTGCTCGATGGCCGCGCAACGTGCGCTGCGCGCGTCGCCGGCGCGTTCGCCATAGACCAGCGTGGCGCGCATGCCCATGTGGACCACCTCGCCTTCGGGGCCCAGTGTGGCCGATATCTGGCACAGGCCGCCCAGGACGCGGTGCGCGCCGAACGCCTGGTCGAGCACGTCGTACTGGCGCACGCCGTTCATGATGGGCAGCACCACCGTGTGCTCGCCCATGGCCGGGCGGATGGCTTCGATGGCGCTGTCCAGGTCGTAGGCCTTGCAGCTGAGCACCACCACGTCGTAAGGGCCCCCCAGCGCGCCGGCCGTGACCAGCTGCGGGGTCAGCGTGGCGTCGCCCTGGGGACTCTTGATGCGCAGTCCATCGCGCCGCAGCCGCTCGGCGCGCGCCTCGCGCACCAGGAAGGTCACGTCCGCGCCGGCCTGCGCCGCACGTCCGCCGAAGTACCCGCCGGTGCCGCCGGCGCCCAGGAACAACATCCGCATCGCTTTCTCCGTAACAGGGGGCGGCCGCTGGCCGCGGGCGCCGGCGTCATTATGCGCCCGCTAGGGCGCCCTTGCGGCCACGCGCTCCCAGGCGTCGTAGCCGCCCCGCAGCGCCCAGATGTTGCGGTAGCCCGCGGCGCGCAACCGTGCGGCCAGCCGGGCGGCGGAGACCTCGTTGGGGCAGGCGCAATACACCACGATATCTCCCGGCGGCTCGGCCGGTGGCAGGTTGGCCAGCGGCGCGGCCAGGTCGACCACGATGGCGCCGGGGATGCGCGGCAGCATGTCCTCGGCCCCGGCCCGCACGTCGACCACCAGCGGCGTGCGGCCCTCGGCCTGCCAGCGCAGCAGTTCCTCGGGCGCCAGGCGGGGGATGCGGCGCAGGTTGCGCACCAGCACCCAGCGGCGCAGCGCGCGCATCGACACGTACAGCACCAGCACGAGGGCAAGCAGCGCCAGGCCCAGCGCACCGTAGGTGTCCAGCAACGCCAGCACGTCGCCCACCACGTCGCGCAGCAGCGCGCCCAGCAGCAGCGCCGAGCCGGTCCAGATGAGGGAGCCGGCCACGTCATAGGCCAGGAAGCGGCGGTACGGCGTGCCGGTAAGGCCCGCCATGATGGTGGACAGCGCGCCGGCGCCCGGCAGGAATTTGCACACCAGCAGCGAACGCACGCCCACGCGCAGGTACAACTTCTCGGTCTGGCGGATGCAGGAGTCCTGCGACAGCGAGACCTTGCACACCAGCCCCAGCAGCCGGCCGCCGTAGCGCTGGCCGGCAACGTACCAGGCGCTGTCGGCCAGCAGGCAGCCCAGCGCCGCAAGCACCCAGACGGCCAGCCAGCCCCCTACGCCCCCGGCCAGCGCGCCCGCGGCGATCAGCATGGGATAGGCGGGCACGGGTAGGCCGGCCTGTTCGACCAGCACATTAAGGAAAACCAGCCACCCGCCGTAGAGTTCGAGCAGGGTTTGAATGTCTTGCATGGAAGTACGCGCGGCGGGCCGCGTGCGCGGCAAACCCGCATTCTAGGCCCCCGGCCGGCGCCGCGCGGCATAGTCCCTGCCCGCGGCGGGGTAAGCCGGCGCAGGCCGGCGCGCACTGCGCCGGTGCAAGCCGGCTGCCCGCCGGCTGCCCAGCCGGCGTATCATTCCCCGCCGCGGTGCGTGCGGCCCTGGTGCACGGCGGCGCGCGCCGGCCCACGGCCCGCCGGCACTGGCATACATCTTGCTTTTTTGCCTGGCAGTCCCGGCGCGAGCGCCGGCCGCCCCTACGCAACCGATCCCTACCCAGGAGCCCCGTTCATGACATCCCGGTCCCCGTCCTCCTCGTCCGGCCTCGCGCGCCGCGCCCTGATCAAGCTGGGCGCCGCCGCCGCCCTCGCGCTGGCCCTGCCCGCCGCGCACGCGCAGGCCCCGGCCAAGATCAAGGTGGCCGCCGTCTACACGGTGCCCGTCGAGCAGCAATGGGTATCGCGCATCCACAAGGCCCTGAATGCGGCGCGCGAGCGCGGCGAGATCGACTATGCCTTCTCCGAGAACGTCAGCAATGCCGACTACGAACGCGTGCTGCGCCAGTACGCCGAGCAGGGCAACGCGCTGATCCTGGGCGAGGCCTTCGCGGTGGAATCGGCCGCGCGCAAGGTCGCCAAGGACTATCCCGGCACGGCCTTCCTGATGGGTTCGTCGGGCAAGCCGCAGGCGCCCAACTTCTCCGTGTTCGACAACTACATCCAGGAGCCCGCCTACCTGACCGGCATGATCGCCGGCGGCATGACCAAGACGCATCGCATCGGCCTGGTGGGCGGCTATCCCATTCCCGAGGTCAACCGGCTGATGCAGGCCTTCATGGCCGGCGCCAAGGAAGTCGACCCGCAGGTCACGTTCGCCGTCAGCTTCATCGGTTCGTGGTTCGATCCGCCCAAGGCCAAGGAAGCCGCCTTCGCCATGATCGACCAGGGCGCCGACGTGCTGTATGCCGAGCGCTTCGGCGTGTCGGATGCCGCCAAGGAGCGCAGCAAGCTCGCCATCGGCAACGTCGTGAACACGCAGGACCAGTACCCCGATACCGTGGTGGCCTCGGCCCTGTGGAACATGGAGCCCACCATCGCGCAAGCGCTTTCGCAGGTGAAGGCCGGCTCGTTCAAGGCCGAGGACTACGGCCAGTATTCGATGATGAAGTACCAGGGCTCGGAACTGGCCCCGTTGGGTACCTTCGAGGGCAAGGTGCCGGCCGAGGTGATGGCCAAGGTCGACGCCAGGCGCAAGGCCATCCTCGACGGCAGCTTCGCCGTGCCGGTGGTCAACAGCGAACCCAAGTCCACGGCCAAATGACGCAGCCGCCCATCGCGCTGCGCCTGTCCGGCATCACCAAGCGCTTCGGCAGCCTGCTGGCCAACGACGCCATCTCGCTGGCGCTGGCGCAGGGCGAGGTGCTGGCCCTGCTGGGCGAGAACGGCGCGGGCAAGTCGACGCTGGTGTCGATCCTGTTCGGCCACTACGTCGCCGACGCGGGCCGCATCGAGGTGTTCGGCCAGCCGCTGCCGCCCGGCCGCCCCGACGCGGCGCTGGCCGCCGGCATCGGCATGGTGCACCAGCATTTCACGCTGGCCGACAACATGACGGTGCTGGACAACGTGATGGTGGGCACCGAGCCGTTGTGGCGCCCGGCCTCGCGCCGGCGCCAGGCGCGCGCCCGGTTGGCGGAACTGGGACGCCGCTTCGGCCTGGCCGCCGACCCCGACGCACGCGTGGGCACGCTGTCGGTGGGCGAGAAGCAGCGGGTGGAGATCCTGAAGGCGCTGTACCGCGGCGCGCGGGTGCTCATCCTGGACGAGCCGACCGCCGTGCTGACGCCGCAGGAATCGCAGGCCCTGTTCGCCACGCTGCGCGAGTTCGTGGCGCAGGGGCTGGCGGTGATCTTCATTTCGCACAAGCTGGACGAGGTGATGGCCGTGTCGCAGCGCGTGGCGGTGCTGCGCCAGGGGCGCCTGGTGGCCGAGCGCGCCACGGCCGGCACCAGCGCGGCCGAGCTGGCCGAACTGATGGTGGGCCGCAAGGTGGTGATGCCGCGCGCCGACGCGGCCGAGCCCGCCGCCCAGGCCTCGCCGGTGGTGCGGCTTGCGCAGGTGTGCGTGAACGCCCCGCGCGGCGGCGTGCCCCTGCTCTGCGGCATCGATCTCACGGTGCACACGCACGAGATCGTGGCGGTGGCCGGCGTGGCCGGCAACGGCCAGCAGGCGCTGGTGTCGCTGCTGACGGGCCTGCGCCAGCCTTCGGAAGGCGCCATCCGGCTCGGTCCGGAATCCGCACCGGCGCCGTCCACGCCCGCCGGCTGGACGGCCGCCGGCGTCGGCCGCGTGCCGGAAGACCGGCACCACGAGGGCGTGATCGGCGACAACCCCGTCTGGGAAAACGCCATCGTCGAAGACCTGGGCGACCGGCGCTTCGCGCGCTGGGGGCTGCTGCGCGCCCGCGCCGGGCGTGAGCATGCGCGCGAGCTGGCGCGGCGCTTCGACGTGCGCGCCGCCTCGCTGGACGTGCGCACGCGCAGCCTGTCGGGCGGCAACATGCAGAAGCTGGTGCTGGGCCGCGCGCTGGCGCGCGAGCCGCGCCTGATCGTGGCCGACCAGCCCACCTGGGGCCTGGACGTGGGCGCGGTGGCCTACGTGCGCGAGCAGCTGCTGGCGGCGCGGGCGCGCGGGGCCGGCATCCTGCTGGTCTCGGAAGACCTGGAAGAGATCTTCGCACTGGCCGACCGCATCGCGGTCCTGTGCGCCGGGCGGCTGGTGGCCGTGCGGCCCGTGGCGCAATGGACGCCGGCCGGCGTGGGCCTGGCCATGACCGGTTCGGCCGCAACGGAAACACCATGATGAGATTCACGCTGGAACGCCGCGCCGACCCGAGCCGGCTGGCCCTGCTCTTGGCGCCGCTGGCGGCGGTGGCCTTCACCCTGCTGGCCTGCATGCTGCTGGTGGCCTGGGCCGGTGCACCGGTCGGTCGCACCTACGCCCTGCTGTTCGAAGGCGCCTTCGGCTCGCGCTTCGCGCTGTCGGAAACACTGACGCGCGCCACGCCGCTGATGCTGACGGGCCTGGCCTGCGCCGTGGCGTTTCGCGCGCGGCTGTACAACATCGGCGCCGAAGGGCAGCTGTACCTGGGTGCGCTGGCCGCGGTGGCGGTGGGCGGCATGCACGGCGGCAGCAGCTTCGAGCTGCCGATGCCCCTTTTGTTCGCCGGCATGATTGCGGCCGCGGCGCTGGCCGGCGCCGTGCTGCTGCTGGTGCCGGCCCTGCTGAAGACCCGCCTCGGCGTGGACGAGGTCGTAACCACGCTGCTGGGCAACTTCGTCGTGTTGCTGTTCGTGTCGATGATGCTGGACGGCCCCATGAAAGACCCCATGGGCATGGGCTGGCCGCAGTCGGTCGCCCTCGACGGCGCACTGGAGCTGGGCAAGCTGCTGGCGCGCACGCGCGCCCACACCGGCTTGCTGTGGGCGGTGGGCCTGGCCGTGGGGCTGTGGCTGGTGCAGCGCTACACCGTGTTCGGCTTCCAGATGCGCTCGGTGGGCGCCAACGCGCAGGCCGCGCGCTTTCTTGGCCTGCCGGTGCAGCGCGTGACGCTGTGCGTGGCGATGCTGTCGGGCGCGCTGGCCGGCCTGGCCGGCGCCATCGAGGTGGCCGGGCGCACCAGCTATGTCACGCTCGACATGTCGCCCGGCTACGGCTATGCCGGCGTGGTGGTGGCCATGCTGGCGGGCCTGCACCCGCTGGGCGTGCTGGCCGCCAGCCTTTTCGTGGCCGGCATGCAGGTCGGCGCCGACAGCATGAGCCGCGCCGTGGCCGTGCCCAACTACATCGCCGATGTCATCGTCGCGGTGGCGCTGCTGGCCATGCTGGTCGCCACCCTGTTCGCGCAGTACCGGCTGCGCCGCAATCCCTAGGGCCGAGAACCGCCATGGAATGGATCGACCTGCTGAGCTCCGCCCCCTTCTGGATCGCCGTGCTGCGCCTGGCCACGCCGCTCATCCTGGGCACGCTGGGCGTGCTGCTGTGCGAGCGCGCCGGCGTGCTGAACCTGGGCATCGAGGGCATCATGGTCGCCGGCGCCTTCGCCGGCTGGCTGGCCGTCTACCTGGGCGCGCCGCTGTGGCTGGGCGTGCTGGCCGCGGCCGCGGCGGGCGCCGTGTTCGGCCTGCTGCACGCGGGGCTTACCGTGTCGCTGGGCCTGTCGCAGCACGTATCCGGCCTGGGCGTGACGCTGCTGGCCACCAGCCTCAGCTACTTCGCCTACCGCGTCACCTTTCCCAGCGTGAACACGCCGCCCACCATCCAGCCCTTCGCCGAGATGAAGTTCCTGGCCGGCGTACCGCTGGTCGGCCCGGTCCTGGCCGGACAGACGCCGATGACGCTGCTGGCGCTGGCCGCGGTGCCGCTGGTGGCCTGGGTGCTGAACCGCACGCCGCTCGGTCTGGCCGTGCGCATGGTGGGCGAGAACCCCGCCGCCGCCGAAGGTCAGGGCCTGCCGGTGGCGCGCCTGCGCACCGGCGCGGTGGTGGCCGGCTCGGCGCTGATGGGGGTGGCCGGCAGCTTCCTGACGCTGGCCGCCTTCAACGCGTTCTTCTTCAATATGGTCAACGGCCGCGGCTGGATCTGCGTGGCGCTGGTGGTGTTCGCCTCGTGGCGGCCCGGCAAGGCGCTGCTGGGCGCACTGATCTTCGCGTGCTTCGACGCGCTGCAGCTGCGGCTGCAGCAGGGCGGCGCCTCGCTGCCGGGCCTGCCCGAACTGCCGTACCAGGCCTACCTGATGCTGCCGTATATTCTTTCCATCCTCGCGCTGGTGGCGGTGGCGCGCCGCGCCGCCTATCCGCAAGCCCTGATGAAGCCCTACCGCAAGGGCGAACGCTGAACCCAGGCACCCATCCCATGTTCGATCTTCTCATCACCCGCTGCATGCTGCCCGACGGCCGCGGCCCCGTGGACATCGGCGTTTCCGCCGGCCGCATCGCCGCCATCGAGCCGGCCCTGGCGGGCCCGGCCGGCCACACCGTCGACGCACAGGGCCAACTGGTCTCGCCCCCCTTCGTCGACGCGCATTTCCACATGGACTCCACGCTGTCCTATGGTCTGCCGCGCGTCAACCAGTCGGGCACGCTGCTCGAGGGCATCGCGCTGTGGGGCGAGCTCAAGCCGCAGCTGACGCAGGAGGCGCTGGTGGAGCGGGCGCTGGCCTATTGCGACTGGGCCGTGGCCCGCGGCCTGCTGGCGATCCGCTCGCACGTGGACGTGTGCGACCCGCGCCTGCTGGCGGTGGAAGCCCTGCTGCACGTGCGCGAGCGCGTGCGGCCCTACCTGGACCTGCAGCTGGTGGCCTTCCCGCAGGACGGCGTGCTGCGCGCCCCCGGCGCCCTGGACAACCTGAAGCGCGCGCTGGACATGGGCGTGGACGTGGTGGGCGGCATCCCGCACTTCGAGCGCACCATGGCCGACGGCGCCGAGTCCGTGCGCATCCTGTGCGAGCTGGCGGCCGAACGCGGCCTGCGCGTGGACATGCATTGCGACGAGTCCGACGACCCGCTCTCGCGCCACATCGAATCGCTGGCGTGCGAAACGCAACGATTGGGCCTGCAGGGCCGCGTCACGGGTTCGCACCTGACCTCCATGCATTCGATGGACAACTACTACGTGTCCAAGCTGATCCCGCTGATCCGCGAGTCGGGCGTGTCGGTCATCGCCAATCCGCTCATCAACATCACGCTGCAGGGCCGCCACGACACCTATCCGAAGCGGCGCGGCATGACGCGCGTGCCCGAGCTGCTGGCCGCCGGCGTGCCGGTGGCCTTCGGCCACGACTGCGTGATGGACCCGTGGTATGGCCTGGGCTCGGGCGACATGCTCGAGGTGGCCCACATGGCCCTGCACGTGGCGCAGATGACGGGGCGCGACGCGATGCGCGCCTGTTTCGACGCGGTGACGGCCGCGCCCGCGGCCATCCTGGGCCTGGACGATACCGGCCTGGCGGTGGGCAAGCGCGCCGACCTGGTGCTGCTGCAGGCGCGCGATCCAGTCGAGGCCATCCGCCTGCGCGCCGCACGCCTGAAGGTGTGGCGGGCCGGCAGGCTGGTGGCCGAGACGTCCCCGGCCACGGCGGCGCTGCACCTGGACGGGCGGCCGGGCCAAGTGGACTTCCGCCTGTAGGCGTCAGCCGCCACGCGCCTGGGCGCCCAGCTCCAGCACTTCTTCGGCCGCCGCCACGAAGGCCTCGGCCAACGGCGCATGCGGCGTGCGGGTCGCCCACAGGATGCCGATGCGGCGGATGGGCGCCGGCCCGGGCAGCGGCACGCGCGCCACGCCCAGGCTGTCCAGCCAGTCCGGTGCCCAGTCGGGCACCAGCGATACCCCCAGGCCTTCGCGCACCATGCTGGCGATGGCCATCAGCCCGTCGATCTCCAGCCGCTCGTGCGGGCGGATGCCGTGCTGGCGCAGGTAGCGGTCGGCCAGCCGGCCGCCCCACACCGTGCGGTCGTAGCGGATGAAGGGCTCGTCGGCCATCAGCCCGTGCGCGTCGCGCCCCGCCATGCCGCGCGAGGCCAGTACCACCAGCGGCTCTTCGGCCGTCAGCCGCCAGGCGTAGCCCTTGGGCAGTGCGAATTGCGGCTGCACCATGAAGGCGGCATCCAGGTCGCCACCCAGCACGCGGTGGTAGAGGTGGCTGGACGTGCCCGGCTCGACGAACACGGCCAGCTTGGGATGGCGCCGGTACAGCCGCGCCAGCACCGGCGGCATCACGCCGGTCAGTGCGGACGTGGACACGCCCAGGCGCAGCTCGCCCAGCGGGGCATCGTCGCTTGCGGTGGCGCGCAGGTCGCGCACGTCCCGCAGCACCAGCCGCGCGCGCTCCAGCATCCGCAGCCCCGCCTCGGTGGGCTTGACGTGGCGGCCCACGCGCCGCACCAGGGGCGTGCCCAGATCCTCTTCCAGCGCGCGTAGGCGCGCCGCGATGGTGGCCGGCGTCAGGTCGAGCCGGCGCGCGGCCTCGGCCAGCGAACCGCACTCGACCACCGATACGAAACTCTGCAGAAACCGCGTGTCCACGCGCCGCCCCCCTCCTGGCTGGTGTGCGTCCGCTACGTTGCGCCGCAGCGAGACTCCAACAATTTTATGTTTTGAAAACTGCACAGCGTGCTTTTCATGGCCGCCGGGACGGTCCAGAATCGAATTCCGCGCCGGCGTGCCGCGCGGCGCCCCCTTTTCTTCTTACCGAGTGCCAGCCATGCCCCAGACCCAAGGACTTTCCGGCGTGTTTTCGCCCGTGCTCACGCCGTTCGACGACGCACGCCGCCCCAGCACCGAGCGCTTCGTCAAGCATTGCCGCTGGCTGCGCGCCCAGGACGTGGGCCTGGCCGTCTTCGGCACCAACTCCGAGGCCAACTCGCTGACCGTGGCCGAGAAGCGCCAGCTGCTGGAAGGCCTGTTGTCCGCCGGCATCGAGCCCTCGGCGCTGATGCCCGGCACCGGCGCCTGCGCGCTGCCCGACGCCATCGAGCTTACCCGCAGCGCCGTGCAGGCCGGCTGCGCCGGCGTGCTGGTGCTGCCCCCCTTCTACTACAAGGGCGTCAGCGACGAAGGCCTGTTCCGCTACTTCGCCGGCCTGATCGACGGCGTGGCCGACGACCGCCTGCGTATCTACCTGTACCACATCCCGCCGGTGGCCCAGGTGCCCATCAGCCTGGACCTGATCGACCGCCTGCTCGACCGCTACCCCGGCATCGTCGCGGGCGTGAAGGACAGCTCGGGCGACTGGAACAACACCGCCGCCATGCTGGAACGCCACGCGCCGCGCGGCTTCCAGGTGTTCGCGGGCAGCGAGGTCTTCCTGCTGCGCACGCTGCGCGGCGGTGGCGCCGGCTGCATCACCGCCACCGGCAACGTCAACCCCGGCCCCATCGTCGACCTGTTCCGCCACTGGAAAGACGCCGATGCCGACGCCCGCCAGGCGGCGCTGGACAGCACGCGCGCCATCTTCCAGCGCTATCCCATGATCCCCGCCATGAAGGCCGCCATCGCCTGGCAGTCGGGCGACGCGGGCTGGCGCAACGTGCGTGCGCCGCTGGTCGAACTGACCGGCGAACAGTCCGCCTCGCTGTGCGCGGAGCTGGAGCAGGCGGGTTTCCGCATGCCCGACGCCAAGTCGCTGGCGGCCTGATCGCCGCCGCCGGCCGCGCCCGGATGCCCGCGCGGCATCACGGGTCGTCCGGCAGCGGCCTCGGCCACACAAGAAAACGGCGGGCCTTGCGCCCGCCGTTTTTTGCTTTCGCGGCAACTGCCGCGTAGCCCGCCCGATCAAGCGCGCCGCGAGGCCGCGCCGTTCAGCTGACCACGCCGATGTTCCAGGGCACGAACTCGTGGTCGCCCAGACCCAGCTCCTCGCTCTTGGTGGGGCCGCCCGAGGCCACCCGAAGGATCTCCTGGAAGATCTGCTCGGCCATCTCGGGCATGGTGGCGGTGCCGTCCAGGATCTGGCCGCAGTTCACGTCCATGTCCTCGGTCAGGCGCTCGTACATGGGCGTGTTGGTGGCCAGCTTGATCGACGGCACGGGCTTGGCGCCGAACATCGAGCCGCGCCCGGTGGTGAAGCAGATGATGTTGGCGCCGCCGGCGATCTGCCCGGTGGCCGACACCGGATCGAAGCCCGGGGTGTCCATGAACACGAAGCCTGGCTGGCGCACCGGCTCGGCATAGCGGTACACCTCCATCAGCCCGGTGGTGCCGCCCTTCATGGAAGAGCCCAGCGATTTCTCGAAGATGTTGGCCAGCCCGCCCATCTGGTTGCCCGGGCTGACCTTGCCGTTGATCTGCACGTCGCGGCCGGGCGAGTAGTCGTCCTTCCACCAGCGGATGCGCTGCACCAGCTTCTCGCCCACCTCGCGGCTGCGCGCGCGCGACGTCAGCGTGTGCTCCACGCCGTAGATCTCGGGGGTCTCGGACAGGATGGCGGTGCCGCCGTGGCGCACCAGGATATCCATGGCCGCACCCAGCGCGGGGTTGGCGGTGATGGACGAGAAACCATCCGAACCGCCGCACTGCAGGCCGATCTTCAGGTGGCTGGCCGGCACCGGCTGGCGCACCACGTCGTTGGCCTTGGGCAGCAGCTCGCGCACCGCGGCCACGCCGGCCTCGATGGTCTTGCGCGTGCCGCCGGTTTCCTGCATGACGAAGGTGCGGATGCGCTCGCCGGCCTGCAGGCCCTGGTCCTTCAGCAGCAGGTCGAGCTGGTTGCGCTCGCAACCCAGGCCGACGATCAGCACCGCGGCGAAGTTGGCATGGCAGGCATAGCCGCCGATGGTCCGGCGCAGCAGGTCCATCGGCTCGCCGGACATCTCCATGCCGCAGCCCAGGCCGTGGCTGAGCGCCACCACGCCGTCCACGTTGGGGTACTGCGCCATCACCTCGGGCGTGAAGGCCTCGGCGATGCGGTGCACCACCGTGGCCGAACAGTTCACCGTGGACAGGATGCCCACGTAGTTGCGCGTCCCCACCTGGCCGTTGGCGCGCACGATGCCCATGAAGCGCGCCTGCTCGGCCTCGGGCAGCAGCGGCGTGGGCACGTAGTCGCGCCCGTGCGCGTAGTCGCGGTCGAACTCGCGGAACTCGGTGTTGTGCGAGTGCACGTAGGTGCCCGCCGGAATGTCGGCGGCCGCGAAGCCGATACAGACGTTGTATTTCAGGATGGGCTCGCCGGCGTGCAGGTCGCGCGCGGCGATCTTGTGCCCGGCCGGCACTTGGCTGCGCGACGTGAACCCCTCGCTCGGCACGGGCGTGCCGATGCCCACGGGTACGCGCGCCACCACGATATTGTCGGAGGGATGCAGGCGGATGACGGGGCCGCTGGCCCGCTTGGCGGAAAGGTCGATCATGGTGTCGGTCGGGAGGGCCGCCCCGTGGGGCGGCTGTCTGTGGATGGGCCCGGGAGTGCTTACTCGGGGCGGATGCCGAGGTCCTGGATGGTCTTGGCCCAGCGCGGCACCTGGACCTGGATGAAGGCGGAGAACGTGGCGGGGTCGGTGCCCACGATGGTGAAGCCCTGCTCGGTCAGCTTGGCGCGCGTGTCCTTGTCCTGCAGCGAAGCATGGATGGACTGGTAGATCCGGTCCACCACGGGCTGCGGCGTCTGTGCCGGCGCGAACACCCCGTACCAGGTCAGCACCTCGAAGCCGGGATAGCCGGATTCCGCCATGGTGGGCAGGCTGGCCGCCTGGGGATCGCGCTGCAGCCCGGTAACGGCCAGGCCGCGCAGTTGGCCCGACTTCACGTAGGGCATGGCCACCGGCAGGTTGGCGAACATGAAGGGCACCTGGCCACCCAGCACGTCGGTGATGGCGGGCGCCTCGCCCTTGTACGGCACGTGCGTGACCTTCGTGCCCAGGCGGTTGGCGTAGAGCTCGCCGGCGATGTGCTGCGGGCCGCCCTGGCCCGACGAGGCGAAGGCGGTGCCGTCGTTGCCCGACTGGCGGATCATGGCGTCGAGCTCGGCCACGGTCTTGGCCTGCACCAGCTTGGGATTGACGACGAGCACCAGCGGCATCGACACCATCATCGACACCGGCTTGAAGTCCTGGGCGGGGCTGAACGACAGCGAGGGGTACAGCGAGGGCGCGACCAGCATGGTCGATTGCGAGCCCAGGAACAGCGAGTAGCCGTCGGGCTTGGAGCGGGCCACGTTGTCGGCCGCGATGGTGCCGGTGGCGCCGGGTCGGTTCTCGACCACCACCTGCTGGCCCAGGTCCTGCGAGGCGCGCGCCCCGATCAGGCGCGCCACCACGTCGGCGCCGCCGCCGGGGGCGAATCCGACCACCAGGCGCAGCGGACGTTCGGGAAATTTGGCATCCTGCGCCGTGGCAGGTGCGGCAAGGGCGCCCAGCATCAGCGTGGCGGTACAGGCGGCGGCAAGCCGGCCCAGCGCAGGCCGCAGCAACGTCGTGAACATGAAGTCTCCGGTGTATGAATGGCTTTGGATAGGGCACGCCGGACGACACATGGCCGTCCGGCGTGCCCTTATTCTGGCCATCCGGTAGCACCGGTTCAAGCGTGCTTTGACAGGTTCAGACCATAATTTTTTTATGGTTTGATCCTGCCCTCGCCGCCACCTTGCGCGCTACTTTTTCCCCAGGGCGGCAGTGACGATGATCTCGACCAGCAGCTCCGGCGCGGCCAGCCTGGCCTGGCAGGTGGCGCGCGTGGGCATGGCGTCGGCCGGCGCCCACTCGCCCCACACGGCATTCATGCCGGCGAAGTCGCGGTCGATGTCCTGCAGCCAGATCTGTACCGACAGCAGGCGACGCTTGTCCGTGCCGGCCTGGGCCAGGTAGCCGTCGATCTTGGCCAGCACGTCGCGGGTCTGGGCCTCGATGCCGCCCTGGGCGTTGGAGGTGACGCCGGCCACGTACACGGTGTCCCCGTGCACCACGACGCGGCTGAGCCGCGCGTTGGAATCCATGCGCACGATATCGTTCATGTCTTGCTGCTCCTTGGGTCGTCGAAAAGCGGTAGCTGGCCGGGCGCCGGCGCGCCGGCCGCGGGCGGCGCGAAGCGGCCAATGCTGAAAGGTTCGATGGGCAGGCTGCTGCGGCCCTCGGTGATCAGTTCGCACAGGATGCGGCCGACGATGGGCCCCAGCTCGAAGCCGTGCGCCGAGAAGCCGAAGGCGTGGAAGGCCCGCTCGCGGCGCAGGCTGGGGCCGATGACCGGAATCTCGTCCGGCATGGCGGCCTCGATGCCCGCCCAGCCCCGGTTGACCACCGCGCCCGCCATGTGCGGAAACAGCTCGCAGACCATGCGCGCGCCGTCGGCCAGGGCACGGAAGTCCAGTTCGGTCCACTCGGCATCGCGGTCGACCCAGGCGCGCCGGCCGCCGCCGATCAGCACGGTACCGTTGGCGCGCTGCTTGAACGACAGCGGCCGCCCCGTGCCCAGCACGACCGGATCCAGGAAATGGTCCATGCGCAGCGTCACCAGCATCATGGGGCTGATGGGCAACAGCGGCACCGGCTCGTCCCACTGCGCCGCCAGCCGGTCGGCCCAGGCGCCCGCGCAGTTCACCAGCGTGGGCGCGGTGTACGTGCCGGCGCTGGTCTGCACCACCCACTGCCCGCCCTCGCACCGCGTCTCTTGCACGCGCACGCCCTCCATGAAGCGCGCGCCAAGGCTGGCCGCCTTGCGGCGAAAAGCCAGCGTGGTGCGGTACGGGTCGGCCGCCGCGTCCTCGCGGGCGATCAGGCCGCCGCGTACGGTGGGCACGATGCGCGGGATCATGGCGCGCAGTTCGTCGGCCTCGATCCAGGTTTCGTGCGTGTAGCCCAGCGCCTGCATGGTGGCCAGCCGGTCGCGCAGCGCGGCTTCGTCGGCCTCGTTCTCGGCCACCCGCACCTGGCCGTGCTGCTCGAAGCCGCAGTCGTCGTCGACGAGCGAGGCTATGCGGTACCAGAGTTCGCGCGAGGCCAGCGCCAATGGCACCTCGGCCACGTGGCGCGACAGCGTGCGCACGCCGCCGGCATTGACCCCCGACGCGTGGCGGCCCACGTAGTTCTTCTCGATCACCAGCGCCTGCACGCCGGCGCGCGCCAGGTGCAGCGCGGCAGAGCTGCCGTGCAGCCCCCCGCCCACGATGATGACCTCGGCGCTACGCGGGCCTGGGCTCATGCCGGCGTCACTTCTTCAGCCGCACCACGGCCTGGCGCGATTCGTCGGTCTGCGGCAGCGCCGCCAGCTCGCCCAGGGTGAGCGGCTTGGTGGGAAAGCGCAGCCGGTAGTAGCCCACCTCGCTGACCGGCACCCCGCGCTCCTCGGCGATCAGCTCGCTGACCGTGAGGCCGCAGAAGCGGCCCTGGCACGGGCCCATGCCGCAGCGCAGGAAGGCCTTCATCTGGTTGGGGCCCGAACAGCCCAGCGCCACGGTCTCTCGCACCTGCTGCGCGGTGACCTCCTCGCAGCGGCACACGATGGTGTCGCCGACGGGGCGGCGATAGGCGTCGGGCGCCTTGTACAGCGTATCGAAGAAGGCCCGGCCGCGCACCGCGCGCGCCAGCGCCTGGCGGTGCGGCCCGGCGTCGCGGTCGCGCCGCGCGGTGTCGATGCGGCCCAGCACGCGGGCGGCATGCAGCGCGGCCAGCCGGCCGCGGTGCTCGGCCGCCAGCGCGCCCGCGATACCGGCACCATCGCCGGCGATGCCGATGCCCGCCACCGTGGTAGCGCCCCAGTCGTCCACGCGCGGCTGCCAGCAGTCCAGGGCCTCGTTCCAGTCGTGCTCGGCGCCCACGGCGCGCGACAGGTTGACGTTGGGCACCACGCCCTGGTGCAGCAGCAGTTGCTCGGCGGCCATCGTGCGCGTCTTGCCACCGGCGTCGTAGCTCACGGACTCCAGCCGCTGCGCGCCGTTGGCCCGCAGGTTGCGTACCCCTTTGACGATGGGCACGGCCGCCTTCACCGCGCGCATCAGCTTCAGGCCCTTGCCCAGGTAGGGCGAGCGCAGGAAGTCGAAAGCGTGCGGCAGCGCCTGCGCCATGCGGCCCGGCGGGGTGGTTTCCAGCAGCGCGTCGATCTTCGCGCCGGCGTTCAGGTACTGCCAGGCGACCAGGTACAAGAGCGGCCCGCAACCGGCCAGCACGGTGCGGTCGGACGGCACCAGTCCCGCGGACTTCAGCAGGATCTGCGCCGCGCCCGCGGTGATGACGCCGGGCAGCGTCCAGCCCGGGATGGGAAAGGGTCGTTCCTGAGCGCCGGTGGCCAGCAGCAGATGGCGCGCGCGCAGCATGCGCGCCTGGCCGTCCACCGAATAGGCCACCTCGAAGCCCGCGTCGGGCGACTCGGCCGTCATGCGCGACACGGCCCATACGGTGGCGCCCGGCTCGTAGCGCGCGCCGCTGGCGCGGAAGGGCTCGACCAGCGACGCGCCGTGCCAGTAGTCCTCGCCCAGGATGCGCCGGTCGGTGACGGGAGTCGTGGTGATGGCGCGATAGATCTGTCCGCCGGGCGCCGGCTGCTCGTCCAGCAGCAGCGTGTCCACGCCCAGGCCGGCAGCCGTGGTAGCCGCCGCCAGGCCCGCCGGCCCGGCGCCGATCACCAGCAGGTCGCACTGCGTCGTCGTCATGGCCGCACCTCGCGCGCGCCGCGCTGGCGCTCGATGCGCATGCCCTCGCGCACCAGGGTCATGCAGCCCTGGCGGTTGGGAACGCCGTCGATGGTGACCAGGCAGTCGTAGCAGACGCCCATCATGCAGTACGGGCCGCGCGGCACTTCGTTGACGACGGTGTCGCGGCAATCGGCATGGCCACTGGCGAACAACGCCGCCGCCACGCTATCGCCTTCGCGGCAGCGCACTTCGCCGCCGTCGACGGTCACGCGCACCGGCGCGCGGCCGGCCTGGCCGGCGGCCTCGTCAAGCCTCTTGAACATGAAACCTCCGGGTGGAAAACGGTGCCAT
>Ga0182743_1001806_pt1 | contig 20023 bp, 14 predicted proteins | sample eDN3rd30CKraftOP_FD_128522 | JGI IMG/M metagenome (GOLD analysis project Ga0182743, IMG submission 128522) | Enriched Organic Plus compost microbial communities from Emeryville, California, USA - eDNA 3rd pass 30_C Kraft OP (version 2) (version 2) ... | reverse complement strand
GTGCCGCAGCTGCACCAGGCGCGCTCGGCGGCCAAGCAGGCCATCCGCCTGCTGGTGCGCGTGGAGCAGGAGGGCCGCGAAGTGCCCATGGTGCTGCCGCGGCTGTGCAATCTGATGTGCAACTTTTTCTTCGCCCTGACGCTGGTCATCAACCGGCGCAGGGGCCATGCCGAGACGCCGTTCCAGAGCAGAAGCTACGGGTAATGCGGCCACGGCCGCCGGCGGCAGGACAGGGATTTGTTACGATAACCGGTTGATTTCGAGCCGAATTCCCAGGATCTCCCGTGTCGTATCCCAGCATGCCCTATCCGTTGTCCGCCTACACCCACGGCGCCGAGTTCGTACGCCAGCTGGAGCAGCGCATCCTGGTCCTGGATGGTGCGATGGGCACGATGATCCAGCGCTACAAGCTGACCGAGGCGCAGTTCCGCGGCGAGCGGTTCGCCGAGCACCACAAGGACCTCAAGGGCGACAACGAACTGCTGTCGCTGGTGCGCCCCGACATCATCTCCGAGATCCACCGCCAGTATCTGGAGGCAGGCGCCGACGTCATCGAGACCAACACCTTCGGCGCCACGTCCATCGCGCAGGGCGACTACGACCTGCCGCAGCTGGCCTACGAGATGAACAAGGTCTCGGCCCAGCTGGCGCGCGCAGCCTGCGACGCCTACAGCACGCCCGAGCGCCCGCGCTTCGTGGCCGGCGCGCTGGGTCCCCAGCCCAAGACCGCTTCCATCTCGCCGGACGTGAACGATCCGGGCGCGCGCAACGTCACTTTCGATGAACTGCGCGAGGCCTACGTGGAGCAGATGAACGGCCTGCTCGACGGCGGCATCGACGTGGTGCTGATCGAGACCATCTTCGATACGCTCAACGCCAAGGCGGCCATCTTCGCCGTCGAGGAAGTGTTCGCGCAGCGCGGCGTGCGCCTGCCGGTGATGATCTCCGGCACGGTCACCGACGCCTCGGGCCGCATCCTGTCGGGCCAGACCGTCGAGGCCTTCTGGAACTCGGTGCGACACGCGCGCCCCGTCACCATCGGCCTGAACTGCGCGCTAGGCGCCGCGCTGATGCGCCCCTACGTGGCCGAGCTGTCCAAGCTGTGCGACACCTATGTGTGCGTCTATCCCAATGCCGGCCTGCCCAACCCGATGGCCGAGACCGGTTTCGATGAGACGCCGGCCGATACGTCCGGCCTGCTGGAGGAATTCGCCCGCGCCGGCCTGGTGAACATGGCAGGCGGCTGCTGCGGCACCACGCCCGACCACATCCGCGCGATCGCCGCCAAGGTGCAGGGCCTGGCGCCGCGCAGCGTGCCCGAGGTGGCGCCCCGGACCCGCCTGTCGGGCCTGGAGCCGCTCAACATCGACGAGGACTCGCTGTTCGTCAACGTGGGCGAGCGCACCAACGTCACCGGCAGCAAGATGTTCGCGCGGCTGATCCGCGAAGAGAAATACGACGAGGCGCTGGCCGTGGCGCGCCAGCAGGTCGAGAACGGCGCGCAGATCATCGACGTCAACATGGACGAGGCCATGCTCGATTCGGTGGCCTGCATGCGGCGCTTCCTCAACCTGATCGCCTCCGAGCCCGACATCGCGCGCGTGCCCGTGATGATCGACAGCTCCAAGTGGGAGGTGATCGAGGCCGGCCTGAAGTGCGTGCAGGGCAAGCCGGTGGTCAACTCCATCTCGATGAAGGAGGGCGAGGAGCCCTTCCGCCACCATGCCCGCCTGTGCCGCCGCTATGGCGCGGCGGTGGTAGTGATGGCCTTCGACGAGCAGGGCCAGGCCGACACGCTGGAGCGCCGCAAGGAAATCTGCGGCCGCGCGTACCGCATCCTGGTCGAGGAAGAAGGCTTCCCGCCCGAGGACATCATCTTCGATCCCAACGTGTTCGCCGTGGCCACCGGCATCGACGAGCACAACCACTACGCGATGGACTTCATCGAGGGCACGCGCTGGATACGGCAGAACCTGCCGCACGCGCGCATCTCGGGGGGCATCTCCAACGTCAGCTTCTCGTTCCGCGGCAACGAGCCGATGCGCGAGGCCATCCACACGGTGTTCCTGTACTACGCCATCCGCGAAGGCCTGACGATGGGCATCGTCAACGCCGGCCAGCTCGGCGTGTATGCCGACCTGGAGCCGCGCCTGCGCGACCTGGTGGAAGACGTCATCCTGGACCGCGCCGAGCCCGTGGGCCGTACCGAACCCGACGACGAACGTACGCCCACCGAGCGCCTGGTGCAGTTCGCCGACAGCGTCAAGGGCTCGGGCGCCAGGAAGGAAGAGGACCTGGCCTGGCGCAACGCGCCGGTGGCGCAGCGCCTGTCGCACGCCCTGGTGCACGGCATCACCACCTACATCGTGGAGGACACCGAAGAGGTGCGCCAGGAAGTCGAGGCGCGCGGCGGCCGGCCCATCGAGGTGATCGAGGGCCCGTTGATGGACGGCATGAACGTCGTCGGCGACCTGTTCGGCGCGGGCAAGATGTTCCTGCCGCAGGTGGTGAAGTCGGCGCGCGTCATGAAGCAGGCGGTGGCCCACCTGATTCCCTTCATCGAGGAGGAGAAGCGGCAGATCGCCGCCGCCGGCGGCGACGTGCGGGCCAAGGGCAAGATGGTGATCGCCACCGTGAAGGGCGACGTGCACGACATCGGCAAGAACATCGTGTCGGTGGTGCTCCAGTGCAATAACTTCGAGGTGGTGAACATGGGCGTGATGGTGCCCTGCGCCCAGATCCTCGAGACGGCCAAGGCCGAGAAGGCCGACATCGTCGGGCTGTCGGGCCTCATCACGCCCAGCCTGGACGAAATGGCCTACGTGGCCGCCGAGATGCAGCGCGACGAATATTTCCGCAGCCGCAAGATCCCGCTGATGATCGGCGGGGCCACCACCAGCCGCGTGCACACCGCCGTGAAGATCGCCCCGCACTATGACGGCCCGGTGGTCTACACGCCCGACGCCAGCCGCGCCGTGTCGGTGGCCGCCAGCCTGGTGTCCGAGCAGGCCGAGGCCTACATCGCCGAGATCGCGCAGGAATACGAGGACGTGCGCCGCCGCCACGCCAACCGCAAGGCCACGCCCCTGGTGACGCTGGCCGAGGCGCGCGCCGCCAAGCCCGCCATCGACTGGTCGGCCTATACCCCGCCGCGGCCCAAGTTCATCGGCCGGCGCACCTTCAAGAGCTACGACCTGGCCGAGATCGCGCGCTACATCGACTGGGGCCCGTTCTTCCAGACCTGGAGCCTGTTCGGCCCGTTCCCCGCCATCCTGGAAGACAAGGTGGTGGGCGAGCAGGCCCGCAAGGTCTACGCCGACGGGCAGGCCATGCTCAAGCGCATCATCGAGGGCCGCTGGCTGACGGCCAGCGGCGTGGCCGGCTTCTACCCGGCCAACAGCGTCAACGACGACGACATCGAGGTCTACCGCGACGAGTCGCGCAGCGAGGTGCTCTTCACCTGGCGCAACCTGCGCCAGCAGGGCGCCAAGCGCGAAGGCGTGGCCAACAAGAGCCTGGCCGACTTCATCGCGCCCAAGTCCAGCGGCGTGGCAGACTACATCGGCCTGTTCGCCGTCACCGCCGGCCTGGGCATCGAGAAGAAAGAGGCCGAGTTCGCGGCCGCCATGGACGACTATTCCAGCATCATGTTGAAGTCGCTGGCCGACCGTCTGGCCGAGGCCTTCGCCGAATGCCTGCACGCGCGCGTGCGGCAGGACCTGTGGGGCTACGCGCCCGACGAGACGCTGTCCAACGACGAGATGATCGCCGAGAAGTACGTGGGCATCCGTCCGGCGCCGGGCTATCCCGCCTGCCCCGAGCACGTCGTCAAGGGCGACCTGTTTCGCGTGCTGGACGCCGGCGAGGCCGGCATGGTGCTGACCGAAGGCTACGCCATGATGCCCGCTTCCAGTGTGTCGGGCTTCTACTTCAGCCACCCCCAGTCGCAGTACTTCAACGTGGGCGTGATCGGCGAGGACCAGCTGGCCGACTATGCCCGGCGCAGCGGCCGCAGCGAGGACGACCTGCGGCGGACGTTGGCCCCGAACCTGGGGTAAGAAGGGGGGCGTGTCGCTTTCTGGAGGCGATGTTGCGCGCTAAGACGTCCTTGCCGGGGCGTGAGGGCGCGCCGGCCAAGTCGCTCGGCTCGGGCGCGCCATCAGGCGCCCTCGGTCCCGCTACGCGGGGCTGCCCTCGCGCCAACTGGCCGGCGCGCCCTCACGCCCCGGCAAGGACTCGCGGCAATGCATGGCCACCGGCGCGACACCGGGGGGAGATTGGCAAGGACACCGTGGAGTGGCATGCCATGACGCACTCCACAGAGGCGACTCAAGAACTCATCTTCCGCTTAAAAACAACGCCTAAGCAAAGCAAGGCTTCCCGACGACGAACGTAGCGGTATCGAGGGTGAACGCCCCATCCTCCTGCACCACGAAGTACTTGCGCACCGGTTCGGGCGCCGCCGCCAACATGGTGCGTAACGCCGCGACCAGCGTGTCCGGCGTGCGCATGCGCGTCACCCAGGAATCGAATTCCATCGTCAGCCGCCGCGGCGTCCAGCTGCGCAGCACGAAGCCCGCCTCGCCCAGCATCCGGCTCCACTGTGCCGTCGAGTAGTCGCGCACGTGCGACGTATCGCGCAGCACTTCCAACGTCTGCAGCCAGGTGTCCAGCAGCGCCTGCACCGGCGATACCACGTCGGCGAACGCCGCCATGCCGCGCGGCTTCAGCACCCGTAACGCTTCGCGCAGCGCCTGCCCGGGGTCCGCCCAATGGTGCGTCGAAAAGCGGCTCAGCACCAGGTCGAACTCGCCGTCGGCAAACGGCAGCCGTTCGGCCTTGCCGCGACAGGTCGACACATTCGCCAGGCCGCGCCGCGTTGCTTCTTCGCCCACCACGTCGAGCATCTGCTGGGACAGGTCGTAGGCCGTCACGTGGGCCACGTGCGGGGCCACGTGGAAGCTGACGTGGCCGCCGCCGCAGCCCAGGTCCAGCACGCGCGCGCCCGGATGCGCGCGCGCCAGTTGGGCCAGCTGCTGCAGGTCTTCGCCCTGCGCGTGCACCGCGCTGGTCAGGTAGGCGTGGGCGCGAGGACCGAACTGGCGGTCCACCGCATCGTCATGGGAAGTAGAAGTCATCGAAAGGCCTTGAAAGGATGATGGGCGCCCAGCGCCCGGCAGGCGTAAGATAGGCAGGCCTTAATACGCGTACAAGACCATTAGTTATCCTGGTATGACGACTGCTCCCCAACGTTCCTCTACGTCGGCCTCGGCCTCCCACGGCGCGGCGGATGGTGTGGACACCGGCCACGACGGGTCGCCGCTGCGCCGCCAGGCACTGGGCGAATTCGTGCGCAGCGCGCGTGCGCGCATCACGCCGCAGATGGCGGGCCTGCCGGCCGGCATGCGGCGCCGCACGCCGGGTCTGCGCCGCGAAGAGGTCGCCCAGCTCAGCGGCATCAGCGTCACCTGGTACACCTGGATCGAGCAGGGGCGCGAGGTGTCGGTATCGCCCGCGGTCTGGGCGCGCATCGCCAGCGTGCTGCAGCTGGCGCGCGCCGAACGCGCCTATCTGTTCGAGCTGGCCGAATGCGCCGACCCGCAGCATCCGCGTGAGGATGGCGGCGGTGCGCCGGGCCTGCTGCGCGAATGCGTCGAGGCGATCGGCGCGCCGGCCTACGTGCTGGACCGCGCCTGGAACGTGCGCGCCTTCAACGCGCCGATGTGTGAGCTGTTTGACGACTGGCCGGCGCGCGATCCGCAGCCCAATCTGCTGCGCTACATCTTCCTGGCCTCGGCGGCGCGCGATCTGGTGGTGGACTGGGAACAGCGGGCGCGGCGGGTGGTGGCGGAATTTCGCGCGGATGCCGGCGCGCACCTGGACGAGCCTGACGTGACGACGCTGGTGCAGGCGCTGAATCGCGAGAGCCCGGTGTTCGCACATTGGTGGACGCGCCATGCCGTGGTGGAGCGTGAGGGCGGGCTGCGCGATTTCCAGCATCCGCGCCGCGGCCGCCTGGTGTTCCAGCAGATCACCTTCCGGCTGGCCACCCATCCCGAGCTGAAGCTGGTGATGCTGCTGGGCGACGGGCAGGCAACGCCGCAGGAGCCATAGCGCCGGGCGTTCGCGGGGCGGTAGCCGCAGCCTGCCCCGGCCCGGACAGACGCGGCGGCCCACGTCGCCCCGCCGGTTACGCCGCCTCGGGCAATCCTGCCTCGAACAAGCCCTGCAGCAGTTTCTTGACCGGCGCAGGCAACGCCACCGAAGCCAGTTCGGCGGGCGCCACCCAGCGCTGCGCGGTGGCATCCGCCGCGTCGCGCAGCACGGCCGGTGCGCGCACGGGCACATACCAGGGGCTGACGTGCAGCCGGTAGTGCGTGAAGGTGTGCGAGAACCCCGCCAGCTGGTAGTGGCCGGCGGGCTCCAGGCCCAGGGTGCGCGAGGCGGCCAGCGGATCGCCGCCGGCGTCGAACTCGGGCAGGCTCCACAGCCCGCCCCAGATGCCCGGCGAAGGCCGCTGGCGCAGCAGCACCGCACCGCCGTGCTGCAACACCAGCATGCCGGTTTCGCGTTCGGGCACGGCCTTGCGCGCCCTGGGGGTGGGCAGTTCGAGCTGCCGGCCTTCGCGCCGCGCCACGCAGGTGTCCGCCACGGGGCAGCGGACGCAATCGGGCTTGCCGCGCGTACACAGCGTGGCGCCCAGGTCCATCAGGCCCTGGGTGTAGGCGCGCATGTCGAGCTGGGGGGCGGCTGCCACCTGGGCCTCGGCCAATGCCCACAGGCGCTGTTCGACCTCGCGTCGCGCCGGGTCGCCCTGCACGCCGAAGTGCCGCGCGAACACGCGCTTGACGTTGCCATCCAGGATGGGCGAGCGCTCGCCATACGAGAACGCCGCGATGGCGGCGGCGGTGGAGCGGCCGATGCCGGGCAGGGTGGCGATGAGTTCGGCGTTGGGCGGAAAGCGGCCGCCCCATTCGGCCACGACCTGCTGCGCGCAGCGGTGCAGGTTGCGTGCGCGGGCGTAGTAGCCCAGCCCTGCCCAGTAGGGCATGACCTCGTCCTGCGTGGCCGCGGCCAGCGCGGCCACGTCGGGGAAGCGCTGAAGGAAGCGCTGGTAGTACGGGATGACGGTGGCCACCTGCGTCTGCTGCAGCATGATTTCCGACAGCCAGGTGCGGTAGGGATCGGGCGCGCCTTGCCAGGGCAGCCCATGGCGGCCGTGCTGCGCCTGCCAGGTGGCGATGCGGGTGGCGAAATCCATGCCGGATTATCGCATTGCCCACTTGCGGGGACGTATCCCGCAGAGTAAAACGGCTGCAGAGTACAAGAAGGCGCACCCCGCGCCCCGGGCCTGCCGTATCCGGCTTCACAAGAGCTTTTTCCACGGCCGGCCTGGAGATTCCTATACCAACGGAGTAGACATGAACGCCCCTCTCTCGCCTGCGCAGCAGGCGGCGCTAGCGTCCGTCCAGCTGGACGACCGATATACCCTCGACGCCGGCCGTGCCTGGATGAGCGGCATCCACGCCCTCGTGCGCCTGCCCATGATGCAGCGCGTGCGCGACGAACGCGCAGGCCTGAACACCGCCGGCTTCATCTCGGGCTATCGCGGCTCGCCGCTGGGGGGCGTCGACCAGAACATGTGGAAGGCGGCCAAGTACCTGAAGCAGCACCACATCGAATTCCAGCCCGGCATCAATGAAGACCTGGCCGCCACCGCGGTGTGGGGCTCGCAGCAGGTCAACCTGTTCCCGGGCGCCAAGTACGACGGCGTGTTCGGCATGTGGTACGGCAAGGGGCCGGGCGTGGACCGCAGTGGCGACGTCTTCAAGCACGCCAACGCGGCCGGCACCTCGCGATACGGCGGCGTGCTGGTGGTGGCCGGCGACGACCATCCCGCCAAGTCGTCCACGCTGCCGCACCAGAGCGACCACATCCTCAAGGCGTGCATGATCCCGGTGCTGTTCCCGTCCAGCGTCCAGGAGGTGCTCGACTTCGGCCTGCACGGCTGGGCCATGAGCCGCTACGCCGGCGTCTGGGTCGGCCTGAAGACCATCACCGACATCGTCGAGGTCTCGGCCTCGGTCGAAGTCGATCCGCACCGCGTGCGCATCGCCTTGCCCGACGACTTCCAGCTGCCGCCCGACGGGCTGAACATCCGCCTGCCCGACACGCCGCTGCAGCAGGAGGCCCGCCTGCTCGACTACAAGCTGTACGCCGCGCTGGCTTATGCGCGCGCCAACGGGCTCAACCGCGAGCTGTGGCATGTGCCCGCGCACGATGCCCGCTTCGGCATCATGACCTCCGGCAAGGCCTATCTCGACACCATCCAGGCGCTGTCCGACCTGGGGCTGTCCGAGGAGGTGTGCCGCCGCATCGGCGTGCGCGTCTTCAAGGTGGGCATGGTCTGGCCGCTGGAGGCCACCGGCATGCAGCGTTTCGCCGAGGGCCTGGACGAGATCCTGGTGGTGGAGGAAAAGCGCCAGGTGCTCGAATACCAGCTGAAGGAAGAGTTGTTCAGCTGGATCGGCTCGGGCAAGAAGATTCCTCGCGTGGTCGGCAAGTTCGACGACAAGGACGGCGGCGAATGGTCGGTGCCGCAGGGCAACTGGCTGCTGCCGGCGCACTACGAGTTCTCGCCCGCCATGGTGGCCAAGGCGGTGGGCACGCGCCTGCTGCGCTTCGAGCTGCCCGCCGACGTGCGCGCCGGCATCGAGGCGCGCCTGGCCTACATCGATGCGCGCGAGAAGGAGTTGTCGCGCCCGCGCGTGGTGGCCGAGCGCAAGCCCTGGTTCTGTTCCGGCTGCCCGCACAACACCTCCACGCGCCTGCCCGAGGGCTCGCGCGGCATGGCCGGCATCGGCTGCCACTACATGGTGACCTGGATGGGGCGCAATACCCAGGTCTTCACGCAGATGGGCGGCGAGGGCGTGCCCTGGCTGGGCCAGGCGCCCTTCACCGAAGAGAAGCACGTATTCGCCAACCTGGGCGACGGCACCTACTACCATTCGGGCCTGCTGGCGATCCGCGCGGCGGTGGCCGCCAAGGCGCCGATCACCTACAAGATCCTGTTCAACGACGCGGTGGCCATGACGGGCGGCCAGCCGGTCGACGGCCCCATCAGCGTGCCCATGATCACGCGCCAGATGGCTGCCGAGGGCATCGAGAAGATCGTGGTCGTCACCGACGAACCCGAGAAATACCGCACCATGCAGGGCATGGCGCCGGGCGTGCCGGTGCAGCACCGCGACGAGCTCGATGCCGTCATGCGCGAGCTGCGAGAGTATCCTGGGGTATCCATCCTCGTCTACGACCAGACCTGCGCCACCGAGAAGCGCCGGCGCCGCAAGCGCAACGCCTATCCCGATCCGGCGCGCCGCGTCGTCATCAACGACCGCGTGTGCGAAGGATGCGGCGACTGCTCCGAGAAGTCGCATTGCCTGTCGGTCGAGCCGCTGGAAACCGAGTTCGGCCGCAAGCGCACCATCAACCAGTCCAGCTGCAACAAGGATTATTCCTGCCTGAACGGCTTCTGCCCCAGCTTCGTCACCGTCGAGGGCGGCAAGCTGAGAAAGCCGCAGGCGCTGGCGCAGCAGGACGACCCGGCGGCGGGTCTGCCCGAGCCCGCGCTGCCGTCCGTGCGCGGCCACTACGGCGTGTTCATTGCCGGCGTGGGCGGCACGGGGGTGGTCACGATCGGCCAGCTGCTAGGCATGGCGGCCCACCTGGAGGGCAAAGGTTGTTCGGTGCTCGACATGGCCGGCCTGGCGCAAAAGGGCGGGGCGGTGTATTCGCACGTTGTGCTGGCGCCCACGCCGGGCGAGCTGCTGAACACGCGCGTGGCCATGGGCGAGGCCGACGTGGTGCTGGCCGGCGACCTGGTGGTCGGCACCGGCCAGGAAGCCATCGCGCGCATGCGGGCGGGCCGCACCCACGTGCTGCTCAACAGCGACGTGGCGCCTACGGCCGCCTTCGTCAACAACCCCGACTGGACGCTACCCGGCTCGGACCTGCGCGCCGACCTGGAGGCCGCGTGCGGTCCCGGCAACCTTCATGCGCTGGACGCCGCAGAGCTGGCGGTGGGCCTGTTGGGCGACGCCATCTACGCCAATCCGCTGATGATGGGCTATGCCTACCAGCAAGGCTGGCTGCCGCTTGGCGAGGCCGCGCTGCAGCGTGCCATCGAACTCAATGGCCAGCAGGTGCCCAACAACCTGGCCGCCTTCGCGTGGGGCCGCCGCGCTGCGCACGACCTGGCGGCCGTGCAGCGCCTGATCGGCCGCGGCCAGGCCGCGGCGCAACCGGCCCAGGACGCTGACGAAGGCTATGTGGAGGTGCGGCGCGGCCAGGGCGCGGTGGTCGACTTCAAGCGCCCGGCCGGCGAGCTCGACGCGCTGGTGGCCCATCGCAAGGCCTTCCTGGCCGAGTACCAGAACGCCGCGTATGCCGAACGCTATCAGTCGTTGGTCACGCAGGTAGCCGATGCCGAACGGGCCGCCACCGGCACGACCCGCCTGGCGATGGCCGTGGCGCGCTACTACTTCAAGCTGATGGCCTACAAGGACGAGTACGAGGTGGCGCGGCTGTACACCGACGGCGCGTTCCTGAAGCGGCTGCACGAGGAGTTCGAGGGCGACTGGAAGCTGCGCTTTCACCTGGCCCCGCCGCTGTTGGCCAAGCGCGACGCCCAGGGCCATCTGCGCAAGCGCAGCTATGGCCCGGGCATGCTGCGCGCCTTCAAGGTGCTGGCGCGCCTGCGCGGGTTGCGCGGCACGCCGCTGGACGTGTTCGGCTACACCGCCGAGCGCCGCGCCGAACGCGACCTGATCCGCCAGTACCGCGAGGACATGACGGTCATTCTGGGCAAGCTCAGCCGCGCCAATCTGGACAAGGCGGTGGCGCTGGCCAGCCTGCCCGAGCAGATCCGCGGCTACGGCCACATCAAGGAAGCCGCCATGCGGCAGGCGGCCGCGCGGCGGGAGGAACTGCTGCGTGAGTTCAGTGCGCAGGTGGTGCCGATAGGGGGCGCGCGCGCGGCTTAAGCGCGGCAGGCTGACGGGCTCAGGCCCGTCCCGGCTTGTCGAATCGTTCTACGCGCATACCGCCGGCAGGCTTGTCGAAGCGTTCGACCTTCATGCCGGCGGGCTTGTCGAAACGCTCGACCTTCATGCCCCCGGCGGGGCGGTCGAAGCGTTCGACCTTCATGCCGCCCGGCTGCATGAAGCGCTCGACGTGTTGCGGCGCGCGGGTCTCGGCCTGCACGGTCTGGGCGGCGATCTGCTCGCGCTGGGCGATGAGGGCCTCGGCGCGCTGGTGGTGCGGCGCCATGCGGCGCACCATGACGCGGCCCTCGTGCGGAAAGTAGTTGATGCGCCGCGCATGCACGTCGCCCAGGTCCTGCGCGCGCACGGGGATGCCCTCGGTCTTCAGGTAGTTCAGCACGAACTGGCCGTTGCGCTCGCCGATGTTCATCTGCTGCATGGCGCTGAGCACGGCGCCGCCACCGAACACCTTGGCCTCGAGGCGCTCGCGCGAGGCGCCCGCCTTCAGCAGTTCGTTGATGAGCACTTCCATGGCGAACGAGCCATAGCGCATGGTGGCCGAGGCTGGCGACGAGGCGTCGCCTTCAGGCAGCATGAAGTGGTTCATGCCGCCCACCCGCGAGACCGGGTCGCGCAGACAGGCGGCCACGCACGAGCCCAGCACCGTCGACAGCATCAGGTCCTCGCCGCTGGTGACGTAGTACTCGTTGGGCAGGATCTTCACCGCCTTGCAATTGAAGGCGCTGTCGAAGTAATGGCGCGTAGCGCGGGCTTTGGAGGCGGAGGGCATGAGGGCGCGAGGCGATCTGCAAATAACCGACAGTAACAGGAAAAAATAGTTACATCTATAACAAAATAAGTCGCCAGAATCGTCCACATTTTACACTGGCGAGCTTTCCTGAAAGGCGTCGATTAGCGTCCTTAAAACCGCGTACTACGGGTCACTGACCAGCGGGCCGACAAGGCCCCCAAGGCGCCGGCGGCCACCACCGCCGCCAGCAGGGCCGGTGCACCAGGAAGGTGCAAGGCGAATTCGGCGCCATAGCTGCGGGCCAGGCCCACCAGGGCGTCGTTCAGCGGTGCCAGGGCCGCCGCGGCGGCCGCGATGGCCAGCAGGCCGGCCGCCACCCCGGACAGGGCGCCCAGATACAGGAAGGGCCGGCGCACGAACGACTCGGTGGCGCCCACCAGCCGGGCCACCGCGATTTCCTCGCGCTGTGTCATGGCCTGCAGCCGTACGGTGTTGAACACCGTGGCCAGTACCACCACTGCCACGCAGATCGCCAGGAACACCAGCCCGATGCGTCCGAAGCGCAGGATGGCCTCCAGGCGCTGCACCCAGTCGCTGTCCAGCTGCACCTGGTCGACGTGGTCGAACCGGCGCCATTGTGCGGCCAGGGCGGCCGCCCGCTCGGCAAGGTCCTCGCCGTCGGCCAGCGTGGCCACCACGGCGTCCGGCAGCGGATTGCCGGGCAGCACCGCCAGGGCCTCGTCCCACGCGGGATTCTCGCGCAGCGCCTCCAGGGCCTGGCCGCGCGGCACCACCCGGACCGCGCCGACCTGGCCGGCATGGTCGCGGCGAATGCGCTCGGCCACCGCGCCGGCGGCCTCGGCCGGGGCGTCGGGTTGCATGAAGACGGTAAGCTCGGGCGCCACGGACACCTGGCGGGCTACCGGCTGGACCGAAACCAGGATGGCCGCGCCCAGCAGCGGGAGGGCCAGCGCCAGCCCCATGACCAGCAGGTTGGCCAGCGACGAGAACGGCTGGGCCGCCAGGCGGCGCAGGGTGACGGTCAGGGCGTAGCGGTGCTGCCGCAGCCAGGCCCTCATGCCTGGCCTCCGTGGGAGTCGTGGAAGCGGCCGTGCTCGAAGCCCAGCACGCGGTTGGCGTAGCCGGCCATCAGCTCCTGGTCGTGCGAGGCGATGAGGGTGGTGACGCCCACCCGGTTGAAGTCGCGGAACACATTCATGATGCGCTGTGCGTTGCCGTGGTCGAGATTGGCGGTGGGTTCGTCGGCGATCAGGATGGCCGGACGGTTGACGATGGCGCGGGCGATGGCCAGGCGCTGCTGCTCGCCGCCCGAGAGCTCGATGGGATTGAGGTTTTCCTTGCCCGCCAGGCCGACCTTGTCGAGCGCGGCGCGGGCACGGGCCTGGGCGGCCTCGGCGGGGTGGCCCAGCACGGCCAGGGGCAGCATCACATTCTGCAGGGCGCTGCGGTCGTACAACAGGTGGATATCCTGCAGGATGACGCCCACCGCCCGCCGCAGGTAGGGCCGGGCGCGCGCCGACAGCTTGTCCAGCCGCTGGCCATTGACCTGAATGGACCCGCGGGTCGGAGGCTCCAGCCCCCCGATAAGCTTGAGCAGCGTCGACTTGCCCGCGCCCGAAGGGCCCGAGACGAAGACGAACTCGCCGGCCGCGACGCGGAAGTTGATGTCGGCCAGGATGTTGCGGCCGCGGCCATACGATTTGAAGACGTGCTGGAATTCGATCATGGCGTCGCGCAGGTGAAGGGGCAATAGTAACCTTGCGGCCGGCATCCGCGGCAGGGCGGCGGCGTGTGTCCTGCGCGTCGTGTACGCACTGTTGCAGCGATCGCGCAGGTAATTTGCATATATCTGTCCCCTATTTGTGGCTATCCCGCAAAGGGATTTCCCCCATGTCCCCAAATTAAACCAAACGCTACCATCCGCCCCAGGCGCACAGGCTCCACCCGGGCCGGCGCAGCGTTATGAAGTTCCTCACCACGGAGATCCCCCTAATGAAAGCATTGAAACTCGCCGCCATCGGCGCGGCCTTGTTCGCCGCCGCCTCGGCCGCGCACGCCGGCGCCACCTTCGACAACGTCAAGAAGAAGGGCTTCGTCCAGTGCGGCGTGTCCACCGGCATCGCTGGATTCTCCATCGCCGACAGCAAGGGGCAGTGGCAGGGCATCGACGTGGACATGTGCCGCGCCATCGCCGCCACCATGTTCAACGACGCCACCAAGTTCAAGGTCACCCCGCTGAACACGCAGCAGCGCTTCACCGCCCTGCAGTCCGGCGAGGTCGACGTGCTGACCCGCAACACCACCCAGACCCTCACCCGCGACACCACGCTGGGCCTGATCGGCGCGGGCGTCAACTACTACGACAGCCAGGGCGTCATGGTCTCGAAGGACCTGAACGTCAAGAGCGCCAAGGAGCTGAACGGCGCCACGGTCTGCGTGCAGCCGGGCACCACCACCGAGCTGAACCTGGCCGACTGGTTCCGCGCCAACAAGATCGAATTCAAGCCCGTCGTGATCGACAAGTACGATGAAATCGTGCGCGCGTTCTCGGCCGGCCGCTGCGACGCCTTCACCACCGACAAGTCGCAGCTGGCGTCCACCCGCACCACGCTGGCCGATCCGGACAAGTACATCATCCTGCCGGAAGACTTCTCCAAGGAGCCGCTGGGCCCCATGGTGCGCCAGGGCGACGAGCAGTGGTTCAACATCGTGCGCTGGTCGCTGAACGCCATGCTGGAAGCCGAGGAATACGGCATCAGCCAGAAGAACGTCGACGAGATGGCCAAGAGCACCAACCCCAACATCCAGCGCATCCTGGGCGTGACCCCGGGCATGGGCAAGAACCTGGGCGTGGATGACAAGTGGGCCTACACCATCATCAAGCAGGTGGGCAACTACGGCGAGGTCTTCGAGCGCACGCTGGGCAAGGACAGCCCCATGAAGCTCGAGCGCGGCCTGAACGCCTCGTACAAGCAGGGCGGCCTGATGTACGGCTGGCCGGTGCGCTAAACACGCACAGGGCCATTCCTGCGGGGCGTCACCAGGCGTCCCGGCCCCGCCCGCCGTGGCGGGGGCCTGGCGCGGGCGCGACGGATCTCCGTCACGTCCGCGTCGTTCGATTTCTGTAGATTCACATCATGGCTACTTCCCGAAATAGCGGTCCCCAGCCGGCGCCCACCAGGCGCCTGAGCTGGAACGATCCCGGTGTGCGTTCGATCATCTACCAGGTCATCGCGCTGGGCGCCGTCGCGCTCGGCGTGTGGTTCCTGGTCTCGAACACGCTGCACAACCTGTCGGTGCGCAACATTTCCACCGGCTTCGGTTTCCTCGATCGCGAAGCCGGCTTCGCGATCGGCGAGACGCTGATCGATTACACGCCCGCCAATACCTACGGCCGGGCCATCTGGGTCGGCCTGCTGAATACGCTGCGCGTGGCGCTGCTGGCCATCGTCCTGGCCACCATCCTGGGCACGATCATCGGCATCGCACGCCTGTCCAAGAACTGGCTGATCTCCCGGGTCGCCTCGGTCTACGTCGAGGTGATGCGCAACATCCCGCTGCTGCTGCAGCTGTTCTTCTGGTATGCCATCATCACCGAGAGCATGCCGGGTCCGCGCCAGGCCCACCATGTGCTGCCGGGGGTGTTCCTCTCCAACCGCGGCCTGAAGGTGCCGGCGCTGGTGGGCGAATCCGTCGACGGGCTGCTGCTGGGCGTGCTGGCTGCCATCATCGCCATCGTGCTGCTGGCGCGCTGGGGCACGCGCCGCCAGGAGACCACCGGCCGGCCGTTCCCGCTGGGCCGCTGGGCCATCGTGCTGCTCATCGCCTTTCCGGTGCTGGGCTGGCTGGCAAGCGGCGCCAGCCTGGCGCTCGACCTGCCCGAGCTGCGCGGCTTCAATTTCGCCGGCGGCTGGACGCTGTCGCCCGAGTTCACCGCGCTGCTGGCCGGCCTGGTGATCTACTCCGCGGCGTTCGTCGCCGAAGTGGTGCGCTCCGGCGTGCAGGCGGTCAACAACGGCCAATGGGAAGCCGCGGGCTCGCTGGGCCTGCGCCGCGGCTTGGTGCTGCGCCTGGTGGTGTTGCCGCAGGCGCTGCGCGTGATCATCCCGCCCATGACCAGCCAGTACCTCAACATCACCAAGAACAGCTCCCTGGCCGTGGCCATCGGCTACCCGGACATCGTGTCGGTCGTGAACACCACGCTGAACCAGACCGGCCAGGCCATCGAGGGCATTCTCATCATCATGGCGGCCTATCTCACGGTCAGCCTGTCGATCTCGGTCTTCATGAACTGGTACAACAAGCGCATCGCGCTGGTGGAGCGTTGACATGAGCGCCACTACGCATACCCCCAGCGCACCGCTTCCGCCGCCCAGCAGCCACGTGGGCGCCTGGGCATGGATGAAGACGCGGCTCTTCTCTTCGCCGCTGAACATCCTGCTGACGCTGCTGACCGCCTGGATTCTGCTGCTGGCCGTGCCGGCCATCGTCGAATGGGCGCTGATCCAGGCCAACTTCACCGCGACCAATGCCCAGGAGTGCCGCGCCAGCGCGGGCGCCTGCTGGGCCTTCATCGCGGAGAAGCACCGCCTGATCCTCTTCGGCACCTACCCCTACGACGAGCAATGGCGTCCGCTGCTGGCCACGCTCATCCTGCTGGCGGTCATCGTGTGCAGCGGCCTGCGCCGCTTCTGGAACGCCCGTCTGGCGATCATCTGGGTGGCGGCGCTGACGCTGGTCGGCGTCCTGATGTGGGGCGGCGTGTTCGGCCTGACCTACGTCGAGAACTCGCTGTGGGGCGGCCTGCCGCTGACGCTGATCCTGTCGACCTTCGGCATTGCATTCGCCTTCCCGATCGGCGTGCTGCTGGCCCTGGGCCGGCGCTCGCACATGCCGGCCATCAAGGCGCTGTGCGTCGTGTACATCGAGCTGATCCGCGGCGTGCCGCTGATCAGCCTGCTGTTCATGTCGTCGGTGATGCTGCCGCTGTTCCTGCCCGAGGGCTACTCCATCGACAAGCTGCTGCGCGCGCAAATTGCCATCATCATGTTCGCGGCGGCCTACATCGCCGAGACGGTGCGCGGCGGCCTGCAGGCCATCCCGAAGGGCCAGTACGAGGGCGCGGATTCGCTGGGCCTGACCTACTGGCAGCAGATGCGCAAGATCATCCTGCCGCAGGCGCTGAAGATCGTCATTCCGCCGCTGGTCAGCATCTTCATCGCGCTGTTCAAGGATACGTCGCTGGTCGTGATCATCGGCATCTTCGACCTGACGCTGGCGGCCAAGGCGGCACTGTCCGACGCGGCCTGGCGCGGTTTCAGCGTGGAGGCCTACGTCTTCATCTCGGCCATCTACTTCATCTTCTGCTTCTCGATGTCGAAGTACAGCCAGCACCTGGAGAAGCGGCTGAACACCGGCCACGCCAGATAAACACCGGCCGCGCCGCCTTCCCCGGCGGCGCGGCCTGCGATCGAAAAATTACGGGAGTACAGGCATGTCTGATGCCATCATCCGCCTGCAGGACGTGAACAAGTGGTACGGCCAGTTCCACGTGCTGCGCAACATCAACCTCGACGTGGCCCCCGGCGAGCGCATCGTGGTCTGCGGCCCCTCGGGTTCCGGCAAGTCCACCATGATCCGCTGCATCAACCGGCTGGAAGAACACCAGCAGGGCAAGATCGTCGTCGACGGCACCGAGCTTACCAATGACCTCAAGCAGATCGAGCGGATCCGCCGCGACGTCGGCATGGTGTTCCAGCACTTCAACCTGTTCCCGCACCTGACGGTGCTGGAGAACCTCACGCTGGGCCCCACGTGGGTGCTGAAGAAGCCCCGCGCCGAGGCCGAGGCCACCGCCATGAAGTACCTGGAGCGCGTGCGCATCCCCGACCAGGCGCTGAAATATCCGGGCCAGCTGTCAGGCGGCCAGCAGCAGCGCGTGGCCATCGCACGCTCGCTGTGCATGAGCCCCAAGATCATGCTGTTCGACGAGCCCACCTCGGCCCTGGACCCGGAAATGGTCAAGGAAGTGCTGGACGTGATGGTCAGCCTGGCCCAGGAAAGCGGCATGACCATGCTGTGCGTCACGCACGAGATGGGCTTTGCCCGCAAGGTGGCCAACCGCGTCATCTTCATGGACCGCGGCGAAATCATCGAGCAGAACAGCCCTGACGAGTTCTTCGACAACCCGCAGAACGAACGGACCAAGCTGTTCCTCAGCCAGATCCTGCACTGACGCGGATACCGCCCGTGGCGCATCCGGCGGCCGAAGGACCGAGATGCGCCCGGCGGGCCGGGGTTTTCCATGAATGCGGCCGGGCGGCCTTGCGTTATGCTGGCGCCCGCTTGCATGACAACCGGAGACTCCCCATGAACCGCCCCGACACCTTCCGCTCGCCCGTGCGCCGCGCCCTGCTGGGCGGCGTGCTGGCCCTGGCCGCCGGCCTGTCCGCGCTGGCCCCCGCCGCAGCCCAGTCCTATCCCGACAAGCCGCTGCGCTTCATCGTGCCCTACCCGCCCGGCGGTCCGCTGGACGCCACCGCACGCCTGCTGGCCGAGAAGGTCCGGGCCTCGCTGGGCCAGCCCGTCATCGTCGAGAACAAGGCGGGTGCGGGCGGCAACATCGGCGCCGACCTGATCGCCAAGGCCGCGCCCGACGGCTACACGCTGGGCATGGGCGCGGTGGCTACCCACGCCATCAACCCGTTCCTGTTCGCCAACCTGCCGTACGATCCCATCAAGGATTTCGCGCCCATCACCATCGTGGCCTCGGTGCCCAACGTGCTGGTCATGAACCTGGCCTTCGCGGAGAAGAACGGCATCAAGTCGCTGGGGGACCTGATCGCCTACGCCAAGAAGAACCCGGGGCGCCTGAACTACGGCTCGGGCGGCAACGGCAGCGCGGGCCATCTGTCGGGCGAACTGCTGAAGGCGCGCGCCGGCATCGCGGCCGAGCACATCCCCTACCAGGGCGCCGCGCCCGCCCAGCTGGCGCTGCTGTCGGGCCAGTCGGACTTCATGTTCGACAACCTGGCCGCCTCGGCCGCGCTGATCAAGGACGGCAAGGTCAAGGCGCTGGCCGTCACCACGGCCGAGCGTTCGTCGCTGCTGCCCGACGTGCCCACGGTGCAGGAAGCCGGCGTGCAGGGCTTCGACCTGGGCACGTGGTTCGGCGTGTTCACCACCGGTGGCGTGCCGGCCGACGTGGTGGCCAAGCTGAACCAGGCCTATTCCGAGGCCCTGAAGCAGCCCGATGTGCGCCAGCGCCTGCTGACCATGGGCTCCGAAGCCGGCCCGATGACGCCGCAGGCCTTCGCCGATTTCGTCAAGAAAGAGAAGGACAAGTACCAGGAAATCGTCAAGCTGTCGGGCGCCAGCCTGAACTGACGCGGCGTTTCCTGGCGCACCTTGGCCTACGTCTGGATCCGGCTGCTGCACGCCGCCGCGGCCTCGGTATGGATGCTGGGGCTGCTGGCGGCGGCCGTGGCCGCGTTTCCCGCTTCGGGGCCGTCCCCCGCGCCGCCGGCAGGGCCGTCGGGTTTCGCGCGCGGCATGGCCCGCTGGGACCTGCGCGTGACGCTGCCCGCCATGGCGCTGACGCTGGCCTGCGGCGTGCACCTGGCCGCCACCGGCTGGTTCGGCCAGGCCTGGCTGTCGGCCAAGCTGGCCATCGTGGCGTTGCTGGTGCTGCTGCAGGCGGCCTATAGCGTGGTGCTGCGGCGCCTGGCGGCGCGGCCAGGCTATCGGCCACCTGGCTGGCTGATGGCGGGAAGCATCGCCGTTTTCGCGGGCGGCCTGCTGGTCGTGCTGCTGGCGGCGGTGAAGCCGCAGTTCTGAGACGTCCTCTCTTCCGGTGTGTCCGTGCGCCTTGCGGCGGCGTGGGCGCCACCACGGCACACGCGCCAACGGCATCGGCCTTCAGGTCAGCCGATAGATCCGCCGGATGCCGCGCAGCGCAATCCATCCCATCGTTACCGCCACGGCCGCCAGGCCTGCGCGCAGCGAGCCCTGGTGCGCGATCGCACCGATCAGGGGCGGGCCGAACAGCATGCCGGCGTAGGCAAAGCGCGCCACGCCGGCCACGCCCTCGGCCGGGCTGAGGCCCGGCAAGCGCGTGCCGGCCAGGAAGAAGAACGGCATCAGGTTCGCCACGCCCAATCCCATCAACAGGAAGCCGGGCAGCGCGCCCGCCGGCGTGGGCACCAGCAGG
>Ga0182743_1001802_pt1 | contig 20045 bp, 18 predicted proteins | sample eDN3rd30CKraftOP_FD_128522 | JGI IMG/M metagenome (GOLD analysis project Ga0182743, IMG submission 128522) | Enriched Organic Plus compost microbial communities from Emeryville, California, USA - eDNA 3rd pass 30_C Kraft OP (version 2) (version 2) ... | reverse complement strand
GGCCTCGACGATCTGAGCATACAGCCGGTCCGTGCGGGATCGATCGTAGTACGGACGTAGACGCGCCAATTGCGCCTGCATCAGCACCCCCACCGAGTTTGGCGGCATGACGCCGACCTGCCAATGGCGGTGAGCTTGCCAAACGGGATCGACCCAGTCGGCGTGGCTGGCGGCTAGGTCCGCCATGGTGAGCAAGGCGCCATGTTCGGAGGCATAGCGTGCGAGTCGTTCGGCGACTTCGCCGTGATAGAACGCCTCTTCACCACCCTCGGCGATCTGCTGCAGCGTCCAGGACAGCGCAGGCTGTTTCCACAGCGATCCGGCGGCACGGTCTGCGCCATTATCCAGGTAGGCGTGCGAGAAACCCGGCTGCGCTCGGAGATCGGCGCCCGCCATCGTCAGGTTACGGGCTATCTCGCTTCCAAATCCCGTTCCGTCGTCAGCCAGCGCAATGGCATCATTGAACAAGGTGTGCCAAGCGTGCCGTCCATATGCGCGATGCGCTTGCGCCCAGAATCGCACGAGGCCCGGCACGACCCAACTGCGCGGTCCACGTGCATCGATCCCATTGGGAAACAAGGCGGGCTGTGCTGCGGGGGGCGAATGGCCGGATCCATTGAGTGCGCTGAGTTTGTGCGTGATCGCATCATAGTGCAGCATCATTGCGCATCCCCCCAAGGAGGTGGCATGCGGCACGGTCACTGTCAACACTGCCGATGCCGCGATCATTGCATCGATCAGCGAGCCGCCTGTTTCCAGGCGTACCTGGGCGGCTCGGCTGGCCAGGTGGTGGCCGGTCACCACGGCATATTGCGTGCCGTACAAGCTGGCGCGTGGCCGTGTGAGAGACATAGGGCTCATCGCAAGTAATTCGCCAGGAACGTGCCGGCAAAACTGCCCAGCGCACAACCTATGGGCAGCCACCAATTAGAGACACCCGTGCGGGCGGAGACGGTTTCAGCCCCCTCGGCTGACCATTCCGGCTTGATTGACGTGCTGCGGGATGGAGCGGCCGCTTGAGTATCCTGAGGCGATAGCCGCCGCTGCACATTCTGAAAAAAACGCTCCGAGAACTTGCGTGCCGTACTGTCGATCAAGCGGCTGCCCAATTGGGCAATGCGTCCGTTGATGGTGGTGTCCGCCGAATACGATAACTGCGTCCCACCATCCAGATCGCTCAGCTCGATCCGCACGCGGCCTTGCGCAGAGCCGGCTACGCCGGCATCGCCTTGGCCCACGAGTGCATACACTTGTTGAGGGACTTCGATCTCACGACGAAAAACGATCCGGAATGTGGCCTTGACGGGGCCGATGGCACTGACCATCACCGCTGTGTAGCTGTCATCCTCATGGGCTGTCAGCGATTTGCAATCGGGCAGGGTGGCTTGCAGAAACGCCGGATCATTCAGCGCATCCCACACCGTGGCGCGGTCGGCGGCGAGGATCTTGGTGCCGTCGATCAGCATGATGCACCTTTTTTATCGATCTGGATGCCCGCCAATTTCAACCCATGGTCGGCGATGCGCATGCGATTGTTGAGAAAGCGGAATTTGCCGAAACTCCACACCACCAGCGGCCGTGCAAAATCCAGTGCAGTCGGCCATTGCCGGGTAAAGGCATCGTAACGGCAAGACCAGGACTGCGTGCGGTCGCTGATGAACCGTACGCGACGCTCCCATTCCAGCAAGGTAGCGGGGATATCTTTCGCATCGCGCAGCAGCGTAGCCAGCGCGAGTGAGTTCATCAAGGTCAGGCCGCCGCCCTGCCCCAAGGTCGGGGGTAGTCCATGAGCGGCGTCGCCGATGATGGCGACGCTGCCCACCGCCCATTTCGGGCAGCGCACGACGCCATAGGGATACTGCGTTGCTGGCGCACGGTGCAACATGTCGAACAATGGCCGCAGCAGTGGAAAGCTCTGTGACCAGTTGTCTACGTCCAAAGGCAGGCGGGCAGCACCGGCGTCTTTGGCAGGCGCCACCATATACACATAAGTGTGCTCGGGGCCTGCTGGGGTGACGCCTATGCGTCGGTTGCCGGACCAGTGTTCCACCGTTTTCGGATCGGGTGTGAACTCGCGCGAGACCACCAGGAACCGGTCGATCAGCGTCGGCAGCTCGGTAAAACTGCCTCCGATATTCAACGAGCCCCGTACTGCCGAACGCACGCCATCAGCGCCTACGATGAGATCGGCAGGGCAGCGCTCGCCGGCCTGTGTGATCAGCGCGCCATTTTCCACACCTCGTACGCGAGAGCCTGTCTCGATCTGTGCGCCCGCTGACAGCGCGGCGTCGCGCAGGCCCTCGATCAGGACCTGGCGAGGAAAGGTGTGGACACGCGAGTCGCCTTCGAGCCGGCGCTGCTGCTTGACGCGGCCATCGGCGAAGCGAATCTGCGCATAATCCAGCCGTGTGCCAAAGGCGCGGATGCGATCCATCACGCCTAGATGCTCGAGGACTTCGAGGCTGTTGTTCTTGATGTAGATGCCAGCGCCGACTTCGCGGATCTCCGGGCTTTGCTCATGCACACGCACGCGCCAGCCCTGACGGGCGAGCAGCGCGGCGAGCGACAGGCCGCCGATGCCGCCGCCGGCAATTTCAGCATTGCGAGTCATGATGTACCTCCTCAGGCGATCTCGACGACCATTTCCAGCTCGACCGGCATATTGGCGGGCAGCGCGGCAAAACCCACCGCGCAGCGGGCATGCACGCCAGCCGGGCCGAATACCGCCGTCAGCAGATTAGAGGCGCCGTCGATGACTTCGGGTTGACGATGAAAATCGGGCGTAGAGGCCACCATGCCGAACAGGCGTACCACACGGGTCACACGCGACAGATCGCCGATCTCGTTTTTCAGTGAAGTCAGCGCACTGATGACGGCATTGCGTGCACCTTCTTGACCATCCTCCACACTGATTTCCGCGCCGAGTTTGCCTTTGTGCGTTTGTTCCGAGCCGCGAAACGTGCCATGACCAGCGACGAACACCAGTTTGCCGGTCGTGACGGCGCCGGTGTAGTTGCCCATGGGCGTGCGCTTGGGCGGAAGCTCGATGCCGAGTTCGGCCAGGCGGGCTTCGGGAGTGGTGCCTTTGAGCGATTGGAAAGTTTCGAGGGACATGTGATTCTCCTAGGGTTGACGGTTGCGTTGCAGGCGCAGTTGCGTTGCGGCGCCTGCGGTGAGCAGGGCATGAAGCGAAAATTCGTCACGGAGCCGATCCGTGTTCAGGTCGGATTGCATGGCGATCAGGGCCTCGCGCTCATCTGGCGCCAACGCAAAGCCGTCGGCATAGGCCGCTGGGTCTGCGAGAAAGCGGCGTGCGCTGGCCGGATCTGTACGCAGCATGAATACCGCCTTGACCAGTCCCACGCGACGCTGGGGCAGCTCCGGATAGATCAGCGGGTTGGAGCTCGCCTCCTCAGTGAGGTCCCATGCGTGCACGCTGTAGGTGTGATGCCACGAGGGCTCGAACGCCGAGGTAAACGGCTTGCGATTGCCGCCGATCGCACCCATCGCGGCCAGCGTCATGCGCAGCTCGACGTTGCCCGTGCGATCCAGCGTATCGGCGTCATAGCCCAGCAGATGTGTCAGATTGCCTGCACATAGGTGATCGTTCAGCACACGATCGGTTGCCACATCGGGATGCGGGTAATGCACGGTGCCGGGATAATGAGAGAGCCCGCCGCTGGCGATCAGCACGGCGCGTTTGTTCATTCTCCGCATGACGCGAGCCAATGCTTGTCCGAACGCATGGCATCGCAGCGGCGAGGGTTGAGGCGGTACATAAGCGTTCATGAAAATAGCGGTGATCGGCGTGTCTCGATCAAAGCCCATGAATTCAACCGGAATCGTGAATGCCGTGGGCAGCTTGGCATCTAGCGTGAAGGCCAGATCGAAGCCTTCTTCCTCCATATGCCGCACCAGCGGGTAGGCCAGGCCAGCATCCAGCGTCCAATCGCCGCGATGCTTGTGCATGCCGTCGGCACGATCTGCCGCATGGACGCAGAATGCAGGGGTAGCGTGCGTGACGAAGTGATCGCCGTGATCGTTCGAGATCACAATCACGCAATCCGGTTTCAGGGCGCGCAGACGTTCGCCCGCCGCTTGCATGGCCTCGCGCACCCGGCCGACTTGGGCATGATCTTCGGTATCCGGTAGAGACAGGAATTGCGGAGCGTGCGGCACCGCCGCCACGCCTACAATGCCAGATTCGCACGTGGTGTTTTTCATGGAGATATCTCCTCTTGCGCACTGGCAATGGCGGTTACGATGGCCTGATAGCCTGTGCAGCGGCAGATGTTGCCGCATAGCTGCTGGCGGATTTCGGTTTCCGAATTGCAGAGCTTGCGAGTCAGCATGTCGTGGCCGGTAATGATCATGCCGGGTGTGCAAAAACCGCATTGCAGTCCATGACAGCGATGCATGGCGTCCTTGAGCGCGGCGGCCGTGGCGTCGCTCAGGCCTTCGAGCGTTGTGATTTCCATACCATCGCAGGTGGCAGTCAAGGTCAGGCACGAGCGTACGACTGCGCCGTTCAGATAGACATTGCAGGCGCCGCAAACGCCATGCTCGCAACCCAGATGAACGGAGTGCGTGCCGGCCTGTTCGCGCAGGCTGTCGGCCAGGGTGGCATTGGGTTCGACCGATAACTCGGTCGTCCGGCCGTTGACGGTCAGGTTGATGGGGATGCGGTTCATTGTGTTTCCAGAGCTTGTGCGATGGCGCGAGTCAGGTTGACGGCGTGTCGATGTACCGCGGCCTGTCCGGACTCGGGACAGACGGCGCGCACGTCTTCGTAGGCGCAGGCAAGCATGTCTTTGTGTTTGAGCGATGAATGGGAACGCAGCAGTTCGGCGCATTGCGTCATCGGCGCCGGGCCAGCCTCGATCGCGCCAATCCAGCAGGACCACTCTCCACCGGCGCGTCGCACGGCTACGGCGCTGCTGACGGCATATTCACCCGCGCGATGCATCAGCTTTGCGCGGCCCCAATGCGTGAGACCCAGCGCGGACACGTCCAATAGCACCGCCGTCAGTATTTCGTCGAGCGCGATATCAGTCTGCATCGGGCCAGAGATAAAGGACGAAAGCGCCATGCGGCGCGTGCCGCGTTGCCCAGACAGTTCGACCTGCGCGCCCAATGCCAGAAACAGCAATGGCCAATCACCGGCAGGATCGGCATGCACCACACTGCCGCCGACCGTGCCGCGCGTACGAACGGCGGGGAATGCGATCTGTTGTGCATGGGCAGCCATCAGGCGGCCCAGCGGTGTCGGGTCGTTTTGGTGCGCAAATTGTGCATGCGTACTCATGGCATCAATGCGGCCCGAGCGCAAGGCGTCGTCTTTCAGGCGTAAATCCTCGATACGGCTCAAATCCAGGAGCACGCTGGGCTGAGACAGGCGGTATCGCATCGCGGGCAACAAGCTTTGGCCGCCAGCCAGCAGCTTTACATCGCTGCCCAGTGCAGCCAGCGTCGCGATGGCTTCTTCTAGCGAGTCCGGCGCGCGGTGTTCAAAGTAGGGCAGTTTCATTATTGGCCCTCCGTGCGCGCAAGGATCTGATCAAGCAAATAATCAGGCGTGATCGGCGTGCAATTAACCGCGATATCCTCCGCCAACAACGCATCCCGCACCGCATTGGCAATCGCCGCAGGCGGGGGTACGGATCCGCCTTCGCCCATGCCCTTGACACCAAACACCGAGAAAGGCGAGGGCGTGTGCAAATGAATGATGTCGATGCGAGGCACTTCCATCGCGCTCGGCAGCGCATAGTCGCCGAAGGTCACGGTTTCTGGTTGCCCGTCGGCGTTGTAGCGCATGGCTTCGTATAGCGCTTGTCCTATCCCTTGAGCGACTCCCCCCATAATCTGCCCATCCACGATCAGGGGATTCACCACGGTGCCGCAGTCTTCGACCACGAGATAATCCGTGATGTCTACGAATCCCGTATCCTCATCGACCTCTACACGGGCGGCGTGCACGGCATAAGAAAACGTTCCGGTTTCCACGCTGGGCCGGTAAAAGGCCTGTACCGACATGCCGGGCTCAATGTCCTTTGGCAGCTTGTGAATCTGTACGCTCGTGATGAGCGCGATCTCGGCCAGGGTCAACTGACCTTGTGCGCCATGCAACACCCCGTTTTCCAATCGCAAGGCATCGGCTGTATCGCTGAGGTTCGCAGCGGCGATGCGACGCGCTTTGTCCACGATCATGCGGCATGCTTGTGCCACTGCGCCGCCACCCATCACCAGAGATCGCGACGCCACGGTGCCCATGCCATAAGGCGTAGCGGCGGTATCCCCTTGCCGGATACGAATCGCGTCCAACGGCAAGGTAGTCAGCTCTGACGCGATTTGTGCATAGCTCGTGGCATGACCCTGGCCATGCGCGAGCGTACCTACGTCGATTTCCAACGTGCCATCACCATTTAGGGTCGCACGCGCAGCCTCGTGGCCATAGACGGTAGGCGAACCTCGGCGAAACCACTCTACCGAGCCGTGCCCGGCTTGTTCTACCAGCATGGCATAGCCGATGCCGGCGCGTCGTCCTGGCGGCGCGTCGCGATTCCAGCGTTCGAGCACGCGTTGTTCGGCGGCGTTGACCGCTTCGAGATAGTCGCCCGAGTCATAGTGCAGGCCCGTCGCCGTCACATAGGGCATGGCAGAACTGGGAATCAGGTTGCGGCGTCGGGTTTCGACCGGATCCATGCCGAGTTCGTGCGCGACTTCGTCGATGATGCGTTCCATGGCAAAGCATCCGCCTGGGCGTCCCACGCCGCGGTACGGTCCCATGGGGCTCTTGTTCGTATACAGACTGATCGCCTCGTACCGATAATGCTGAATGTCATATGGCCCCAGCATGATGTTGGCCGCCATGTTGGCCTCGATTGCGCCGGTAGAGGTCTTGGCGCAATAGGCGCCGCCGTCGACGATGAATGTCGCATCGACGGCATGTATCCGGCCATCGCCGTCGAAGTAAGCAGTAATGCGCTGATCGTGCTGACGGGCATGATTGCTGGCGACGAAGTGTTCGTAGCGATCCTCTATCCAGCGTACCGGATGATCCAGTTCCATCGCCAGGGCCGTCAGCAGGACCTCTTCGGGATACAGGTTGCTCTTGGTGCCAAAGCCTCCGCCCACATCGGGCACAATGACGCGCAGATCGCTTTCGCGCAGGGCCGGGATTTGTTCGGCGACAAAGCTGCGTATCAGATGAGGCCGTTGCGTGGATAGATGCAGATGGATCGCGCCGGTGGCCTTGTCGCGCAGCGCCATGACGCCGCGCCCTTCGAGCGGACTGGCGAGCACGCGCGCCATCTTGAAATCACGCGTCACGTGTTGCAGGCCCGACATGCCGGCTTCTTGCACGATGTGATCGAACTCCCCCACACTGCGTTGCGTGCGCATGATCAAATTGGACGACAGGTCTTCGTGCAACGGAATTGTCGGATGTTCCCATTCATCGCGGGCATCGATCACGGCTGGCAGTGCTTCGATACGAGGGACGATCTGTTCGGCCCACTGTTCGGCTTGTGCGCGCGTAGGCGCCATCACCAGTGCAATCGGCTCACCGACAAAGCGGACCTTGCCGGTGGCCAGCAGCGGATAGGGCGCGCCGTTGTATCCGTCGCGCAGCAGATTGGCGCGAATCGGCGGCAGGTGCGCAAAGTGTTCGGCATGGCGCACCATGTCGATGGGAACATCAGGCGCAATATCCACGCCTTTGAGGATGCCGTGGGCCACCGGGCTGCGCACGAAAGCGATTTCCAGGCAGCCCGGTGCATTCAGATCGGCAATAAAGGCCGCGGCACCAGCGAGGTGACGAGCGTCTTCACGACGCGCTACACGCTGCCCGATCATTTGCCCGTGGTGGTCGGCAGTGCTGGCATGAACCGGCGATGTGGCGTTTTGCTGCATAGATGAACCGGCTGCTTTATTGATTGTCGATGGTGACGTGGCCAGCCTGGATGATGTCGATCCATTTTTTGCTGTCCTCTTTCATGCGGGCGGCCAGATCGTCAGGCGTGCCACCGGTGGGCACGAGTCCCAAGTCCAGCAACTGTTTCTGTACTGTGGGCTTGGCCAGAATGGCGTTCACCGTTTTGTTCAGTTGATCTACATGCGCATCGGGCGTGGCCGCCGGCGCCATCAGCACGAACCAGCTTGCGATGTTGGTGTCGGGTAACCCTGCAGCCTCGTGCAAGGTCGGCACATCAGGCAGGCCTGCAAAACGTTCCGGCCCGGCGATAGCCAGAATATGCGCGCGGCCGGCCTGGACTTGCGGGAGCGCGGGGCCATAGTTTTCAAAGGAATACGCCACTTCACCGCTGGCCAGCGCGACCATGGCGGGGCCGCTGCCTTTGAACGGAATGTGTGTGCCTTTCAGGTCTGCGACCTGGTTTAACCATTCGCCTGCGAGGTGCAGCGTACTGGCCGTGCCGGCCGAGCCGAAATTCAAGGTGTTGCTGGCCGATGCCTTGCGCGCTTGAGTCAGAAAATCCTGCACAGTGTTCACCTTCATGGCCGGACCGACGGTCAAAAAGGCGGGCACATCTACCAGACTGATGACGGGCCGCAAGCTCTTGGCCGCGTCGTAGTCGAGGTTCTTATACAGATAGGCATTGTTGATGACCGAGGTCGTGGCCAATAGCAGGGTGTAGCCGTCAGGTTGGGAATTGATCACGTTGCGCGTGGCGATCTGGGTGCTGGCGCCGGGTTTGTTTTCAACGACGAAACTCTGATGCAACGTTTCACCCAATTCGCGTGCAATCAGACGCGCCGTAATGTCCGAGGCTCCGCCGGCGGCGAACGGTACGACGATGGTGACCGGGCGCTCTGGGTACGCGGCCAGGGCCGCGCCGCCGCCCATCTGCATGGCTGTACTGGTACAGACGGCTGCGGCGATGGCGCTCAGATGGCGTAGGGACAGAATGGAAAACCTACTACGGTTGTATGTCATGCTTTTCCCCTTTAAGAATACTAAATGTCGATAAAGTATACTTTATGGGTGAATGATATCCATACGTGGTAGCATGTCAAGGCAAAACTGCGTCACTACGTGTAATCACTAATATGGATGTATGAGGCCATGAAAGGCTTTGATGGGCAGAGTGCCCTCGTCGAACCAGAGAGCAAAGGAAAATCAGGGGATTCAGGCCGCCCTGTCAGTGTTTATGAGGCGCTGTTCCAGGAAATCGTCAGCGGCCAACTGCGCGGCGGCGAACGCCTGATGATCGATGAATTGGCCGAACGCTTCGGTGTCAGCAAGATTCCGGTACGCGAGGCTCTGAAAGCCCTGGAGGGGCGCGGGTGGGTCGAGTCGGCGCCTCGCCGCGGCACCTACGTGCGGCGTTTGTCGATGGACGAGTTGCACGAGCTGTTCGAATTGCGCCTGATCGTCGAGCCCGAGATCACAGCCATGGCGGCACATCGCCGCAGGGCGACGCATTTGCAGCAGATGCTTGTGCTGGTGGAAGAGGGCTTGCAGGCGGTGGAGCGCAATGACTTCGTCAGCAGCTCGCGGGTGAACTCACAATTCCACACCATCATCGCGCAGGCCGCCGGCAATCAATTGGCGTACTCCGTCATTCAGGAACTGGAGCTGCGTTTGTGCCGCTATTTCTTTATCGCTGAATGGGAGGAACGCAAAGAGTCCACTCGTCAGCATTTGAAGCTATACGAAGCCATACGAGATCAAAACGTAGATGAAGCGCGACGCTTGACCGTTGAACACCTGCGTCATACCGAGGCAATGGCCTTGCGTTCGATGAACGCTCAGCGTGTGCCGGATTTAATGGAATAGTTGGGCAGGTATCGTCGATCAGCATGAGGTCGCTAATCGACGATTGATAGAAGGGCAAGGGATTATTCGCCGATCGGGTTACGCAGAACACCTAACCCTTCGATGCGGGCTTCCACGATGTCCCCGGGCTTGAGAAAGCGCGGCGGCTCCAACCCCAACCCGACGCCAGAGGGCGTACCGGTTGCGATGATATCGCCGCTTTCCAGCGTGAGTCCGGCCGACAGTTGCGCAATGATGTCTTCGATGCGGAACAGCAGATCTTTCGTGCTGGAATCTTGCCGGCGTTCGCCATTCACATCCAGCTGAATCGACAGCGCGTGCGGATCGGCAATCGCGCTCTTGTGGACCACGTACGGTCCCATCGGACAATGCCCATCCAGCGCCTTGCCCTTGAACCACTGGCCATGCGCTTTTTGCAGATCTCGTGCGCTGACATCGTTGACGATGGTGTAGCCGAATACATGATCCATGGCGCGCTCTTTCGGGATGTCCCGGCCAGGTGTGCCAATGACAATGGCCAGTTCCACTTCATAGTCCAGCTGTTTCGTGACGTGTTGGTGTGCAGGCACCGGAGCCGATGTGCCGATGACGGTGGTCGGCGGTTTGGTAAACACCTCGATGACCGGCGGAAAATCATCCATGGGTCTGCCACGCGCACGGTTGCCCTCGATGATGTGCTCACGATAGTTGCGGCCGATGCAGAAGATGTTTTTCGTGGGGCGCGGGATAGGGGCGAGCACTTGCAGGCTCGCTAACGAATGCAGCTTGGTCGTATCGCGGCCATATTCGTTCGCGAGTTGCCGGGCGCATTCCAGGCCCGTATCGCCTAACGCGATCAAGTCGCCGACATGAGCGGGAGGCGGCACATGGTCGTCATGCTGGGGCCATGTCTCGGTCAAGTCCAAGACATGATCCGGGCCGGTCAATACGCCTAAGCGAGAGGACGGAGAGCAAGCAAAAGTCAGAAACTTCATCTGGGCGCCTGTAGTCTGCGAGTGAATAAAAAGTATACTTAATTTTATTTAAGTATATTTAATATATCGGCCGTTGTCCTATCGGCGCAAGATTCCGTTTATCCAAGTCGCCTGGCGTCACTCTGGGAGGCATCAGGGGGCATGCCATCTTGGCAGATCAGTGTCTTAAAATGGCCGCTATGGCAGACAAATTGCGATTGGATAAATGGCTGTGGGCAGCGCGCTTTTACAAGACACGCAGCCTGGCCTCACAGGAAATCGGCAAAGGGCGGGTACTGGTCAATGATCAGCCCGCCAAACCCGCTCGTGAAATCGCCGTTGGCGACCGGGTGAGTGTGCGCAAGGAAGATCCGCCGATTCACGTACACGTCCGGGCGCTGAGCGCCGTACGCGGCCCTGCGCCGGTCGCGCGTCTGCTTTACGAAGAAACTGCGGAAAGCATTGCGGCGCGCGAGCGAGCTGCCGAGATGCGCAGACTGGCTCCTGAGCCGGCCCAAGGTATCGTTGCAGGGCGTCCCACCAAACGTGATCGACGATTGATTGATCGAATGCGTGGCGAATGAGTCTGCAAAGAACGACTACTGTAACGAGGCACTCACCGACCCGTGCCGGCTCTCGGCGCCGAGTCGTCGATTGTGGTAGCATTCCGTTCCCTGACGAGAACGACGCCTTTTAGTCGTTTACGGTCAGGACAAATCAGTACCCACGGGGCGTAGCGCAGCCTGGTAGCGCATCTGCTTTGGGAGCAGAGGGTCGCGAGTTCGAATCCCGCCGCCCCGACCAAAAAAATCAAGGCCTTACAGAGATTGCTCTGCGAGGCCTTTTTGGTTTCTGGCCGAAGCACGTGCTTTCAATTACGTCGAGTACGCTCACCGCAGCGAGCCTACAATGATCTGCCTTGGCCTGCCGAGGCCGTCCTTCGTCGAGGAACGATGCATGCTAGATCATGTCGATATCCACGTGAGCGACTTCGAACGTAGCCGCGCCTTCTACCTGAGCGCGCTCGCGCCCATGGGTTATCTCCCGCGCAAGGCCCTTCCCACCGGCACGGGCTTCGGCGTTGGCGAGCCCGACGGTGAGGGCGATCCGGGTGGCGAATTCTGGATTCATCAGGGCACACCCAGCACCCCGCGTGTGCATGTAGCCTTTCGCGCCCGCAGCCGCGAAGAGGTCGACGCTTTCCATCGCGCAGCACTGGCAGCAGGCGGTCGCGACAACGGCGCGCCAGGCCTGAGACCGAAGTATCACCAGCACTATTACGGGGCCTTCATCCTGGACCCTGACGGCTATAACGTCGAGGCGGTTTATCATCGCCCCGTTTGATCGCGTTGTGTCCTGAATGGCGGCTATCGCCGTACCCTTGCGCAGGCATCCGGATTGTTCGATCATGACCGGGCCGGCGATTGGCCGGCGTATCGTGCCGCCCGATTTTGCGACTGTCCCCAGGCGCACGGGCGCTCAAGGGAGAAACTCATGCTTTCCCGTACTAGTCAATTGGCCTCGGCCTTTCTGGTGACCGCTTGCTTTGCCAGTGCGGCACTTGCCCAGACTCCCGCGGCATCGACGCCTGCGAAGACGCCCACGCCGCAACAGCAACGCATGGCGGACTGCAACAAGTCCGCAGAAGGCAAAAAGGGCGACGAGCGCAAGGCATACATGAGCAGTTGCCTGAAAGGCGAAACCGCCGCGCCGGCCAAGGAGCTGACGCCGCAGCAGCAGAAAATGAAAGACTGCAATGCCAAGGCCAGCTCGCAGCAGTTGACCGGCGATAAGCGCAAGACCTTCATGAGCACTTGCCTGAAAGGCTGACTCATCATCGCAAAAGGCCAGCCTGATTCAGGCTGGCCGGAACTCCTGCATTACCCATCATCTAGTTCATTGTGTCTTGCGCCTTTGGCGATAGAAAGCCGGTCTTCAATGCGTCAACATTCAAATAACAAATAGCGCAGATAGAGAACCTGCCCGTAAGATATTTCTCGACTGAAGCGTGCCGCTGCATTCGTTGTCAGGCTGCACGCTTTTCGATGGTATTCACGACGGTACGCGGACTCATATCTGGCGTGCACCAGTGGAGACCCAAAAAATGAATTTCCGTCACCTGATTCTCGGATGGGCCTGCCTGATGGCGGGTGTTGCTGCCAACGCCGAGAGCGTTACCTATCCCACGCGATCCATATCGATGTCAGTGCCCTACGGCACAGGCGGATCGACAGACGGCGTAGCGCGTAAATTTGCCCAACTGCTGGAAGCCGAGTTGGGACAACCCATCATCGTCCTCAACCAGCCCGGCGCATCCGGCACATTGCAATTGAGCAATCTGTCTCGCTCCAAGCCCGATGGATACACGATCGGGTTTTACTCATACAGCACTGCCACCTTTACGTCGCAACTATTGAAGGTCCCCTATACCAAGGACGATTTCGAGCTGCTTGGCGGTGTAGCGGAATTCAGCTACGGTATCGTCGCTGCGCCGGACTCGCCGATCAACAATATCCAGGATTTGGTGCAACAGGCGAAATCCGGCAAAGGCGTTTTCTATGGTGTGACGGGCGCTCCGAATAATTTCCCTTTCCTGCAACTGCAGAAAGTCACTGGCGGTCAATTTGACCAAGTGACCTACAAGTCGTCGGCGGAGTCCATCAATGCCGTTCTAGGAAAATACGTAGACGTCGCGCTGCAAGGCCCCTCGGAATACAACGAACTCGTCAAGGCAGGAAAGCTGAAAGTCATCGCCTCTGCGAGTCATTACCGCTTGCCCTGGTTCCCGGATACGCCCACTATCAAAGAACAAGGTTTTGATTTTGGCATCACGGGCATTATCGGCGTCGCTGCGCCTAAGGGAATTCCCGAATATGCGAAGGTCAAACTCGAAGCGGCTATTCACAAAGCCGTCTCCAGTGCGGAGTTCGGGGACTTCCTCATCGACCGGTTCGGAATCAAAAGCTATCCCGCAAGCGCGGCCGAGTTTTCGAAATACATAGATGATGGTTTTCCGATCATGAAAAGCATGATTAAGACATATGATATTCAGGGCCTATGACGGAGTGTCTGCCCGGCACTACTCAAAGCATTGTATAGTAATGATTCTCATTCATTTATTGGCTGAGTAAACCCGGCTGTCCGGGGGAGATTCATTACTACAGTTGCCGGCATGCCAACTGTCAATGACACTTCATGTGTTCCGTTGGCAGTGCGCGCGCTTGAGAATTGCCTTAGAGGCCATGACACCCATGCTGACCGCCCGTGAACGTACTAGCGACGAATTACGACACTTTCGCGTCATACGGCCAGGGTTGTCGCTGCATTTTGGTACCGAGGCCCAATGCGAAGAGTCAGTAGGGCATGCGGTCGTTCATGACAACGTCCGGATCGTGCTGCTGCTGGAGGGAGTCATCGACGTTTCTTATGGCCGCAGCCATATTCAGCTGTTTACGCCGCATCTGCCGGACCGCAGCCAACGTGGCCAGAAGCAGGATGCGGCCATTGTCACGATACGCGAACCAGAAGAGTGCAGACGAATCGTGCGTCAAGGCGACAGCTCGAGGCGCATCAGCATCGGTCTCAGCAAGCATTGGCTTGAGGAGTCTTTATGCGAGGGCATCGGGGACAAGGCGGTATATCCGTTAGGGGATCATCTGGACACTCGTATCTGGAACGTCTCTCCCCGAGCCCGGATGCTCGCCGAGCAGATGTTCCATCCGCCTTCTATGCCGCACCATATTGCTGGCATGTATCTAGAGAGCCGGGCAATCGAACTCATTATCGAAGCCCTGTCGCTCTCTAGCTCAACCTCGGTACACGCGCCATCCGCCGACACGATGCGGCCAAAGACATTTCAACGGATGCGTGATCTCAAGGCCTGGCTGTGCGAGAACAGTTCAGCCTCGTTGAATATCGATCAGATCGCCCGGCATATGAATACGACCGCCACGACACTGCAGCGCCATTTTCGGATGGCGTACGGCCAGACCGTGTTCGAGTTTCTGCAATGTCAACGTCTGAGGCAGGCTCGTCAAGCACTCGAGTGCGAAGATTCAAGCGTAGAACAGGCCGCGACGCTCGCCGGCTATACCAATGCGGCAAGTTTCGCCACAGCTTTTAAACGGCAATTCGGTTTGACGCCCACGCAAGTACGTCCCGGGCGCCGTTGAGCCTGTTTACTGATCCTGCGCGATTGATCATCTATTAGAAAGGAAGCGGCAGATTGCTGCTTTGACGAAGATTTGCGCTGTCTTCACGAAGGCGCATCCGGCTGATTACTGGGAAAATTGAAAATGAGAACACGTCCCATTAACAAATAAAGTCTTTCCCGTGAAGATATCTCCCTCAGCGCCTCCGTCGACCGGTCCTACCGCTTCTGCAGCCCCTTCGGGTTCAGCCAAAATCGCCAGACCAGACCCTTATCGTCTCGCTCGCATGGTGCCCAGCGCGCTGCTGTTCATCACGCTGGGCAACGCCTGGGCGCAATCCGTCACTGCTCCCACGGACTCAGGCGTCGCGACGATGGACGCCGTCACGGTAAACGCTTACCGGGCAGCGGAAACCATCGGCGGTTCGACCAAGACCGACACGGCGTTGCTTGAGGTGCCGCAATCGGTGTCGGTCATCGAGCGTGAGGAAATGGACGCGCGGGGCGTAAGCAACCTGAACGAAGCTACCCGCTACACGGCAGGGGTATTGCCTGAAAGCCAGGGGATCGATAACCGCGTCGATGACCTGTACATTCGCGGTTTTGATGCCGGCAGCTTCGGCACCAACGTGATGCTCGACGGATTGCGAGCACCATCGGACAGCAACCTGAGCTGGAACCGTACTTCCTTCAATACCTGGAATATGGAACGCGTGGAGGTGCTGAAGGGCCCGTCTAGCGTTTTATACGGGCAGCTTGCGCCCGGCGGCATAGTCAATCAGGTCAGCAAGATTCCAACACTGGGTCAGGAACAGGTCGTGCGATTGCAAGTGGATGGACACGGCCGACCCCAGACCTCGTTTGATGTGGGCGGTGCTAACGACAACGAAAATCTGCTGTGGCGGCTCGTTGGGCTCTATGGCAATGGTGACACGCAGATCAAGCATACCGACCATGAGCAGTGGTTTATCGCACCCAGCGCCACGCTGCAGTTCAATGACAATCGATCGCGCTTGACGCTGTTGGGTATGTTTCAGCGCGATCGGGGCGGCAGCACGTTTCAATTTCTACCATACGAGGGGACGGTGGTCCCAGCGGCTGACGGTTATATAGATCATGACACTTTCCTGGGCGAGCCGAACTGGAACGTGTACAACCGCGATATCTGGACGGCCGGCTGGCAGTTCGAGCATCAATTCAACGATAACTGGAAGTTCAACCAGAACGCCCGCTACACGCATGTCGATTCGTTGTATCGCGCCACAGTGGGCAACGGCGTACGCGGTGCGCCGCTCACTCAGCTCAACACGCTGACCGATGGACACATCCTCAATCGGCGCGCCGTACAGGGCGAAGGCGATTCAGATGCGCAGACCATCGATAGCCGGATCGAGGGTAAATTCGATACGGGTGCGCTGGCACACACTGTGCTGGTCGGCTTCGACTGGCAGAAAACCAACTGGACTTTCCTGCGCCAGGCGGCACAGGTGTCGCCGACTGCCATCGCGATCGACGTCTACGATCCGGTCTACACCTACTACGATTTTGAGCCGACTCTGGCCAGCCAGATGTCCACGCGAGAAACCGATGAACAGTTTGGCCTTTATCTGCAGGACCAGATCGCTGTGGGAAAATGGCGTTTTACGTTGGGCGGCCGTCAGGACTGGACCCGCATCGACACTCTCGATCGTCTGACCGATACCCGGACTATTACCAAGGACAGCGCGTTTACGGGACGGGCGGGGGTGACCTACCTGTTCGACAATGGGCTGGCGCCATATCTCAGCTACGCCGAATCGTTCCAACCGACGGGCGGCCTCAAGCGCGACGGCAGCAGTTTTAAGCCGGTGACCGGCTCGCAGTGGGAGGTGGGCGTAAAGTACGAGCCGCGCAACATCGACGGCATGATTACGCTCTCGGCCTATGAGTTGAATCAGGAAAACGTGCTGACCGCCGATCCCGAGAACCAAGGGGACGAGGCGTATCAAGTCCAGACTGGAAAGGTGCGCGTACGCGGTGTCGAACTGGAAGGCCGCATCACGCCTTTGCGCGGTCTGAGCGTCATCGGGGCGGTTACACGCATGAGCTCCAAGGTCGTGCGCAACAACGACGGCTACACCGGCAATCGTATGGTGCGCGTGCCGGATTGGATGGGCTCGCTATGGCTGGACTACACCATTCAAAGTGGCCCATTGCGTGGCCTGGGCATGGGGGCGGGTGTGCGCTACGTGGACGAGACCTATGGCGATCTAGCCAACAACCTGCGTATCCCGTCCTATACCTTGTTCGACGCGGCGTTGCGCTATGACGTGGGCAAGATCGGGGACATGCATCTGGACCTCGCACTCAATGCCAGCAATCTGGCTGACAAACGCTACGTGGCTACTTGCACGGCGGCGACCTCGTGCTACTACGGTACGGGCCGTAGTGTGATGGCTACCGCCAGACTGAGTTGGTAGGGTGCGCATGAAGTCTGGTACTACGTCTGCACGGCGTCGCATGTTGTTGTCAATGGTAGGGCTCGGCATGGTTGTCCTCGAGCCGGTGAGCTTTGCTGGTGACGCCCTTGGGGCCGCAGAGGATTGGCCACGCCGGTTTCACAATGCCGATCACACCGTCACTGAACTGCCGGCACCGCCCAGGCGCATCCTATCTACCTCTGTCACCGTGACAGGTACCTTGCTGGCAATCGACGCGCCCTTAGTGGCCAGTGCCTCGGCTGCCAACGGCAAATTCTTTGCGCAGTGGGCTGATGTGGCCGAACAGCGCAGTGTGGAAAATCTTTGGCCCGCTGGCGGTACAGATCTGGAGGCGGTATATGCTGTTGCACCCGATTTGATCGTCGTGTCAGCTACCGGTGCAGATTCTGCGCGCGAGCACCTTGCGCGCTTGCGCGCAGTCGCGCCCACTATTGTGGTGGACTATGGGCGGCAGAGCTGGCAGGGCTTGGCGCGCGAGTTGGCGCAGGCCATGGGCCTGGAGGCGCAGGCTGCTCAGCGCATTGCAGAATTCGATCGCCATGTGGCTCAGGCTCGCGACAGATTGGCGTTGCCCGAAGGGCAGGTGAACGTCATCAGCTATAACGGTCCGGGCACCAGCAATCCCATCGCTACCCGCGACGGTGTGCATGGTCAGTTGCTCGGTTCGTTGGGCTTCGATGTTGAACGGCCGGACCCGAGTTGGCACAGTACATCCGATACGGCGAGCGACTTTGTCTGGGCGCAGTACGAGTTTTTACCTCAGCTCAAGGCATCCACGACATTTTTGCTCCGCGCCGACGATAGTAGAACGGCCGCGATGCTCAACGATCCTGTTCTCGCCAATTTGCCTTCGGTGCGTTCGCGGCAGGTCTATGCGCTGGGCCTTCATGCGTTCCGGGTCGACTATTACAGCGCCAGCGAATTGATCGATCACATCGTACGTCTGTTTGGCCGTTGAGAGAGGTCGAGGAGCGAATCATGCAAACTCCAATAAGACTCGCTCCAGGCCTGCCCGCCGTTGCGAATATCCGCAGTGGACGGCAGCGTGCGCGATTGCTCATTCTGTCTGCCGGACTCGCGGCGCTAGTGTTGCTGAGCGCAGTCAGTCTCATCGTTGGCGCGCAGGAGATTGAACCGCACACAGCTTGGCAAGCTATTTTCTCTTTTGACAGTTCCAACAACGATCATCTGCTGCTGCGGCATCTGCGGATACCACGCGCCTTGCTCGCTATGGTGATCGGCTGTGCGCTGGGTGCGGGTGGAGTGCTGATGCAGGCCCTCACGCGCAATCCACTGGCTGACCCAGGACTCCTGGGTGTGAACGCAGGTGCAGCAGTCGCCATCGCTGCTGCTATTGCGGGCTTTGGTGTGACTGGCATCAGCGGTCAATTAGGCTTTGGTTTCGTGGGAGCTGCGCTTGCCGGCGTGGCGGTCTATCTGTTTGGTGGCATTCGTCAGGGATTTGATCCACTGCGCATGGTGTTGGCGGGCGCGGCGTTATCTGCGGTGTTGCTGGCTGCCACGCAGATCATCACCATCAACAGTGATAACGCGGTCTTCGATCAGTTCCGTCATTGGGCTGTCGGCTCGTTGCAAGGACGTGGCTACGCTGTGCTGGGGCCGGTTGCTGTAGCGACGGCGGGTGGTCTGGTGCTCGCTTTCGCGACGGCGCGGGGACTGGACGCGGTGGCGCTGGGCGCGGAGTTGGGTATGGTTTTGGGTGCACGTCCTGCAATCGTGTGGTTGAGCTGTGCCACAGCCGTTGTGCTGTTGGCCGGGGCGGCTACGGCCGCTGCGGGGCCCATCACCTTCGTTGGATTGATTGCGCCCCATTTGGCTCGCCATGCCGGAGGACCGGACCATCGGTGGCAGTTGTGTTTTTCGATGCTGATTTCAGCGTTGCTCGTTCTCGCTGCCGATGTGTTGGGGCGTGTGATAGCCCGTCCCGACGAGATTTCTGTGGGCATCCTGTCGGCGCTCATCGGCGGTCCGGTGTTCGTGGCGTTGGTCAGACGGCGCAGGCTGGAGGTTTCATGACGAGGACGCCGCATCACCTCACTACACAGCGTGCCTGGCGTGTGCAGGGCTACAGCGTTCTCATACAGCCCCGGATGTTGGCCGTCCTGCTGGTTCTGCTGGCCGTGCTGCTGACCCTGGTTGCAGCTGCGCTGAGTGTCGGGCGGACTGGCATGAGTCTGCCGCGACTGCTGCAGGTGCTTTTCGAACCACAGGTGGTTCGTGCAGGTGAACAGATGGTCCTGGACATCCGCCTGCCACGAGTGCTGACGGCTTGTTTTGTGGGCGCAGGACTGGGCGTTTCCGGGGCAGTGTTCCAGTCCATCACGCGCAACCCTTTGGGCTCGCCTGACGTTATCGGTTTCACGACCGGGGCGGCCACGGGCGCGCTGCTACAGATTGTGCTCTACGGTCAGTCTGCGCCGGGTGTGGCGATGGGAGCCATGATGGGCGGATTGGTCGCGGCTATGGTCGTCTATCTGCTGTCGCTCAGAAATGGAAAGGCCGGTGGACGCAGACTGGTGCTGGTGGGCATCGGGGTGGGCGCTGTTCTGCACGCACTCAATGGACTGATGCTGGTCAAGGGCGAGCTTGACAATGCCGTGATGGCGAATCTGTGGCTGGCTGGCACGCTCAATGCGCGCAGTTGG
>Ga0182743_1001800_pt1 | contig 20060 bp, 17 predicted proteins | sample eDN3rd30CKraftOP_FD_128522 | JGI IMG/M metagenome (GOLD analysis project Ga0182743, IMG submission 128522) | Enriched Organic Plus compost microbial communities from Emeryville, California, USA - eDNA 3rd pass 30_C Kraft OP (version 2) (version 2) ... | reverse complement strand
TGCGGTAGCGCCATCGCGGGCGGCCAGCCTCACGGGACTGAACGCGAAGGCGAATTTCGCGTTAGTATGAACCATGGCCAGCCCGATCCTCGACCGTAACCTCCATATCCGTGCGATCGACACTTTCATCGATCCAGCCAGTCCAAAGGATCGGGCCATTATCACCCATGGCCATTCGGACCACGCGCGGTCCGGGCACGGCAAGGTGCTGGCAACGGTCGATACCATCGCCATCATGAAGGTGCGCTACGGAGAAGGTTGCACCGGCTCTTTCCAGGCGCTCGCCTATGGCGAGCCGCTCGATATCGACGGCGTGCGCATCACCCTCTATCCCGCCGGGCATATCCTGGGCAGCGCCCAAGTGCTGATCGAACATCAGGGCCAGCGTATCGTGGTCACGGGTGACTATAAGCGCCACCCCGACCGCACTGCCCAGCCATTCGAACTGGTGCCCTGCGATCTTCTCGTCACCGAGGCCACGTTCGGCCTGCCGGTCTTCCAGCACCCCGAGCCGGAGGTCGAGATAGCCCGCCTCCTGCGCTCGCTACGCGACAGTGCCGACCGCTCTCACGTCATCGGCTGTTACGCGCTGGGCAAGGCGCAGCGGGTGATCTCGCTGCTACGCGGGGCAGGGTATGAGGCACCGATCTATCTTCACGGGGCGATGGTGCGTCTGTGTGAACTCTACGAGGAGCGCGGTGTGCCGCTGGGCGAGCTGCGCCTCGCCATCGATGCCCCGAAATCGGAACTTGAGGGCGCGGTCGTCATCGCGCCGCCCTCGGCCTTGAAGGACCGCTGGAGCAGGCGTCTTGCCGACCCGGTGCTGGCCTTCGCTTCGGGCTGGATGAGCATCAAGCAGCGCGCGCGACAGAGCCTGGTCGAGCTGCCGCTGGTCATTTCCGATCACGTGGACTGGAACGAATTGCGCCAGACCATTGCCGAGACTGGCGCCAGCACCGTCTGGGTCACGCATGGGCGCGAGGATGCGCTGGTCTATTATTGCCGCCAGCAGGGTCTCACGGCCGAGCCGCTCAACATCCAGGGGTTCGAAGACAACGGGGAAGAGGAATGAAGCGGTTCGCCCAGCTCCTCGAGCTTCTGGCCCTGACCCCGTCGCGCAATCGCAAGATCGAGGCGCTGACCAACTATTTCCGCGAGACGCCGGACCCCGATCGCGGCTTTGCACTGGCCGTGCTGACCGGGGCCCTGACCTTCAAGAACGTCAAGCCCGCGGTGCTGCGCGAGGTGGTGTTGCGCGAGGTCGATCCTTACCTCTTCGGGCTTTCCTACGACTATGTCGGGGATTTGGGCGAGACCATCGCGCTCATCTGGCCCCATCATGGCGGCACGGAAGACCTGCCGAGCCTCACCGACCTCATCGAACTTTTCAACACCACCTCCAAAAGCGAGCTGCCGGCCCTCATCGCCTCGCTCCTTACCCGCGCCGAAATCAACGAGCGCTGGGCGCTGGTGAAGCTGGCGACGGGTGCCTTGCGAATCGGCATTTCGGCACGCCTCGCCAAAACGGCACTGGCGCAGATGAGCGGCAAGGATCTCCAGGAGATCGAGGAGGTGTGGCACGGCATCACCTTGCCTTACGGCGAGCTCTTCGCCTGGCTCGACGGCAAGGCTGGTCGGCCCGACATCGACCATGCGGCGCGCTTCCACCCGCTGATGCTCTCCAACCCGATCGACGAGGAAAAGGATATCGGCAAGCTGGCGCCCGCCGATTTCGCCGCCGAGTGGAAGTGGGACGGCATACGCGTGCAACTCATCATGTCGCGCGGACGGGTGTCGCTGTTCTCGCGCACGGGCGATGACATCGCCGAGGCCTTCCCCGATATCGTGGACAATGTCTTCGGGGAGGCGGTGCTCGATGGCGAGCTTCTCGTGGGCCACGATTTCGAGCCGGCCTCGTTCAACGACCTGCAGCAGCGCCTCAACCGCAAGGTCGCCATCGGCAAGCACCTGAGCGAATTCCCCGCCTTCATCCGGGTCTACGACATGCTGTTCGACGGCAGCGAGGACATCCGGGCTTTGGCCTGGACCGAGCGGCGCAGCCACCTGGAGGAGTGGTTCGCCGGCAATCCCCAGACCCGGCTTGACCTCTCGCCGGTCCTGGGCTTCGAGACCTGGGAGGAACTGGCCGAGCTGCGGCGGCGCGGTGCCGACGAGCACGGACACGAAGGCGTCATGGTCAAGCTGCGCGCGGCGCCCTACATACCTGGCCGTCCCAAGGGGTACTGGTACAAGTGGAAGCGCGACCCCAATGTCGTGGATGCCGTGCTGATGTATGCCCAGCGCGGGCATGGCAAGCGCTCCTCCTTCTATTCGGACTTCACTTTCGGGGTGTGGAAGGGCAACGAGATCGTGCCGATCGGCAAGGCCTATTTCGGCTTCACCGACGAGGAACTGAAGCAGCTCGACCGCTGGGTGCGTGCCAATACGGTGCAGTCCTTCGGGCCGGTACGCGAGGTGAAGAAGGAACTGGTTCTCGAAATCGCCTTCGACTCGGCGCAACAATCGAACCGGCACAAGTCCGGGGTGGCGTTGCGTTTTCCGCGCATCAACCGCATTCGCTGGGACAAGCCCATGAACGAGGCCGCAACGCTCGAGGACATGATGGTCTTCGTCAATGCCAGCTAGGAGGAGCCATGTCGCTCCAGTCTGTCCACAGGAAGATCGTCGAACTCGAAAAGCAGATGCAGGAGGCTGCCGCCAACCTCGATTTCGAGCTGGCCGCCAGGCTGCGCAACGAGATCGATGCGCTTTCGGGCAAGGCGCCGCGCCAGGCCGAGGACCCGAATGACGGGCCTGCCGCCACGGTGGTCAGCCAGCCGCCGCCGGGCGCGATGGGGCTGGGCACGCACATTCCCGTGGCTGAGCCGCCAAAGGGGTGGAAGAAGCCGAAAAAGCCAAGCCCGATGACGAGCAATGTGAAGAACCGCAAGGGGCGCTAGTAGCGCACCAGGAGTGCGTCTGTGCCGCTTCCCTGCGCTTCAGTCCTTCAAGCCTTCTCCATCTCGCCCACTGCCAGCTTGCGCATCTCGCGCAGCTCCGCGATCGTGGTCTGGATGTCGCTGAGCTGCTGTTCGAGCATCCTGAGGCGTTCGTCGACCTTTTCGACCAGCATGTTGGCCTGCTGGGTGCGGTTGGCGTCGTAGAGGCCGAGATAATCCGAGATTTCCCGCAGCGAAAAGCCCAGACGCTTGCCGCGCAGGATCAGGATCAGCCGGGCGCGGTCGCGGCGGCGGAAGACGCGTGTGGCGCCGACGCGCTCGGGCGCGATCAGGCCCTTGGCTTCGTAAAAGCGGATGGCGCGCGTCGAGATGCCGAACTCGCGGGCGAGGTCGGCAATCGCGAAGAGGTCGCGGTTCTCAGGTTCTGGCCGGTTCACGGCGCTGCCCTTTCCTCTGACTGTATTCCTCCCGCAGCTCTTTCTTGGAGAGCTTTCCGATCAGGGTTTTCGGCAAGGCATCCTTGAAGATGATCTCGCGCGGCATCTCCATCTTGTTGAGCTTGGCCGAGATGAAGGTCTTGAGCTCCGCCTCGCCGATCGAGGCGCCGCTGACCAGCTTGACGAAGGCCACCGGCGCTTCGCCGCGATAGTCGTCCGGCACGCCGATGACATTGGCCTCGTCCACCACCTCGTGCTCCATCAGCGCTTCTTCGATATTGCGCGGATAGACGTTGAAGCCGGACGAGATGATGAGGTCCTTGATGCGATCGACGAGGAAGACGTAGCCGTCCTCATCGACATAGCCGACGTCGCCGGTGCGCAGCCAGCCGTCCATGAAGGCGTCGCGCGTGGACTGCTCGTCGTCGAAATATCCGGCCATGACCTGGGGGCCCCTGACCTGGAGTTCCCCAGGCTCGCCGATGCCGACGGTCTTGCCGGTATCGACATCGACGAACCGCAGATCAGTGCCGGGCAGGGGGAGGCCGATCGACATCGGCTTGGAAGCCACCTTGAGCGCGGCGCAGCAGACGACCGGAGAGGCCTCGGTCAACCCATAGCCCTCGGCTAGTCGCGCCGGTGAAATCCTGGCGAATTTGGAGCGGACCTCATTGGGAAGCGCGGCGCCGCCGGAAATGGCGATCTCAAGGCTGGCGATCTGCTCGGCTTTGATGTCGGCCTTGGCGAGGGCCTGGAGCAGGGTCGGCACCGCCGGCAGGATATTGGCCTTGGTGCGCATGAAGATGTCGAGCAGCGACTTCAGCTCGAAGCGCGGCAGCATGACCACCTGGATGCCGTTGCACAGCGGCACGTTCATGCACACGGTCATCGCGAAGATATGGAAGAAGGGCAGAACGGCGATGACCTTTGAGGGCGGGTAGAACAACCCGCAGCCCCAGGCGTCGATCTGGGCCATGTTGGCCGCGATATTGGCATGGGTGAGCATGGCGCCCTTGGGGAGCCCGGTGGTGCCGCCGGTATATTGCTGGACGGCAATGTCCATGGTCTTGTCGATGATCACCGGTTCGGGCGTTTCCTTGCGCGCCAGCATTTCGGCGAAGCGGGTAATTTTGGCTGCCACCCGCGACTTGCCGACATTTGCCAGGTCGCGGCGCTTGGCGATGGAAAAGAGCGCGCGCTTGACCAGCGGCAGCGCTTCGGGGAAGTGGCAGACGACCAGCGACTTGACGTGGCCCGCCTCGACCAGGGCCTCGGCCTTTTCGAAGATCTGCTTGAGATCAAGCGTGATCATCAGGTCGGCCTTGGCGTTCGAGGCGATGTGGGCCAACTCGTGCACGGTATAGAGCGGGTTGCAGTTGACCACCGTACCGCCGGCACGGAGCACTGCATAATAGGAAATGACGTAGAAGGGGGTGTTGGGGAGCATCAGCGCCACGCGCACACCCTTCCGGACGCCGAACTGCTTCTGGAGCGCGCCGGCAAGCGAGATGATCGAGCGGGCCAGTTCGCCAAAGCTCATCGTGCCGCCCAGGAAATCGAGTGCCGTCGCCAGGGGCTCGCGGGCGCAGGCCGCCAGGACCTGCTCGTGCACCGGCTGGAAATCGGCATCGAGCTCCCAGCTTATCCCTTCCGGGTAATGGCTCAGCCAGGGACGTGGGTGGTCAGGGGTCTCGACCGCAGATGCCATTCAGTCTTCCTCCGGGGGATTTCCCTCGTTTTGGCGGAAGTATTCCATGGCCTTACGTAAGCGTCAAATTGCTGTCCTAACACTTTTGAATGACCTACGCGGTCACGCTTACTTTTGAGGCTGTGAGTTGACGTATACGTAAAGGGCATGCATTCTTTACCCGCTTGCCCTATGTTCTAGGGGTGACGCGTGTCGGAGAGGAGGACTCAATGACCCTGATCGTCTGGCTGGTAGGTATCGTCGCGGCCTGTGCCCTGGCGCTGCGCAAGGCGCCGCTCTGGCAGTGGGCGGTTGCCGCCCTCGCGATCGGCATCCTGGCGCGTATCGCGGCCGGCTTCGCCTTCGACCTCTGGCTCGTTCTCGCGCTGGTTCCGGCCATCGTCCTTGGGTTGCTCTCGGTCGAGCAGATCCGTCTCGTCGTCCTGACCGGGCCGGCTTACCGCTTCGTCAAATCCATCCTGCCGCGCGTCTCGACCACCGAGCAGGAGGCGCTCGATGCCGGCACCGTCGGCTGGGATGCGGAACTGTTTTCCGGCAAGCCCGACTGGTCCAAGCTCATGGACATCCGCAAGCTGACGCTGAGCGAAGAGGAAAAGGCCTTCCTCGACGGCCCCGTCAACGAAGTGTGCGCGATGATCGATGACTGGGACATCCGCCACAACCGAGCCGACCTGCCGCCCGAAGTCTGGCAATATCTCAAGGACAAGGGGTTCCTTGGCATGCTGATCGCCAAGGAGTACGGCGGCCTGGGCTTTTCGGCGCAGGCGCAGTCGATGGTCGTCTCCAAGATCGCCAGCCGCTCGGTCGCGGCCGCCATCACCGTCATGGTGCCCAATTCGCTCGGACCGGGCGAACTGCTCGAAAAGTACGGAACGCCCGAACAGAAGAAGCAGTATCTCTCGCGCCTCGCGCAGGGGCTGGAAGTGCCGTGCTTCGCGCTTACCGGCCCGCATGCGGGTTCGGATGCCGCGGGTATGCGCGACGTGGGCGTCGTCGCCTACGGCGAATATCGCGGCAAGCAGGTGCTGGGCGTCAACCTCTCCTGGGACAAGCGCTATATCACCCTGGCCCCCGTCGCCACCCTTGTCGGGCTCGCCTTCAACCTCCATGACCCGGACAACCACCTGGGCAAGGGCGAGCATGTCGGCATCACCCTGGCTCTGATCCCGGCCAAATTTCCGGGCGTCCAGATCGGCCGGCGGCACTATCCGGCGCGCTCGGCCTTCATGAACGGGCCGATCAAGGGCAAGAACGTCTTCGTGCCCATGGAATTCCTCATCGGTGGCACCGATTATGCCGGGCAGGGCTGGCGCATGCTCATGGAGTGCCTGGCCACCGGCCGCGCCATCTCGCTGCCCGCCATCGGCACGGTTTCGATCAAGCAGGCGCTGCGCGTCACCAGTGCCTATGCCCGGATTCGCCGGCAATTCGGCATTCCGGTCGGCATCATGGAGGGCGTGGCCGACCCGCTCGCCCGCATGATCAAGTCCGCCTATACGTTCGAGGCCGCGCGCGCCCTCACCGCTTCGATGGTCGATGAAGGCCAGCGTCCGTCAGTGCTCTCGGCGCTGCTCAAGTACCGCACCACCGACGCCATGCGCGACCGGGTCAACGATGCCATGGACGTCCATGGCGGGCGCGCCATCCAGGATGGACCGAGCAACTACATGTTCTCGGGCTATGCCAACACGCCCGTCGCCATTACCGTGGAAGGCGCCAATATCCTCACGCGCACCCTCATCACCTTCGCGCAGGGCGCGCTGCGGGCGCACCCCTATCTCTATCGCGAAATCGCGGCGGTGCAGAACCCAGACAAGCGCGAGGGGCTCAAGGCGTTCGACACCGCCTTTGGCGGGCACATCGCCTATATGGGCCACAACAAGATCGCCAGCCTCCTCCACGGGCTGACCTTCGCCCGCTTCTGTTCCTCGCCGGTCGACCACGAGATGGCGGGCTGGTATCGCCAACTCCACCGCTATTCGCAGGACTTTGCGCTCGTGGGCGACTGGACCGTGGTGTTCCTGGGCGGGGCCCTCAAGCGCAAGCAGAAGCTCTCGGGCCGCATGGCCGATATCCTCTCCAACCTCTACCTCATGTCGGCGGTGCTGCGCCGCTACGAGGACGAGGGCCGCATCGAGGAAGACCGGCCGGTGGTGGACGCCATCATGGCCGATTGCTGCGCGGCCATCGAGGCGAGCTTCGGGGAGGTCTTCGCCAACTTCCCCAATCCGTTCCTGGGCTGGGTGATGCGCATCCTTGCCTTCCCGCTGGGCCGGCATGCCAAGGCCTCTTCGGATCGGGCCAACTACCGGCTCGTGCGCGCCGTGCTGCGGCCGGGCGCCTTCCGCGACCGGCTTACAGCCGGCACCTATGTCAGCATGGATCCCAACGACATCACCGGCGTTCTCGAAGACGGGTTTCTCAAGGTTACGGCGGCCGAGGAAGCGGAGGCGAAGTTCGTGCGGGCCATCAAGAAGCGGATTGTCGAGCGTCGGCTCGATCGCGACGCCATCATCGATGCGGTGGCGGCGGGCGTGCTCACTGAGGACGAAGCCAAGCTGCTGCGCGCCGCCGACGAAGCCACCGACCGGGCCATCAAGGTCGATGACTTCGATCCGGATGAGCTCGCCCCCCGCCAACTTTCCCGCGCCGCCGAATAGGAGCTGCACGTGGCACTTCCCGAACTACGGAACTGGACGTTCACCGTCGATTTCGAACGGATCGGCTGGCTGACCATCGATACTCCCGGCGCCAGCGTCAACACGCTCTCGCGAGAGGCCATCGTCGAGCTCGAAACGCTGGTCGGCCATATCGAGGAAATGGCCAATGGCGAGGAATTGCTCGGCGTCGTCCTGCTCTCGGGCAAGGAAAGCGGCTTCATCGCCGGCGCCGATATCTCAGAATTCGACGCCATGTCGGATTTTTCCATCCTGCCCGAGGCGCTGCGGCGCACCCATGCGCTCTTCCAGCGCATCGAAAACCTCAAGATACCCTTCGTCGCCGGCATCCACGGCTTCTGCCTGGGCGGCGGGCTCGAGCTGGCGCTGGCCTGCCACTACCGGGTTGCGGTCAACAACGACAAGACGCGCATCGGCTTTCCCGAGGTGAACCTGGGCATCTTCCCGGGCTTCGGCGGCACCGGGCGTTCGTTGCGGCAGGCGGGGCCGATCGATGCCATGCAGATCATGCTGACCGGCCGCATGCTGCGGGCCGGGGCCGCGCGCAGCATGGGGATGGTCGACAAGCTGGTGCGCCATCGCGACAACCTGCGCTGGGAAGGCCGCAAGGCGGTGCTTCAGAAGCGCCGGTCCCATCCGGCAGGCTGGACCAAGCGTATCATGGGGCTGAGCCTGGCGCGTCCGTCGCTCGTGCGGCGGCTGCGCGAGGAGGTGGCCAAGAAGGCGCGACCCGAGCACTATCCGGCGCCCTATGCGCTCATCGACCTCTTCGAAAAGCACGGCGACGACTGGCGCACCATGTCGGCGGGCGAGATCACCAGCTTCGTGCCGCTCATGGGCTCGGAGACGGCGACAAACCTGCGCCGCGTCTTCTTCCTCTCCGAGGGGCTCAAGAAGCAGGGGCTCAAGGGGAGCGCCAAGCCGCAGTTCAACCGCGTTCATGTCATCGGTGCCGGTGTGATGGGTGGCGACATCGCGGCCTGGTGCGCGCTGCGCGGCCTGGCGGTGACGCTGCAGGACCTCGATCTCGATCGCATAAAGCCCGCGCTCGACCGAGCCAGAAAACTCTTCCAGAAACGCCTCAAGAAACCGCGCGAGGTTGCGGCGGCCATGGCGCGGCTCGAAGCCGATGTCGAGGGCAAGGGCGTGCCGCGCGCCGATGTCATCATCGAGGCGGTGGTCGAGAACCTCGACATCAAGCACAAGGTCTTCCTCAACCTCGAAGCCCGGGCCAAGCCCACTGCGATCCTTGCCACCAACACGTCGTCCATCGAACTCGAACGGATCGCGGAGGGCATGAAGGAGCCGGCGCGGCTCATCGGCCTTCACTTCTTCAACCCGGTGGCGCAACTGCCGCTCGTTGAGGTCATCCAGTCCCGGTTCAACAGCGCCGAGACCATTGCGCAGGGGGCCTCCTTCGCGCTGGCCATCTCCAAGAGTCCGGTCGTCGTCAAATCGGCGCCCGGCTTCCTCGTCAACCGCGTGCTCATGCCCTACATGCTCGGCGCCGTGCAGCGGGTGGAGAATGGCGAGAGCAAGGAACTGCTCGATGCCGCCGCGGTCGCCTTCGGCATGCCGATGGGACCGATCGAACTCATGGATACCGTGGGGCTCGATGTCGGCAAGTCCGTGGCCCAGGAACTGGGGCATCCCGTCCCCGAGGGCAGCAAGTTCGCCGCGCTCGTCGCTTCGGGGAAGTTCGGGCGCAAGACCGGTGCTGGCTTTTACAAATGGGAGAAGGGCAAGGCGCAAAAAGGGCCGGTGCCCGAGCATCCGGATCTCGCCGCGCTCGGGCGCGAGCTGGTCAAGCCACTCGTCGATACCACCGAGACCGTCGTCGCCGAAAACGTCGTTGCCAATGCGGACCTCGCCGATATCGGCGTGATCCTGGGCACCGGATTTGCGCCGTTCCTGGGTGGGCCGATCAAGGCCCGCCAGGATGGCAGGGCATAAGGAAATCCCGCTCATGACTGAACTGCGCCGCGTCGCAATCGTCGGATCAGCCCGCATTCCCTTCTGCCGGAGCTATACCGGCTATGCCGAGGAATCCAACCTCACCATGCTCGGCACGACGCTCGCCGGGCTGGCCGACAAATACAACCTCAAGGGCGAGGCCATCGGTGAGGTAATGGCGGGCGCCGTCATCGGCCACAGCCGCGACTTCAACCTGGCGCGTGAGGCCACCCTCGATGCCGGGTTCTCCGCCAGCACGCCCGGCACCAATGTGCAGATCGCCTGCGGCACGAGCCTGCAGGCGGCGCTCATGCTGGGCGCCAAGATCGCGACCGGCGAGATCGAGAGCGGCATCGCAGCCGGCTCCGATACGGTTAGCGACGCGCCGATCGTGGTCGGCGACAAGTTCCAGCACCGCCTCTCCAAGCTCAGCCGCGCCCGCTCGGTCGGCGAACGTTTCAAGGCCCTCAAGGGCTTCTCCTTCGGCGAGTTGGCGCCGGTGGTGCCCTCGACCCAGGAGCCGCGCACCGGCCTTTCCATGGGCCAGCATTGCGAACTGATGGCGCGGCAGTGGCAAATCTCGCGCGAGGACCAGGACAAGCTGGCGCTGCGTAGCCACCAGAACGCCGCGCGCGCCTATGACGAGGGGTTTCACGATGACCTGCTCGTCTCCTGCGCCGGCATCTGGCGTGACAACAACGTCCGAGCCGATACCACGCTCGAAAAGATGGCGACGATGAAGCCGGCCTTCGATAAGTCCTCGGGCCATGGCACGCTGACGGCGGCCAATTCCACTCCACTCACCGATGGCGCCGCCTCGGTGTTGCTGGCGAGCGAGGACTGGGCCAAGGCCCATGGCCTGCCGGTGCTGGCCTATCTTTCGATGGGCAAGGTTTCGGCCAACAACTTTGCCGCCGGCGACGGGCTGCTCATGGCGCCGACGATTGCTGTTTCCGAGATGCTGCGCCGGTCCAACCTCACCTTCTCCGATATCGACCTTTTCGAGCTTCACGAGGCGTTCGCCGCCCAGGTGCTGTGCACGCTCAAGGCCTGGCGGGACCCCAAGTATAACCAGGAAGTGCTCGAGCGCGAGACGCCGATGGGCGAGATCGATCCGGAGAGGATCAACGTCAAGGGTTCAAGCCTCGCCTATGGCCACCCCTTCGCCGCCACCGGCGCGCGCATCCTGGGGGTCACGGCCAAGCTCCTGCAATCGGAGGACAAGGAACGGGCGCTGATCTCGGTCTGCACGGCCGGCGGTATGGGCGTGGCGGCGCTGGTCGAGCGCGCCGCCTGATTGCCAGTAGAGCGACCGCGAGCTCGCCGATAAGACAGTTTGTCTTACCTATCGATCCGGCGCCCCGTGCATTGCGGGGGCCACGGCGAGAACTTCATGAGTCCAGACATCAGTGTATTTTATTGAGTTTTTGGAGCCGTACCAGAACTTCAAAACCCGTTCGGTCGTCTCAAGAATATCGCTCGTCCAAAGCAGGATAATACCTGTTTGTCTTCCTCCGAACGCCCGTTGACGCTTGCGTCAAGCTTGTCTACGGTCTGCGCTTCTTTGCAAGTGGAATGGCAAAAAACCACCTGCACGAAAAGTACAAAACCGGGAAACAATCCCGGCAGGGTTCAGGAAACAACAGGAGTAGGGACGATAATGAAAATTACCAAAGTCCTTAAAGCGGTCGCGACCGCCGGCGCTCTGGCGCTGTTCATGGGAGGCGCGGCGCAGGCCGTCACTCTCAATCTGGGTAACGGGGGCGAACCCGGTTCGCTCGATCCGCACAAGGTCTCCGGCGACTGGGAAAACCGTATCGTCGGCGAATATCTCGAAGGTCTGGTCGCCGAAGACATCCAGGCCGATGCCATTCCGGGCCAGGCCGAGTCCTGGACCGTTTCGGACGATGGCCTGACCTATACTTTCAAGCTGCGCGCCGATGCGAAGTGGACCGACGGCGAGCCCGTCACCGCCCAGAATTTCGTGGACGCGTTCCAGCGCCTGTTCGACCCCAAGACTGCGGCCGAATACGCCTATCTCCAGTACCCGATCAAGAATTCGTCCAAGATCGCGTCCGGTGACATCACCGATTTCAGCCAGCTCGGTGTCAAGGCGATCGACGACAAGACCCTCGAGATCACCCTCGAGGCTCCCACTCCGTTCTTCCTGCAGGCCCTGACCCACTACACCGCCTTCCCGATCCGCAAGGACATCATCGAGAAGTTCGGCGACCAGTGGACGCAGCCGGCCAATATCGTGGGTAACGGCCCCTACAAGATCACCGAATGGGTGCCCGGCTCCCACATCAAGGCCGTCAAGAGCGACACCTATTACGGCAAGGACAACCTCAAGATCGACGAGATCAGCTTCAACAATACCGAAGACCTGACCGCCGCTCTCAACCGCTACCGTGCGGGCGAGCTGGATATCCTCACCGATTTCCCGGCCGACCAGTACCAGTGGCTGCAGGACAACCTGCCGGGCCAGGCACACGTGGCTCCGTTCCTGGGCGTCTACTACTACGTCTTCAACCAGTCCAAGGAACCGCTCAACAACATGGAGATCCGCAAGGCCCTCTCCATGGCGGTCAATCGTGACGTGATCGGCCCGGACGTGCTGGGCACGGGCGAACTGCCGGCCTATGGCTGGGTCCCGCCGGGCACCGCCAACTACGAAGGCGAGCAGTATGTCCCCGAGTGGTCCAAGCTCCCCTATGACGAGAAGGTCAAGCAGGCTGCCGAGATCATGGCCGGCCTGGGCTATACGCCCGACCATCCGCTCAAGTTGCAGCTGCGCTACAACACCAACGACAACCACCAGCGCATCGCCGTCGCCATCGCCTCCATGTGGAAGCCGATCGGCGTGGAAGTCGAGCTCTTCAACGCCGAAGTCGCCGTCCACTATGACGCCCTGCGCGCCGGTGACTTCCAGGTCGGCCGTGCCGGCTGGCTGCTCGACTACAACGATGCCTCCAATACTCTCGACCTCCTCAAGACGGGCGTCGAGAACAACTATGGCCGCTATTCGAACCCCAAGTTCGACGAGCTGATGGCCCAGGCCGCCGCCGAGCGTGACCTGGTCAAGCGTGCCGGTTACATGCACGAAGCCGAAAAGCTGGCCATGGATGAGTTCGGCGCCATGCCGATCTACTGGTATGTGTCCAAGAACGTAGTGTCCCCGAAGATCACCGGTTTCGAGGACAACGCCCAGGACATCCACCGCGTCCGCTGGATGAGCAAGTCGGAATAATCCGATAGCGGGAGTCGCGGCCAAGCGTCGCCGCGGCTCCCGCTACCGCCAAGTGGCCCTCCCTCGCGGAGGGCTGCGCGGCGGCAAACCAAGGATACGGACAGATGTTCGGTTACGCCCTGCGGCGTGTCGCGTCGGCTATTCCCGTCGTGCTCATCGCCATCACTCTCTGCTTTTTCATTCTCCGGCTCGCCCCGGGCGGCCCGTTCGACGGCGAACGCGCGCTTCCGCCCGATGTGCTCAAGAATCTGCGGGCCTTCTATCACCTCGACCAGCCCCTGATCGTCCAGTACTTCATCTACGTGATGGGGGTGTTCCGCGGCGACCTCGGCCCCTCGATGGTGATGACGGATTTCTCGGTCAGCCAGCTCATGCTGATCGGCCTGCCGTTCACGCTGACGCTTGGCTTTTCGGCCTTCATCATCGGCACGGTCCTCGGCCTGGTCGCCGGCGCCCTGGCGGCGCTCTACCAGAACAGGTGGCCTGACTACGTGCTGGTCTTCGTGGTGCTGATCGGCCTCATCATTCCCAATTTCCTCATGGCGAACCTGCTGCAGCTCCTGTTCGGGGTCTATCTGCGCTGGTTGCCGGCCGGCGGCTATGTGCCCGGGTCTTGGATCCACATGGTGCTGCCCATCACCATCCTGGTCCTGCCCCATGGCGGGCGCGTCGCGCGCCTCATGCGCGGGTCCATGATTGAGGTGCTGGGCACCAATTACGTGCGCACGGCCCGCTCCAAGGGGCTGGGTACGCGGCTGATCCTGGCGCGGCACGCCATCAAGCCGGCCCTGCTGCCGGTGGTCTCCTATCTCGGGCCCGGCCTTTCCTACCTCCTCACCGGCTCGCTCGTTGTCGAGCAGGTGTTCGCGCTGCCCGGTATCGGCAAGTACTTCATCACCGCCGCCCTCAACCGTGACTACGGCTTGGTCCTGGGCACGACGATCCTCTACATGTTCATCATCCTGGTGCTGAATCTGATCGTCGACATCGTCTATGCATGGCTCGATCCCAAGGTGAGGTACCGCTGATGGCCGGGATTACTGGAAAGGACGCCGTCCTCACCGACTACGCCGCGGCCCTCGCCACCGACGCGCCCAAGGGGCGCTCGCTGACGCAGGACGCGCTGCGACGGCTCTATGCCAACAAGGCAGCCGTCGCCTCGATCTTCATCCTTGCCGCAATCGTACTCATCGCCTTCATCGGGCCGTTCTTCCTGCCCTGGAAGCTCGACGAGATCGACTGGTCCGCCATCCGCAAGCCGCCCGATTTCTCCAAGGGTCATTATTTCGGTACCGACCAGAACGGGCGCGACATGCTGGCGCGGACGCTCCAGGGCACGCAGATGTCGCTGATCGTGGCGTTCGTGGCCACGTTCGTCTCGGTGGTGATCGGCATCGTCTACGGGGCAATCGCGGGCTATTTCGGCGGCCGCATCGACACGATCATGATGCGCTTCGTCGATATCATGTACGCGCTGCCCTACATCCTCTTCGTCATCATCCTGGTGGTGATGTTTGGGCGCAATCCGATCCTGCTCTTTGTGGGTATCGGGTGTCTCGAGTGGCTGACCATGGCCCGCATCGTGCGTGGCCAGACGCTCTCGCTCAAGGAGCGCGAGTTCGTCGAGGCGGCTCGGGCAGGGGGTGCCAAGCCCTTCACCATCATCATGCGCCACATCGTGCCCAATCTCACGGGCCCCGTGGTCATCTACGCCACCCTCACCATTCCCGAGATCATCATCACCGAGAGCTTCCTCTCCTATCTCGGGCTTGGCGTTCAAGAGCCGCTGACCTCGCTCGGCACGCTCATTTCCTTCGGCGCACCGGTCGTCGAGCAGCTCCCGTGGATGCTGTTCTCGCCGGCCATCTTCCTCGTGCTCATGCTGCTCTGCCTCTCCTATCTCGGCGACGGCCTGCGCGACGCGCTCGATCCAAAGGACAGATGATGACAGAGGTACTCAAGGTCCAAGACCTCTCGGTCAAGTTCGCCCTCCACGAGAGCGAGGTGACCGCCGTTTCCGATCTCAACTTCACTCTCCACCAGGGCGAGACCCTCGCCGTGGTGGGCGAAAGCGGATCGGGCAAGAGCCAGGCGTTCCTCTCGATCATGGGACTGCTGGCCAAGAATGGCCGCGCCAGCGGCAAGGCCATGCTCGGGGACGTCAACTTGGTCGGGCTCTCCCCAGATCAGCTCGACGTCTATCGCGGGCGCGACATCGCCATGATCTTCCAAGATCCGATGACCTCGCTCAATCCGAGCCTCAAGATCAAGACGCAGCTCGCCGAGGTGCTGGTCAAGCATCAGGGGTACGACAAGGGCAAGGCGGTGCGAGCCGCCATCGAAATGCTCGAACGTGTCGGCATTCCCGAACCGGCCAAGCGGGCTGAGGCTTACCCGCACGCGCTTTCGGGCGGCATGCGCCAGCGCGTCATGATCGCAATGGCGCTCCTGTGCAAGCCCAAGATCCTGATCGCGGACGAGCCGACGACGGCCCTCGACGTCACCGTCCAGGCCCAGATGCTCGAGCTCTTCAGCAACCTCACCAGCGAGTTCGGCACCGCCCTCGTCCTCATCACGCACGATCTGGGCGTGGTGGCGGGCGTGGCCGACAAGGTGATGGTGATGTATGGCGGGCGCTGCATCGAGAAGGGCGATACCGAAACGTTGTTCTACGATCCGCGCCATCCCTACACGTTCGGCCTCCTCGCCTCGACGCCTCACATCGAGCGCCGTACGCACAAGCTCAGCCCCATCGAGGGGCTGCCGCCGAGCCTCGAGCATCTGCCCAAGGGCTGTGCCTTCAATCCGCGCTGCTCGTTCCGCTTCGCCGAATGCCTCGAACGCCGGCCGCCTCTGGTGGCCGATGAGGTCGGGCGCGAGCGCGCCTGCTTCTACCAGGGGCCACTACGGGTATCGGAGCACGTCGCATGACCGAACTCCTGCGCATCGATGGTCTCAAGAAGACCTTTTCCATCGCCAATGGCCTGTTCGGCCGCCCACTGACGCTCACCGCGCTCGAGGACATCTCTTTCTCGGTCAAGAAGGGCGAGACGCTGGGTATCGTGGGGGAAAGCGGCAGCGGCAAGTCGACGCTGGGCCGCTGCATCCTGCAACTGCTCTCGCCCGACCAGGGCAAGGTGCTCTGGCTCGGCCAGGATCTGACCAAGTTGCCGGACGAGGAAATGCGCCGCAAGCGGCGGGACCTCCAGATCATCTTCCAGGATCCATTGGCCTCACTCAATCCGCGCATGACCGTGGGCGAGATCATCGGCGACCCCCTGCGCACGCTGATGCCCGAGCTCGACAAGGCCGGGCGGCGGGCGAAGGTCATCAAGATGATGGAGGCCGTGGGCCTGCTCCCCGAGATGATCAACCGCTATCCGCACGAATTCTCGGGCGGCCAGGCGCAGCGCATCGGCATCGCCCGGGCGCTGATCACCGAGCCCAAGCTCATCGTGTGCGACGAGCCGGTATCGGCCCTCGACGTCTCGATCCAGGCGCAGATCCTCAACCTCCTCACCGAGCTCAAGGACGAGTTCGGGCTGACGCTGGTGTTCATCTCGCACAACCTTTCGGTGGTGCGGCACGTGTCGGACCGGATCCTGGTGCTTTACCTGGGGCGTATCGTGGAACTGGCGGGCGGGGACGACATCTATACCGACCCCAAGCATCCCTACACGCGGGCCCTGCTCACGGCGGTGCCGATTCCCGATCCGCGGCTGGCGCGCGAGCGCAATATCGATGCGTTGCGCGGGGAGATTCCTTCCCCGATCAACCCGCCGTCGGGTTGTACCTTCCGGACACGCTGCCGTTTTGCCAAGCCGATCTGCGCCGAAGTGCGCCCAGCGCTCGAGGTGCTGGCGGGCGACCGGCTGGTGGCCTGCCATCGATGGCGCGACCTCGACCTCGAAGAGCCGATTCCAGCGGTCTAGCCTAAATGCAACTGGCGGCGATCCCTTTCCTCCCTCCCCTTTGCGGGGAGGGACAGAAGGGGCACGACTTAAGCAACGAGCAATGCCCTTGCCTCAGAGGCTCCGGCGTTCGTCCCCACCGACGCCGGCCTTCCGGCGGCGGCGATCGGGGCCAGCGTAGCCTGCGGTGTCGATGAATGGGCGCGGCGCAGCAACGATCGCGCCGAGCTTTTCTCCGATCTGGGCCGCCGAGAACGGGCGGCGCAGGAACTCGGTGATACCCGCGTCGCGCGCCAGGGTGATGGAGGCGGCGCTGGGCTGGGACGACATCATCAACACCGCCACATGGCGGCTATTCTCGTCGTCGCTCCGCCGGAGGCGGCGGGTGAAGGTGGTGCCGTTGAGGCCCGAAAGGGCGTCATCGATCATGAGCACGTCGATGCCGCCCCGGCGCAGGATGCTCGATGCGGCAACGGCGTCGGTGGCGACCTGGATCTTGCGCACGCCCAATCCGCGCAGCATCTGGCTGACCAGGTCAGCCATCTGCATGTTGGATTCGGCCACGAGCACGGAAAGGTCGGCTAAATCGGGGGAGGCCATACGCGATCTCTTGGGTGTCCACTTTTCAGGTAGTAGAACCCCCGATCCTAACGCACGAAGCTATCCCGCCGGTTAACGGCGCGTTGTGACGCAAAACCGGCGCTGGCGCGTTGACAGGCAAAACCAAAGCCCCTATGTAAACGCCCAACTCAAAGGGCGCTTGGCGCCTCTTTTTCGTATGATCGAGGTCAAAAGATGAAAGTCGCCAATTCGCTCAAGGCGCTGATGGGTCGCCACCGCGCCAACAAGCTCGTCCGCCGCCGCGGCCGTGTCTACATCATCAACAAGGTCGACAAGCGCTACAAGGCCCGCCAGGGCTAAGCGCCGTCCCAGGTTGCAGACTACGAAGGGCCCGCGAAAGCGGGCCTTTTTATTATAATTTTAGACATTTGCCGGCCGCCCTTCTTAATATTCTCCCGCCACTTAGCTGACGCGGGAGGCAAAGAATGCTCAAAAGCAGGACGATTACGGTATCGATCGACCGGCCGGTGGCGGATGTGTATGCCTATCTCAGTGAGCCGGCGAACATGCCCAGCTGGACCCCGGCCCTCGGGCCGACCTTCAAGCCGGTGGGCGAGCGCGCGTGGACTGCGGCGGCGCCGCTTGATCCGCGCGGGCCGCTGACCATCCGCTTCTGCCCGCGCAACGAGTTCGGTGTCCTCGACTACGAGGTGAGCCGTCCGGGCGAAGAGCCGCTGCTGGTGCCGCTGCGCGTCTTCGCCAACCAGTCCGGATGCGACCTGCAGTTCACCTATTTCCAGCGACCCGGAGTGAGCGACCAGCAACTCGAATCCGAAGTCGAATGGGTGCACACGGACCTCCTCACCCTCAAGGCCCTGCTCGAGGCATGGAGCGAAAAGCGCTAGGGCCGTTCCTCGCGTGAACCCACCCTCACCATTGCGCATTCCCGGCTAAGACCGGGCCTGTTGCGCCTCTCCACCAGCGGGAGCCATCCATGTGCCCCGGCTCTGCGGCCGGGGAAGGGTGGTGCGAACTTCGGGGGCGCGACAGGGCACGCGCGTCGGCGGAAAGCCTGGCCTTAGGCCGCGTCGCTCTCGGCCTCTCCCTCCAACCCATAGTCCTTGAGCTTACGATAAAGCGTCGACCGGCCGATGCCGAGGGCTCGGGCCACGCGCGACATGCGGCCGGAATAATGCTGGAGGGCGAAGACGATGAGGGCGCGCTCGACGTCGGCCATGGCGGCAACTTCGCCGTCCTCGCCCAGGAAACGGTCGGCAGCGGCGCCGACCGGCGGTTCGGCCGGGCGCGGAGCGGGGGCCTGGTCGATATGGATGGGCGCGGGGGGTACCGGGGAGGCGATGGCGGCGCGGGCCGCCTGTTCGCGCCCGGCGGTCTGCGCCACGATCTGCGGAAAATCGGGGGTTTCGAGGTAGGCACCGTCTGAGAGCACGATGGCGCGGTAGACCGCGTTTTCGAGCTGGCGGATATTGCCCGGCCAGTCATAGCGCTGCAGCAGGTCGAGCGCCGGCGGACTGATGCCCACCACGCGCCGCCCGGCTTCGGCGGCAAGCCGCGCGATGAAATGGGCAACCAGCGCCTCGACATCCTCGGGCCGCTCGCGCAGGGGCGGCACGTAGATCGGGAAGACGTTGAGCCGGTAGAAGAGGTCTTCGCGGAAGGCGCCGGTCTTGGCCAGGTTCAGCAGGCGCCGGTTGGTCGCGGAGATCACGCGCACATTGACCTTCTCGGCCTTGCTCGCGCCGACCGGCTCGATCTCCCCGTGCTGGATGGCGCGCAGGAGCCTCACCTGGGTATCGAGCGGCAATTCGCCCACTTCATCGAGAAACAGGGTGCCGCCATGGGCTTCGGCGAACTTGCCCTCGTGGTCGGCGGTGGCGCCGGTGAAGGCGCCCTTGCGGTGGCCGAAAAGGGTGGATTCGACGAGGTTGGGCGGGATCGCCCCGCAATTGACGGTGACGAAAGGTTTGCCGGCGCGGTCGCTCATGCCCTGGATGGCGCGCGCCACCAGTTCCTTGCCGGTTCCTGTCTCGCCCTCGATCAGCACGGGAATGGTGCTCTTGGCGGCCTTGCGGATGAGCCCGATCACCCGGTCCATGGCGGGACTGCGGGTGACGATATCGGAGACCGAGAAGGTGCCGGCGCGCCTCGAGCGCTCGGTGCGCACCAGGGTTTCGAGCGCATCGAGCTTCAGGGCATTGCGCAGCGAGATGATGAGGCGCTCGGGGGCCACAGGTTTGACGAAGAAATCCGCCGCGCCCTGGCGCATGGCGGTTACCACGGTTTCGAGCGAGGAGCTGGCGGTCTGCACGATCACCGGCGTCGTCAGGCCGTCTCGCTTCATGGCTTCCATCACCGCCATGCCGTCGAGATCGGGCATGACCAGGTCCAGCACCATCGCCCCGATACCGGAATCTTCGCGCAGCAGCGCCAGCGCCTCCTTGCCGCCGGTGGCGGTGAGGGGGGTGAAACCGGCCCGCTTGGCCACTTCGGACGTCAGGCGCAACTGCACCGGATCGTCATCAACTATCAGAACGCGCGTCATGCAAATCCTTGCCTGGCCAGCGCGCTCGAATCGCGCTGT
>Ga0182743_1001798_pt1 | contig 20061 bp, 20 predicted proteins | sample eDN3rd30CKraftOP_FD_128522 | JGI IMG/M metagenome (GOLD analysis project Ga0182743, IMG submission 128522) | Enriched Organic Plus compost microbial communities from Emeryville, California, USA - eDNA 3rd pass 30_C Kraft OP (version 2) (version 2) ... | reverse complement strand
GGCGCATCGGTCGTTTAATCCCCTTCAAACAGTCCGCCGGAAAAAGGGCGGCAGAAGAAGGGGGGCTGGCATGCGCGTTGGAAATTTCGTTCTTGGGCTGACCATTGGTCTCTGTCTCGGCGCCGCAGGCGGCTTTCTCGCCACGCCGTCGCCGAAGGCCTCCGTCGCGGCTGTTCCGGCTGCGCGGCCGCTGGCCCAGCACGCGCTGGTGCTGACGGCCACGCCGCGCAAGGTCGCCCGGCAGGAATTCGACACGCCGCTGCAGGTCGCGCAGGTCCAGGTGCTGGAAGGCAAGAGCCCGTCCGTCCTGCTGATCAACAGCGCGGGCAAGATCGTCTATAGCTCGGGCCCGCTTCATCCCGCCGCTCGGTTCGCGAACGCCTCGACTTCCGGAAACGCCAGCGCCTCACAGCCGGCGCCCGTCGCGGTCGCGCCGGCCTTCGTGCGCTAGGGCCGACGGGCGGAAACTGGTTCGGGCTTATTCCCAAGTGCGGCTTGAACAAGCCTGCGCTTTGGGCCATTCCGGGCGCGTCTCCTGCCTGAAAGCCATCAGCCTCATGCCCGTTTACGCCCTCGGCGATTTCATTCCCTCCCTGCCAGCCCCGGGCACCTACTGGATCGCGCCCAATGCTCATGTGATCGGCAATGTCCGCATCGCCGAAGGCGCCTCGATCTGGTTCGGCGCGGTGCTGCGCGGCGATAACGACCTCATCGACATCGGCCCCGGCTGCAATATCCAGGACAACGCCGTCCTGCATGTCGATCCCGGTTTCCCGCTGCGGCTCGAGGCCGGCTGCTCGGTCGCCCACGGCGCCATCGTCCATGGCTGCCATGTCGGCGAGGGCTCGCTGATCGGCATGGGCGCGACCGTGATGAACGCCGTGACGCTCGGCCGCGACTGCCTGGTTGGCGCGGGAGCCGTGGTGGCGCAGGGCAAGAGCTTTCCCGAGCGCTCGCTCATCCTCGGCGCGCCGGGGCGGCGCGTGCGCGAACTGACCGAGGACGACGTGAAGCGTGTCCGCCAGACGGCCGCGGGCTATGAGAGCAACCGGGTGCGCTTTGCCGAGGGGCTGCGGCGTATCGACTAGGGCGAGACGGGGAAGCCGAACAGGTCGATGCCGAGGCCGCGCCGCGCGGCGACATAGAGCATCACCGATTCAACCGTGAGCGCGGCGGAGGTGGCAACGGCCGCGCCTTCCAGCCCATAGACCGGGATCAGGCCGAGCCCGAGAACGACGTTCAGCACGAAGGCGAAGGCGTAGATCAGCGCCGCGCGGTTCTGCTGGCCGCACATGGCCAGAAGCCGCTCCACCGGCCCCACCGCCGCGCGCGCCAGGAGACCGACGCCAAGGATCGGCAGCAGCATGTAGCCGCTCATGAAGTCGTGGCCGAACAGCCAGAGCAGGGGCTTTCCGAGAGCGACGAGGCCGATGACGATGAGAAGCGTCGGCCAGAAGGTCCAGCGCACGGTCTGCTGCACGAAGGTGGCCAGACGCTCGCTGTCGCCGCCGACACTGTATTCGACGAAACGGTAGGCGGTGGAATTGGCCACGGCAAAGGAGACGAAGGCGCCGATCGCCATGATCTTGGTCGCCGCATAATAGACCGCGACATCGTCGGGCGGCCGGAACAGGTCGAGCAGGATCACGTCCGCATAGGTCAGGAGCAGGTAGAAGCCCTCGATCATGAAGATCGGCAGCGACACCGACAGCCAGTAGCGGATGTCGCTGCGGCGCAGCCCCGAGGGCACGTGGCCGTGCAGTTCGCGATTGAGCGCCAGGGCCTGGCCGACGGCGGTGATGCAGACCACGATCAGGCTGATGACCATCACGCTGACGCCGCTTGGCGTGAAGCCGAGCACGGCCAAAGACGCGATGGCGGCGAGGATCAGGAGCGGGCGGATCAGATAGGCCGGACCGGAGGCCAGGAAGGTGCGGTTGTAGCAGCGGGCAATGTTGTCCTGCATCTCGGTCAGGACGAAGAGCGGCAGGCAGCCGAGCGCGAGCAGCAGCGGCAGGCGGTTCCACTCGTGGATGACGTCGCCGGCCAGAAGAATGCCCACGCCGCCGACAATGGCGCACAGGCTGGCCGAGACCACGGCGACGACGCGGCCGTGGCGCAGGAAGCCGCGCAGGTCGTCAAAGCGCTCCTGCTGGGTGTATTCGGGGATCAGGCGCTGCGCCGCCGAGGGAATGCCGAAGGCCACCGCATAGCCAAGCAGCAGCACCCACACCCAGGCATAGGCGTAGATGCCGTATTCATAGTCGCCCATCAGGCGGGCCATCAGCACCTGCGAGACGAGCGCGATGCCGGCATTGACCACGCGCAGCAGGAAGGTGGCCCCGGCCATGCGCTTGGCAATGGCGCCGTCGCTGGCGTCGCGGCGCCAGGCGGAAAGCCGCGCCAGCAGGCCGCCGGCCCTGCCGCGCGAAACTGTTCCGCCGTTGTCCATCACGCGCACTACGTCCTTCCCCTGACCAGAGGCGGATAGCACGAGAGCTTTAAGAAAAGGATGTCCGGGAGAATGAAAGGCGCGGCTTCAGGGCGCCGCGCCCCCTCGCGGGATCAGCGCTGCAGCCAGGCGGTGCGGTCGCGCTTGGCCGGCATGGGAACCGGCGCCGTGGTGGCGGCCGGAACCGGAGCCGCTTCCTTGTCCGACATGAAGCCGAAGGTGGAATCGAACAGGCGGCGGTAGAAGGGCCGCTCCTGCGACACCGGCACCGCGGACGCCATGGCCGGGGCCGCGGAACGGGCCGCGGACGGCGCCACGACAGCCGGGCGGGCCGCGTTCGGCGTGGTCGACGCCACGGCGCGGCCGGAAGACGCGCGATTGGCCGGCGCCGCATTGGCCGGGGCCGGCTGGATGGCCTGCGGTGCGCTCTTCTCGTCGGAGCCGCGCAGCCAGCCGAACAGGCTACCCGAGGACGAGGGCTGCGAGGCAGAAGCGGTGGCGCTCTGATAGGGCGAGGGCACCGGCATGGGCACGGCTTCGGCCATGGCGAGCGCCGTGCCGCCCTGGTCCGACGGAGCCGCCGCCGGGGCGGTCGAGGCCACCATGGTCGGACGGTGGATCGGCTGGTCGAGCGTGCGGCGCAGGCGGCCGTTCTGCGGCACATAGGCCTCGGCGACCTGCAGGCCTTCGCGTACGAGCGCGGCGAACTTCTTCTCGTCCTGGCGTTCCTTGGCATCGACGGCAAGCGCGATGCTCGGCTGCACCTGATAGGACGGGCAGGGCTCGGAAGGCTGGAAGCTGGCGCCGGCGGCCGGCGTCGCGTCGAACACATATTTGTGGTCGCACACGCCAACCTGCGGTTCGAGGCGGCTGACCTCGAAATGGTCGGCGCCGACCTTCAGGTTCTTCCAGAAGGCGAAATTCGGATCGTTGCGGCGCCGCGCCATGTTTTCCGGCGTCATGCGGAAGGGCAGCGCCTGGATCTGGAACTCCCGCTGGCCGCCGGCGAAGGCCTCGCGCGCCAGGGCATAGATCTCGGCCATCTGTTTGTCGGTCATGGCGTAGCAGCCGGCCGACAGGCAGTCGCCGTGCACCATCACGAAGCGGCCGCTGCGTCCGAGGCTGCGGTCGAAGGCATTGGGGAAGCCGATGTTGAACGACAGATAATAGTTCGAGTTCGGGTTCATCAGGGCCGGGGTCACCGAATAGAAGCCCTCGGGCGCCTGCTTGTCGCCTTCCTTCTTCTTCGGGCCCAGCGCACCCGACCAGCGGCAGATCTCATAGGTCTTGAGCAGCGCGTAGCGGCCGTCGGCCTGGCGCTTCTTCCAGATCTCGAGCTGGCTGTCTTCCTTGTAGATGCGCACCAGGATCGGATCCTGCTTGCGCATGCCCTTCTCTTCCATCAGGGCGACCGTCTTCGACGGAATAGGCTGATTGGCCTTCACGGCGGCATTGGAAGCCGACTGCGTCTTGCAGCCGGCAAGGCCCAGCGCGGAAACCAGGATCAAAGCGGAAGCAAGGAATCTGAGCTTCAGCACGCAACACCTCCGGCCCGGAAAACGAGGGACCTTTGGATTATTAAGAAGCCTTAGCCTTACAAAGCCGTTACCGCAAGCGGCCGGGCAGCTGCCTTCAATGGGGAAGGTTGCGCCCGATGGCCAGGAATTTCTCGCGGCGAAGGTGCAGGATTTCCTCGGGGCTCTTGCCCGAGAGCTCCTTGAGCGAGGCTTCCAGAGCGTTGCCGACGGCATCCAGGGTGGCCTGCTGGTCGCGGTGCGCGCCGCCAACAGGCTCAGGGATGACGTTGTCGATGATGCCGAGCCGCTGCAGGTCCTGCGCGGTGATCTTGAGGTTGGTGGCGGCGTCGCTCGCCCTGGCGCTGTCGCGCCACAGGATCGAGGCCGCGCCTTCCGGCGAGATCACGCTGTAGACCGAGTGCTCGAGCATGTGGACAATGTTGGCCGTGGCGATGGCGATGGCGCCGCCCGAGCCGCCCTCGCCGATGATGACGGAGACATTGGGCACGCCGAGCTTGAGGCACGCCTCGGTGGAGCGGGCGATGGCCTCGGCCTGGCCGCGCTCCTCGGCGTCGATGCCGGGATAGGCGCCGGCGGTGTCCACCAGGCTGATGATCGGGATGCCGAAACGGTCGGCCATCTCCATCAGGCGTACCGCCTTGCGATAGCCTTCGGGACGCGCCATGCCGAAATTGTGCTTGAGGCGGCTCTCGGTGTCGGAGCCGCGCTCCTGGCCGATCACCAGGACCGGCTCGCCGCGGAAGCGTGCGAAGCCGCCGACGATGGCGGCGTCGTCGCCGAACTTGCGGTCGCCGGAGAGTTCGGTGAACTCGGTGAACAGGCTGCGCACATAATCGACGAAATGCGGCCGGTTCGGGTGGCGGGCCACCTGCGTCTTCTGCCAGGGAGTCAGCGCGGTGTAGAGCTGGACCAGGGCCTCGTCGGCCTTGACGCGCAGTCGTTCGACCTCGTCGTCGATGGTGACCGCTTCATCATTGGCACCGAGCGCCTGCAGCTCGTCGATCTTGGCCTCGAGCTCGGCGACGTGTTTTTCAAAATCGAGATAGCTGCGCATCATCCGGCTGAAAACGTGGGTCCGGTCGCCAGCGGCGTGCGCCCTGGCAGGAGCCGCGCAAACTGCGGGCGAGCCGCTGGGAAGTCAAGCTTCCCCGCTTGAGACCTCTTCAGCTCGGGTCGGCGTCGCCGAGCGGATGCAGATCGCGCACCAGGCCGGCCAGGCGCTCGTCCAGCACATGCGTGTAGATTTGGGTGGTGGCGATATCGGCATGTCCCAGCAATTGCTGCACGGAACGCAGGTCCGCGCCATTTTGCAGCAGATGGCTGGCGAAGGCATGGCGCAGGACATGCGGGCTGACGCGCTTCGGCTCGATGCCGGCGCGCACCGCGACATCCTTGAGGTCGCGGGCGAAGGCCTGCCGGGTGATGTGGCCGCTCTCGCCGATCGAGGGAAACAGCACCCGCTCGGCGTCGGTGTCGGGCTGGGCCGCGGCAAGGAGGTCGAGATAGAGAGCCAGCGCCCGCTTGGCGGCCGGCGTCATCGGCACCAGGCGCTCGCGGCCGCCTTTGCCGCGCACCGCGATCACCATGACATCGGGCCGCGCGGCGCTGCGCGGCAGGGAGATCAGCTCGGAGACGCGCAGGCCGGTGGCATAGAGCGTCTCCAGCAGCGCCGCCATGCGCGCGATGCGCAGCCGCTGGCGGATCGGGAGTTCGGGATCGTCCGCGCCTTCCGCGGCGGAGCCGAGCAGGCGGTCGACCTCGTCCACGCTCAGCACCTTGGGCAGCGAGCGGCCGCGCTTGGGCCCGGCCAAAGCGGCGGAGGGATCGTCGGTGCGCAGGCCCTCGCCATAGAGGAAGCGGTGGAACTGCCGGGCCGCGGAAAGGCGGCGCGCGGCCGATGAGGTGGCGAAGCCGCGCCGCGCCAGGTCGCTCAGCCAGCCGCGCAAATCGCCCGCATCGGCGTCGAGCGGCGTGCGCCCGCGGCCGTTGAGGAAGGAGCAATAATCCTCCAGGTCCCGGGTATAGGCATCGAGCGTGTTCTTCGCCGCGCCGCGTTCGGCGGCCAGCATTTCGAGGAAGCCTTCGACGGCGCGGGCGGGTGTCATTGCTCGCTGGCGATCGGGACGTCGATCGAGATGGTGCGCGGGGTCGGCTGGATGAAGGTCGCCAGCGCCCACAAAGCGAGCCAGCCGAGTGCGGCGAGGATGATGAGGTTGCGCAGCAGCCGCGCCAGGCTCGGCATGGGAGGGATCGCGCCTTCGGGCTAAAGGGAATCAGCTAGGGTCAGAGTAGGCGCGCACTGATGGGGTGGCAATCGCACGGCACTTGCCGTGGGGCGGCCTTCGTGAAAAACGTCTCCCGCCGCAATCAGGGAGTTTCGGCCGCGTGGTCCATCACCACATCCATCACGATGAACGCCTTACCGCGGTCGCCTCCGACGTGCGCCGTCGGCTCGGTTCGCGCGTTATTGTGCTGATCGGCATGATGGGCGCCGGCAAGTCGTCGGTGGGCCGCCGTCTCGCCCGCACGCTCGGCATTCCCTTTCTCGACGCCGATGCCGAGATCGAGAAGGCGGCCGGCATGTCGATCCCGGAAATCTTCGAGAAGCACGGCGAGCCCTATTTTCGCGCCGGCGAGCGGCGCGTGGTGGCGCGCCTTCTCGAGGAGGGGCCGAGCATCGTCGCCACCGGCGGCGGCGCCTGGATGGACCCGGAAACCCGCCAGCGCGTGGAAGCCGGGGGCATTTCGGTGTGGCTGAAGGCCGATCTCGACGTGCTGCTCAAGCGCGTCAAGCGGCGCGGCAACCGCCCTTTGCTGAACAATGGCGACCAGCGCGCGACCCTGGAGAAGCTTCTCGCGGTGCGCGAACCGGTCTATGCCGATGCCGATCTCGAAGTGCTGTCGCGCGACGTGCCGCACGAGGTCATGGTGGAAGAGATGCTGGCGGCGCTCAGCCAGCACCTCGCCAAGGAGATCCCGCAGTCATGACGTCCGCCGCCCCTGCCACCGGTCCTGCCGCCGACATCCGCACGGTTCCCGTCACGCTCGGCGAGCGCTCCTATGAGATCCGCATCGGGGAAGGGCTCGTCGCCGGTGCGGGCGAGGCCATCGCCGGCCTGCTCAAGGCGCGCAGCGCGGCCATCGTCAGCGACGAGAACGTGGCGCAGTTCCATCTCGCTCCGCTGCGCGACAGCCTTGAGCGGGCGGGCCTGCGCACGGCCTCCATCGTCATGCCCTCGGGCGAGGGCACCAAGAGCTTCCACCATTTCGAGAAGCTGAGCGCGGCGCTGCTCGATACGCGCATCGAGCGCGGCGACGTGGTGGTGGCGCTCGGCGGCGGGGTGATCGGCGACCTCGCCGGCTTCGCGGCCGCTGTCCTGCGCCGTGGCGTGCGCTGCGTGCAGGTGCCGACCAGCCTGCTGGCCCAGGTCGATTCCTCGGTCGGCGGCAAGACCGGCATCAACGCCCCGCAGGGCAAGAACCTGATCGGCGCCTTCCACCAGCCGAGCCTGGTCCTGGCGGATTCCGGCGTGCTCGACACGCTGCCGCTGCGCGAGTTCCGCGCCGGCTATGCCGAGGTGGTGAAATACGGCCTGATCAACGACGCGGCCTTTTTCGCCAGCCTCGAGAAGAACTGGCGGGAGGTCTTCTCCGGCGGCCCGGCGCGCGTCGAGGCCATCGCCCGCAGCTGCGCCTCGAAGGCCGACATCGTTTCCCGCGACGAGTTCGAGACCGGCGACCGCGCGCTGCTCAACCTCGGCCACACCTTCGCCCACGCCCTGGAAGCCGCGGTGCGCTATGACGGCGCGCGGCTGGTGCATGGCGAGGCGGTGGCCATTGGCCTGGTTCTGGCCTACCGCTTCTCGGCCGATCTCGGCCTTCTCTCGCAGCAGGACGCCGAGCGCGTCCGCACCCATGTCGCAGCGGTGGGGCTGCCGACCCGCATTGCCGACATTCCCGGCGAGGTCGGCGATGCGGCGCATCTCCTCGACCTCATGGGCCAGGACAAGAAGGTGAAGGCCGGCAAGCTGACCTTCATCCTGGCGCGCGGCATCGGGCAGAGCTTCATCACCAATGACGTGGCGTCCGGGGAGGTGCTGGCCTTCCTCGAAGCCGAACTGGCGCGCTGACCGGCGCGAACCTAAGCCCGGCGGCATGCGTTGGCCTCCATGAAGGAGGTCTGGCCATGCCGTCCACGGCCATCGCGGCGATCAGCTATTTCCCGGACCAGCGGGAGCTGGACGTGTGCTTCGTCGGAAGCGGGCGGGTCTACACCTATAGCGGCGTCGAGCCGGAGGTCTGCCGGGCCTTCCGCCGGGCGCGCTCGAAGGGCGCCTTCTTCAACCGCCACATCCGCGACCATTACCCCTACCGCCTCAAGAGGGGCGGATCACTTCGATCGCCAGCGCGTGGACCCGTTCGGTAAGCTCGTCCGCCAGCGCCTCATTGATGGCACGGTGCTGTGCGACACGGTTGAGACCGTCCAGTGCGGGCGCGCTGATGCGGATGCGGAAATGGGTTTCGCCACCCTCCTTCCAGCCGCTGTGTCCGGCATGGCGTGAACTTTCGTCGAGAACCTCGAGAAAGGCCGGCTGGAAACGTTCGCGGAGCTTGGTTTCGATGCGTGTGTGATAGGATGTCATGGCAGCCCAGATGTTGCGCCTTCCCGCCAGCGTCAAGCTCTTAATTTCTATATGAGATCAATCACCGCGCTCGCTTGTGGCGCGGCCGTCCGATCCCCATAATCGCTTGTGTCATGAAACTCGATTCACCCTGGTTCGACCGCATTCGCTCGCCCAAGAAGGCCGAGCGCGTCGAAAGCCAGTCTTCCTCTCCGCGTTGTGATCACCCCGGCTGCGCCGAGCCGGGGGAATTCCGCGCGCCCAAGGGGCGGATGCGGGAGGGCGAGTATCACAAGTTCTGCTTCGAGCATGTCCGGCAGTACAATCAGTCCTACAATTATTTTGCGGACATGCCCGACGAGGCGGTCGCCGCCTGGCAGAAGGACGCGCTGACTGGCCATCGGCCGACGTGGGCGGTCGGCGTCAACGCCTGGGCCAAGGGCGGCGGGCCGACGCAGAAGCCGGGCGAGGTGCCGCCGCGCTTCGGCGCCTGGGATTTCCGCGACCCCTTCAACGTCTTCGGTGGCGGCACGGAGCGGGTCGAGCCCGAACCCGAGCGCCAGCGCCGTACCCTGCGCAAGGTCGAGGAAAAGGCCTTCGTCGAGCTCGGCATCGAGGAAACCGCAACGGGCGAGGAGATCAAGGCGCGCTTCAAGACTTTGGTGAAGCGGCTGCATCCCGACGCCAATGGCGGGGACCGCGGCACCGAGGATAAATTGCGCGCGGTGATCCAAGCCTATAATTATCTGAAGCAGGCTGGCTTCTGCTAAGCCGCCATGCCCTGAAAAAGACCCCGCGGAGCCCTTCCGCGGCCTGGAGGATCAATGACAACGGTGAGTGAAACTGCTCCGGCCCTTCCGGACATGAAGGTGTCCGTGCGGCAGGTTTTCGGTATCGACAGCGATCTTGAGGTCCCGGCCTTCTCCGAAACCGACGCCAATGTGCCGGATCTGGACCCCGATTACCTGTTTGACCGAGACACCACCCTCGCCATTCTCGCCGGCTTCGCCAAGAACCGCCGCGTCATGGTCACGGGCTATCACGGCACCGGCAAGTCCACCCATATCGAGCAGGTCGCCGCGCGCCTGAACTGGCCGTGCGTGCGCATCAATCTCGACAGCCACGTCTCGCGTATCGACCTCGTCGGCAAGGACGCCATCGTGGTGCGCGACGGCCAGCAGGTCACGGAATTCCGCGACGGCATGCTGCCCTGGGCGCTGCAGAACAATGTCGCGCTTGTGTTCGACGAATACGATGCCGGCCGCCCGGACGTGATGTTCGTCATCCAGCGCGTGCTGGAGGTCTCGGGCAAGCTGACCCTGCTCGACCAGAACCGCGTCATCCGCCCGCATCCGGCCTTCCGGCTGTTCGCGACCGCCAACACGGTCGGCCTCGGCGACACGTCGGGCCTCTATCACGGCACCCAGCAGATCAACCAGGGCCAGATGGACCGCTGGTCGATCGTCACCACGCTGAACTATCTGCCGCACGACAACGAGGTCGACATCGTCCTGGCGAAGTCGCCGCACTACCGCGACGCCCCCGGCGGCCGCGAGACGGTGTCGCGCATGGTCCGCCTGGCCGACCTGACCCGCAACGCCTTCATCAACGGCGATCTGTCGACCGTGATGAGCCCGCGTACGGTCATCACCTGGGCGGAGAATGCGGAGATTTTCGGCGATATCGGCTTCGCCTTCCGCGTCACCTTCCTCAACAAGTGCGATGAGCTGGAGCGCCCGCTCGTGGCGGAGTTCTACCAGCGCTGCTTCGGGCAGGAACTGGCGGAATCGGCGGTGAACGTCGTCCTGAGCTGACCATGACCTCGAACAGCGGCAAGGGGCCCGTCCGGGGCTCACCCACGGAGCCGTTCAAGCGGGCGGTGGCGACAACGCTGCGCGCAATCGCGCGCAAGCCCGATCTCGACGTGAGCTTCTCGAGCGACCGTGCCGGCATGGGCGCGGCGGGCGTGCGCCTGCCCGACCCGGCGCGCCGCCTCTCGCGCAAGGACGCCGCCGTGCTGCGCGGCCAGGCCGACGCCATGGCGCTGCGGCTGGCCTGCCACGACGACAAGCTGCACAACAAGCTCGCCCCGCGCGGCCCCCAGGCGCGCGCGGTGTTCGAGGCCGTCGAGCAGGCGCGGGTGGAAAGCATCGGTTCGCGCCGCATGGTCGGCGTGTCGGAAAATCTCGATGCCATGCTCACCGAGCGCTATACGCGCGCGAGCCATTCGGACCTGACCTCGCGCGAGGACGCGCCGCTGCAAGACGCCATCGCGCTGATGGTGCGCGAGCGCTTGACCGGGCATGCGGTCCCCGACGCCGGCAAGCCCATCGTCGATGCTTGGCGCTCATGGATCGACGAGCGCATAGGCACCGACCTCGAACAGCTCGACAACCTGATCCACGACCAGGCCGCCTTCGGCCGCATTGTCCGCGATCTCATCTCGGCGCTCGACATGGGCGACGAGATCGGCGCCGACCTCGATGAAATGCTCGAGGAGGAGGGCGATTCCGACAAGCAGCAGGACGCCGGCCAGGAAGAGAGCGGCGACCGCTCCGACGAGGGCAAGGACGGCGCCCAGTCCACAGAGGCGGAAGCCACCGACGACGAGCCCGATTTCGGCGAGATGGACAAGGCCGACGCGCCGACGGCGGAGATATCCGAGGAATCGGACGACACCGACCCGAGCGACGTCTCCGAGCCGCCGCTGCGCCCGAACATGTCGAACGAACCGCCGCTCGGCGACTACCGCGCCTTCACGGGCCGCTTCGACGAGATCGTGCGGGCGGAGGAGCTGTGCGACGCCGAGGAACTGACGCGCCTGCGCAGCTATCTCGACAAGCAGTTGAGCAGCCTGCAGCACGTGGTCGGCCGCCTCGCCAACCGCCTGCAGCGGCGCCTGCTGGCGCAGCAGAACCGCTCCTGGGACTTCGACCTCGAAGAGGGCATGCTCGACCCGGCGCGCCTTTCGCGCGTGGTCATCGACCCCACCTCGCCGCTCTCCTTCAAGCAGGAGAAGGACACCGAATTCCGCGATACGGCGGTGACGCTGCTGCTGGACAATTCCGGCTCCATGCGCGGCCGCCCGATCACGGTCGCGGCCACCTGCGCCGACATTCTGGCGCGGACGCTCGAGCGGTGCGGGGTCAAGGTCGAGATTCTTGGCTTCACCACCCGCGCCTGGAAGGGCGGGCAGTCGCGCGAGGCCTGGCTGCAGGCCGGCAAGCCGCAATCGCCCGGCCGCCTCAATGATCTGCGCCACATCATCTACAAGGCCGCGGATGCGCCCTGGCGGCGCGCGCGCAAGAATCTCGGCCTGATGATGCGCGAGGGCCTCCTGAAGGAGAACATCGACGGCGAGGCCCTGGCCTGGGCGCACCAGCGGCTGCTGATGCGGCCCGAGCAGCGCAAAATCCTGATGATGATCTCGGATGGCGCGCCGGTCGACGATTCCACGCTCTCGGTCAATCCGGGCAATTACCTGGAACGCCATCTGCGCGCGGTCATCGAGGACATCGAGACGCGCTCTCCGGTGCAGTTGCTGGCCATCGGCATCGGCCACGACGTGACGCGCTATTATCGCCGCGCCGTGACCATCGTGGATGCCGAGGAACTGGGCGGTGCGATGACCGAGAAGCTGGCCGAGCTGTTCGACGAGCGCGAGCACCGCCCGTCGCATCCGGCCCGGTCGCGGACACGGCATTGAAGGTTTCCTCTGGCGCGGCAGCCATTCTGGCGGCGCTGCTCGTTATCGAGATGCCGGCTGTGGCCGCGCCGCTCGCTGTGCGTGTGGTCCGCATCACGCATTTCGACACCTCGCAGCCCGAGCGCGTGCATTTCGGCGCGCTGACCTTCCGCGGCGGTCTGGTCCTGACCTCGAACGCCCCGAATTTTGGCGGCTTTTCGGGCCTGCGCCTCAATGTCCACGGTACGCGGTTCTGGGCGCAGTCGGATCGCGGCTATTTGCTGCGCGGGCGGATTTCCTACGACAAGGCAGGCCGCCCGGACGGCATCGAGGACGCCGACCTCTCGCCCTTGCGCGACGCGCACGGGCCTCTCGGAAAATCGGCGGCCTTCGACACCGAGGGCCTCGACGTGCACGGCAGCCACGCCTGGGTGACGGCCGAGCAGGTGCAGCAGCTCTTCCGCTTCCCCATCGCTGCCGACGGCTCGTTCGGCATCGGGCATCGACGGGCCATGCCGGCGTCGGTGCGGAAACTGCCGGGGAATGCCGGGCTTGAGGCCGTGGTCGAGGTGCCCCCCGGCGCGCCGGCGGCGGGAAGCGTCCTGGCGATCGCCGAGAGCACCCGGCACGGCCTGCATCCGGCCTGGCTGGTACCGCCGAAGGGCACGGCGCAGGCGCTCTCGGTTGCCGCCAGCGACGATTATTCCGTCACCGATGTCGACTTCCTGCCCTCGGGCGACCTGGTCCTCCTGGAGCGGCGCTATACGCCGCCCTTCTCGCTGTCCATGCGCATCCGCCGCCTCGACGGCGCCGACCTGAAGGCGGGGGCCGTGCTCGACGGGCCGGTGCTGATGGAGGCGAGCCTCGATCAGGAGATCGACAATATGGAGGGACTTGCGGTGTCGCGGGATCCGCAGGGGAAGACCGTGCTCAGCCTGATGTCGGACGACAATTTCAAGTTCTTCGAGCGCACCCTGCTGCTGCAGTTCACGCTGGAGGGCTGATCAGCGGGCCAGCCGCACCGCCTCGAAGGGGCGGATGACGCGCATCAGCGCGCCATAGGGGATAAGCGCGAAGACGGCGAAGAGCGTCTTCACCGAGAAGTCGAAGAAGGCGAGGCCGATCCATAGCGGCACCGTGACCGCCATCCCGGCCACGACATAGGCCACGGGTCCGGACATGGACGGATCGCCGGCGAAGGCCAGGGTAAAGAACAGCACGGTGTCGAGCACCGAGCCGAGCAGGCTCGCCGCCAGAGGCGCGCGCCACCAGGCCATGCGGCGCAGGCGGTTGAAGACGGTTATGTCGAGAAGCTGGCCGATCAGGAAGGCCGTGCCGGAAGCCAGAGCGATGCGCGGCGTCGCCAGCCAGATCGACAGCACGACCGCCAGCGCAAAGCCGACATAGACGATGCGCCGCGCCACCACGGGGCCGAAGCGGCGGTTGGTCAGGTCGTTGACCAGGAAGGCGAAGGGATAGGTGAACGCGCCCCAGGTGAGGAAATCACCAAGCCCGAAGAACGTGACCGGGTACTGGACGGCAAAGTTGGACGAGGTGACGACAACCGCCATGGCCAGGACGGGCAGCAGATGTGCCCCCCATCCCACGCTCCGGATCGTCGTCACGAAAGCATCCTCAGGCCGCGGAGGCGGCTTCGTTCGCCTTGGCGATCTTGCGCTTCAGCTCGCGGGCCTTCTGCGACAGCTCGCTGTCGGAGGCCTTGGCCAGGAAGGCATCGAGACCGCCGCGGTGCTCGACCGAGCGCAGGGCGTTGGCCGAGATGCGCAGGCGCACGCCCTCGCCGAGAGCGTCCGACAGGAGCGTGACCTGGCAGAGGTTCGGCAGGAAGCGACGACGCGTCTTGCGGTTGGAATGGCTGACGAGGTTGCCCGTCAGAACGGCTTTGCCGGTGAGCTCGCAGCGCCGCGACATGGCCTACTCTCCGAAAAATTTCTAGCGGTGATGGCCGCTCATTCGACAAAAGAAGAACGGCCCGAGGCCAGATGGCACTCAAGGTCGCGGCTGTATAAGCTTTTCCCGTTTCTCACGTCAAGGCGGACTCCGCACCTGCCATGCATATCAAGCCTCCGCCCGCCACGCGCCGCGCCCTCCTTCTCGGAGGCCTTGCCGCGGCGGCGCCCCTGTTTTTCGGCGCCGGGCAGGCCCCCGCCCGGGAAGCGGGGGCGCTGGATGCGGCGAAACTCGGCGTAAAGCCCGGCAAGGGCGATGCCTCGGCCGCGCTCGGCGAGGCGCTGAAGCGGGCGGCGAAGGCCGGGCGTCCGCTGGCTCTGCCGGCGGGCGATTATCGCATCGGCGGCGTCAGCGTTCCCTCCGGCACGCAGCTGCGCGCCGCAGGCAAGGTGCGGCTGCTTGCTACGAAGTCGGGGCCGCTCCTCCTGCTGGAGGGGGCGGAGGATGTCGTCATCGAGGATATGGTGCTGGACGGCGACGAGCAGGCCATGGGCGCCGACGAGGCGCTCGTCGTCGCCCGCGGCTCTCAGCTCGCGCTGCGGCGCTGCACATTGCTGCGCGCGGGCGGCAACGGCGTCATGCTGACGGGCTGCGCGGGCGCGCTGTCCGGCAACCGCGTCCAGGACGCCCGCCAGGCCGCGATCTTCGCCGAGGACAGCCGCGGGCTTTCCATCACCGGCAATGTGGTGCGCGAGTGCGGCAACAACGGCATCCTCGTCTGGCGCTCCGAGAGCGGCGACGACGGCACCCTGGTGCAGGGCAACCGCATCGAGGATATCCGCGCGGAGGCCGGCGGCTCCGGCCAGAACGGAAATGCCATCAATGTCTTCCGCGCCGGCGGCGTCGTCGTCGCCAACAATGTGGCGCGGCGCTGCGCCTTTTCCGGCGTGCGCGCCAACAGCACCGCGGACGTGCAGATCCTCGGCAATTCCATCCGCGACATGGGCGAGACGGCGATCTTCGTCGAGTTTGCCTATGACGGCGCGGTGGTCGCCAACAATCTCATCGACAAGGCCGCGACCGGCATCTCGATGACCAACCTCAACGAGGGCGGCCATCTGGCGAGTTGCACCGGCAATGTGGTGCGCAACCTCTTCCGCCGCCCCGATCCTGAAACCGGCGTCGAGACCTATGGCGTGGGCATCGCCGCCGAGGCCGATGTCGCGGTCAGCAGCAATGTGGTGGAGAACGCGCCCTTCGCCGGGCTCTATCTCGGCTACGGCGCCTATCTCCGCAACATCGCGGCCAGCGGCAATATCCTGCGCGATTGCGGCTACGGCATCGCCGTGTCGGTGGCGCAGGGGGCCGGCAGCGTGGTGCTCAGTGGAAACCTCATCAGCGGCGCAAAAAAGGCCGCAATTGTCGGCCTGGAATGGGACAAGGCGGTAACAGGCGACCTGGCGCAGGGCGATACGCCCCCGAAGCCGAACATTAAGCTTAACAGCAACACTGTTCTGTAACGCCTTCGGGCCTATCTTGTGCTTCGCCTGCAACGCTTGTCCGCGATGCGCGGCGTCATACGCGTGGCGCGACCGCCGATTGTGGTTCATGCAGAGCGATGCGGGTCCGGCTGCCGGACGGGCGGGACCGCGCCCGCAGGAATGGAGTTTTGGCATGGCGCTGTTGGCAAATGCTCTCTCTCGGGGCTCTTTGCGCATCAGGGCGGGCGTGATGCTCGGCGGTGGCCTCGCGCTCCTCGCCGGGCCGGCCCATGCCGATTCGCTGCTGACCGCGCACTACCGGGCGCGGCTGGCGATCCTGCCGATCAATTTCGCCAGCGCCACGCTCAAGGCCAAGGTGCTCGACCGCGGCCGCTACACCGTGGACCTGGAAGCGCGCGGGCTTGGCTTCGGCATTGACGGCCACACCACCGGCACCGTAGTGCGCAACGCGCTGGTGCCGCGCACCGTGGCCATCGACACGCTGGATTCGGGCGAGCGCAAGCAGTCCATCCGCATGACCCTGCTCGGCGGCCGGGTGCAGAGCGAATCCGTTGTCCCGCCGATGCCCCCTTATCCGGACCGCGTGCCGTTGACGCGCGAGGATCGCCGCAACGTGCTCGACCCTCTCACGGCGATGGTGCTGCCGCTGGCGCCGGGCATGGAGGCCAGCAGCCCGGAGGTGTGCACCCGCACGCTGCCGCTGTTCGAAGGTACCGAGCGCTTCAACATCAGCATGTCGTTCCTGCGCAGCGAGACCGTGAAGACCGCCAAGGGCTATGAGGGCCCGGTTGTCGTCTGCCGCGCCACCTACAAGGCCATCGCCGGCCACCGCAAGCGCAAGCAGGTCGGCTATATGGAGAACAACCGCACCATCGAGGCGTGGCTGGCGCCGGTCGGGGATTCGCGGTTCCTGGTGCCCTGGCGCATCTCGCTCGGCACCATGCTCGGTCCGCTGATCATCGAGGCCAACGACTTCCAGACGAACGATCTGGGCACGGCCGAGCTTCGCGGCCCGTCCAAAAACGGGACGTCGCGTTAATCCGAAGGACCGTCTTCCCTGCCTGCCGTGCCGCGTCCGGGGCATTCCGGTGGCGTTCCCCGGCCATCTCTCCTAGATAGGGGTGGAGAACGAAACCGGATTCCCCGAGGGTCAGCGATTCGGGCCGCTTTCGTTCCAGTCTTGTTCCCAACGGTGAACAGCGTCCGCGAGCTCACCGCCCGCCGTGCCAGCGGCGGCCAATCCGAAAGCCCGCTTAACGTCTCATGGTTCTGACACCGACTGTTCTCCTACCGGGCGCGCGCGGGCGCGGGGTCACGGCCGTGCTCGGGCCGACCAACACCGGCAAGACGCACCTTGCCATCGAGCGCATGGCCGCGCACGGCTCGGGCATTATCGGGCTGCCGCTGCGGCTCCTGGCGCGCGAGGTCTATACGCGCCTCGTCGAGAAGGTCGGCGCCTCGAAAGTCGCGCTGGTCACTGGCGAGGAGAAGATCAAGCCCGCCGATGCGCGCTTCTGGGTCTCGACCATCGAGGCCATGCCGCAGGACATCGACGTGGATTTCGTGGCCCTCGACGAGATCCAGCTCGCGGCAAACCTCGACCGCGGCCATGTCTTCACCGACCGCCTGCTCAACCGCCGCGGCCGCGCCGAGACCCTGGTGCTCGGCGCCGCGACCATGCGGCCGATGATCGAGCAATTGCTGCCCGGAGCCACCATCACGACCCGGCCGCGCCTGTCCGAGCTGACCTTCACCGGAGAACGCAAGCTGACGCGCCTGCCGCGGCGCTCGGCCATCGTCGCCTTCTCGGCCGACGAGGTCTACGCCATCGCCGAATTGATCCGCCGCCAGCGCGGCGGGGCGGCGGTCGTCATGGGTGCGCTGTCGCCGCGCACGCGCAACGCCCAGGTCGACCTCTACCAGCAGGGCGATGTCGAATATCTCGTCGCCACCGACGCCATCGGCATGGGGCTCAACCTCGATGTCGACCATGTCGCCTTCGCGGCCGACCGCAAGTTCGACGGCTTCCAGTTCCGTCGGCTCAACCCGGCGGAGTTCGGCCAGATCGCCGGCCGCGCCGGGCGCCACATGCGCAACGGCACCTTCGGCACGACGGGGCGTTGCGACGCGTTCGAACCGGAGCTGGTGGACCGGCTGCAGAACCACAGCTTCGAGCCGGTTCGGCTCCTGCAATGGCGCAACACGGCGCTTGATTACGCCTCGCCGAGGACCCTGCTCGAGAGCCTTTCGGTACCGCCGCGCGAGACGGGGCTGACGCGTGCGCCCAATGGCGAGGACGTGATTGCGCTCGAATCCGCCCTCCAGGACGCCGACACCATGGCGCTCGCAAGAGGGCACGCCGCGGTCAAGCGCCTGTGGGAGGCCTGCCAGGTCCCGGACTACCGCAAGGTTTCGCCCGCCGCGCACGCCGAACTCATCACGACGCTCTATGGTTTCCTGATGCGCGGGGGTACACTCCCCGAAGACTGGTTTGCGCGGCAGGTTAAGCTCTGCGAGCGCTATGACGGAGACATCGACACCCTATCCGCACGGATCGCCCACATCCGTACCTGGACCTTCGTGGCCAATCGGCCGGACTGGCTTTCCGATCCGCAGCATTGGCAGGATGTCACCCGCGGCGTCGAAGACGGATTGTCCGACGCCTTGCACGAAACCTTGACACAGCGTTTTGTCGATCGGCGTACCAGCGTCCTGATGCGACGCCTCAGGGAAAAGACCATGCTTGAAGCCGAAGTCACCTCCGACGGCAGTGTTCTCGTCGAAGGCCAACATGTCGGGCGCCTCTCCGCGTTCCGTTTCACTCCCGATGTCGGCGGCGACGACGCCAATGCCAAGGCATTGCGGGCAGCGGCCCAGAAGGCCCTAGCGGGCGAGCTGGAAGCGCGGGCGGAGAAGCTTTCGGTCGCTCCCGACGGCGATATCGTGCTTTCGGCCGACGGCACCCTCCGCTGGCTCGGCGAGCCGGTCGGCACCCTGGCCGCCGGCGACCGGGTGATGACCCCGCAGGTGCGGCTTCTCGCCGACGATACGCTCTCCGCGCCCGATCGCGAGAAGGCCGAGAACCGGCTGACCCTGTGGGTGCGCGCGCATATCCACCGCCTGCTCGGCCCGCTGCTTGCGCTGGAAGGGGCGGAGGACCTGTCGGGCATCGCCCGGGGCGTTGCCTTCCAGGTGGTCGAGGAACTGGGCGTGCTGGACCGTCCGCGTGTCGCCGAGGAGGTCAAAGGCCTCGACCAGGAGGCGCGTGCGGGGTTGCGCAAATACGGCGTCCGCTTCGGCGCTTTCCACATCTACATGCCGGCCCTGCTGAAGCCCGCGCCGCGCGCGCTGGCCGCCCAGCTCTGGGCGCTGCACAGCGGCGGGCTGGACATCAAGGGCCTCGACGAAATCCCGGCGCTCGCCGCCAGCGGACGCACCTCCTTCGCGGTGGATCCGGAGGTGCCGAAGGCGCTCTACCGGGCGCTCGGCTACCGGGCCAGCGGCCAGCGCGCGGTGCGCATCGACATCCTGGAGCGCCTGGCCGACCTGATCCGTCCGGCCATCGCCTACCATCCCGGCGTGACGCCGGGGGAAGCGCCGGCCGGCGCCGCCGACGGCAACGGCTTCCAGGTGACGGTGGCCATGACCTCGCTGGTCGGCTGCGCGGGCGAGGACTTCGCCGCGATCCTGCGCTCGCTCGGCTACCGCGTCGAACGCCGCCCGGCCCCGCCGGAGGAAAAGACCGGCGCGGCCTCCACCGAAGCGCCTGCTGAAACGCCTGCCGAGACTTCGGCCATGGAAGAGGCTGCATCTGCGGAAGCGGCGCCGGCTGAAGAGGCTCCCGAGGCCCCGGCCGAACCGGTGGCCGAAGCTGCTCCTGAGCCGGCCGCGGAGGAACCCGCCACGGAGGCGGCTCCGGCCCCTGACGCCGAAGCCGCGGAGACTGAGGCGGAACCCCGGTTCATCGAGATCTGGCGCCCCGGCCGGCAGGCCGGCGGACGGCCGCGCCGCGAGGAGGGACACCGCAAGGGCGGCGGCCGCCGCGACGGCCACAAAGCCCATGGCGGTCCCCAGGGCGGCGACAGTGAGCGCTCGCAGGAGGAGCGCCGCGGCAATGGCCGCGGCCCCCGGCCGCAGGAGGGGCGTCACCCGCGCCCCGGCAACAAGCATGGCGAGAACCGGCGCGGCGAGAACCGCCGTCCCGAAAAGCGCGATCGCGCGCCAGATCCGGATTCGCCCTTCGCCGCGCTGGCCAGCCTCAAGGCCTCTCTCGACGCCGATAAGCCGCGCCGCTGATCTTGAGCGGGACGGACGCACCCGAACGGCAGCGGCTGGACAAATGGCTGTGGTT
>Ga0182743_1001797_pt1 | contig 20071 bp, 16 predicted proteins | sample eDN3rd30CKraftOP_FD_128522 | JGI IMG/M metagenome (GOLD analysis project Ga0182743, IMG submission 128522) | Enriched Organic Plus compost microbial communities from Emeryville, California, USA - eDNA 3rd pass 30_C Kraft OP (version 2) (version 2) ... | reverse complement strand
GTGATTTCGCGCAATTCCTCGCGCGTCATGGGGGGATATTTCGATTCCGGCATGGCTGAAAATACTGTTTGCATAAACAGTATATAGCGCCATAAAATCGGTGCCACAGTGGCGATCTGTCACGAATATCGAGACACCGATGAGCGCAACCGATTGGCAGCAGGTCGATGAGTACTATTGGTCTGGCCCTGGCGGCTGGACCATATGCCGGGTATTTGTGAACGGCGGCTGGGTATTTGAGCTTTGGGGTGGTGGAGAATGTCGCGGCTCTAGGGCCTCACTTGAGGGCGCGGTTGCTCTTTTCTCGCAGCAATCAAAGGGCTAGGACTGGTTTGATCGCGTCCGGCAATTCATATTTCGAGCTGCCCACCTCCTGCCGCACTGGGTGCCAGGTGAAGGCGGATTCTGGTAGGCCCTCGTTCAGCAGTGCTTTCGCCTCGTCAATCGGCAAATCTGGATCGATCCACTGACGCGCCAAAGCGGCCGGCAGCGCGATTGGGCGTCGGTCGTGTACGTCCACCATGCCGCCCCGGGAATCGTTTGTTGCTATGGCGAACCCATGAGCCTTGTCCATTTCGTCACCTGGGCGCCAGGCCGTCAGCGCCGCGAAGAATAACGGGCCGTCACCGTGGATGTAATAGGGCTGTTTGGGCGGCTTCGGGTCGTCTGTGAGCGGTTTCCACTCGTACCAACCATCGGCGGGAACGAGGATGCGACCTTTGCCAATCAGCATCTTCCACGGCCAACCGTTCTTTTGGATCGTCTCGAGCTTGGCATTGACCATGAAGTGCTTGGAGTTGTGCGGCTGGTAGCCCCACGGCAGCCGCATCATCTGCTCAGTGCCATCCAGGCGGTGGATCGTCAGTGGACGAGTCCCTGGCGCCACGTTGTAGCGCGGCCCAACCGGATCATCAAAGATCCTACCCAGGTTGGTAAAGATCCGCTCGACGTAATCCTGCGGGCCAGACTTTTGGACGATGCGACCGCACATAGCTACCTCTCAGCCCGCCCTCAAGGCGGTTACGTTCCATTCTTTGCCTCTGGAGCAGCTCTCTAGGAACGCCGCCCAAAGCTCTAGCGCAGCCCGTCGTTCCGGGATGTCGTCTCGGACATCATAGATGGCCTCCATCCCCTTAAGTTTGTGGTTGAGTGCCAGTTCTGAGATTTCGTTGCTTACACCCAGGTTGCGCATGTGGCCTTTGGCCGTGCTGCGCGTGTCATGCGGGGTGAATTGGCGGATATCCAAATCCCCGCGGTCAAAGGCGCGCTTAAGGGCTGCCCACAGCGTGGTTTTCCCAACGTGCGTATCACCGCCTTGATTGCGCCGCCGCCGTTCCTGACGGGCCGGAAGCACCCATTCCGACGTACCCGCAAGTGCCTTTAATTGCCGAAACCAGCCCTGCACTGTAGGGGTGAGTGGCACGGTAAACCCTCGGCGGACCTTCACATTTTCTTCTGGCACCCACCATAGCCCGCGCTCCAGATCGACAAATTCCCATCGGGCTTTTGCCAATTCGACCGAGCGTACACAGGTTGCCAGCATGATTCTAAGAGCAAGCGCGTTTTCGGTACCGATTTCCTCAATGGTGGCCAACAGGCTGCGCAACTCTTCCTCACTCAGCATCACGCGGCGTTTGATGGGAGGTCGCGGGCCGATCAGGGATGCCAACTCTACTCCTGCAGTCGGGTTGGTATCGATTAATCGCAATCCGCACGCGTGGTCGAACAACTTTTTCATGGTTGTGAGAACGCGCTTAGTGATGGTCCATGTCCGTTTCGCCGAGACTAGTGCGTGCACAACATCAGAGGGCTTCACTTGATCGACCGGAATTGCGCCCAGCTTCGGGATAATTACCCTGTCCAGATCCCAGTTTCGATAGCCGACCGTATCGACCGCGAGGCCCGAAAGCTTTTTGGCGCGGAAATCCGATACCAGTTGGCGAACGGTGGCAATCTGGGCCTGGCGTGCTTTGGTCTGTTGCTTCTCTAACGCAGGGTCACCGCCTCGGTCAATGATTGCCCGATACACCCGTGCAGCCTTGCGCGCTGCCGCAAGAGATATATCCGGGTAGTTCCCGATAGTCAGCTCTTTCTGTGGCCCGCCTTGACGGTAGCGCAAGACCCAGGTGGCCGTTCCTGCCGCAGAGAGCGTAAAGGTCAGACCGTCGCCGTCAGACCGGGCGAGTTTTTCCCCGGCACTGATCCAGCGGCGCAGCTGGATATCGTCCAGCAGATTCTTGCCTCGTTTTCCCACAATTCCCTCCGAAAATGAGTAGCTAACCTGGCTGGCTACTCATTTAGCTACTCACTTGTCTGTTGCCTGCAAGGTACTACAAGACACGCACAGAAACAAAAAGCCCGCATTTACGCGGGCTGTCAGGGTGTTGCGTGCACTCAGGGAAACAGACGCGCACCCGCATAAAGCTTGCAAGTAGCTAATTTCATTCCGTATCAAAAATCTTTTTATTTCAACTGTTTGGCGGGTTTTTGCGCCTTGATTTTATGGGCTTGCCTATCAGTTGGCTACCCATATCCAAGGCGCGGCAACAGGTTTCTGCGTGCCGCGTCTACGCCATAGTATCAGCGCTTCTGCAGACTGTTCTCCGCTGCCTAAATTGTGCCCGCCAACAAAGGTCTTGATCGAAAGAAATTACCAGTATGAATATGTCGTCTGCCCACTTAGGAACCAGCTCAGGGAGCCGGCATCGTCGTTTCCGGCAATGCTGCGCAATGCGCGTAGATTTCGCCAGGGTGGGTGAACCACACTTTGTCGCGCTGCGGGTGATTGACGATGTGTTGCAGCGCCCGGCGTAAGGAGCGCAGCCGATAGGGTTGCCCCACGATCATGGCGTGCAGAGCCAAGCTGAAGACCAGCGGTTGCTTATCGCTCTGCTCGAGCATTTCGTCGAACTGATCAATAATGGCTTGGCCGAAATCGTCCGGGCTTTGATGACGCACGAGCATCTGCGGAGAGTCATTGAGTTCAAACGGATACGGCACAGACATGATTCGCCCTTTGCGCGTCTTCATCCACAGGGGCTGATCATCTGCCGGCCAATCCATGACGAACTTGAACCCCGCTTCGTCCAGCAGGTCCAGGGTAGAGGGCGTCACCGACATCCACGGCGCCATCCAGCCTGTCGGGGCCTGGCCCCAATGTTTGCGGATGTCGTCGCGCACTTCGGCGATGAAGCGGGCCTCATCGGCTTCCCACATGCCCGCGTGACGTTCCGCGTTAGTGCGGCCATGGGCGATGACCTCGTCTTTGCGTGCCTTGATGCGTTCCAGAATCTGAGGCGCATATTCGAATAAGGTGGTGTTGATCAAGTGGGACGCCGGCAGCTGCAGATCGTCCAGCATGTCAAAGATGCGCCAGACGCCGACCCGGTTACCGTAATCCGACCAGGCAAAGGCACGCTGATCCGGCGCCGGCAGGGGCACTGACAGAGAATGGGACAACCCAGCACCGAAAGCGAAATGTTCGATGTTCAGCCCGATAAAGAAGGCCAGGCGCTTGCCTTCGGGCCACGTGTAGGCGGGGCGTTCCGTAATGGGGCGGTAGGCATAACGGTTGTGGTGAGGCAGCTGCATGAGAGTTCCTTTGGGAAGAGGACTGCATCGAACAAAATTCGGTAGCACCAGTGTACCAAAATTGGTTATTATTCCAATATAGCGACAATCCAGCGTAAAACGGATGACCCAATGAAGCCCGGCAAATTTACGTACTACGAACCCAGTTCCGTCGAACAGGCGGTCATGATGCTGGCCGATGTGGCGGATCAGGACGGCCGCATCCTGGCTGGCGGCCAGACCTTGGTGCCTGCGATGGCATTGCGTTTTGCGCAGCCGGCCTATCTGATCGATATCAACGGTATCGCCTCCTTGCAGCAGCTTGTCGCCGAGGGGGAAACCTTGAAAATCGGTGCCTGTGTTCGCCATGCGGCTTTTCATCAGCCGGTCGTCGAGGGGCCGCTCGGCGCATTGCTCAGTACCGTCGTGCGCCATATCGCGCATTTGCCGATACGCAATCGTGGCACTTTCTGCGGGAGCCTGGCGAATGCTGACCCGGCCTCTGAATGGTGTCTGGTCAGTGTCACACTCGACGCGACCATGCAGGTACGCAGCCAGGACGAGGCACGGCAGGTGCCGGCTGCGTCGTTTTTCCTCGGTTACATGACGACAGCGCTGGCGGCCAATGAGCTGTTGGAATCGGTATCGCTGCCCGTGCTGTCTCAACACTGTTCCTTTGGTTTCGAAGAAGTCAGCCGGCGCGCGGGCGATTTTGCTCAGGCGATGTCTCTAGTCGTGGTTGAGCATGACGGCGACCGCGTGCGCAATGTCCGGATTGGGTTGGGCGCAGTCGAGACCACGCCCCGCCGGATGACCGATGCCGAGGCCATGATCGAGGGCCAGTCCGTGACGCAAGACCTCATTGACGCCGTTGCCTGGCGTGCCAGCGCAGATGCAATTCCCTCCGACATCAGCGAGGAGGGGCAGCAGTACCGCCGCCATCTGGTCAATACCGTCGTTCGTCGAGCGTTGACGAAAGCATGTGCCCGTTTCCTGGCCGCGAACAAGGGGGAATAAATCATGGACAAACTCGATATAACGCTCAATGTAAACGGCGAGATTCAGGATTTGCGGGTCGAGCCTCGCCAGAGCCTGGTGGACGTGCTGCGTGATGAATGCGGCCTGACTGGCACGCATATCGGCTGCGAACACGGTGTGTGTGGCGCCTGCACCGTATTGGTTGACGGTGATCCTGTTCGTGCATGCCTGATGTTTGCGGTACAGGCGAACGGGCGAATTGTGCGCACTGTCGAAGGCCTGGCCTGTGGCGAGAAACTGAGTCCCTTGCAGCAGGCCTTTGTCGATCAGCATGCGCTGCAATGCGGTTTTTGTACGCCGGGGTTCTTGATGCTGGCCCAGGGCATTCTGGAGCGTAATCCGGACATCAGCGACGCAGAAATCGTAGATGCTTTGTCTTCCAATCTATGCCGTTGTACGGGCTATCACAACATCATTGCCGCAGTGAAGCAAGCGCGAGACATCTTGAATAAAGAGGGCCATCATGAATGCGCGTGACTCTGCCATGGTGGATCCCGATACCAGCACAACGGCTCAGCGGACAGAGACCGCGGATGCGGTGATCGGCAAATCGGTCACCAGACTGGAAGACGACGCGCTGGTGCGAGGCGAGGGCTGCTTTGCCGCGGATGTAAATTTCCCGCGTCAATTGCATATGCGGGTAGTTCGCTCCGAGGTGCCGCATGGTCGCGTGCGGGATGTCGATGCGAGCGAGGCCCTGCAGGTCCCCGGCGCCATTGCGGTGTGGACCGGCACCGATGTGGCCGATATTCCGCCTATTCCATTTCGCGCCACGACAGTCCAGGGTTTGGAGCCGTATTGCCAACCTATTCTCGCGCAAAGCCACGTACGCTACGTGGGTGAGCCCGTCGCCGTTGTCTTTGCAACTGATCCCTATATCGCAGAAGACGCAGCCGCACTGGTGCGCATGGATATCGAGCCGTTGCCGGCATTGATGGATGCCCGTGACCCGCCGCAGGAATTCTTGCCGGGGTTGAACACCGAACCTACCGTGATCCGCAAGGGATACGGCGATTTGGAGTCGGCTTTCAGTGCTGCCTGGGCCGTCGTATCACTTGATTTGTCTATCGGCCGTCACAGCGGTGTGCCGCTGGAATGCCGAGGCGCTATCGCTCGCTATGACGCGTCTAGGGATGTGCTTGAAATGCATGGCGCGGCCAAGAAATCGCATTGGAACCGCGATGAAATGGCCAAGATGATAGGCCGTGCGCCCGCGACGGTTCATCTGTATGAGGGCCATGTGGGCGGTGGTTTTGGTGTGCGCGGCGAACTTTATCCCGAAGACGTACTGGTTTGTCTCGGCGCCCTGCGTTTACGCCGGCCAGTGAAGTGGATCGAAGACCGGCGCGAAAACCTGTTGGCGACGAATCACTCGCGCGAACAGTATCACTCTATCAATGCCGCTATCGACGAACACGGGCATATTCTGGGAATACGCAATCGCTTTTTCCATAGCCAGGGCGGTTATGTGCGCACGCACGGGCCACGCGTCGCGGATATGTCTGCGGGACTGTTGCTGGGACCGTACCGCGTTCCGGCCTATGAGGTCGCCGGCCATTACCGATTGACGAACAAGACGCCCGCCGCAACGTATCGCTCGCCTGGCCGCTACGAAACCAGTTTCGTGCGCGAACGGCTGATGGACGCCATCGCCGCTCGTACCGGCGTTGATCCCATCGAGATCCGACGTCGTAATCTGATCGACAAATCAGAGATGCCCTACACGCGTCCCCTCGATGCGTTGGGTGTCGACGTGCTGCTGGATTCTGGTGACTACGACGGTCTGCTGGACAAAACGCTGTCACGCGTGGACTGGAAAACGTTGCGCGAGAGTCTGAATAATCGTCGTCAGGCCGGAGAGCGTGTCGGTCTGGGCTTGGCCATGTTCGTGGAAAAATCCGGATTGGGTCCCTCCGATATGGTTCGCCTGACCGTCGATCGCGGAGGCTCTATCGAGCTCGTTACCGGCGCAGGCTCCGTAGGCCAAGGGATGCAGACTGCGCTGGCGCAGATCTGCGCACATGAGCTGGGCGTGGATTACCGCAAGATTCGCGTGATCAAAGGCCGCACCGACCAGATCGAGTTTGGTAACGGCGCCCATGCCTCGCGCGTCACGGTGATGTCAGGATCTGCCACGCAGATCGCTGCGAAAAAAATCCGCGCCAAGGCCTTCGGCGTTGCAGCGACGATGCTGGGCGTGTCGGCAGACCGGTTGTACGTGCGTGACGGGGTTATCAAATCGTTGGACGATGACGGAAAACCTGGCGTCACGCTGGCGCAGGTGGCGTCTTATCTGCATCCCAGTCAGAAGACGAGCAATGGCCATGAGCCCGGTCTGTCCGCGGAGGGCTGGTTCTATAGCGAACACATGAATTACCCGTACGGCGTACACGTTGCCCAGGTGCGTCTGGACGAAGGAACAGGGCATGTGGATATCGAACGGTATTGGGTTTCGTATGACGTGGGGCGCGCGGTCAATCCGAAAATGATCGAAGGCCAGATTGTCGGGGGTTTAGCCCAAGGGCTTGGTGGTGCGCTCTACGAGCAATTTACGTACGACGCGAATGGGCAGCCTCAGTCCACGACCTTTGCCGACTATCTGATGATCACGGCGCACGAGATGCCTCCCGTCGATGTCCTCATTACCGAGGACGCGCCCAGTCCATTGAATCCCCTGGGCCTGAAAGGCGCAGGAGAGGGCGGTACCAACGCCGCGGGCGCTGCGATTGCCGCGGCCATCGACGACGCACTGGGCATGCCGGGTACGGTCAATCGGCTGCCGGTATTGCCTGAAGACATCTTGCGTTATCTCACCCAAGGTCGATCGACGCAGACACAACGTGACGCAGCCGCGGGCAATGCGGTGGACTCCAAGTAAGGGACAAGATGCAATTCACGAATCATTTCCAGGTATCGCTTCCGCCGGAAGAGGCATGGCCGCTGTTGATGGATCTGCCGGCGGTAGTTCCCTGCATGCCGGGGGCGGAGATCGTCGAGCGTATTGATGACCGCCGTTTCAAGGGCAAAGTATCGGTCAGGCTGGGGCCTGTGGGGCTGGTCTTTTTGTGTGATGCCAACTTTACCGAGATCGACGACGAACGTCGGCGTGCAATCGTGCAGGCCGAGGGCGCCGACGCAAAGGGGCGCGGCACAGCGCAGGCCAGCATTCAATTTCATTGTCAGCCGAGTGCCGTCGGCTCTGAAATTGTCATTACCACAGACCTGACATTGGCCGGCGCGGTAGCGCAGTATGGCCGCGGCGCGGGGCTGATTCAGAATGTGGCCAACCAGATCGTGGCGCAGTTCGCTCGCAATCTCGAGGCGCGCATCGAGCAGATCAAAGAACACGAAAAGGTGTATGGCGTATCGGGCGCTCTTCGTCAGGAGGAGGCTGCACCGGTCTCCGCCTTGCCAGGTCCTGCCGTGGGCGAGCCGGCATCTCGCTCGGTCGCGACGGAGCCGGCTTATGCCCAGGGGTACCGCGATGGCTTTGGCGCCGGATTCAATGCTGGACACGCCGCAGGTCTCGCCGCAGCCGCTGCGCAGCAACGATCCGGTCAACCGCCTGCAGGGGCTCCTGGCACGCTGCCTCCCATTGCGCCTGCCAAACCGATAGGCGGCATCTCGCTCATCTTTTCGTCGTTGTGGGCCACCGTTCGAGGGTGGTTCGGCGGCCGTACGCATTAATACAAATCACGGGCTGCACGCGTCTTGCAGCCAACGCTATCAGGAGTGTCATTCATGTCGATCAAAAAAAGCACGGTACTTACCATGCTGAGCGCAGAGGAGATCGAGCGCTACTATGCCTCGGGCCATTGGCGCGACCAGACGATTTATGCGGCCGCATTGTCCCAGGCCCAGCGCAATCCGGATAGTTATGCGATTCGAGATGGCGCGAATCGGCTGACTTACAAAGAATTGATCGCCTGCGCGGATGCGCTGGCGGTACGTCTGCACGGCGCGGGCGTGCAGCCCGGTCAGCGCGTAGGCCTGTGGACGGCCAGTCGTGTGGAGACTGCCGTGGTGTGGCTGGCATGCTCGCGCAATGGATATACCTGCTGCCCTTCATTGCATCGCGATCACACGGTAGGGGATGTCAATGTGCTGATGCGCCGGGTGCGCGCCGCGGCATTCATCGGCCAACAGGGCTGGGGCGCAGACGCCGCACGTCACGACATTTTCAAAATGCTGGCGGATCTGGAAAACCTGAAGCTGGTGATTGATCTTGCCGACAATGCGGGAGCAGGGGATCTGCTGGCCTCGAGAAAGCATGCCACGGGCGACGTTCAGACTGGCGCGGTGGATGTGCCTGTCTGCACGGATCCGAATCGTGTCGTGTACTTGGCCTTTACCTCGGGCACGACCGGCGAACCCAAGGGCGTCATGCATAGCGATAACACCTTGCTGGCCAATGCCCGTGCTATTGCCCATGATTGGAATTTTGGGCCTGCGTCTGTGTTGTATACGATGAGTCCGCTCAGCCACAACCTCGGCTTGGGTGCCATGATCAGCGCCTTTGCCACGGGTGGCGAATTGGTGGTGCACGATCTGGCTCGTGGCGCGAGCCTGGTTGACCGGCTGATTGACACCAATACGACCTTCCTCTTTGGCGTGCCGACTCACGGTATCGACATTTTGAACGAGCTGCGCCAGCGAGGCCTCAAAAAGCTGGGGCGTCTGGAGGGTTTCCGGATTTCGGGTGCCTCTGCACCGCCAGAGGTGGTAGCGGGCTTGATCGAGCACGGCGTGAAGCCGCAGAGCGGCTACGGCATGACCGAGGCCTGCTCGCATCACTACACGCTACCTGACGATAGTGCCGACCGGATCATCAACACTTCTGGCCGGGTGTGCTCCGGCTATGAGGTACGTATCTTCTCCACGGAGGATCCGGATACAGAGATCGGCCCTGGCCAGATCGGCCAGATTGGCGGACGAGGTGCCAGCCTGATGCTGGGCTATTTTGATAATCAACAGGCCACCGAAGAGTCGTTCAATGCCTCTGGCTGGTTCATGACTGGTGACCTAGGCAAGCTCACTGAAGATGGCTATCTGGTGATCACCGGCCGCAAGAAAGACCTGATCATTCGTGGCGGGCACAATATTTATCCGGCCAAAATCGAGAACCTTGCCATGCAACATGATGCTGTCGCTCGGGCTGCGGCACTGCCTGTGCCGGATTCGAGAATGGGAGAAAAGGTCTGCCTGGCTGTCATGTTCAAACCTGGCCAGTCTGTCGATGCGGATACGTTGCTGGCGCATTTGGACGAGGCGGGTTTGTCGCGCTATGACATGCCTGAATATTTCATCGCATTGGATGAAATCCCTCTGACAGCAAGCGGAAAAATGTTCAAACGCGGACTCGTGGACGACGTACGCGAGGGGCGTTTGGCAATTGAGCCTGTCCGCTTCAAGGCGAGCACGACGGTGGCGTCATGAGTCAGCGCGATGCCCTGGATCGGCTGCGCCACGAGTTGGCACACCCGCCGTTTCATACCGTGTTGGAACCGCAAGCCCTCTCGGCCGACGCGGACAACGGCACCGTAGTGATCCGGCTGCCGTACAAGCCCGTATTCGGTCGAGCGGAAAACAGCCCGGAAATCCATGGCGGGGTGATTGCCGCTTTGATCGATCTGGCGGGGCACGCAGCCGTTGCGGTGCAGATCGGCAGGATGGCTCCCACCATCGATCTACGCATTGATTTCCTGAGGCCGGCGCCTGCAGATGACCTGATCGCGACCGCACGCACTCTCAAAGTGGGCAAGGCCGTATCGCGCGTCGACATCGAGATCCGGGGTCAGCATGACAAGCTGATCGCTGCAGGCCGTGGGACCTTCAGCAGTTTGAATATGAACGCACAGGAGCAGTGATGAAAGCCGTATTGATCCGCGAGTTTGGCCCGGTAGATGCCTTGCGTGTAGAGGAAGTCCCGGATCCGGTGCCTCAGCCCGGCCAGGTATTGATCGACGTCCAGGCGACGGCAATCAACTTCGTCGACACTCTGGTCGTCACGGGGAAATATCAGTTTTTGCCTGATCGGCCTTTCGTGCCAGGCAAACTGCCTACGGGTATCGTGTGTGCTGTGGGCGAGGGTGTGACGGAGCCCCGCGTAGGCGACCACGTGCTTACACTCGCCGAGCACGGGGGATATGCACAAAAGGCGGTCGTCAAGGCCACCGATTGTTTCCGTATGCCGGAGGGTTTGCCCTTTGTCGAGGCTGCCAGTATGGCGCTGGCGTATGACACGGCCTGGTTCGCGCTGTGTGACCGTGGCCGCGCCGTCGCAGGCGAGACCGTGCTGGTGATGGGCGCATCCGGCGGGGTGGGCCTGGCCGCGCTGCAATTGGCCAAGGCCTACGGGCTAAAGGTCATTGCCGGCATATCAGGACCTGGCAAAGCCGATCTCGTCACGCAGGCCGGCGCCGACGCGTGGATCGATCTGTCTCGCGACAACTCGCGCGACAGCATACGCGAGCAAGTCTATGCTCTGACTGACGGTAAAGGCGCGGACATTGTGCTGGATCCGCTGGGCGGGGATTATTTTGACGGCGCCATCCGGGCGGTCGCATGGTGCGGACGTCTGGTGGTGATCGGATTTGCGGCGGGGCGCATTTCCACGCTAAAGGTCAACTACGTGTTGTTGAAGAATATTGAGGTCAGTGGCGTCCAAGTCAGTGACTATCGCAAGCGCACCCCCGAAAAAATGGCGCACTGCATGTCCGAGATTTTCCGCCTCTATAGCGAAGGAAAGCTGGTGAAGACGCCGAGCCGCACCTATTCCCTCGAATCGGTCGGCGAAGCGTTACGTGCCCTGGAAACGCGTAAGGCGGGGGGGCGGCTGATTCTGGTGCCCCAGGATTGATTCCGGCCGGCTGGCGTGAGCATGAAAACTCGCGGCGTCACGTGTCTAAAGAAGGGGAGTGTTCCAAAATTGGGTCACCATTGTATGATCTCAGTCCCTTTCGCCGATGCGTCTGTATGCTCGGCAAGACACTACGGGAGTCAAAATGCCTTCGCAGTATGAAGAAATCGGTCAACGGGTCCGGGCGTTCCGGATGGCCTCGGGATTCAGCGCCGACGAGGTCGCACAACGCATCGGGATTTCACGTACCGCCCTGTATCGTGTGGAAAAGGGCGATATTGCAAAAATTGATACGTTGGAGCGGCTTTCCGAGCTGCTGGACGTCTCGATGCCCACGCTGATGGGGGTCGGCATCGAATATCTGGCTTCCGCGGTGAGCTATTTCGAGCGTACCCGTCAGTTGGAGGAACGGGCGGATCAGATCATTGTGCTAGCCAGCCCTGTGTCGTTCCTGCTGGCGTCGGATGACTTTATTACCGTGCTCGACCAGTCGTTGCGCGAGTCCGTGCCCGAGGATTATCCGCATCGCGCCAAATATATGACTGACGTGAGCCAGGTCATCGACATACTCGCTGCGCGTAAACAGACCTACCGGCGCCGGCGGCCCAGCATCGTGAATCTGATCTCGGCGGATTCGATCGAGCGTTTTCTCAAGATGGGGCTGATGGGAAAACGGGATCTGCCAGAGGCAGTGCGCCGGGAACGGCAGGAGAAGGCGCGTGCCGAGATAGAGCATTTGGCCACGCTGCTGGAGGCCGACGATCTAGGTGTGCAAATCGGTTTGGTTACCGACATTTTGCCGCACAACGGATTCCAGATTTTCCGGCAAGCAGAGCGTCGTACTTTGACGATCAGTCCGTTCCGCTTGGGGGAACAGCCCAATATCCGAGTGGGCGTGGCGATGCTGACTTCGGCCCCGGAGGCACTGAAGCTGCACGAAAAGATCGTGAAAGAAGCTTGGCGAACGGCCATCAAAGGTGAGGCTGCGGCGGCACATTTGCGTGAGTTGCTTGCGGCAACGGAGAACGCTACGGACGCTGTAGAACCCGATCCGAAACCCGGCCGAAAGCGCGCTGCACGTTCGTCGAAATAGTGGCCGCGGTGTCATCGCGGCAATTTTGCAACTGTACTCAAACACCATATTGATTAGAGCCGCCATGACAACCAATATCGACATCTGCCGTACGGAGCTTGTTCTTGCCAATCGTATTCTGGCCAGGGCCGGTGTGCTGGATGCGTTCGGTCACGTGAGTGTCCGGCATCCAGATAGGCCCGATAATTTTCTATTGTCGAAATCGAAAGCGCCTGAGCTGGTGAGCGATGCGGACATTCTCGAGTATGACAGTGAGGCCGTGCCTCTGGACGGAGTAGGGGTGCCGCAATACAGCGAGCGCTTTATCCATAGCGAGATGTATCGCGCGCGTCCGGACGTGATGGCGATCTGCCATCACCACAGTCCGTCGGTGCTGCCTTTTTGCGTGGCTGGCGTATCGATTGTTCCGGTATATCAGCATGGTGCGCTGATTGGCCGGCATGTGCCCATGTGGGATAGCCGAGACGAGTTTGGCGATACTAACCTGCTCGTGACTAACGGAAAGCAGGGGGCTTCCTTGGCGCGTGCGTTGGGTTCTGCTTCGATGGTGTTAATGCGGCATCATGGCGCGACCGTCGTTGGTACTGGTTTGCGGGAGCTGGTATTTCGGTCTGTTTCGGCCTGCAAGAATGCGGAGTTTCAGTATCGTGCTATGGCGATTGGGACGGTGACGGGGCTGACTGATGGGGAAATTGAGCTCGCTGCTAAAGTGCCGCCGGCGGCTATAGATCGGGCTTGGGATCTGTGGGTGGGTGAGGCGTGATGATAGCTCGCCGGTTGGCGGGGGGATTGAGTTCTATTGGACGTTGAAGCGGGCAGCTGACCGCGTCGTGAGGCGCTTACGGTCCGATTGCCTCGGCTCGACGTTTAACCAAATCTAGCCCTAGCCTGACCTCCGCTGAGTCGAACGGCACCCGGCGCAACCTCAGCCCGGTAGCATCGAATATCGCATTGGCGATTGCCGCGGCACTCGGTACTGACCCAGACTCCCCAGCCCCCAATGGAGGTTGGTCCTGGGTCGGCATGATCAAGATATCGATATCCGGAATATCCCCGAATCTGATGATAGGATACCCACCCCATTCACGCGATACGACGCCAGCATCGTCAAATGCCACGCGCTCCATTAGCGCTCGGCTGACCGACTGGATCACATTGCCGTGGATCTGATGCCGCACACCCGCCGGGTTGATCACCAAACCACAGTCGTAGCCTATCCATACTTTCAGTACGCGCACGGTAGCGCGTTCTAGGTCTACTTCGACATCGCAAACCCAGGCACAGTAAGCCGACCCTACGCCAGGAAAGGTGCCATGTACGTATTGATGCTGGGCAAACCCACGTCCCCTGCGTATGTGCGGGCGTTGCGGATCCGCATGTAAACGGGGGGACGGTCCTGTCTGCCAGCCCGCACGCTCGGCCAGTGCAATACTCAGCGCACGAGCTCGCGGGTCCTCCATGAAGCGCAGGCGGAATGCGACAGCATCCTCGCCATGCTGATGCGCCAGTTCGTCAATGAACGATTCATGGCTAAAGACGTTCGGCAATGCGGATACGCCGCGCATCCAGGCGGCCCGTACGATCGGCGCCATATCCTGCACAGCAATGCGTACATCGCTGCATCGGTACTGCGGCACGGCAGTGCGATCGCCTTTGTGCTCGACGATGGGGTCTGGGGCAATCGTGCCTGTTTGCATCAACGCGAGAACGGGCGCGTTATTCGACGGGTAGCGATTGACGAACTCATACGCCAATGTGTCGGGGCCGGTGACCGCGCCTCGTACATCCATGATCTGAGTGGTGCCCTTGGGTTCCCAGCTATGCTCTTCCTCCCTCATGAGCTGCAGACGGACGGGGGCGCCTACTTCGCGCGAGATCAGGGCGGCTTCGGCGGCGGCGTCGTCAGCGCAGTTGCGGCCATAGCAGCCCGAGGCTTCCATTCTCACGATGCGTACGGCCGAGTCGGGCAGATCCAGCAATGCCATGATGTCGGCGTGCAGAAAATGCGGATTCTGCGATCCGCTCCATACGGTAATGGCACCGTCCCGATAATCCGCTACCGCACAGGATGGACCGATGGATGCGTGCATCTGGTAGGGCCATACGTACGTCGCGGAATGCGTGTCCGTGCGAGCCGACAGCGAGTCGGTGGCGTTTCCGTCTTCACGCAGTACCCGTTCTTTACTCGGGTTGGCACGCACCGCTGCCTCGGGATCGTTCAGATCGGGCAAGGCTGGCGGCATTGCCCATTGCACTTTCAATTGCCGGGCGGCACGGATGGCATGTTCCTCCCGGCGTGTGACGACAGCGACGAAATCGCCCTTGACCACGACCGCTACTATGCCCGGAATATCCGATACCGACTCGCGATCGACGGCAATCAATGACTGTCCAATCATGGCGCCACTATCACGCCCGGGATAAGGCGGGCGGACCATGCGTGCATGCAGCATGCCGGGTAACCGCAAGTCATGAACGAAGATCAACTCGCCTTTGATTTTGGCGGGAATATCCACGCGTGCGACGCTACGTCCCACGATGCGATATTGGTCGGCAGGTTTGAGATCGACTTTCGCGTCGATGTCGATATCAAAGTGTTCGCCACGCGCAAGACTGCCGTAGTCTGTCGTTTGTTCGCCCGGGCCCGTGATGATTCCGTCTGCCACGGCGAGCGTATCGGCATCGCAAGACCATTGCTGCGCGGCGCGTTGCAAGAGGGTTTTTCGTACCTGCGCCGCAGCTCGGCGCAGGGGCACGGCAGCGCTCTGAATCGATGCGCTGGCCGTGGTGGGACCCTGGTCCGGTGTGCGGTCCGTATCGCCCAGCACCATGCGTACGCGGTGCATGGGGACGTCCATTTCTTCGGCCACGATCTGGGTGAACGCGGTACGTACTCCCGTGCCCAGGTCTACGTGGCCATTGCACGCGATGATGTCGCCTTCAGGTGTGATCTCGATGAAGGTATTGACGCGGGATTTGGAGACGCGGTTCACCGCGTGGCGAGCTGGAGGCTCTCCTTGCGCGTCAAGCCGTTCGCGCGATACGGGCTGCCGATCTTGCACGAGTCTCATGGTTTAACCTCCTGCACGGCGGCGTCATGTCCGTGTTCGCGCAATCTGGCAACAGTCGATTCGACGTTTGTCCACCGGGGTTCATTCGCACCATAGCGTCCTCGCAGATAGTGCACGAGGTCGGTGATCTGTTTATCGTCCAGTGAGTGGGCGAATCCAGGCATGTAGCCCAGATTGTCGTTCGCCGGTTCCGTAATGCCCCGCAGGATGATATGAATCAGGTTGTCGGGCCGGGCGGCAGTGAGGTTGGTGTTGGTGGCCAGATCCGGGCGTACACCGAATAGCGGCAGACCGCGTCCCTGATCATGACAGGCAGCACACGAGCCCTCATAAATGCGTTGTCCGGTTATGTCCGACAGCGTTAGCGCTTGTGCTGTATTTTCGGTTGCGGTTGCGGGTGCGGCCGCCGTCGCAGACGACGACGCGGCCGAGTGCGTACGTTGATCAACAACCCCCTGTAAATCCGTCAAGTACGTCGCCATTGCCAGTATGTCCCGATCAGGCAATTCGGCGAGTCCCGCAATGACAGGCGCCATAGGGCCGGCGGCCACACCGTGTTGAGCGGAATGACCCGTACGAAGATACGTATAAAGCTCTGCTTTCGACCAAGGTTGTGTGCCGCTGGTCAAGGCATTGAGTGCGGGGGCGTCCCAGTCCTCTATCGTGGCCCCCGACAGAAACTGTGCCGGGCTCTGCTGTTCAGCGCCGAAGGCGTTGCGCGGCGTATGACAGGCACCGCAATGTCCGGCGCCATTGACCAGGTAAGCGCCGCGGTTCCACAACATTGACTGATCGGGGCTCGGTTCAAAGGGCTTGGCATCGTGGAAAAGGAGGTTCCAGCCGGCCATCAAGGGGCGAACGCTGTATGGAAAGGCTAGATCTGTCTTGGGTGGCTGGGCCGGCACGGCGGGCTGCGACATCATGTAGGCATAGAGCGCCTGCATGTCCGAGTCCGAGAATTTGGCAAAGGACGTGTAGGGAAATGCCGGGTACAAATGCCGTCCATCACGGCTGATACCATGCCGCATGGCGCGGTCAAAGGCTTCGTAGCTCCATGTGCCGATGCCGTTGACGGGATCGGGCGTGATGTTGGTGGAATAGATGGTACCGAATGGCGTGTCCATGGCGAGGCCGCCGGCGTTTTCCTGGCCGCCTGGTGCGGTATGGCATACCACGCAATCACTGGCCGAGGCGATGAGCCGTCCCCGCTCGATCGCCGCATCGGAATATAGGCTGATGTCGGGCGTGACAGGGGGGATTGCCGCTCGCCAAGGCAATGCCGTGGCGGCCAGTCCTGCCGCTGCTGCAGCCAGTGGTGTTGCCCAGGCAGCAAATCGACGCCAGGTGGGACGCCTCCTGTTGCCTGGCTCCGTCGGCCCATCGGAGGCTAGTCCCGCCTCTAATGCCGCACGCTGCAGCGCGATGCCATCAAACGGCGCGCGGCGCAGGCGCAATCCCGTCGCATCGTGGATGGCATTGGAAATGGCTGCCGCCAGCGGCAGCGTCAGTGCGGCGCTACGCGACAGTTCAGTGGGCATGACTGCGTTCGTGCGAGGCGCAACGTCGGCCACTTGGATGGCGGGAACCGTCGTCGCGGTACCCCAGTCATCGGGCGATCGTATTGACCCAAGCAACTGCGCCGTGGCATGTGAGATGCGCTCTTGCAACTCGGCGCTGAGCGCGGGGGCTTGAGTCATGCCCTCGATGTGGTGACCGACTGTCAGGCCTGTCAGATCGATTTGGCCCGAGGCGAGGTCGACCTCCATATCTACGACCCAGGCGGACCAGGCGCGCTTGGCGACGTCTTCGTCTTGCGTGACAGCGTAGGCGAAACCGCGTCCATGCTGTGACGTTGCTGTTTTTCTCGGTCTATCTTTAAGCGAACCCCCCCATTCTGCACGCTGTGCGACGGCCTCGATCAGAGCGCGGCCTTGGGCATCGTTCAGGTGTTCCAGGCGCCACTGAACAGGGTCCTGCGTCCGCTCGCACGCGGTTTCGTCGGCAAAGCTTTCCAGCGCAAACACGCTGGCCAGTTCAGCCGCTGCCTGCGGCACTGTGTCATTTGGCGTCAGGGCGGCTTGTGATGGCGAGATCGCCAACGTCAAGTCGTACGGCATGATCATCTTGCCGCCGAGCGCCGGTGGCGTGGACGTAGCGGGCAGGGCCGCCAGGAGGGTCCATGCGGAATGCTCGGCGAGCGGCAGGGACGATGTCAAGGTCCAGCCTGATGCGTCCGCGCGGCTACCGTTCGGTTCTATGGTGACGTTCAAATCCTCCACATACCGAGTGGGCCGCGCGCGGACCGTCACGCGCCGCCCGATCATGCGCGCGATCAGCGCTGCATCAATCGCGGCATCATGGGCAGCGGACGTATAGTCGTTGGACGATACCGAGGTCGGTTGCAGTAGACGGATGTGCGAGCGGTCGATGCTGAACAGCCTGGATAGCTCGGCACAAAGGCGGTGGGGGGCGGCATGCTCTGCCAAGAGCTCGAGTGTTCCGTCATCCGTCCACTGTGCCCATGCCTGGGACGAATCGATGATCTCACCCGGCATCGTCGTCCAGGTGTATGTCACACCATTGGGCTGCTGCTGCGTCGTGCTCGAAGGCAGCGCGGTATTTTGCCATGTGATACGCAGGCCCGCGGCCACCGCTTTGGCGGTCAATTCATTGGGCGATACGACGGCGACAAACGTCTTTTCTTGCAGCACTCTGACCGGGTGATCGGCTTGTGTGGCAGCGTGCGTGTCTACCGCGGTGACGACAGAGCCGCGATAGCTCAGACCGTCCCAACTGGCATCGGGCGCACGCAGTACGACCGCTGTCCAGGTTCGGCTCTGATCATCGGCGTCGAAGGTGTCCGGCAAATCGGCGCTCATGCTAGTTTTCCCCTGCCAGGCGGCGCGCGGCCAACTGCACGGCCTCAATGATTTCCCGGTGAGTGCCGCAGCGACAGAGGTTGTAGCGCAATGCGTCCTCTATCTCTGATTGGCTGGGACGGGGGTTGCGGCCGAGTAGTGCGTGTGCGGACATGATCATGCCATTGACGCAGTAGCCGCATTGCGCAGCTTGTGCGTCAATGAAAGCCTGTTGTACGACGCTGAGTTCGTCTGGGGTAGACAGGCCTTCCAGCGTCGTGACAGCACGGCCCGATGCGGCTTTGACTGGCACCACACAGGACCGCGCGGGAGCGCCATTGATGAGAACGGTGCAAGTGCCGCATTCACCCAGGCCACAGCCATACTTGGGGCCATTTAGCTCCAGGTCGTTGCGCAACACATAGAGCAGCGGCGTGTCGGCCTCCACCTCGACGCGCACTGCCGTGTTATTCACATTCAAATCAAACTGCATAGCATTTTTCGGGCGGCTGTCTGCTGGTTGCCTGTCCCGCTCAATCCACTTTGATCTTGCCGTCTTTGATGACTTTCGCCCACATGACAGACTCATCATTGACAAACTGCTTGGTGTCGGCGAGGGACATATACGAGCCCGTTTCACCCGTACGGTCCAGGCTGGATTTCATCGTGTCGCTTTCCAGGGCCTTTTTCACCGCGGCGTTGAGCGTTTCCAGAATGGGGGCAGGTGTCCCCGCGGGAGCGAACAACCCCGTCCAGAAATACACTTCAAATCCGGGCAGCGTTTCGGCGACGGTCGGGACTTTGGGTAAAAATTTACTGCGTTCCGCGGAAGTCACCGCCAAGCCGCGCAGACGTTCCTGCGACAGATACTGGGTCGTGGCGGGCAACGTAGCAAAAGCGAAATCGACCTGGCCAGAAATCAGATCCGTCATGGCGGGGCCGCTGCCCTTATAAGGGATATGGGTGAAATTGCTCGATGTCTGCAGTTTCAGTAATTCGCCGGCCATGTGCGGCGTCGTGCCTAGTCCAGCAGACGCGAAATTCAATGATTTACTACCGTCTTTGCCCGCCTTGATCAAATCCGCCAGCGTTTTTATGGGCGACGATACGGGTACGGCCAATGCCAGCGGTGATTTGGTGATCATTGATACGGGCACTAAATCGCGCTCATACACGTATGACACCGACGTCATCAGGCTCGGATTGATAATCAGCGCCGGATCTGCCACCAGTAGCGTGTAGCCGTCGGGTTTGGCGCGCGTGACGGTGTTGGTTCCGATGATGCTGCCCGCACCAGGCCGGTTTTCCACGACTACCGTTTGGCCCAGTGATTGCTCGAGTTGCCGAGCCAATAGGCGCGTGACCGAATCGACGCCTCCGCCAGGGGGATATCCGACGACTAATGTGATGGGCCGATCTTTTGGATAGTTATTTTCCGCTGCGATAGCGGTGGCGGGCAGAGTGGCAGTTGCCGCGAACGCGACAGCCAGGGAAGCCGAAAAAAAGGTACGGCGGCTGATACAGCAAGATAGAAATTTGGACATTCGTCACTCCGATAGACAGTTATCGTCCCCTCAACGCT